>Ga0101944_10007731_pt1 | contig 10607 bp, 6 predicted proteins | sample DewCreD2012metaG_FD_75245 | JGI IMG/M metagenome (GOLD analysis project Ga0101944, IMG submission 75245) | Hot spring sediment bacterial and archeal communities from British Columbia, Canada, to study Microbial Dark Matter (Phase II) - Dewar... ...
CTGACAATTATCGTCCAGCGTCATCGTGGTTCCCACCGTGGTGAACCTGCAAGGCTGTGAGAACCCCAGAGCCGCCATGATCAGTACGCCGCACATGGCGTAAATCAGCATCCGTCCTTTCATCACAATTCTCTCCTCTGTTGATCAAATCTCGTTCCGTTCAGACTGAAGCTTTTGCGCTCTCGGCTTTCCTAGTCACAGCGCGGATGATGTCGTGGCAATACCTCGCACCCTAGCCGCAACTGCCACATGCCACTAAATTTATACTTCACTACACTGTCTGCTTCTCCGCAACTGGGCTGCCGTTTGCCGTTGATCGAGGCAATGGCAGTCCATTTCGCTCCGATTGCATCCTAAATGACCCACAGCAGGTATTCTAGGAGTCGTCTGTCGGATTTGCAAGGTCCATTTTCGGCCAACAGTACCATTGGCATTTCGGATGAAGCCGATCCAGGGGTTCGCTCATCTACTGGGGAATAGGGCATGAACTGGATTTTTCGCTTGAGCTTGCTGGGCTTCGCGGCGGTTCTCTATGGTCAGACCACCGCTACGCTTTCCGGACGGGTGTTGGACCCGGATGGGGCTTTCGTTTCCGGCGCTGTGGTGCGGCTTTCACAGGCGCTCGCGAAATACTCCGCCCGGGCGGAGACACAATCAGATGGCGCCTTTACGTTCTCCAACGTTCCGCTCCAAACCTACACGCTCACCATAGAGAAAGCGGGTTTCACCACCGAAACGCGGACCGTGGCTTTACGATCCAATGTGCCGGTTACTATAGACATCGAGCTGAAGCTGGCTGGCCAAGTGATCCGTATGGACGTCAGCGAAACGGACACGGGCGTTCTGGTGCAACCGGAAGTGACCGGGACGCGGGCGGATCTGAGCGCGTCGGAATTTGCCCGCATTCCGAGCCAGGCGGGCAACCGGGGTCTGGAGTCCGTGCTTTTGAGTTTTCCGGGCTTCGCAGCCAACGCCAACGGCGCCATCCACCCGCGCGGGGCGCATAACCAGATGACGTATGTGATTGACGGGATGCCCATCAGTGACCAGCTCACCGGCTCGTTTGCCAACGCCGTGGATCCGAGCATCGTGCAGAGCATTGAACTCTACACCGGAAACATCCCGGCGGAGTTTGGCAACAAGATTTCGGGCGTCGCGGTGATCACCACGCGCTCCGGGGCGGGCACCCCGCGCAAGTTCTCCGGCAGCACGCAATTGAGCGCGGCGGGTTACGACACGCTGACCAGCCTGACGCAGTTGGCGGGCAGCGCCTCGAAGTTGGGCTATTTCGCGTCACTCAACGCGGTGAAAAGCAACCGCTTCCTGGATCAGGTGAGCCTCGACAACCTGCACAACGGCGGGAATTCCGAGCGGGCGTTTTTGCGCCTGGACTACCAGCCCAGCCCCAACGACCAACTCCGGGCGACGCTGCTCGCCGGGCGTTCCTCGTTCCAGTTGGCCAACCTGCGTTCCCAACACGCCGCGGGTCAGAACCAAAGGCAGTTGCTGCGCGATTTCTCGGCTTCGCTAGGCTGGCTCCATGTGTTGAGCGCGCGTTCCACCTTCGACACTTCGGTCTCGTTTCGAACGTCGGTGGCGCAATTGTTTCCGAGCGCCGGCGACACGCCGGTCACCGCTGCGCAGGCTCGCCATCTCGGGACGTTCACAACTGCATCCCGTTGGAACCGGCAAACCAGATCCCACACCTTGCGCGCAGGCTTCGACTGGCAGCGGTATCCTGTGAGCGAAAACTTCAGCTTCGCCATCACCGATCCGGATTTCAATTCCCCGGAGTCCGAAGCATTCAATCCGAACCTCGTTCTGCACGACCTGTCGCGGGGCGGCTGGTTTTTCCACTTCTCCGCGAAACGGGCTGGCAACATGTTCACCGGTTTCGTGCAGGATCATCTCCGCTGGGGGCGCTTCACTCTCACCCCCGGCTTGCGATACGATCACTACCGCTTCCTGGTGCATGCCGGGCAGTGGCAACCGCGCGTTGGCGCAGCTTTTCATCTGCGGGAGACCCGCACGGTGTTGCGCGCCTCTTACAACCGCACGTTCCAGACGCCGCCCAATGAAAATTTGCTGCTTTCGAGTTCAGCGGCCGCGGCGCGCCTTTCGCCGCCCGCGGTGCAGGCGGCGCTGGGCGGGTTCAAGCTCATTCGTCCGGAGCGGCAGAACGTTTTCGAAGCCGGCTTACAGCAGGATGTGGGCAGGCGCCTCAGCTTCAACGGCTCGTTCTACCACAAAAACGCCGGGGATTTGCAGGACAATGACAACTTCTTGAACACCGGAATCATCTTCCCCACCTCGCTGGCCAGGTCTCGTGTCAACGGCGTGGACGCGCGGCTTGCCTCCGTGCCGGTGAAGGGTTTCTCTGGTTCGCTGAGCCTGACGCACTATCACGTCGTGGTGACGCCACCCTTTACCGGCGGACTGTTCCTGGGCAGCAATGCGATCGACTTGTTGAGCAGCGGTCCGTTTGTCATCGACCACGACCAGAAACTGGGAATGCATGGACTGGTGCAGTACACATCACCCAAAGCCGTGTGGCTGAGCCTGTCGGCGCGTTATGACAGCGGTCTGGTCTCCAATCCCTCGGATCCGCTGGAGGTCGCCCGCGATCCGGATTACAGCGATTTGCTCCCCTACGTTCATCTTACTTCCAGTCCGGCTCGTGTCAGACCCCGCACCATTGTCGACCTGGCGCTGGGCTATGAACGTGTGATCGAAGGCCATCGCCGTTGGGACGTCTCGTTGCAAATTTCGAACTTGACCAACCGGACCGCGCTGTATAACTTTCAGTCCATTTTCGTCGGCACGCGGCTGGTGCAACCGCGCACGGTGGGACTCAAGCTGAGGGTGTTCTTCGGTAGACGTCACGCTAGTCAGCAGCAGCCGTAACCGGCCGGAAATTCATGCCGGGCTTCACGCGGCAGCATCGCTGAAACATTCGCCCTCAAGCAACGCATTGCCAGTTCATTCAATTGTGGCGGCCCGGCGTCAGTCCCTCGATCAGGTGGCGCTCGGCGGCTTGGCCGTGGCATACCGCGCAGGAATCGGCCCCGCGCCCACCGAGTTCGGAAACCAGCGCGTAGTGAATGCCGCGGTCGGTCCAACTGATGATGTGCAACCCATCGCGCTCAACGAACCGGAAAACCAGCTTGCCCGACCGGTAGACGTCTCCTCCAGACGGCGCGGCGCGGGGCGCGGCGCTCATCAACAAGGTGATGGGCTTGCCGCCCATGTCGTAGGCGATGAAGGCGCTTCGGCGCCCGGCGTAAGGCATGACGCCGGCGCCGGCCAACCGGTACCGCTTGAGTTCGCCGCCGTTCACGGGATAGTCGGGCAGGCGCAAAGGAAATTCGATGCGCGGTCTCAGCCATTCCGAAACAGCCTGCGGATCCGACGATCGAATGCCCAGTTCCGTTCCGCCCTCGACGAACTTCCGGTGCGCCTGCCCGGCAAAGATCGGAAAGGCTGGTTCCCGCCACCCCCACACCACCAGGCACACGAAGACGCAGGCGGCTACCGCAGCCAGTCCTGCTGCGCGGAGCGCCAACCGCCGTCTCTCGGTCTCCGCCCTCTCCACGAGGCGCCGCGCTGCTTGAAAAGAGGCGTCCGGCACGTCATATAGCGGACGCGCCCCCCGCACCAGATCAGACACCGCCCGCAAGCCCTGGTACTGCGCCCGGCATTGCGGACACTCAATAAGGTGTTTCTCGAATTCGATGGTCTCCTGCGGCGTCATCTCGGCGTCCACATAGCGGTGAATGCTCTCCTGATTGCCGAAACACGCGCTCATCGGCTGACCCTCCGGTGCTCGGGTCCGTAGGCCGCCAGCGACCGGCGCAAGATCTGACGCGCCCTCGCTAGCCGGCTCATAACGGTGCCCAAGGGGGATTGGATGACGGCGGCGATCTCGGCGTAAGAAAGTTCTTCCACCTCCCGCAGCACAAAGGCTTCGCGGTACGCATCCGGCAGAGAATCCACCGCCTGGGCGATCTCCGACCGTAGAAATTTCTGTTGCAGGAGATGTTCGGGCGAAAGCGCCTCAGGGGCTGCGTGCGCTTCTTCTTCCAATTCCTGTTCCGCCTCGCGGCGGCTGTCTCGCACCAGATTCTGCCAGATGTTGCGTTGAATGGTGAACAGCCAGGGCCGCACCTGCTCCAGCGAGAGCACCGCCGGCTTATTCCGTGCCGCCAGCGCCCGCCGGTAGGTCTCCTGAACCAGTTCTTCTGCTACCCCCGGGTCGCCGGAGAGCGCTCGCGCGTACCGGTAGAGTGCGCCGTGGCACATCAGCAACACTTCCCCGAATCGTTGCACCCCGCTGCCCCTCTTGTATTCAACACTCAGCTTAACCCATTATTCCCGGGAATAAAGCCACGGCTGCTGGTGTTGTCTAAAGCGCAAAGGTGGGATATCCCGCCCATCGCCCACTGAAGGGAGGCAGACCGATGAAATCGAGACGCAAATCAGGCGCCATCGCCCTAGCCGCGACGCTCAGCGTGGCCGCGGCCGGTATGCTCGCGCAACAGAAACCACAATCGAGTTATTCCCCGGTGGTCATCCAAGAGGACTTCGCCACTATTTTCAACCGGATGACGAAAGCCAAACCGGCGGTCATGAAACGCCACCTGGACTACCTGGCGTCGCGCTACGACCTTTCCAACCGGACGGCGGCAGGCGTAACCATGTCCCGCGGCAAACCGGTGCAAGCCGGTCCGCGCGTTAAACTTCCTTCCGGCGTATCTTGGGATACCCTCGCCAGGATGAGTCCCGCGCAAATCCGCGAGAAGAACCTCTTTCCCGAAGGCTTCTATCCCCTGCCCCACCCAAACCACCCGGAAGGCGGTATGGTGTTTCCCAGATTCCACATTGACGAGATCAAGCGGCAGGAGGGGCGGGACCTGACACGCTTTGACCTCGATTTCGACTTCCCCGATCACATGTTGCCCGAATTCCCAGCACCGATTTACCTCACCACTCGGCCCGACCTCGGCGACGTGAGCAAGGGTGAACTGGTCACCATCGACAACTACTACCGGCTTTTCAACGGGATCCTGAATCCGAAGCAACTGGAGGGCCTGCGCCTGCTCGTCACCGCCTTCCCGCAGCAGCAGTTCAACATGACCGAAGACCGGCGCAGCGAGCGGCCCAGCCGGGGCGTCAGTTGCTTCGACTGCCACGCCAACGGCCACACTAACGCATCCACGCACCTCGTGGGCGACATCCGCCCCCAGCAGTTTCGCCACCGTATCGACACGCCGTCCCTGCGAGGAGTGAATATCCAGCGGCTGTTCGGATCGCAGCGCGCCCTTAAGTCGGTGGAAGATTTCACCGAGTTTGAGCAACGCGCCGCATACTTTGATGGCGACCCGGTAATCGCCACCAAAAAGGGCGTCAACATCCTGGAACGGGGCAGTCAGGTGCACTTCATGGCCGAGTTCCAGTCCCTCCTCGATTTTCCACCGGCGCCGAAGCTGGGAATCGACGGCAAGCTCGATCCCGCGCTGGCCTCCGCCGAGGAGTTGCGCGGCCAGGAGATTTTCTTCGGCAAGGGCAAGTGTGGATCCTGCCATCCAGCGCCCTATTACACCGACAACCTCATGCACAACTTGAGAGTCGAACGGTTCTATCAGCCCAAAATGATTCACGGCCGTTACGCGTCAGCCGACGGTCCCATCAAGACCTTCCCACTGCGCGGGCTGAAAGATTCGCCGCCCTACTTCCACGATGGGCGTCTGCCGACCATTGAAGATACCGTTGAATTCTTCAACCTCATTCTTCAGACTGGCCTCACCGCCGAAGAAAAGAAGGCACTAACGGCCTTTCTGCGCGCTCTGTAGAGCGTCACGTGTAACTCTGGCCGCCGGCGGCGATGACATAAGCAGAAAAACCGAAAAAAAGAGGGACGTCCACCACGTCTCCCGCAATCGCGAGTTGGAGTGATCGGGAAACGGACCGAACGTCCCGGATTTTCCTGCTCAGTTGCGCGGCAGGATGACGGAATCGATGACGTGGATCACGCCATTCGATGTCATGATGTCGGTCTTGACTACATTGGCGTTGTCAATTTTGACCCGCCCGCCTGACACTTTGATGGTAGCTTCCTGGCCCTGCACGGTCTTGGCGCGGGAAAGCTTAACCACGTCAGATGCCGTCACCTTCCCAGCGACGACGTGATAAGTCAGCACCTGACGCAGCTTGTCAGGATTCGCTAGTAGCGATTCGACGGTCCCCGCAGGCAGCTTTGCGAACGCCTCATCGGTCGGCGCGAACACGGTGAATGGCCCCTTGCCCTTCAGCGTATCCACCAGACCCGCAGCTTGAACAGCCTTAACCAGCGTCGTGAACTGGCCGGCTGACACGGCGGTGTCCACGATGTCTTTCTGAGCACTGTGATTGTCGGCCAACAGCGCCGGACCCGTTACCAGCATGCAGGCCATGGCGGCCACACTTGCCATAAACTTCATCTTTTTCACCCCTCCTTGAAGGTTGTTTGTCTATTGACGTGGTTATGATGCATCCTCCAGGGGCAAGATCTAAAACTTGCAGACTGGCTCTACATGCTGTCTTAATTCGCGCGGTTCAGGGCGGACGATGCCTTAGTCCTGGTGTAGAATAGGCGCTTCGGGAGTTCATCGCCCAAGATGCGTGTGACACGGAGGACCTTACTGCTGGGTGCGGGCGCGTTCACTGGCGGCGCCAACGCGGCCGAGCCGGCCATGAAGTGGGGTGACATGTCGCGCCTCGGCCGCCCGTTCTCCAAGGATCCTTCCGTTGTCCGTTTCAATGGCCGCTATTTGCTCTACTACTCTATGCCGCCTTATCTGGACCGGCGCCCGGGCAACGGCTGGGCTATCGGAGTGGCAGCCAGCAGCAACCTTGTGGATTGGAGCAAGATCGGGGAAATCCTGCCGCAGTCGGATTACGAGGCGAGAGGCTTGTGCGCAGGCAATGCGATCGTTCTCAACGGAGCGGTCCACTTGTTCTACAACACATACGGGAACGCAGCGAAGGATGCCATCTGCCATGCCGTGTCCCGTGATGGCGTGCAATTCAGCCGGAACCCCTCCAATCCGGTCTTCCGGCCAACAGGCCCTTGGACTTGCGGCCGCGCCATCGATGCCGAAATCGTCCCCTACCGGGGCAAGATGTTTCTTTACGCTGCAACTCGCGATCCCGGATACAAGGTCCAAATGCTCACCGGGGCGGCGGCTGATATCGAGTCCGGTTTCGGGCGCGATTCGTGGTCTCAATTGGGAGACGCACCCTTACTAAAGCCCGAGCTGCCTTGGGAGCGCAACTGCATCGAAGCCCCGGCTGTGTTGCGCCGCGCAACCAAGCTCTTCATGTTTTACGCCGGCGGCTATAACAACGAGCCGCAACAGATCGGATGCGCCGTGAGCGAGGACGGCGTTCGCTGGAGAAGGATTTCCACCGAACCCTTCCTGCCCAACGGCAAGCCCGGAGAGTGGAACTCGTCCGAATCAGGTCACCCGGCGGTTTTCGAAGATGATGACGGGCAGGTCTACCTCTTCTTCCAGGGCAACAACGACCGGGGGAAGACCTGGCTGCTCTCCTTCGTAAAGATCGACTTTAAAAACGGCCACCCCATCTTGGCAAGCGGCCGCTGAGCCTTTCTTAAGCCCGATTCGGCGCGCCGAAGGGGTCCATTTCCTCGCGCTCAAGTTCCAGCGCTCTGCTTTGCGAACCTCGCCGCCCAGGAGCGGCAGCCGGGGCTGATCAAAAAGTCAGCCGCACGGCGATTTGCATCGTCCGCGCGGCGCGGGCTGCCGTAGGCTCAAGGAACAGAGGATCCACTTGCGTCCAATCGGTGGCGCTGGCAAACTTGGCCTGCTGGCTCACGTTCGAAAACTGGGTGTGATTCGGCGTGTTGTACGTTTCCCACCGCAACTGCATGTTCAGCCGTTCCCACACCTTAATATTCCGGTACAGAGAAAGGTCCCAACTGTTCATGCCGGGCAGGCGCAAGATTCCGGTGCCTGCATCGCCGAAGGTGTACTTGTCGGGCGGGCGGAAACGCTCGCGGGGCGGCGCCTTGGGGTCGAGAACCGAGATGCGGGCGTTCTGGGTCGGCGTGCCGGTCATGTTCGTGGAGCCGCTGACCAGCGTCCAACTGGGAGTGAACGGCGCCCCGGATTGTATCCGCGTGACGCCCGATATCTGCCATCCATCGGTGATGTGTCCGAGCGTCCGCCATCGCAGGCTGCGCCCCGGTTTCGGCAGCAGGTAGGTGTAGCTGAGCGACGCTACATGCGTGCGATCAAACGTCAGCGGTCCGTAATCGTACGCCCGGGGACTGATGCCGAAGACGTTCACCGCCTCCGTGTCGGTGCTGGTAGTTCCCAGGGCTTTGCTGAAAGTGTAGGAGAACTGCGCCATCAGCCCCCGGCTCATGCGGCGGACCATTCTGACTTGCAACGAATTGTAGCTGGACGTGCCGGCAAATTCGGAGAAGTTGATGTTCCCGTAGCCCTGCAATGGGCGCAAGAAATTGGCGGCCAGCGCCGTGTTGGCGGTGGTGGGGTCGCGGTTCTCCGGGTGCAGGTCGAGGAACTGAGCCCCCACCGGGACGGCGTTGACATTGCGCCTCCACAGCAGGTGGCGTCCCATGGAACCCACGTAGGAGACGTCGGCGAGCAAGCCGCGGCTGAGTTGATGTTGGACGCCGAAACTGAAGTTGTACATCGTCGGCGACTTGCCCTTGCCGTAGATCGAGATGACGTTGGTCGGTCCCAGTATTCCTTGCCCCGCCGCCGCCCGGAGATCTTCGATGGCTCCGAAATAGACCGTGGGGCTGAAAATCGTCGGCGGGTTGGGCATCAAGTTCATGATCGTGTTGCCCATCACCCGGTCGAAGTACACACCCAAGCCGCCGTGCACCCGCGTTCGGCTCCGCGCGAACGGGTCCCAGGCAAAACCGATGCGCGGCGCAAAGCTGACAGCCGGCAGGGTGAAACATCCAGCGGGAGCGTCCTTGCCGCAGATAACCATCCCCTCGGCGGGGTTCCCAAATCCCGGCGCATACGTTCCAATCAGCCCCTGCGAGTACACGGCGCCATTGCGGGGGTTGATAGCCACTTTTCTGCCGCCCGAGTCAAACGCCGGGCGGAGGAGCACCGGCGCGTTAGCAGGGATATAGCGGTCCAGTGCGAAAGCGGAGATTTGCTTCCTCTTGTCGTACTCCGGCATGTCGTGGTAGAAGCGCATGCCGTAGTCCAACGTGAATCCGCTCCGAACCCGCCACTGGTCTTTGATGAACCACTCGAAGTTGGTGTAGCGGTAATGCCCTTGGACCCATGCGTTGGCCTCCTGATAGCTGTTGTAATAGCCGAGCAGCGCGGTGGCGTAAGCGTAATTGGTGTCCAGGGGGTTGACATTCTGGTTCCGGTCGAAGCTGATGGCGCCCCGGATCGGGGCGTTGGAGCTTTGGTCTTTGCGGGTTCTCTCCAGGTAGACCCCGCCCATTATGGAGTGCGTTCCGTAAATCTTGCTCAGGTTCTCCACGAAGCTGAAAATCGTGTTCGTGTTGTAGTAAGGCATGCTGTTGTGCACCGAAGGATTGGCATAGTTGGGAACGCTGGAGAAAGTCATGTTCGGGATCCAGCCCATCGGATTGACGCCCGAATTCCACTGCGGGATGTCGATGCCGGTGGCTTTCCGGCTGAGGGCTTCGGGATTCTTCGGATAGAAGACCAGCTTGTTCTGGCTCACTCCGAAAATGAAGACATTGACCAAAGAGGGAGACAGTGTGGCGGTGGTGTGGACCGTGCCGCCCCTCCCGCTGCGCTCGAAGATCACTGGCGTCAGAGGGAAATTGAGGCTGCCCATGATCCATGCCGCGGCCCCTTTATTGTAAGGTTGCGTGAGAGCGTCGCCGTTGTTCGACAGCCGGACGTACATCTGGAAATTGGGCCGCGGGGAGTAGTCGCTCCGAATGATCTCCGTGTGCCTGGGATAAGGACCGCTCCTTTGCGCGATATAGTTCCACTGGTAAAGCCGCGACGGGTCCGGATCCACAAAGTTCGGCATCGGAAACAGGTTGAGGATCGCCTTTCCCACCTGGGTGTGGCGGCTCGGCGGCACGACATTGCCCGGGAATTGCCGCCCGGGCGTGGGTCCATCCAATGGATCGCGCACTACGATGACCCGCCCGTTCACGTCCATGCTCTGAGAGAAATTGCCCGCCCGTTCCAGGGCGGTGGGCACCCGCACGGTGGTGGTTCCGAAAGCTTGCAGTTGCCGCTGGAATTCCTGAGAGAAGAAAAAGAACAGCTTCGAGCGGCTGGTGTTGAACTTTGGTAACACAACCGGTCCGCTGACGGTGTACCCGGCGATGTTGTAGCGGTACGGGGGACGATCCAAACCCTGCCGGTTGTTGAAATAGTTGTTGGCGTTAAAACTCTCGTGGCGGTGGTACCAGCCCGCCGACGCACGGAACTGCTTGGAGCCGCCGCGGGTGATGATATTGATGGCGCCGCCGGCGTTGCGTCCGTTTTCCGCGCCGTAGTTGGTCATTTTCACGCTGACCTCCGCCACCGAATCCATGGATGGCATGTTGTGCACGGCGTTATTGTTGC
>Ga0101944_10007732_pt1 | contig 10607 bp, 8 predicted proteins | sample DewCreD2012metaG_FD_75245 | JGI IMG/M metagenome (GOLD analysis project Ga0101944, IMG submission 75245) | Hot spring sediment bacterial and archeal communities from British Columbia, Canada, to study Microbial Dark Matter (Phase II) - Dewar... ...
CCAACCTTGCCGCGTCCGCGTCCTTCTCCGAGCGGTGCTCGATGCCGGGCCCGCGGGGCACTGCTGTTTACGCATTTCGGGCTTTCGGGACCGGCGGCCATGGATGTCAGCCGCGAGGTCAGCGCGATGGGACCGAATGCGGCCCAACTGGTGTGCGACTTCCTGCCGCATATCCCGGCAGCGGATTGGGCCAACTGTTTCGACGAGGCGATTCGCACCTCGGGCAAGCGGGGCGCGGCCTCGTTGCTCGCACAATGGCTGCCGCAACGACTGGCCCAGTCGCTGGCCGGGCGGGCGGGGGCGGGCGACCGCCGTGCCGCCGAGATCGATCGGGCCGCCCGACATCGGTTAGCAGCCCAAGTCAAACACTGCCGCATCGCTTTGGAGGGCACGCGCGGATTCCAAAAGGCCGAAGTCACCGCCGGGGGCGTGGCGCTCGACGAGATCGATCCGCGCACCATGGAGAGCCGCATCGCCCCGGGCGTATTCTTCGCCGGCGAACTACTCGATTTGGACGGCCCGATCGGCGGCTTCAATTTTCAGGCCGCCTTCAGCACCGGCTTTCTCGCCGGCGAGTATCTCTGAATAAAACCGCGAAAGACGGAAAGCGGTTCAAACGGGGATCGCACGCAGTCGGCCGCCTCATTGCGGCCGCGGCCGATTGCGCATTTGTGCGGAACTTTTTGGTCAGTAGTTTCTATGACTTTCCGTGCCGACAATGCCTTTGTTTCCAGCGGTTTTCGAGGTTTTCGCAACTCTGCCGAAGGGACGCACGACTTTGAGAAACCCCAAGAACCCCGGAAAACTCGAGAAAACCGGGTGCAAAGTGCGAGAAACTACTATTGAGTCGCCCGTCGAACAAGTCGTTCTTGGATTCGCAGCCCTCCGTTTTTCCCGCGAATGTCGCGGACCGAAGCCGCTGGAACCGAGTTGTTCAACGGGCTGCCAAGAACCCGCCGTCGGCCGTCGATCGCGCAACGGCGCGAAACCCGTTGGTGCGAACACACCCGATGCCGTCGCTATTGCGGCTTGACCTCGGCATAATACTCCGACGGTGTAACGAAGCGGCAGCCGCGGCCCTTGAGGTATTCGATGATCTGAACGAATCCCTGCCAGCGCTGCTCGTCCCAAGCGTTGGGGTGGCCCTGAAGCGCCAACACCGGTTTGTCGGCGGCCCGCGCTTCGTAAAGCTGTTTGAACTTTTCGAAGTCGGGCACGAACGTCGGATTCTCCAGTGTGAGCACCCGCTCGAAGACGAACTTCTTCGCCTGGCGCGGCTCGTAGAAAACCATGGTGATTTCCGGCCGGGCGTTCAGCACGCGAGCGGTGGCCTCGTTCGTGCCGCTCCAGTGGGCGCCGAAGACCTTCAGTTCGAGGCCCAGCTTCTCTTTGGCCAATCGCTGCGTCCGTTCGATGGCGGTCTGTTGCTCGGCGAAATCGCCTTCGAACTCGCCGGCCGCGTCTTCGGCGCGGCGGTTGCGGTAGCCGTGATTCCAAAACTCGAACCGTCCCTTGCCGTGCAACTGCTTGATCCAGTCGAAGAAGGCCGCGTTGTCGTCTTCCAACGCGAACCCGATGATGCCCAACGCCGCCTTGATCTCTTGCTGTTCGACGAAATCGACCACGCGCTGCCAACGCGGCGAAACAGGCAAACCGTCGCGGGCGCCCTGCGGAGTCACGTCATCAAGTTTCAAAATGATCGCTTGAGCCGGGCGCGCAGCGGGCGGACCGCCGGGCGGCATCTCTGCCCCGACAACGGCAACGGCCGACAACGCAATGCCCATCAACAGCCAAGTTGCAAAGAAGGATTTGCCGTAGTGCATTGAACGAATACTCCGTGCTCATGCTCCGTCCCAACGCGATTGTGCGTTGATCAACTCTTTTCGCTAGCCCCAACTGCGAGCGATGGCTCTGGTCTTGGGCGATGTTACCTACGACGATTCGTTTGCGGATTCGGGCGATGCTGAAAACGAGGACTCTCGCCGTACAAGGTCGCGCCACAAGGTGGGAATCGTCCGTCGGTGGTCGCCGCGGAAGAAGAAGCTCGTGCCGCCGTCAGCCACGGTTCGTTCGAGAATTGTCTTCCAGGGCCGATAATAATACTGCGGGTGATCCTTGCCGGGCGTGCCGCGGCGCCAATCGGGCGGCAGATCGGCCAGGTCGAACACCGCGGTAGTGAACCGCCGAATCTCGCCGCCCTGCTGATGGGCGACATTGCGGGCCATCGCCAAGGCCTTCAAATACACCTCTGGCCCCATCACGGCCGTGCCGACATTGAGGAATGCCCCGCCCTCGAGCCGTTCGACGGTCGCGGCGAAGATGAGAAAATCGGTGTAGCTGGCGGTCCCCCAAGCGCCGCCGTCGCAGTTGGGATGTTCGTGAACGATATCGTTGCCGATGCCCACGTGGCACGTCAGCGGAACGCCGGCGCGGTAGGCCGCGGCAGCCACGGAAAGATGACGCCCCGGCGGCGATTCCTCGACGATGGTTCGCCCGACGGTCTCGCCCAGCCCGTCGCCGGCGGCGGCGGCCGATCGGGCCAAATCGTTTAGCCGCGCGGTTTCCTGCCACAGCCCGAACTGCCCTTCGCGGATGTAGCGGGCAACGCTCTCGGTCGAACCGCCAAAATAGGCTAATTCGAAGTCGTGAATCACGCCGGCCCCGTTGGTCGCCACGTGGGTGATCCAGCCGCGCGCAATCAAGTCGTTGATGAAAGGCGACAATCCGAGCTTGATCGGATGCGCGCCGGTCATCAGCACAATCGGTCGGCCCGCCTGCCGTGCAGCAACCAATCGATCGATTAAGTCGGGCCACTCCGGATGCTCGAACGGCTCGGCCGGCTCGTCCAGCGGCAGGCAGTCGTCGGCCGTCATGTCGTTCCGACGCTGGGCCAGCGGCAACAAACGCAACCGGCTGCGGTCAAACGTGCGATAGCGAGTCATGCATCATCGACCAATACAAGTACGCTTCTACAAGTACGCTTCCGCATGCGGGATCGCCCAAACCCTTGCCGATGCGTTCAATGCGGGCGGCCTCTGTCGCCTCATCCTCTGTCGCTTCATCGAAAGATGGCGCGACGGCGGACCGATTGCCCGCCGCAGCGCCCAACGATTGCGGGGCCATGCGCCGGCGCCGAGTATCGCGCCAGCCAACCGCTCGACGTCCGGCGTTGCTGCCCGGGATGCTCCCGCCCGGTCGCGATGACGAACAGCCCGTCGAAAAAAGGCCCAAAGCAGGTACTGGGGAGTATCGAAATCCTCGGGAAACGCGCCTCGCATCGCTGGCGAGACGAACTTTTTCAACAGGCTGCTAAAGCTCCATCTTGGGCCGGTCGCGGCGTCCGCTGGGGCGAAGCAAGAACATCAGCCCCAAAACGATGAACAAGAAGACGACCGCGTAACACATGAGCCAAACGCCGAAGCCGTCTTTGCCCCCGCGATCGCTCTCGGCGGCCGCGGCCCAGGCGGGCCACAACAAATAGAAACCGGCCACGGTCGAAAACGCAAGCAAACGATAGAACATGGTCGAAAAATACATGGCGATCGTTGTGGGCGGAATGCAACCGCGAAAACGGGGAGCGGGCTGAACCCGGAACGCGGACTGAGCGCCTTGCCGCGCCGCGGGCGGCCGCTTTTCGAACCGTTCCGCCCCATTTCGGGGCCGAAAACCATCGAAGCGCGACGCCCGACTTTTGCGCATTACTATAGCGTACCGGACGGCCGGAACGCAAACGGGGGCAACGGCCGCTTTCCCCTTTGTTGCCCGCCAATCGAGATGCACCGGGTGTAACAATTGCGGCTGGCGGCGCACCCGGCGCGTCGGGGCAACGCATCGTTTTCGGCGCGAACGAATCTGCCGCGGGCGATGCGCGGTCGCGCCGCGTCGAGCGGGGCGGCGGCCGTCCCGCTCGAATGTTCGACATCCGGCCCGGCGCATCGGGCCGTCCTGTCGTCTGATCGAACTCCGCGGCCCGAAAACGGTTTTTTGGTTTGCGGCCGTCTTCGCGTTTCATTGCCCGCAACGATACAATTACGGCATGAAAACAAAAAAACTTGTGAAAGCGCTGCGGGTGCCGCGGGGAAAACAAATCGTTTTGGCGCGCGACTACGATCCGTCGTTCACCGCCGCAGTCCCCGATCGAGAAACCGCGCGCGCGATGCTGGCGAAGAACTCGGAAAAGCTCGCGCGGCTTCAAGAAATGCTTTACGCACAGGACACGTATGCCCTGCTCGTCGTGCTTCAGGCGATGGACGCCGCCGGCAAAGACAGCGCAATCAAGCATGTGATGAGCGGGGTGAACCCGCAGGGCTGCGAGGTCCACAGTTTCAAGGCCCCCTCGGCCTTGGAACTCGACCACGACTTCCTTTGGCGCTGCTGGTTGCGGTTGCCGCCGCGGGGGAAGATCGGCATCTTCAATCGGTCGTACTATGAAGAAGTGCTGATTGTCCGCGTCCATCCCGAACTGTTGGAAAAGCAGCGATTGCCGCCCCGGGCGTTGCGCGGCGATCTGTGGCGCCGCCGATTCCGCGACATCAATCGGATGGAGCGCTACTTGGTGGAAAACGGCACAGTGATCCTCAAGTTCTTCTTGTATCTCTCGAAGGACGAACAGAAGAAGCGTTTTCTCGAACGGATCGACAAGCCCGAGAAGAACTGGAAGTTCTCCGCCGCCGATGTCGATGAGCGCCGGCGATGGGACGAATACATGGCCGCCTACGAGGCGATGCTCAACCATACGAGCACGCCGTGGGCGCCGTGGCATGTCGTGCCGGCCGATCACAAATGGTTCGCTCACCTGGCCATCGGCACGGTGATCGTTTCGAAGCTTGAAAGCCTGCGATTGGCGTATCCCGCGATCAGCCCGGCGCAGCAGGCGTCGCTGGCCGAGGCGAAGGAGCGTTTGCTGAGGGAATCCTGATCCCGCAAAAAATCGGCGCGTGCCTCTGAGGCGCTGCGGCCCGCCTTCGCCGCCAACCCATATGGCCCGTCGATGGACAGTCTGACGAACAGGAATTCGCGACGATGCAGAAAGTGGCTTTGTTTTCCGTCTTGTTGATCGCAGGCATCGCTCTCTCGCAGTGGCTGCCCGGGGCAGTGGGCGAGAATTACAGCATCGTCGCCGAGGCCGTGCAGATTCTGACGATGATCGCGCTGTCGTTCATCATGATCCACGTGGGCTACGAGTTCGAGATCGACAAGGATAATCTGGGCCAGTACGGTTGGGACTATATCGTGGCGATGACGGCGGCCGCCTTCCCGTGGCTCTTCTGCTGCGGCTATTTCGTTTGGGTGATGATGCCCTCGGAGGCCTGGACCTACTGGCCCGCCTGGAAAGAATCGTTGCTGGCGTCGCGGTTTGCCGCGCCGACCTCGGCGGGCGTGCTGTTCTCGATGCTTGCCGCCGCCGGACTCAGCGCCACGTGGCTCTTCCGCAAGGCGCGCGTGCTGGCCATCTTCGACGATCTCGACACCGTGCTTTTGATGATCCCGCTGAAGATGCTGATGGTGGGCTTGGCCTGGCAACTCGGCGGGATCGTCATCGTGATGCTCGGCCTGCTCTATTTGGCCTGGCGCTACCTGCACCAGTGGCGGATTCCCCATTCGTGGCCGTGGGTGCTGTTGTACGCAACGGTGATTTCGGCGGCGAGCGAGGCGATCTATCTGGCCAGCCGGTACATCGATTACCAGGTGCCGGTTCATCTCGAAGTCCTGCTGCCGGCCTTTGTGCTGGGCTGTGTGATGGCGCGGCCCGAGGGAACCGATCCGCACGTGGACGATACCCGCCCCGGCCACCAGGAAGGGCCGGAATCGCCCGAGGAGCAGCGCGTGGCCACGATCGTCTCGGCCGTGTTCATGGTGCTGGTGGGATTAAGTATGCCGCCGGTGCTGGGCGATGTGAAAGCGGCGCTGCCGATCTCGGCGCCGCCGAAGGAAGCGGATTTGATCGAGCAGGGACCAATCGTTTTCCCGGGGCCGACCATTCAGTCGCCGTCCGCGCCGCCGGGCGCGGAAGACGCCGATTCCGCACCGGGAGAACCCGCCAAATCCTCGAGTCGCTCCGATCTCCCCGGCGGATCGGCCTCGAAAGATGCCGCCCCGAAAAGCTACACCGCACAAATGCCGATGCCCAGTTGGTTGATCATCGCCGTGCATGTCGTCGTCCTTTCCGTGCTGGCCAATCTCGGCAAGATGTTTCCAGCCTTGTGCTACCGGCGCGAGGCCACTTGGCAGGAACGCCTGGCCGTGGCCATCGGCATGTGGCCGCGGGGCGAGGTCGGCGCAGGCGTGCTCATTCTGAGCCTGAGTTACGGGATTGGCGGGCCGATCGTCACCGTGGCCATGCTCTGTTTGGCCCTGAACTTGTGTTTGACCGGCGTGTTCATTATGGTGATCAAACGGTTGCTTGCCTCGGCCGACCTGGGCGGGCGGTAGCGCGCACGGCCCCGAAAATCGGCCCCGCAATCCAACCGCGCGATTTTCAACCGCACACCGAACAACGCGGCCGCGCGCAAAGCAAGCGAACTCGGCTGCGCGCCGCAAAGCGTTTGCTCCACGTTGCGTTTCCCGCTGTTCCTCCGTTCGGCATGCAAAATGAAAAGATCGCGTTCGGCCGCGCCGCTGCCAAATCCCCCTGCAAACAAGCGCACAAACAAACGGAAGGAGCACCCGTCGATGAACACGACCAGTCGCCGCCATTTCCTGAAAGCGGCGGGCACTGCCGCGGCCGTTGCGGCAGCCGTCGCGGGATCGCGCGTCTCGGCCTCTGCCGGGCCGGTGCGCCGCAAATTCACCGTCGATTTGAACTGCGGCATGATCGGCGTCAAGGCGTCGCTCGTCGAGTCGATTCGCTGGGCGAAGCAATACGGCTTCGAGTCGGTGGCCCCGGCGGTGGACGCTTTGGCCAAGCTCTCGGAGTCTGCGTTGAATGACCTCCTCGGCGAGTTGAAGTCGCTGGGGCTTGTTTGGGGCGCTGCCGGCCGCGGCTTCGCCATCCGCGACGACGATGCCCAGTTCGCCGAACTGCTCCGCGACGTGGCGGCCTGGGCCAAGGCGGCCCAACGGGCGGGGGTAACGCGGGCGGCCACTTGGATCGCGCCGCGCAGCGATTCGCTGACCTATTTGTCCAATTTCCGCCTGCATGTTTGCCGGCTGCGGGCGATTGCCGAGGTGTTGGGCGACCACGGGCTTCGCTTCGGCTTGGAATACATTGGGCCGAAAACGTCGTGGACCGCCGGCCGCTTTCCCTTCATTCATTCAATGGCGGAAATGAAGGAATTGATCGCCGAGATCAATAAGCCGAACGTCGGCTTCCTGCTCGATAGTTGGCACTGGTACACAGCCGGCGAAACGGCCGACGATCTCCTCTCGCTTCGCAACGAAGACGTGGTGGCCTGCCACCTGAACGACGCGCCGGCCGGCATCGCCCGCGACGCACAAATCGACAACCGCCGCGAGCTTCCGTGCGCTACCGGCGTGATCGACACAAAGGCGTTCCTTCACTCGCTGGCGGCCATCGGCTACGATGGGCCGATCTGTGCCGAGCCGTTCTATCCACCGCTGCGCGAGATGCCCCCGGAAAAGGCGTTGGAGACAGTGGCCGCAGCCATGCGGAAGGCCGTCGCCCTGCTGGATTGATCGCACTGCGGAACGCCAAGAGGCCGGCGCGCTGTCGCTGGCGATCGTTTTTCCGGACAAGAAAGCGTGCGGCGGTCCGCCGCAACCATCGCGCGACGGACCGCCGTGACATTGCTAAGGGTAGGCAGAGCCGAATGATCGGCTGGAAATCGTCTACCGCAACAGGGCCAAGACGTTTTGCGGGCTCTGGTTGGCGATCGACAAGACCGACGTGCCGGATTGCACGAGGATTTGGGCCCGCGTGAGAGCCGCGCTCTCGGCCGCGAAGTCGGCGTCGCGGATCGAGCTTTCGGCGCCGGTCAGGTTCTCCAACGTGTCGGCCAACGTCTTCATGTTGGTCTCGATCGTGGTTCGCTGCAACGCGCCCAACCGACCGCGGAGGCCGGTAACCTTGGTCATCACCTCATCGACGATGCGGCCGGCGCGGCCCACATCGTTCTTCAGCGAGGCCGCTTCGCCCGAACCGAGCAGGTAGAGACGCCCGCTGGCGCCGCCCAGCTTGCTCGTGTTCACGCTGCCGATGCCCACGCGGGCCTGCTGCGTGCTGACCACGTCGGGACCGAGCTGGAACAGCGCGCCGCCGCCGGTGATGGTGAAGGCGAAGTCGGTGCTCGAACCGTTGGCGACCGTGGCCTTCATGCTCAACGCCGGCGAGTTGATCGACAGCGTGTTGCCCTTGCCCGTGGCGGTGAAGCCGTTGATCGTCGCGGCGATGTCGGTGCCCACGCCGCGGGTGGCGCTGAGGTTCACCTTGAAGGTGCCGGCCGCGGCTTCGCTGATCACGTCGGCGGCGACGTAGGCGTCGGAACCGTAGGACGCCGATTGCAGATTCAGCGTGGCAGCGCCGCTCGTCACCGAGTACGAGGCGACAACGCCCGAGGCATCCGATTGCAGGTTGATGGCATTGACGATCTGATCGACCGTCGTGCCCGCTTGGAACCGGAACACTTGGCTGCCCTTGTCGCTGCTGAGCTGGATGGCCGTACGATCCGCACCGCCGGTGGTGTACACCCGGCCGCGGGCCGCACCGCCGCCGCTCACCACGGTGGCGTCGAACAATTGCACGCCGGCCACCTTATAAGCATCGATGGCCGAAGCAATATCCGACAAGTTGGTCGCCGAACTGTCGTCGATGGTAATCACCAGTTGCCGCGTGCTCGAATCATAGCTCACTTGCGGCGAGGCGACATCGGCCACCTTGAAGGAAACGGCCACGTTGTTGTAATCCGCGCCGGAGGCGATCGCCTCGACTTTCAGGCTGTCGGCCACGGTGGTGACGGCGCTTTCGTTTCCGACGAACTTCCCTGCCGAGCCGGTGCCCACCGCGTAGAAGGCGTTCTTCAGATTCGGATCGCTCGAGGTGTTGACCAAGTTGGCCAAGTAAGCAGCCGTGACGCCGGGCGTGCCGCCCGCGGTGCTGATGGTGAAGGTGATTTCATTGGCAGCCGTGTAGGCCACCGTGGCGGTGTTGGCGGCCAAGGCGCCGCTTTGAGCGAACTTGATCTGCACGCCGGCTCCGGAAGTGAGCGAGTTGGAGATCAATTCGATCGTGTCGCCGCCGGCGTTGGACTGTTTGGCGCCTGCGGCGAAGCTGAAGGTGGTGACGGCCTGGGCGCCCGCAGTGAAGCCGGTGTTGGTGATCTTCGCCTGCGTGGCGGCCGAGGTAACATCGACGTTCACCGCCAGCGAGCCTGAGGCGGGCAGCATGGCCGAGTCGATCTGAAGGTCGGAAACCGCCGACATGCCGGCGCCGGGGTTGACGACGAAATCCAAGCTGCCGTCGAGCAAGCGGCGGCCTTGGAAGTTGGTCGATTGCGAGATCCGGTTGAGGGCTTCCAGCGAGGCGTCGATCTGCAACTGGTTGGCGGCGATCTGCTCGTCGCTCATCGCGCCCTTGTTGGCGGCCTCGGTCACCAGGCTGCGGATGTCGGTCAACAGCGAGGTCACCTGACCCAAAGCGCTGTCGGCCGTCCCGATGATCTGGTTGGCCCGTTCACTGTTGGAAATGGCCTTCTGTGTGGAAGCAATGTTGCTTCGCAGCACTTCGCTGGCGATCAAACCAGCCGGATCGTCTTTGCCGGAGTTGATCCGCAAACCGGTGCTCAAGCGAGTCAACGCGGTCTGCAATTGGGAGTTAGACCGAGCCAAAGTCTTCTGCGCGGTCAACGAACTGACGTTGGTGTTAATTCGGGTCATGCCAGACACCCTCAAGTGGAAGGAAAATGTGGGAAACGTCTCGCTGGAGGGCGGGAACCGCTAACACGGTCCAGCCTCACAGCACCAGCAGCGGCCGGCCACTCCAGCGCCCTCCGCTCCGGCGAAACAGGTGGGTACAAACAACCGGAAGGAACACGTTCGCACCGATTGCGACACGCGCGCAATCGACTGCCGTTGCCGCAAACCTACCTTGCGCAGCAACGAGCCATCATGGCTTCTTTAGGCTCTATCGCCTTGGGGCGAATGAGCACTTTAGGTAATTTGAGCAAGATGGACAATTTTTCTGCCCGCCCTGCTCATAATTGCTTTTCGGAAAAACGCTTGAGTGTTCCAAAATAAACTGACCCCGATGATTCCACTTGTCGGCAGCCGTGCCGATACGCACGTTACAGCCCGTACAGTCGGCAACTCCAACTGGTGGCCAAGGCTCCCAAGTCGGGGCGAGTGTATTTGGGCCGCGCCGCGACGACGCGGGAACAAGGTCGCGGGAACAAAGCTGTCGGAGTGAAGGAATCTGCGGTATTGATCATTGCCGGCCGAAGAACGCCGCGAAACCGCCGTTTTCGATGTGGTTGCATGTCGGTTTGCGGAACAGGGGCAAGACGGGGCAATTTCCGGCTCAGCGGACGGCGCGCTCCAAATCGGCCGTTCCGTCACCGGCTGGGATCGCCTTGGGCACTTGGCCGGGGAATCAGCCGGGGCGACGACGGGCCAACGAGGCAACCGAACGGGCGAGCGGTTCGAGATCGGCCGGT
>Ga0101944_10007733_pt1 | contig 10607 bp, 7 predicted proteins | sample DewCreD2012metaG_FD_75245 | JGI IMG/M metagenome (GOLD analysis project Ga0101944, IMG submission 75245) | Hot spring sediment bacterial and archeal communities from British Columbia, Canada, to study Microbial Dark Matter (Phase II) - Dewar... ...
AGTAAGAGCCCAGCAGCAAAAAGACGTTCAGCGCGAGCAGGGCGGCGCTGACAGCTTCTCCAGGGCGGACCTCAGTCAGTAATGCCAGGACAGGGTTGCCCCGTGGCTGGCTAACCGTCTCGTTACGTTCGCGCATCCTCCTCATTGTCACTGAAACGATCAGGACCGGCTTGGTCGGCTACAATCAAGGGGCTGTTCTCGCCGTGAAAGTGATTCCTGTTCTCGTAATCTTCGTGGTGGGCCAGGTGCTTCTCTTCGCACAGGAAACCACCCGTGCCGAAGAGATTCAGGCTGAACGCAGAAAGCGCGCCGAGTCGCTAGAACCAGATGAGGTGTCCAGACTAGAAAAAGTTCTTCGCGATTTCAAGGACAAGAAGATTCTTGAGCGCATCACCGCCGGCTTCAACGGCCTTCGGGTCAAGGCAGGAGGGTTGGCGACCGGCGGCGGATTCGCTCTCGGCCCAGAGTATCTACGGGAGGATCTGGCGGGCGGCCGGGTCTCAGCGCGCGGCGCATACCAAATGACCTTCCGCGGTTGGAGCAAGGCCGACCTGCAAGTGGACTTCCACGGGAAGGGCGCCAACCCGCTATGGGGCCAGATTTACAGCGTCCGCCATGATTACACGAGCTTGAACTATTACGGCTCAGGGCCCGACTCCGCGAAATCCGGCCGAAGCAACTACAGGCTGGAAGATTTCGCGACGGACGCTACGATCGGCGGTTCTCTCTGGAACCGTAAGCTGATCCTGGCTGCGTCCGCCGGGTTTCTGCGCGTGAATGTCGGCCCGGGCAAAGATGCCAGATTCGCGTCATCTGAAATGCTGTACGACGAGCGTTCCGCGCCAGGAATATCGAATCAACCGTCATTTTTCCGCGGCGGAGCTTTTGTTGAGTTTGACACGACGGATGTCCGAACTGGACCCCGCAGCGGCACTTACATCGGCGCCAACTACTCCCATTATGCCGACCGTGATCTCGGTGCATACTCTTTTGACAGGCTCGATTTGGACCTTCAACAGTACATCCCGTTTTTCAATAAGCGCCGTGTCATCGCCCTACGCAATCGCACTTCGGCGGCATGGGCCGGAACCAGGCGAACCGTTCCCTTTTACATGCAGCCGGTGCTCGGCGGCTCGGATCATCTTCGTGGATTTCGGCCCTACCGCTTTTATGACAATAACGCCATGACATGGAACATCGAATATCGTTGGGAAGTGTTCGCTGGGATGGATATGGCACTGTTCTATGATGCTGGCCATGTCGCTCCCAAATTCCGCAGTCTCAGTTTTCGCAACCTTGAAACATCCTGGGGGTTTGGGTTTCGTGGAAACGCAAGGAACTCGGTTTTTCTTCGGTTCGATATCGGATTCAGTCATGAAGGCTTTCAATTATGGTTTAAGTTCAACGACGCGTTCTTTCCACGGAGAGTGATTTCATCTAGCGCGCAGGTGGCGCAATGAGGCGTAAATGCATTTTCTGGCTCCTGTTCAGCGGAGGCATCTTGCTCGGCCAAAGATTTCGAATGGATGATCCCCTTCTTCGAGAACCCGCTCCTATCAATGTCGCAAAGGTTTATCCAAGAAAATTCAGCGATTACTACGACTTCTTCTACAGCACGTTCGGAAAGCCTGGTGACCAGAACCGCTTAAAATCGTCTCCGGTCCGCGCGATGGGCACGAACACTTTGGGCGAGCCGATGGCTGGCGCATGGTGGGAGCCGCGCCACTACTACTATCGGATGTCAATCGAGGATCTGGTCCGCGGCCCAGGCAACTCAAAACCTCCGTCCGACGGGCCATGGCTTGTCGTTGCAGCAAAGAATGAAGGTATAACTCCAGGATTTACAATCGAAGATGTAAACAAAAGACGCTACTTCTTAAAGTTCGATCCGGCGTCGAATCCTGATATTGCAACCGCTCCGGACGTGCTTGTCTCGAAGTTTTTTTACGCCTTAGGCTATTATGTCCCGGAAAACTACATCGTCGAGTTTCTACCCGATCGTCTTGAGGTTCGAAAAGGTACGAAACTTCGGGACCGCCTTGGCAAGGAACGTCCGATGACTCGCCGCGATATCACGGAGATCCTGCTTGGCGTGCCAAAACGGAAAGACGGCAGAATCCGGGCCGTCGCGAGCTTGCTTCTGCCCGGATCCTATGCTGGGCCTTTCCGCTTCTGGGGAACTCGCAAAGACGACCCTAACGACATCGTTCCGCATGAGCACAGAAGGGATTTACGAGGCCTTAGCCTTGCCTGCGCCTGGCTTGGTCATGATGATTCTCGCAGCATCAACACCATCGATTTTGTTGTTGAAGAAAACGGCTCCCGCTTCGTAAAGCATTTTCTCATTGACTTTGGATCTGCTTTGGGTAGCGCGACCGACAAGGCGAACAGTCCGCGTTCCGGTTTCGAGTACCTGTTCGAGTGGAAGCCTGCGATTGTGCAATTTGCAACTCTTGGGCTCCATGTTCCAGAGTGGGCCAAAGCCCGATATCCGGCCATCGCCTCGATCGGGCGGTTCGAGTTTGAGAAGTTCGACCCGCTGCTGTGGCGCTCGGAATATCCGAACACGGCATTTTCGAACCGTCTCCCAGACGACGAGTTTTGGATGGCGAAGCAAATTGCTGCCTTCAACGATGACGAAATCCAGGCCATAGTTCGAACTGGCCAATATTCTGATCCGGCAGCAGAGCGCTGGCTGGTAAAGTGTTTGATTCAGCGGCGGAACAAGATCGTCAAAGCGTTTTTCCCGAGGGTGCTGCCGCTGGACCGTTTTCAGGTGAAATCCGGGACGGTCGTTTTCGAAGATTTGGGTAAGCCCTTCGGCGTTGGAGCGCCGCCTGATCTGGCCGGTTCTTGGTCGTTGTTCGATAATGAACGCGGCCGTCGACGCGGAATTCCTACTTCGGCTGGATTTCAAATTCCGGTTGAACTCAAAGACTCGCCGTCTGGAACGTACGCGGTTCTGGATATCTCCGCCGGTTCAGCGCCAGATCCGAGGATATCTGTCTTTCTCAGGAAGGACCCAAAGTCGATTGAAATCGTTGGTATAGATCGGACATGGAAACAACCAATCGTTCCCCCCGCCCCCTGAACGTAATTCGCGCAACACGCTTGGGAACAGCCCGCTTGGAGTCTCCTTTGGTGGCTCATTGGAGCGAGAGTGACGTGACAGCGCCCTTTGTTGCGGAGGATGCTGGTGTCCCGATCAATTTGTTGGACTTCGCGGGGGGCCGCTCAGACGAGCTTTTCGAACTGGCTGGCGCTCGCCGCTGGATTTACTTCGATCCGGCGAAGACGATTGCCGGCATTGTGACTTGTGGGGGATTATGTCCAGGATTGAACAACGTGGTGCGCTCTTTGGTGCTGACGCTGCATCATCTTTATGGCGTCAGAAGAATCCTGGGTTTCCGCTATGGCTATCATGGTTTGAATCCGGACAACGGACATCCACCACTGGAGTTATCTCCGGAAGTAGTATCAGACATTCATGAGTTTGGTGGAACTATTTTAGGCACGTCACGCGGGCCAGAAGATAGGGCCGTGATGGTCGACTATCTTAAGCAACTTGGTGTGAATATATTGTTTACAATCGGAGGAGACGGAACGCAGCAGGGTGCACTTGGGCTTTATGAGGAGGCGAAGCGCCAGGAATATGAACTGTGCGTGATTGGAATCCCCAAAACTATTGATAACGATATTTTATTTGTCAGCAGAACGTTCGGATTCAATTCTGCCGTCGACTGTGCGCGGGGTGTGATTGACAGTGCCCACACAGAAGCAAGAGCGGTTCTCAACGGGGTGGGTCTTGTTCGGCTGATGGGCCGGGATTCAGGCTTTATTGCCGCTGGCGCGACCTTGGCAAGTGGGGAAGTGAACTACTGTCTTGTGCCCGAACAGCCGTTCGAACTCCATGGTCCGCGCGGCTTGCTGGCTGTGCTGGAGAGGCGGCTTGCACTCAAAAAACATGCCGTGATCGTCGCGGCCGAGGGAGCTGGTCAAGACCTTATTCCTGGTTCCGGCAGCGAGCGGGACTCAAGCGGCAATATCAGGCACGCGGACATCGGCGGCTTTTTGCGCGGGCAAATTAATGATTACTTCTCTTCAAAAAATATTCCGGTCAATATTAGATACATTGATCCGAGCTACATGATTCGAGGCATACGCGCCAACACAGAAGATGCGGTTCTGTGTGATATGCTTGCCCGGAACGCTGTCCATGCTGCCATGGCAGGCATTACCGGCGCTCTCATTGGTTTAATGCATGAACAGTTCGTTCTGGTGCCAATCCGTTTGATCGCTGGGGGAAGGAAGCAGATCAGCCTGGATGGCCCATTGTGGAAAGCCGTTCTTTCCACGACTGGGCAGCCCGTGACCTTTCTGAATAATTTCTGAGCTTCACAGCCGGATTGCGACCGTTAAATCCCGGCCTGGATGTGTTCCTTGGCCCGTTGGTGCTTCCAGAATGTCAACCTCAATCTGATCCCCTTCCGCAAGAGGCGCGATGCCGAATCCGCTCACGGTATTCGACCACGTATTGCCATCAGCCACAATGAGCCTGGCAAGCTCAGTCATTCCTGTCCGCACTCGAACGACAAGATCGCCTCCGATCGGGCCCACCGACATCGCCGCGAAGAAATCGTAAATTGCGGCCGGATGAGGAACTGGGAGCGGTGGGGCGATAGAATTTTCAACGGCAGGTATGCCCATCAACTGAATGGTGAGCTGCGAGCCTTCTACAGTTCTCATGCCGTGTTCCCTAGTTCCCAAGAACTCGTTTTGGGCTGTCGGGCTGTTGCCATAACGATTTCGTAGTGTAAGTTCTGCTGCCGCGATTCGGGCGTTTGGAAGCGTGACTCGATGGCTGAACGCGCCGCTCGCAGGCGACCCGAAAAAGCCTCGGGGGAAACTCATCGTGGATGTTTTGACTGCTAGCAGCCATAGCGTTGAGCCAGCAGCGTGACTGGTGGCCTCTGTGTGAAAGCGAGCACGTTCAACCTCGATTCCGTCAGGATGTACCCCCGTGACCAACATCAATTCTCGTCCGGCCTGAATGTACTGACCAATCGCAAATCCAGAAGTAGGGTCGAGACTGACCAGTGAGGAGTTTTCATCCAATGGCTCGGACAGATGGTATGGACTGGGCCCGCGCATTTCGTCCCAGTAGTATAGGCTTAGGATTCCGGCAGTGATGCTAAAACTGTTTTCCAGTTTCTCCAGTCCGATTCCGCTCACGACCACCTCGGATTGGGTTCCCGTAGTCAACGAGAATACAGGCTCAGAAGGCACATCACTATCGATTTCCCGCCCTGCCCGGAGGTTATGAATGGTGATCGGGCACAACGAAAGTGGACAGCTTCTGCCGCTCGGGCTCACCGCGCGAGCGATCAATTCAAGGCGTTCACCGAATCTCGCTGGTACATGAAACGACACTTCTTCCGTCGTGCTGGTCCCTCCAGATTTCCAGGATGGCTCTACGATACTGAACCTCGATGTGGCGTCTGGAATAATTTCCCATCGTCCCTCTATTAGAATTTCGTCGGCCGTGTGAGATAGGATCCTCCTTTCCTGGCCGCGGCCTTTGCCCCCTGAAATCCGAACCACGGAGCCTTCGAAGACATCCGGCGCCAAGCCGAGCGCTTGCCTGCCGATCGAGGATTCCGTCCAGATCGTCGCGGCCACCTCTGGCAGAAGCTCGAAACGCCAGAGAATCTCGGCCTTGTCATAGTTCGGATCGGCGGGCGTCTCCAACTCAGCTGCGTTTCCGTGATCTATAAAAGATGTTGCTGAAGATGTTAGGGTGGCGATTCGATATAACTCCATCGGGTGATTGCCCCGGTACACATAGATCCCATCGGCGCCGCCTGGCGCACTGATTCCCTTGATTTCGACCGCGGAGTTCGCAGTGCCGCCTGGCAGATCAGCTCTCACCAGAAATGATAAGGGAGATTCGGCGCCGCTCAGAAGAAAGGAAGTAAGGCCGTAATAGACCTGTTTAGGTCCATTCAAGCCGCCCGCTGCTTCTATCACCCTGGCTGTCAGCGCGACTGCTGGTGGCGCGATTCTTGACACCGGCCGCTTCCGCGGCGGCGTAAACCGCGCTGTCAGGGCGACTCGACCCAACTCCAGATCTTCGGCGCCTTCTTCGATTTCGAGTTCAGTGCTGCCGTCAGGACTGAGCACTTTGCCAGGTAGTACCCGGGGCACCCCAGAGTCGTATTCAAACCCCGAAATGCCTCGAATAGATGTGCCGCCGCTTTCGAAACGCGAGTACCACTCTTCGGCATGCGCTCTGCACACGATTCGCACAGTCGAATGATTTGTCCCAAGAGAAACGCTCAGGACTCTGAACAGAGACCGGTGCAAGCCTTCACTCAATACTGTCAGGGTGATCAGGTCACCAGGGCGAATTCCGACCGCCTGCAAGCCACTGTAAAATTCGGCAAACCTGTTCCCTCGTAGAGTCTTGTCCAGTTGAAGCCGGATCGCTCGAAGAGCTTGGTCGGTGTGTGGCAATCCAAGCGCCGGAAGCGCGGCAGCGATCTCATGCCCCTGAAGCGCCTCATCTTCGGCATCCACAATGCTGACGCTGGTTTGCTGGTGTCCTCGAAATGAGTCCTGCAGTTCAACCGTCAGCCGGTTTGGCGTTTCGTTTCCACTTTTCCTCCAGAATCTCAGAGTTGATCGCCCTGACTGGACCAGGATTCCGCTCCTGCCGTCGGTACCGTCGCCGAATTCGTAAGCAGGCCATCCTGACCCCAACGGAGCGGCGGCATTGGACGTGTCCTTCTTATTTGCACACTGTCTTGCGATTCCAGTTTCGAAATGGAGACTGAGATGGCCGGTCGCGGAAAGCACGGGTGAAAGACCAGTCGACAACTTGATGCCTCGAATAATGTCGATGAGTGGTTTTCTTTCCGTGAGAGCAAAATTTAGTTCAAAACGCGGGATTTGTCTTTCCGATCCATTCTCGTCGATGATCTGAATCAGTTCATCACAGTATTGTGCGGCTCTTGCAAAGCTGCTGAAATCGATTTCGTGGCGGTGCCAGCCGCTTCTACGCATCAAATCTAGTACAATCCATGCCGGATTAGAGGTAAACATAGCCGGCAGTTCTGTTCCATCTTCATCAAAGCGTGGAAGAATGGATCCTTCAGCAAGAACTTCGAATTTGGGAGTTGCGTTGCCGCTCAACAGCTTGTTAGGGATCGCGGCGACAAGGACCGCGATGCTTCCGTGTGGGTCGCCTTCCGGGCTGCCAGTCGCGTCGCGAAAGAACGGATTGAGTCCGCCGTTTCGGTTCCCATCGCTGACAATGTTGAACCATCCGGTTCCAGTCATATTTGAGCCGGCTGTTCCAGGAGGGATCTCCATACCGTCCGCAAGAACTTTAATTACGCGGTTCACCTGTCCTGTCGAAAGGATTAATTCGTAGTAAGTCAGGTTGCCGTCACTACGGGCAAAGTTGATCATCGCCCTGATCCAGACAGTTCCATATAACAGCGGGAGAGGATCGTTCGAGCGCGCTTTACCTTCGATCGATCCGCTCCACCGGTACGATTTCTCCCCGCTGGTTCTTACAAGGATGCTAGGCGGCAGGTAGGTGAATCCGCCGAATCTTGCCGTAGGTCGCCCATTCGAATCTCGAAAGTACATCCCGCGCTCTTTACAGTCGGCTGCAGTCCTCCCGCAATCGGAGAATACAGTTCCACCGTTCAAGTTGCCGCAACCACCTGGCTGATCGGGCGAGTATCCACACTTCCAGAGAGGCGAGTATCTGCCTTCTTCACCGCCTCCGCTCGCCTCAGCGCGTTCCTCTTCGGTCTTGGGATACTTCCAGGGGCAAGTTGGCTGGATTCTCGCTGTCGGTTGAAGAATTCTCGTCAACGAAAAGCGATCAATGAAAGTCAAACACGCGCTGTCTTCACGGGCTTCGACAAGCGGCTGACCAGTTCCGGAGTAAATAGCAGCCAGCGGTGTCTCGGCCTGCCCCGATTCAAGATCGAAAAAGCCAAAACGCACGAGGAGACGAGCGCCTTTAAATCCCACGGTCCGGTCCAGTTGCGAGATTCTGCCGTCAACGTTGGAAACCACCACACTGACGCGCCCAGTTGAATCAATCGAGTCTTCGCCAGGCTGACGCAGTTCAAATGCGGAGTGAGAGATCACCCGCGGATCATATTCGACTTGATTGGCTGTAACCCTGTGCGTGGCCCATCGCTCTACTCTGCCATCCGGAAACGAGCACTCGAATAGCAAAACCGGCGTTGCCGTTTCGCCTCGCTCTTTCATTTCGGCGATCGACGTCACTGCTCATCCTCCTCGATGGCTTCGACAACTAGATAGACCGCGTTCCTGTTCGGCGCCAAGGAAACCATACGGAACCCATGCTCAGCGAACCTCGCCTTTTTGTATAGACTCCTGGCTCGCCCGGATGGCCGGGTCTCACCGGGGAAAGGCTGTGCCTCAACCATCAATCCTGCAATTTCGATTGCCTGAGATCCTGAATTCGCAAAAGTGACAGCAACTGTGCCAGTCGATCCAGACAGAGTCATTGGCGCCCAACACCTGCGCCAGCTCCCACCGAGTTCCCATCGCCGATGATTGTCAGCCACGGACATGCTGAAAGATCCTCCTTGCGGTGAGCGTGCCCACGCACTTGCGCAATATGGAATACCGCCAGCCGCTTCAATGTATTGAGTCAACCCGCCGGGACTACCTAGTTCCATGACTCTGCAGCCGCGCCAGAGCACGTCGGAAAGAACCACGACCGATTCCGTCACCTGCCAGGCGGGCCCGGTAGGATCATCGGCATTCAGGAGAAGATTTGCCAAAGGGTCCACAAACGTAAATGGTCGCAGCCCCCCTCCGCATTCTTGGTGAAATCCTCGAAGTTTGACGGCCTCCTCGTCGCTCAGATCTTGATACGAGAGGTTCCAACGGACTGACGTTCCCTTTCCAGTCCTGCGGCTTTGAATTCCTCCTCCGCTTTCACTACGAATCAGGCGCCAGCATCTATATCTCTCAAGAGGATAATGACATAGCGCTCTCTTATCAGTCGTGGGAAAAATGAGCATCTCACTGTGGCCTCTGTTGAATTTCAAGTGTAAGCGCGTATTTGTGGTCACCCTCAGCCCTGCAGTGGACGCTGTTCTCTACAATTTCGCAGCCTTCGTATTCCAAGCAGGTCCAGGGATCCATGAACGTGAAGGTCGTCTGGCTCTCCAGATGTGTGCTGACGAAGGATTCTATTTGCTCGGCCTCCAAGGCGTTGAGTGAACGAAAAGACAGCTTCCAGAAACGCGCCACTTTAGAAACCGGAAATCGTCGCGAACTGCCATCCAGAAAGCGCTGCACTGCAACCGGCCGCATCTCCTTTCTTTCGAAGCCAAATTGAGTGGCAGCGCCTGTCACGAGAGTTGGAAATCTGGCCATCAGTCACTCCTGGAACTCTCCCAGAATGCTTCCAAGGCCATGGGATTCCATTAACGCCTGTCGCACGGCGGACGCAATCTCGTCACGGTGATCAATGAAAGACCTGCTGTCCATCGCTTGAACCTGAACCACTACCGGACGCAAACTCTGTGCCTGGGGTTCGAGCATTCGGACTCTGCCACGCTCGTCCCGGTCTGAAGTGGATAGGACCCCTCCTTCGGAACTGATCAACCCGTATTCGATAAAGCGCTTAGGCGGCCTCGGCAATAGCGCGGGCCCTACCTCGATTCGCTCCTTGGCGCGGCCCGTAAAAAGACTCGCGAGCCCGGCGATCGGATTCAACCACTTCAGCCATGACCCCGCTCCAGACTGTGTCGCGACCTGTTGGTTCATAGCGGCCGCAACGCTGCCGATCACCCCATTTGCGACGCTCGTCGCCCCCATCGTGAATGCGCTGTTGGCCGTAAGGCTTGCCGGCCGCATGACGGGTGGAACGTCAACCGGCAATCCGCGCAGCGCCTTCTCGATGAGTTCCTCTAAGTGCTCCCATTTAGGATCCTCTCCAGTCTTCATCCTTGGACCTTTCCGCTTCAAACGCCAGTATTGTCATCGCTTCGCCATCGCGCGAATCAAGTTCAAGGAAATCACATGAACCGAATCTTTCAATGGCAGTAAATAGTTCAAGCCACGTGATGCTTTCGCCAGTAATCTCGCTCTTAGGGCAGCGTGTCGTCGCTGCTCCGCCCCCAATCCATACAAAGGAACCATCCTGTTCTCCGAAACCTTGCCAACTGCACCGTCTCTGCCGGTCCAGCCCCCTGGTTCGGCATTCACCGCATTCCCATCCGGATGGATTATTCTGGTAATAATGGAAAGCGGTGATTAGTTTTTTCGCTCTGTCTCACTGAGAAAGCTTCTTGCGCGCACTGCTTCAGCAATCTCTTCGCAAAGGGGCTCTGGGCCCCTTTCTAGCAGATCTTCCTTCGTGGCGGGTTTGCCGTCGATGCAAATTCCAGTCATCTCAAGCAAGCCCCACTCGATGATCACCTTTGCGGTCTCCAAACCTAGCCTGCTGGCTTCTATGCGGTCTTGCGTGGAAGTCCCTGCGGCGCGGCATTCCAGTTCAGCTACCAAAGATCGCAAGCGCTTCAGCAATTCCAATCTCCGTCCGAAGG
>Ga0101944_10007734_pt1 | contig 10606 bp, 12 predicted proteins | sample DewCreD2012metaG_FD_75245 | JGI IMG/M metagenome (GOLD analysis project Ga0101944, IMG submission 75245) | Hot spring sediment bacterial and archeal communities from British Columbia, Canada, to study Microbial Dark Matter (Phase II) - Dewar... ...
AGACCGCCCGACGCGCCGTCTGCGCCGCTGCGTTGGTCATGAACCGGCTGGTTCCGATCTGGTCGCCGTGGTGGACCCGCAACGCGTCGCCCGCCCGCTCCCACGCGCCCGGCTGATAGCGAGCCGCGGTCGTGGCCGCGGGGCCACCAGCGCCCAGCGACAGCGTGTAGTCGCCGTAGGCCGTGTCCTGCGCGTAGTCGGTCCACAGGCCGGCATACGACGCCGAAGGCAGGAGCGTCGCCAGGTCCAGGTCGCGCATCAGGTACCTCGCCCGACCGGTATCATAGCGAAACTCCCGGGCAAACGATCGCCCAAAGGGCGACCGCCGACGTTCGTATGGCCTGCCCGTGATACGCGCTCACGCCGATCATTTGCCTGATTGGCACGCCATCGACCCCGCTGGAGTTCGCGATGCGTGCAGCACTGCCGCGAAGAAACGATAGGGATACGAAAGAAACTGCAGGTCGATGCGAGTCGGCGCGCGGTCGGTCGACTCGATCACAAGAAATCCCCGATCATAACTGACGCGTGTGTTTGGCTCTCGCAGGTTCACTCGGTTGCGGACAGTGCGAAACAGTCCGAGTGCGAACACGTTTTCAATCACGAGCTGGCCGGCGTCGAGGGTGAACTGACGCACAACGACACCCACCGGAAACCAGGGAAGCACGACCGCAATCTGGAATAGAGTCTGCGCCCATGGCGTGGGTGGCCCGACGATGCCATGCGTCAAACACAACACGCCGATCGTCAGGAGCACCGCGGCCGAAAGGCGCGTGCTTGGAAACCACGCAAGGTATTGCGCAATGTCCGATGTTCCTTCGTATGCCCGCAACAGCCGCAGGCTCTCCATGGTCGTGGCGTCCGCGACGTGGGCACGCAACGCCGCCCAGGTTCCCCTTGCTCCGTCGGACAGGGCTCGTGAGGCGAGGCGACGCTCCCGCGCGTCGAAGATGAGTCCGGCAATGACCATGACGAGAAGCATCGCGAGCGCGGCAGTTGCGAATCGATGTTGAAGGACCGCGTGCCAAGGCGTAGTGGCCGCGAGCACGCCTACGAGATAGGGACCCGTGATCGTCCAATCGAGCCATGCCGGCTCCGGTCGGCTTGACCAGAGCCGGGCTTGCAGATCGCGGAGGACGATTGACGTATTCATGCCGACGATCCTCTCAGATCATCGCCTAGTCGATGCGACGCGATGCCTGCGGAGCAGAACACGCGACGAACACCTTGGGCCGGCGCGGGGCGCCGGCCTCAACTCGATCTCGTGCTCCACGTTTGGGGCCATCACGGACGCTGACGCCTCCTGAGCCCGAGGCGGGTAATCAAAAGGTCGCCGAAGTAGTAGCGCTCCCAGTGGCGGCCACGATTCCACGTACGCCGGCGGTAACACTCGCGCCGCCCAAGTACAAGTTAATCGCCCGATCAATCTGTGGATCGCCAGTCGACCCGCCTGTTGCGTTGAAGATCGTCCACGTACCGCCAACGCACCCGATGATCCCCAAGGGCACCGGTGGGCAAACAAGACCCGTCAGCAGACCGAGACTCAAGGCGCCGAGCTCAGAAGCCGCATCTCGAATCGTCCTCGCATCGTCATATCGTCCCTCCATGACCGCTCGATCATGCATACGCCATAGGCGATCTGCCGACGATTCCAGTCCGGATGGGTCTATCGAGGTCACTGGCTCGCTCATCACGTACGCGAAGACGTTTAACCCGCCGATGATCCCGATCGGGTCGCGTTGCAGGAAGCGGCCGGAGGAGGGGTCGTACCAGCGTTCGCCGACGTGGATGAACGGCAGCGGGGGCAGGTCGGGCTCGCCGGCGTCGTCCAGGCCGGTCTCGTAGCCCCACGCGCCGGCGTAGCCGTAACGCGATAGCGCCGCCGGCGCCGTAGCGCTGACGCTGTAGTCTCCGACGCGCTGGTTGTCATCGAAATCGGGCGAGGCCTCGCCGGGCACCAGCCAAGTCGACGGGTCGCTGCGGGCGTAAGACTGGCACGGCCGGGCTTGGCTCCTCCGAAGCTGTATCATGGCTGAACATACTGATCGGCAACGTGTTGCAGCTGTCGTCGCAACGCTGCAGCGGCCGACTGACGCTCATCTTCAGAGAGTCGAATTCGAAGAAGCTCGACGACGAATCGATGAGGACGCACCAGCGCGCCTAAGTCGACACTGATCCAATCCGCGCCCATCTGCACGCAGACGGTTCCCTCCTCAAGGTCGCAGCGAATCAAGGACGATCGGAGGTCGACCGAGCACACGAGAACGGTCGACAGCCCAGCGCGCTGGCGCAGGCGCAGGGAGTGCCCATCAAAGTCGTAAACTGCATGCCCAATTACTGACGTCAGCATGAGCGCGAAATAAGCCCCCAGCAGCATCGACAACGTCGTGGTCACCGAGACGTCGAAAAGCCGCAGGCCAGGCGGAATCAGCACCGGGCACAACAGGGCCGTGAGCCATCTGCCACGAGTGAAGAATGCGGTATGTCGAGTGGTCGGGAGCGGCGGCTTCCGCAAGTCGGCAGCAAGGCGGCTAACCTCCGCAGGGCGCCCGACGTACGTTACGCCTTCAGCGAGCGGTACAACGAGCGGTCTGTTCAGTCGGCCGATCGTGCGCGCGAACCACCAGTCCGAGATTTGGCTGGCAAGTGTCACCGCGCAACCGACTAACAACGTCATGATGATGCTATTGCGCGCCGCGGAACGCACCGCCTCCGGTAAGGCCAGTGCCTCCACGAGACCGAAGAGCAAGGCGGCGACAATGCCAACGCAGGCGGGCAACTTGTCGGCGCCGAAAATCAGCGCCGGGTCGCGTGTCGCTCGAAGTCCCGAGTACGTCATGCAAGTGCCCTTGGTTACAATTCACGCCATGTCCCGCGCGGAGACCCCGGCAATCCCTTGAGGGTACCACCGACGACGCCGGTCCCAACGCCCGGCAGTGCACCGATACCCGCTCCGATCGCGGCACCATCCAAGAGGTCGTCTGCCGTGTCGTTGCCTGTCGATCCTCACAGGGCGCGGACTACTCCATAGCTTACGCCAGCGTAAGCCAAAGGCGCTGCCGGGACGACGCAGACCAGGGCAACACCACCGACGGCACCCCAGGCCTTTCGCTCGATAGACTTGATGGTCTTACCATCATCCAACCAGGAACTTGCACCGCCGGTCGCGTTCAGAAACAGATTGTCCCACCAAGATCCCGTCGTGACCCGGTAGTCCAGTCCCCAAGGGTCTACGCCGAGCAGGGGTGACTGAAAGCCGTAGGCGAAAACGACCGCCCCGCCGCGGATCCCGATTGGATCCCGTTGCAGGAATCGGCCGGAGGCCGGGTCGTACCAGCGTTCGCCGACGTGGATGAACGGCAGCGGGGGCAGGTCGGGCTCGCCGGCGTCCTCCAGGCCGGTCTCGTAGCCCCACGCGCCGGCGTAGCCGTAACGCGACGCCGCCGCCGGCTGGCCGTGGCCGTTGTCGGCCAGAACAAGCTCGCCAAACGCGGTGTACACCGCGCGGCGCAAGGTCTGGGCCGACGCGCCGGTCATGAACCGGCTGGTGCCGATCTGGTCGCCGTGGTGGACCCGCAACGCGTCGCCCGCCCGCTCCCACGCGCCCGGCTGGTAGCGGACCGCGGTCGCGGCCTCGGGGCCACCGGCGACCACTTCATGCGGCGTCGGGCTTTCATACCCCTCGCAGCGGCAAGCGCTTCGAGCAAGCATGAGGGAAGTCGACGATTTATCACGGGTTCGTGAGACGGTTACCAAAGCACAGTCTCCGGATTCCTGAACTCGTCTGACACCGCGTGAACATATAAGACAGAATTGTCCTGATCGTCTAGCATTCGAGCGACGTCAGTCGCTTTCGCGTCATCTCGGCATACCAGGTACTCGTGATGCTCATTGAGCCGCTCGATTTCCAACTTCAGACGCTCCGGGGCCAGAACCGTTCGCGAGAGCACGTAGCCATAGGATTCGAGCCATTGATCCCTCCAAATGCGGACTAGCAGCCCCGGATCCGAAACCTCGACGGCACCGTACAGCACTGCGTTATAAGATGTGACCGACACGGGCCTACGTCGCCACCCGATGCCCACACCGACGCGGTGCAAGACGCGCGAAATCATAGATCGTTGGGGAGATTCAACTGCCGCACATATCTTGTTTGCCAACTCGTCGCTGAAAATACCAACGGCATAAAATCGATGTCCAGCGCAGAGCCTGAATATTCGTTCTGCATAGCCAGTCAATAGCGCGACTGACTGGGGCTGCAGGCAGGTCCCAAACCCACGGCGAAATCGCCGGACTCTTTCGAAGTGGATGGCCCAGCAGCGTGCAAGCGGCAGCTTACGCATCGCATCCGGGCACGGCATGATCGTCATGCGCGTCGGCCCACTTACTTATCCAAGTGCCAGGAGCCGCCTTTATGGTTGTAGTGGCGCCCAAAGCCATATCGCTTGCCGGTAACGCGATTGATGAGATTTATGGTCGTATTGTAGCGCTTCCCGCCTTCGTGACGAATAATCAGAACGAGACGCCCGCAGACGACTCTGATCCCAGTGTGCGTCGCAGCAGCTCCGGCTGCGGCGGCCACGAGACCACCGGCGGTGACAGCGGTGCCTGCGGCGGCGCCGATCCCGCCCACTACCCCAGCGGCCTTGTCAATCTCGCTGCGCTCATCCGGGGGTAACTGATCGCGCCACCGGTAGTAGCTGTCCCAAGCCGCGTCGTCCCGCAATCCTTCCGGATCGACGCCATAGGTCGGGTTCGCTTGAACGTAGTTGTACGTATTGAGCCCTCCGATGATCCCGATCGGATCGCGTTGCAGGAAGCGGCCGGAGGACGGGTCGTACCAGCGTTCGCCGACGTGGATGAACGGCAGCGGGGGCAGCTCGGGCTCGCCGGCGTCGTCCAGGCCGGTCTCGTAGCCCCACGCGCCGGCGTAGCCGTACCGCGATAGCGCCGCCGGCTGGCCGTTGCCGTCGTCGGCCATCACCAACTCGCCAAAGGCGGTGAAGACCGCCCGACGCGCCGTCTGCGCCGCTGCGTTGGTCATGAACCGGCTGGTTCCGATCTGGTCGCCGTGGTGGACCCGCAACGCATCGCCCGCCCGCTCCCACGCGCCCGGCTGATAGCGCGCCGCGGTCGCGGCCTCGGGGGCGTCATGCTGCGTCGGGTCTTCATGACCCTTACATCGGCAACTGCTTCGAGAACACATGAGGGAATTCAACGGAGCAACTTTGACGCCGTTTGGGCGAACAACGTCGCCGCCACAAGCAGCGTCGCGAACACTCCAGGTATCAGCAATCGCATGGCTTCTCCTTGAATCGGCGTTCCGGTGCGACACAGTTTATATCCACGGCCCGAGCATCGCCTGGTTTCCGTCGAGCAGCGCGCCCGTTGCCGTTGGATCAATTGCCACGGTTGGCTGTGTCCGTCGTCAACTCAAGTGAATGAAGGATCCGCTTCCACTCGTCTTGCACTTCTTGAAGCTGGAAGGGTCGCCCACACTCGGGGCATGTCCCAGCGGGTCCGATTCCGGAGATGTGGTATCCGCACGTTGGGCAGACCTCGAGCCTTCGCGAAACGACATATTGGCCGAGACGGCCGAGGATATATCTCGGGCCATACGACGACAATGCAATGCCGATTACGACCAATGAATAAGTAACTACCATCCAGGGGAGGCCATGGCGCTCGACCGCCTGGAGAAGCGCGCTTCGCGCAGTCAGAGAGTCGAAAAGCAATGCGACGATCTGCAGCGTGGCCACACCGAGGAGGCTCGCAATGGGAACGAGTATCAACCACAGAACCACCCGGGCGCGACCGAAGGCAAACTCGGATCTGCCTCGCAACCTCCAGACTCTTCGAAGAAGCTGAGATGGAGTGAGTTTCTTCATAGGAGTATCGTCTCGCAACCGGGCTGCCGATCTGGCCGGTAGCCGCGCTGTCGCCTGCCGTCCGCAACGGGCTCAATAGATCGGATTGACGGGTTCATCCCAATTCCAGATTTCGTCGATAAGCGACGCGCCGATGATGCCCAACCCTATCGCGGCGCCAATCGGAGGTGCGCCGATGCTCAACACGCCTCCGGCCACCGCCAGCCCCGTTGCGCACACCTTGTACTCTTTTTCCAACCTAATCAGTTCGGCTGCAGGGTTCCCTCGCGGGGCCGGACCGGGCTCAGGCGGAAGCGGCCAGGGCGGGCCCACTGGCGGCGGTGGCGGCATGGGCAGGCTAGTCAGGCCGCCGGGCTGCCAATTGGGCGGCAGCAGTGGGCCGAATGCCAGGTCGTTGAATAGCCCTTTCGGATCAACTCCGCTGGCCGGGTTCGCGTGAAGGTAGTTGAACGTATTAAGCCCGCCGCGGATCCCGATCGGATCGCGTTGCAGGAAGCGGCCGGAGGCCGGGTCGTACCAGCGTTCGCCGACGTGGATGAACGGCAGCGGGGGCAGGTCGGGCTCGCCGGCGTCGTCCAGGCCGATCTCGTAGCCCCACGCGCCGGCGTAGCCGTACCGCGACGCGGCCAGCGGCTGGCCGTGGCCGTCGTCGGCCAGAACAAGCTCGCCAAACGCGGTGTACACCGCGCGGCGCAAGGTCTGGGCCGACGCGCCGGTCATGAACCGGCTGGTTCCGATCTGGTCGCCGTGATGCACCCGCAACGCGTCGCCCGCCCGCTCCCACGCGCCCGGCTGATAGCGCGCCGCGGTCGTGGCCGCGGGGCCGCCGGCGCCCGGCGACAGCGTATAGTCGCCGTAGGCCGTGTCCTGCGCGTAGTCGGTCCACAGGCCGGCATACGACGCAGAAGGCTGGAGCGTCGCCAGGTCCAGGTCGCGCATCAGGTACCTCGCCCGACCGGTATCGTAGCGAAACTCCCGGGCAAACGTCCGCAGGCAGTTCACGGCCTGCCCGGTGACCACCTCCGGCCACCCTTGGGCAGCGGTGGCGCGCCATCCCGTCATCCCAGTCGTTACACGTCAGCGATCACCCGCTTGCCTTCGCCGCAGCCAGCGGCGCCATCGTCGCCGTCGTCGAAAATGGCACCATGCGAGAGCCGCGAATGGCACCCACGGACTCGCGACGCAAGTAACAACCTGTCCGAGGCTCCATTCTCCCCGGCGATACGGACCCAATGCCGCCTCCAAGCTGACTAGCGATACACCGACCGCCAATGGGATCAACGCCACAATAAGCAAGACCTTCCAGTTCATGAGACTTTCAGAGATTCCGATATGACCGTTCACTCATTCAGCCATCGCTCTGCTTGATGACGGCAATTGTTAAAAAAAAGGTCATACCAACCATACTCGCCTTCGTGATACTTATCATGAAGCTGTGTATCTTCCTGATTGGTCGTGACTCGGTCGGGCGGCCGATTGGGTTTATTCGTGGGTTGTTTTTCTATGTGTCCCGGCGCGGCTAATACGAGAGCGCACGCCCCTCGAAAAACGGATTCAACTATGTCCTTCGGCCAATGCCGCCACGGACTCCCACGGGGAACTCGCATCTTGTAATCGAGTCGCCAATACCCAATGTGGCCATCTCCGTAGATGACTCCTTGGTGTCCAGCCTCATTGACGATCCAGCGATCGCGCCCGAACGGATCGACTGCCACGCTCGGGTTGTTTGCGACGTTTCAAATACGTTCAGTCCGCCCTCAATCCCGATCGGATCGCGTTGCAGGAAGCGGCCGGAGGAGGGGTCGTACCAGCGTTCGCCGACGTGGATGAACGGCAGCGAGGGCAGGTCGGGCTCGCCGGCGTCGTCCAGGTCGGTCTCGTAGCCCCACGCGCCGGCGTAGCCGTACCTCGACGCCGCCGGCGGCTGGCCGTGGCCGTCGTCGGCCATCACCAACTCGCCGAAGGCGGTGAAGACCGCCCGACGCGCCGTCTCGGCGGATGCGTTGGTCATGAACCGGCTGGTTCCGATCTGGTCGCCGTGGTGGACCCGCAACGCATCGCCCGCCCGCTCCCACGCGCCCGGCTGATAGCGAGCCGCGGTCGTGGCTGCGGTCGTGGCCGCGGGGGCGTCATGCTGCGTCGGGTCTTCATAACCCGTGAATCGGCATCCGCTTCGAGAGAGCATGAGGGAATTCAACGGAGCAACCCCGACGCACATATCATAGCTATTTCATCCTCAAGTCAGTGCCCATGACGTCGCGACTCTGAAAAATATCTCCCCGCAATAGCAACACAGAAGCCAGGACGAGTAGCATGACGTGGCACACTGACGCGCCCAGCCATGCAAGGAGCATAATTCCTGGCTCTTGCAAAGCCGGAATCAGACTAATGACCAGCACCATCACACTGGCGCCAACGCCAGCCACGGCATAGCCCATTACGCGCGCCTCCCAGAAGTTCTTAATCGGTCGTCGCCGCCACATAAATCGCACGGCGGGAAAGGTGCCGCTTGCGTTGATCGCGGTCAAGGCGAGCAGCGCAGCGAACGGCCGACCCGACCGGATCAAGTAGGCACAGATCGTGACGGTCATCCCCGAGAGGACGAATGCTGAGATCCCAATCAGGCGCGACCACCTCATGCCTGCCAAGATACCTCCGCGCGTGTGGTCGCGGGCGGATCGCCGACTGAACCGCCCGCCGTTGCCCAGTGATATGCCACAGCCGCGCTCTGGCTGCCCGGCATCAGGTACGGTTCCAGTTCACGGCGCCAGCTTGAATCCCGCTCGCTCTCCGTGCTTGCACTGAGAGATCCGTACACCGCACCGGCTACCGAGCCGAGTGCCATGCCCAATGCCAGCCCGATGATGAAGCCGCCGAGCATGAAAACGCCAGCCATCCCGAGTGCCGTGGCAGACCTGATGAGCGAAACGCCGTAAGCTGCCCCAAACCCGATGGCCGCAAGAAGTTCGGCAAAAGCCCTTTGCCAGGGGTGCGTCCCCCCGAACCCGCCGCAGTTCACGGAATCCACGAGCAACTGCGATAGCACGGCAACGAGCGCCCACACGAGCGCACCCAGCCGTGAAACCGGTGCTCGCGTCGTCAAGCTGAAGCCAATGTAGACGCCGACACCCATGCCCACTGTTAGCCCAAGGCCAAAGAGCCACTGCAGATACTCCCCACTCGGGTCGCTGGCGTTGACCGGGTCGTTGGCGCAGTAGGCCCATCGGTTGAGCTGGCCCCACTGGAGATCCGGGCCGGTCGGCTGCGGGTCGGGCTGCAGGAACCGGCCGATCTCCGGATCGTACTCCCGTGCCCCCACCATCATAAACCCGGTCGACGCCGTTTCATAGCCGGCCGGGCGGGCCGGGTCGTACTCGGGGTGGTTCTGCTCGCCGCCGAACAGGTCACCGCAGGGGCGTTGATGGGTCGGCAGCGGCACGCCGCGGTTGGCGTCGTAGTGCCGCGTGCGATAGCCCTCCTAGCCGTCGTCGCCCAACTCAGCCATGGTCGCGTGCGATCCGCCGCCTGAGGCCGACGGCGCCTTCGGCTGTTCCGCGCGCAGCGATATCCCATCGACATCCCGCACGCCGGAACCGTGCCGTCCCGTACCCGCTGCCGTTCATCGCTCGAGGAGCCGACCGGGGGGCAGTTCAGGCGCTGGGGCGATGGCTGAGGCGGCCACAAGCACGGCACCGGCGAAACCGTACGGATCGTCGAGTCGCTCCATCTCGATACTAGCGCGAGTGGTTCCCGGTTCCGCTTCCGTGATCCGGACCAAAGCAGCATCAAAATCGATCTCGATCCCGGCGCCGCAGAGTTGAATCGTCTGTACGACGGCGGTCTTGAGAGACCACGGCTGAGCATGGAGAATCTCCAACCTGCCGGCCGACACGCGATACCAGACGTGTTTCAACGTCTCCACCCGCTCGGACCTGTCCAGTGCGATGAGAAAGGGCAGCAGCAGCAGCGGCTGGACGACGAGAAGGAAAAGCGGTGGGGCCGGCCCCCTGAGATGGGGAAGGAGCAAAGCTGCAAGAAACAGGGGAACTCGGTTCAGCGGATACGGCACTCTCGATACAAACGGAAGGCACCCGGCGCCGTCATTCGAAATGGCGCGGGCGATCGCGGTGATTGAGTGCGCATCGCCTCGGATGATCGGGAGATGCGCCAGTCGCCCGTCGGCCTCCCACAGAGCGCTCGGGCCAGTTGCTCGCTTTAATGACTGCACAGGCACGCGACGCCGTCGTGAGAGCCAAGGGACTGCAACAAGCTCTGCCAGAATAACCGCGACGAAGCAAGTGCCCGCGACCACGCGAGAATTGAAGGCAGCTGCATAGAGCCCCGAAGAGGCCACAACTGCGGCGGAGAGATGGATCGCCCGAAGCTTGGAGCGGTGCAAGATGGCCAAGTTGGTGTGGTCGACGCGGACAGCACGGAATGTGGCCGGCCCGACCGTGGTGACACCTAGATCTGACATGGCGAATTGTAATCGTCGTGCCGAGAACCCAGAAACCGAACTTCCAGGCTTCGGCCACATGTTCTTCAGTTCCCGGTTCTGTCGAACGTGCCTACTTCCTGAAGATATTCATGAGGCTACTGAGCGCATTTCCGCCGGAACCCACGACGTACGTGGCCGCTTTGATCTGTCCTAGCATCCCGGGGATCCACGCGGCCGCTTGCCCTATCCCAGAGCCCCAACCGAGCACCGCAAAGGCAGC
>Ga0101944_10007735_pt1 | contig 10605 bp, 11 predicted proteins | sample DewCreD2012metaG_FD_75245 | JGI IMG/M metagenome (GOLD analysis project Ga0101944, IMG submission 75245) | Hot spring sediment bacterial and archeal communities from British Columbia, Canada, to study Microbial Dark Matter (Phase II) - Dewar... ...
GCTTACCTGCTCCTGCGACAGAATCATGGATGGGAGCCGGTTGGCATGCCAGTCAAGGTAGATTCTTCCCGGCAGGCGCATGCCGCTGATCTTCAGGGTGCGGATGGCTACCGGAGTATCATAGGGCGTCAGGTCGATGATGTCGCGTATTACGTAACCCTTCGGTCTGATGCATATTGTTTAATCTATTAAGGGAGAATAATTTTGGAGCCAAAACATTTTATATGAAAGAAGATAAAAGGCATCAGCGAGAGGAAATAATGATTTCGCTCATAGAGCAATGGAGTGAAAGCGGGAAAACATAGAAAGTATTTTGACATGAAAAATCAGAATAACAATCATAATTTTATCACTAAATCCATCGTTAATATGGGTGGCTCAATTTCCGCCGGAACAGTGGCTCAATTTGTCCGGAATAATCACCACTGCGCATTAGTTCGTTACCACTCCTGATGCGCAATCCGGGCTTAACCGGCCGCTTTCACTCCGTTTCAGCGGGGTTTGCCCGGATGCCATCCCTAATATCCATCACACTGCGCATTAGTTCGTTACCACTCCTAATGCGCAATCCGGGCTAAAAATACCCTCCAACGAATCCCTGATCAGTCAATCCAAAACCTCGATGAACTTTTACCCTGTCGGAAGGGCTAATAAAAAACAGGCTCTAAAAAACAAGAGGCACTACGCCGAAGGCTTACGATTTATCTCTATTAATATTTTATCTTATTTTTGCACTTTTGGTGAGTTTTCACACAGTCTCTTAGCTAAAGGAATGTGATGCCGGAAGCTTACATCTTCGATTCTTCATACTTTAACGACCAAACCCGAAGCGTAAACCCGTTGTTATCCAGAGTTCTCGCCCCCTAGATACACAAATGTTTATAAGCCATGGATGGCTACATTATTTATTTTTCAGTTAATTTAGCTAAATAATCTCCCCACGGTTCTTTATGAATAATTTCACAGTTCCATCCTGCCTTTAAAGACTCAGAAATTAAAGTTTCAGGATCGACATGAAGCCAAATACATGGCTCACCTTTAATACCTTTATATTCAAATTGCATATGAATTTCTCCAAAATATCTATTCATTAATTTATTTTTTTCTTGATACTCTATATTTTCAGGAGTATTATTAACCCGAACATCTAATGAATCAAAAACTAGAATACCATTAGGATTAATTAATGAATGAGCATGATGTAAAAACCGATTTAATCCTGCAAGATTTTCAGTCATGCCAATTCCATGCATCAACATTAAAAGCGTATCGAATTTATATCCTTTAAAATCATAAATATCAATGCATTTAGCACTTTTTATTCCATTTTTCTTCATTATATCGACTGCTTGGGGAGCAATATCAATAGCAAACACATTTAATCCTTTATTTTGTAATACTAAACTATGACGTCCTGTACCGGCACCAATATCTAAAACATTACCAAAACATAAATCAATAGCGACTTGTTCGATTTTTGAAAAATTTGGAGAATCGTTAAAAAACTTTTGGGCTGGAACTTGAAATTTTTTACCATCATCACGAATAATTGTTACCGTAGCAGAAGAATCTCCATTATAATAATCAATTAATGCTAATCCGTATGGTTTCATGGCTTGTTTGCTCATTCTTTTCACTCCTTTTTTGTGGCCGCACGATGCCGCCATCGCTAATTGGGCGAGCATTTTGGATAACGTCCCGCGGCTATGCGCCGTTTTAATGGCGTATTGCCGCTGTTAGCGGTAGTGCATTATTTATTTATATTCCTGTGCATTACGTTTATCCCTGTTAAGATTTGTCGTTTCATAAAGAATGCTTTACATAAGACATTATATTCGCTGTCGGTGCATTTATCTTTACAGTTTTTAATAATGCTATCGGTTTTTTCAAATACGGCATTTATCTTTGCACAAGGAAAGCTGTCACATTCTCCGCAATTCATGATAGTTTCAAGATGTTCACAATCATTAATTCTATTACTGCATACCATATCTTTACTACATCCGAGGCACTTCATTTCTTCTGGATCTACTACTTTAGACCGAAATCCTAACTTAAACCATAATTCGGCACAACTTTTTAAAGCATTGATATCATTTGCTATGGTAGCAATATATCGGGGACATTCATTACAAACATCACCACAGAAAGATACTTTCTGATTAGTCTGAATATTCATTTTTTAAAGTTATATCTATTTGATTCTGCATTGCGCCTAACGTCCGCGGTAGCAACACAGTGCTTTTGCGAATTCTCAAATGACAAATTCTTCGTGAGCAAAAGCATTGAGCGAATACTATTATATGTAAGTTCCTTTTTCATAAAATAACATATCAAATATGAGCGCCGGTTCTACTGCCGTTAGATGCCGTTGCTTCCATCCTGTCTAACCTGAATGTTAATTCCCATTCTCTCCATGTCCTTCATCAAGCGCTTTGGTTCAACTAAGTCCCCCATGTACCACAATCCAGGTTTTCTTATGGATCCATCTATATATTGCAACAAACAGGCTACTACTGCAATTGCTGTGAACCAGTAGCCATCTTGGTGTTCAAGGCGGATTATTAGCGATCTCTTCTGAGCCCCTTTCTCACCCTGAGCTTCCAATTTCATGACCGTTCCATAAGGAGGAGTAGAAAATGTTTTCCAACTCCAAAAGATCAAATTTGCCATCGGATTTAATCCTATTTTCGGAAAAAGTTTCAATATTGCAAAGGAAAATGGGAAAACAAAATAGTCTACAAACCAGTTAATGCCAGCGACGTAACATCCCATAAACTGCATGGAAGGGAATAATTGAGGGAGCACAATCATTTCCTCAAAGAACATGGGGCTGCAAACCTTTATTCCGAATTGCTTTCCAAAGTCCACTTTTGCGAAATCTCTTGTGTTCCACATACTGGTTTTCTTCCAAGTGCCATGTCTATAGATTAATGCTTTATAATTAACCAGTTCCTCAACAAATTCAACTTTTGATTCCTTGGAAACATTGACATTTCTCCAATCAAATTGGATAAGGCAACTTACAATAGCTGTATCAATCTTGTCAAAAAACTGTGCTCCATATCGAACTAGCATTGCAGGGAGGCCTGGATGAAAGCCACCATCAGTGATGAAACAACGTCCCGCACTTCTTATTCTATCTGACCATGAGTTAAGTAAAGCAGTCTTTGAAGTCGAGTACTGAATATCCAGATAATCAATGCCTGCTCTCAAGGCCGCATCAGCGATTTCCTTAACATAATTAGCAGTAGGAGAGGCCACAACCACTATGTCAATATTTTTAAATGCTCGTTCCAGGCTTGAAGCATTTGAGGTGTCAACATTAATTGTCGCAACCCTTTTTCCATCAAACATGCTGTTGAACTGAGAAGCAGCCTGTTCAGCCTTCTCAATATTTCGTCCTGCTAAGATTAATATCACATTTGTTTCTTGGAGCAGCAATTGTGCGATACGCTTACCAGTATTTCCATATCCACCGAGTATCAAGATTGTCTTAGTATCCATAGAATGTCTCCCATAAGCAATGTCAGCTAACGGTTTGCGGCTTGCCGCAGGCGGGGCTTTTTAGTATTACCTTACATTTGGAAAACCGCACTTCAATTATACGAAAAAATTGTCCTACGAAGAACTGCACCCCCGCTTGCGGCAAACCGATGTTACAGGCATGTGCTTCTTTTGTCTGTAGTTGTCGTGTCGTCATTTGTTAAGTCGTAATGGTCGGTGAAGCGATGTGAATTTGTCCCTACTTTTTGAACGAGAGTTAAAAATAATTTCGTCAAGTGTCTTGCTTGATTTTACCTCATCCAACACAATTTCAATTAATGTTTTGAATTCTGTTTTGCTGGGTTTTAGTGTCCGCCAAGAAACCATAAAGTCAAAATGTTGTCCGTGCCTGAAAAGACGCCCGGGAAGTGGGTAGTTTTCTCTGTTGCCGATTAGAATACCATAACGTAAATACGGATGAACATTTTTATGTGTCTGTGCCTTTTGGCTATAAGTGATGCTGTCGTGAGTTGTAATGCTGTCAAGTTTGGTCTCAATAATTACTCTCGGTTTCCAAGTGTCTGTGTCAAGTTGCTCGTAAACTAAAATGTCTGTCTCATAGCTGTTGAAATGCTGCTTATCTGGTTTGTCTGATTTATAAGTTAAAATTTCGCTTGCGTATGGCAGTAGCTTAGCGTCCGACACAAAAAGTCTTTTGTCAGATTTTTGAAGTTCTCTTAGAATGTCAGGAATAATTGATTTTACCCATTCTCTTTCTGTCATAGCTTGTTATGATGCGTTATAGGTTGTGTTAAATGATTGTCTGTCAGTAATAAATTTTTTCTATAAAAGTCAGCGTTGAACTGTCTGCCCGACAAAAGTTGCAATGAAGCACTAATCTTTGAGTTTATGTCAAATTTCAGTCTGAAGTCGTCAGCGGACAGTCCACCGATGACTTTACAAACTGTCGTGATTGAGCGGTCGTTTAGCATTGCCTGTAACTCGTTTATATATGCACCCCCTCGCCCCAAAAAGTGCATATATACACCCAAAATGGAATATATTGTGCACTTTTTTCTGCAGTGTAATTGCATATATTCATAGTACAAATTTTACAAAAAAGTTATAAATCATCAAAGGGTGATTTTATTTTTTGCAGAGACTTTTCAGTTACATGGGTATAAATCTCAGTGGTTTTGCTGCTTTTATGGCCCAGTAATTCCTGAATGAATCTGAGGTCAGTGCCCGATTCAAGCAAATGTGTTGCATATGAGTGACGCAACCAGTGCAGAGTTACCGTCTTCTTTATGTAAGCAATCATATGTGCAATATGCAGAACCTTCTAAATACTTATTTCAGAGTATTGTTAACCCGCCTTCTGCCCTTCAATCAACCACTCTTTTATCCTGTACATCTTGTTGAATCCATGCATCTTTTCAATCATTTTATCGGGTATCGGAACCACTCTGTCTTTTTCCCTTTGGCAGGCCGGATGATGAACAGATGAAGCTGGCTTCCTTTCATCAGATATGTTGTTTTCGAGTATGGCCATCCCATCCAGCAAACTGTGCAAGGCTTTCAAGTTAGCCGCGGCATCGGCGATATGCCAGCAGAAGTGTGTTCCGCTCCGGTGAGTAAAGGGCAATGTTTTTATCAGGCGCGTCAACTCTTCATTACCAGGGAAACACAACCCTGAACAGTTTGTGTTTTTATAATATAACAGCTTTATGGTAATGGTTGCCATAAGAAACCTGATTACCATAAGCTAATATATACTCTTTTTTCGAAAAAAAAAATTTTTTCATCACATTTTTACAATTCTTTCACATTTTTACTATCCGCGTTCTGGAATCAATGCTCAAATGCTTAATCTCACAAGAATTTCCTTTTTGTTACTGCCTGAATAGGGTTAACAATCAAAACCAGAAATCGGGATGTACGCATGCCACTTATTTACATTCGCTGAAAAAACTATTAGCATCCGTGGCCCGCACAATGTAGAAACAACCTTTTATCGCAATATTTTCCTCACAAAAGCAACGGTAAAGTAGCTCATCATAAACACTCCCGTGAATCCTTCCAGTGCTGAGAGGAGGCGGGTGATGCCCTGGGGATATACATCGCCGTAGCCGATGGTAAAAAATGTGATGGCGCTGTGATAAAACGACCGGGATAACATCGACAGGTGATCAGGGTTGTTTACTGCCGACTGGGTGTGCCCCAGGCCGAGAAGGTCGGTGAGGTAAAAAAGCACCCCGAACAGAAACCAGAATATGATGACGCTTACCAGCACCCTGCCCGGAGAAGTGGCATACAATCCGATTTTGTCAAATATTAGCCACTTGAATGCATAGGCAGGATATTCCCGGAGGGCCGACCAGGAATTTTTTGCAACGCTTTCGTTCCGGTCTGCCAGGGCTTCGTATCTTCGGAACAGCACATAGGCCTGGTCTTCGTATGAATACCTCCCTGTGGCATTAAAATTCTGCTTCATAATCCTGAACTGTTCCGAGATTTCTCTTTCGCTTGCCTGCTTCTGCGACAGAATCATGGATGGGAGCCGGTTGGCATGCCAGTCAAGGTAGATTCTTCCCGGCAGGCGCATGCCGCTGAATTTCAGGGTGCGGATGGCTACCGGAGTTTCATAGGGCGTCAGGTCGATGATGTCGCGTATTACGGTATCGGAAAGATCTACCAGGCCGGCTTCCTCCATTCGCAGGTCAACGTTTTCGGGCTTTGCGTTCGGGCGGGTTTCGGAGCATCCCGAAATATCTCGGGATCAACCAGCACTGAATCCCGCAGGTGCGGGACACAAAGCTCTCCCGCAAATGCAGGACACGTCACCCCGCCTGACGCAAAACCCGTGTTGGTGGCAGTTATTTAATTCTCATTTCAGAGGCGTCTTTAAGCTCCGTTAAATTTGTTAGAATACCTTTGTCAAGATTTTTTTGAAAATATTTCTTGAACAATTTAGGAAATAAACCTTGAAGGCTTTCTTCTACAATAACAATTGTTGTGTTGTTGTCTTTTTTTATAAAAGTCCAGTTATGAATGGCACTTGCACCTATGGTAGTTCCAGTCCAGCCAAATGCAGTATTTGGTTTTGATGTGTGGATTTTGGATTTGAAGGAAAGTCCTCCAGCTTTCCATTTGAAGTTTGTTCCTTCTTCAATTTTTTCGTCAACTATCGTTTCTGTAATCGCTGTTTGCCACTTAGTCCAGTTCTTAATGTCAGTAAGCATATACCAAACTGTATCTATTGATGCTTGTATTTCAATTTGATTGCTTGATTTTACAGGTGCATTTTCATTAATAGAAATATTCATATGGTCATTTTGATTTGAGTTGTCAATGTATTGGTTGAAAGAATAACTCACGTAGTAGAAGAAACATATAGTAATTACTACAATTGCTAATAAAATGTACAAAATCTTCTTCATAGCATTCATTTTATATTTGCCACCAACGGTCTCGGCATAAAAAAAGTGCGGGTTTTCGCCCTGTTTCACTTTCCGCCGTTAATAATGTTTAAAAATAGTAAAAATGTTCGAAAACCAATTCACCCCGCATTTTTTTTGATGCCGTGTTAGCAGCAGATTGTTTATTTACTAATCATGTCAACCACTTCCAAAAAAAGTTTCTTGTCAATATAAAAACGTCTTCCAATTATCATTTGCATTGGATCACCTTCTTCAAATCTTTCAAGTTCAAGTTGTTTTTCAATTGTGTTAGATTTCTTGTTATAAACAAAACACTTTCCTGATTCCAAATAATGTGAAACAATATAAATACTGTCATTAAGGTATAAAATATAGTTTCCTAAATTTAAAGAGTCAGACTGTTCACCATCTTCAATTACTTTAGGCAATACTTTTTGCTCATAACCCCATAAAACAAAAAACGGATATTCATTTTTGAAAGTTTCTAAATTAGTCTTGATTAAATAATCTTTATTGTCAACAAGGTAAACAGATTTATGAAAGAAAATTGGTTCATCTGTTGCAATTAAAGAAACAATTGTCCTGTCTGTTTTTTCTTCATTTTCCTTTTGACAACCAACAAAAAGAAAAATTATAATTATTGAAAATAATAAATTCTTCATGGTATTATTTTTCTTATATAAGATGTTTTAAACTAAACAATAGTTGCTATTTGTTGACAATTTGCTGCTAACGGTTGCGTGTATAAAACGTTGGGGAGTGCGGGCTTCGTTCCTATCCACTGACATGAACGCCCATGAGGGGTAGAACGTTTGATTTAATCACTTAAACCCCAATTTTTTATACACGATGTTACCAACAGTAGTTCTTTCATTTCTTTATTCATTTGAAGAGCAGTCCAAAATACTTTCAGAGTTTTCCTGAATTACATTTTGATTTGATGTAACAACTTTTCTTGATGTGTTTGCATAGCAATATGTACAAAGATGGTTACAAGTGTTATAGGAACCAATGTCTTTACTAATTATGCAACCACAAGCCTTTCTTTGTCCTTTGTCTTTAAGGTTTGGTCTGGTGTCAAATAGTGTTTTTTGATTTTCATCAAAGCCAATAAAAGCCATTAATTTTTTGTCAGACTTGAAAAGCTTAATCATTAGTTCATCGTCAATGCATTTATTATGCTCTATTTCGTAATTCCTTAAATCTATATCTTCAGCACAGGTGGCAACTTTAAAGTTTGGATTTATTTTTTTCCATTCTGCTAATATTTTTTGCATACCAACAGCAAACTCAATTTTCTGCTCTTTTGTAAATTCAGAAGCAAGAACATTATTTTTATTGAAAGAGTTTGGATTGTCTTTGATAAGGTTATTTTGAACTTTCTTATATTCTGCTATATCGACATAGCTATAGACTAATTTTTCAGTATATGGCAATAATTTGTTTCCTAAATGCCAAACTTTTTTAAGCAGTTCTCTAACAGTTAGTTTTTCATTAAGTATTAAAGGGTCAAAACGCCAAATAATTTTTTCTTTGCCAATTTTTTCTGCTAATTCTTTTATCGTTTCTATTCTTTCAGGTATTGGCGGTACATTAGGTTCAAAATGTTCTGAATCGTAGTCATTAATTGTATATTGGAAATAATAATTAATTCCTTTTTCATCTAGTTTTTCAAGATATGGTATAATCGGTTTTGGATTTTTAGTCCAAAAAATTACAATTCGAGTATTTACAAATGATATGTATTGAGGTGTTAATCTATTAAACGGATTAATCCACTTAACATACCCCTTTTCAAGTCTATTAAAAAACCATTTCGAAAAAAATGCAGGAATATCAGTTGAACGACTTGCTGAAATAATTATTGGTGCAATAGCTTTGACGGTTTTTCCATCATCCGTTTTTATTTCTAGTTCTTTCCAAGGATTTGCCATATTAAATAAGTTTAAAAGCGTTCGGTAATTCTGTTTCGTTAGTTTTCTCAATTACCATAGTATTTCTACAATATCGGGGATGCCACGTGTTGTAACTCATTTGATATTGTTCTTTTGCTTGAACATTTGAAAGAATTTCTCGTGCAAAAGGCTTCTTAACCATAACACGATATGTTACTTTGCTTATATCTTTTTGTCGACGAGAATGCTTTATTTCAAACTGTCTTTCAATATAACATTGTTGAGTTCTGCAAAAGTCAGACCAAAAGCCACAGCAAATTGGCAGGATATAAGCTAATTGTGAAGTTGTATTTTTTATAAATGAGTTAAGCTCGTCACTCATAATTTGCGTAGTAAATGGTCTTGTGTTGCGATGTTCATAATCGCCACTTACCAAGTCAAGAAGTAAAAATATTCCTTTATCATTAAGATAATTTGAAAGAGTTTGTGAAAAACTCTTAAATAATCCTGAAGCATTCAGATAATCAGAATTATAAAATTCACTTATGAACTTGAAAGAGGTAATAAAATCATGCTTAGAATTCATTTTATTAAGCAATTCAGTTAGTTGCGAATTTAAGGTATTTGTCTGAAATGTGATATTGGCGTATTTAAGTCTGAAATTTGTTTGAAATTGTTGATTGAATTTTTTAAAAAATTTAATTTGAAAATCAATGGCATTTGTATTCCCTTCAATTGTCAAGAATTCAACAGGTTTATTGAATTTAATATTTTTTAAAAAGTGCATTAATCCAATAATATTACCACCTGTGCCAGTTCCTATGTCAAGGATTTTTAATTCAGTTTTATTATCAATTGCTTCTTTAATCTTATCATGAGCGTATAAGTCTTGAAAAATGAAGTAACATTCAATTAAACTTCTAGGAAAATAAGTCCCAATATATCTTTTATTGGCTGTCTCGTCATTCCTTAGATTGACATCGACATTTTGTCCTGGTTGGTAAAATCCGCCTAATTCTTCAAAAATGAAGTCATCTAAATATTTTGGTATCTCTGCCATTTTCTCTGTCTTTTTTTACTATTGTTGGTAACTCGTTTATATATGCACCCCCTCGCCCCAAAAAGTGCATATATACACCCAAAATGGAATTTATTGTGCACTTTTTTCTGCAGTGTAATTGCATATATTCATAGTACAAATTTTACAAAAAAGTTATAAATCATCAAAGGGTGATTTTATTTTTTGCAAAGACTTTTCAGTTACATGGGTATAAATCTCAGTGGTTTTGCTGCTTTTATGGCCCAGTAATTCCTGAATGAATCTGAGGTCAGTGCCCGATTCAAGCAAATGTGTTGCATATGAGTGACGCAACCAGTGCAGCTTTACGGGCTTTTTTATACCAGCAGTCACTAGCGCATTATGCAAAACCTTCTGAATGCTCGTTTCCGAGTATTGTTCACCCGCTTTCTGCCCTTCAAAGAACCACACTTTTGGTCGGTACATCTTATAATACGTGCGCAGCATTTCAATCATCTTATCGGAAATCGGAACCGCCCTGTCTTTTTCCCTTTGGCAGGCCGGATGATGAACAGATGAAGCTGGCTTCCTTTCATCGGATATTTTGTTGTTTAGTATGGCCATCTCATCCAGCAAACTGTGCAAGGCTTTCAAATTAGCCGCGGCATCAGGGATATGCGGGAAGGAGTGTGTCCTGCTCCGACGGGCATCGGGCAATGTTTTTACCAGGCGCATCAACTCTTCATTACCTGGGAAATATAACCCT
>Ga0101944_10007736_pt1 | contig 10604 bp, 10 predicted proteins | sample DewCreD2012metaG_FD_75245 | JGI IMG/M metagenome (GOLD analysis project Ga0101944, IMG submission 75245) | Hot spring sediment bacterial and archeal communities from British Columbia, Canada, to study Microbial Dark Matter (Phase II) - Dewar... ...
CGGTGCTGCCCGCCCTGCTGCAAGACCTGAACATCGCCTACACTGTCGGCGGCTCTATCCTGCTCGGCCTGTACATTGGATTCATGGTCGCCACCCTGACCACCGGCCTGATTGCCGACGCGCTTGGCAAGAAAACCGTGCTGCTGATTGCCGGGGTCAGCCTGGCGCTCGGCGTAGGCGGCTTTACCACTTTCTCGACGCCGCCGCTGCTCGGCCTGTCGATGTTCGTGCTGGGCTATGGCCTGGGCGCGCTCGAACTGGGCTGCAACGCCATCATCGTCGAGCTGCACCCCAACGACAAGGGACGCTATCTCAGCCTGATGTCGGTCATGCACGGCATGGGTTCGATGGCCGCGCCGTTTTTTGCCGGGTTGCTGTTGGCCGCCGGGGCATCCTGGCGCGTGGTCTACCGTTGGGATTTCCTGCTGATTGGCATCCTGCTGGCGATTGTGGCTTTCAGCCGGTATCCATCCGTCCAATCGGCAAGCAGCGATAAAATTGACTTCCGCCACATCGGGCGGACGGCCTTTACGCCGCGCATGGTCTGGCTATATGTAGCCATTGTGGCCTACGTCGCGGCGGAAATCGGCATTGCATCCTGGCTGGTGGAGTACCTGCAAAAGATTCGCGGCCAGGACGTAAAAACCAGCACCGCGGCGCTCTCGCTCTATTTCGGGCTGATGATGGTCGGGCGATTCCTGGGCAGTTTCGTCATCGAGCGGCTCGGTTATCTCAAATCCATCCTGGCTGCCATGCTCGCGGCCAGCGCCTGCATCGCGCTCGGACTTTCTGGCCCGGCCTTCGCGCTGACTATCAGTGGATTTTTCCTGTCCATCGTCTTCCCGGCCATTACCGCAACTGCCAGCGATGGCCTGACCGAAAATACCAACACCATCCTGGGCCTGTTGTTCACCTTTGCTGGGTTGGGCGGCATGATTGGCCCCTGGCTGGTCGGTTTTGCCAGCGACTCCCTCGGCATCGACCGCGGCTTCTGGCTCAACCTCGGTTTCGCGTTGGTGACAGCACTGTCCGCAATTGTTTTACTCCAACTTTCGAGAAAGAAAAATGCCCTTAATTTATAGTGACTATACGCAAAACCGCGTTGCCCACTGGGACGAAATCGCCCGCGCCCGCCCGGCTGAAACCCTATTCAGCCGCGAATATCACCGCCGCCTGCGGGAAATTTACCGCCACCTCGTCTCACCAGGATTATCCGTGCTGGAACTCGGCTGCGGGCGCGGCGACCTGCTGGCAGCCGTTGCCCCAGCCCGGGGCGTGGGCGTCGATTTTTCGACAGAAATGCTCAAAATCGCCCGCCAGCGTCATCCGCAGTTGACTTTCATCGAAGCGGATGCCCACGCCCTGCATCTAAACGAGACCTTCGATGTCATCATCCTATCCGATTTGATTAATGATGTTTACGACGTACAGGCCATCCTGGAGGGGATTCGCCCGCTCTGCCGTCCTGATACCCGCATCATTCTCAACACCTACAGCCGCTTGCACCAGCCCATCCTGTCGCTGGCCGGACAATTGGGGCTGGCAACCCGCCTGCTGCCACAGAACTGGCTGACCCCCGAAGATACCGAAAACCTGCTGCGCCTGGCCGGGTTCGAGGTGGTTTACCGCCTGCGCGAAATCCTGCTCCCGCTGCCGATTCCACTGGTACGGGACCTGTTCAACAAGATGCTGGTCAAGGTCTGGCCGTTCAGCCCCCTGGCGTGGACGAACATCCATGTCGCCAGGTTAACGCCCCTCGAAACGGGAGCGCGGCCCACAGTCAGTGTCGTCATCCCGGCCCGCAACGAATCGGGGAACATCGAATCCGCCTTCCAGAGAATCCCCAAAATGGGCGGTCACACCGAATTGATTTTCGTCGAGGGACATTCCAAAGATGATACCTACGCCGCCATCGAACGGGCGATTGCCGCGCGCCCCGAATGGGACGCAAAGTTGTTCAAGCAGACCGGCAAGGGCAAGGCCGACGCGGTGCGGCTCGGTTTCGAGAAGGCCTCCGGCGAGGTGCTGATGATTCTGGACGCCGACCTGACCGTGCGCCCGGAGGAACTGCCGCGTTTTTACGAGGCGCTGGTTTCGGGCAAGGGCGAATTCATCAACGGCGTGCGGCTGGTGTACCCCATGCAGGAACAGGCCATGCGCTTCCTGAACCTGCTCGGCAACAAGTTTTTCAGCCTTGCCTTTTCGTGGCTGCTCGGTCAGCCGATTAAAGATACGCTGTGCGGCACAAAGGTACTGTACAAGCGCGCTTACGAGCGCATTGCCACCAACCGCGCCTACTTTGGTGAGTTCGACCCCTTTGGTGATTACGACCTGATTTTTGGCGCGGCCAAACAGAACCTGAAAATTATAGACTTACCTATCCGTTACCAAGAACGCACCTACGGCGATACCAACATCGACCGCTGGAGGCACGGGCTGCTCTTATTCCGCATGGTAGCAATTGCGGCAGTACGGTTAAAGTTTGTATGACCCCACCCCTGCGCATCCTCTCCGTCATCGGCACCCGGCCCGAGGCCGTCAAAATGGCCCCGGTGGTGCAAACACTGCGCCAGACTCCGGGCGTCGAATCCATCGTCTGCGTCACCGCCCAGCACCGCGAAATGCTCGACCAGGTGTTGAACCTGTTTGACATCGTCCCCGAGATCGACCTGGATTTGATGAAGCCGAACCAATCACTGGCCGAAATCACCGCCGCGATTTTTACGCATCTCGACCCGGTCATCCAGAAGGTCAAACCCGACTGGATTCTCTCGCAGGGCGATACGACCACCGTCATGGCAACCGCCCTGCTGGCTTATTACCACCGCGTCAAATTTGGGCATGTCGAGGCCGGGCTGCGCACCGGCGACAAATTCCAGCCCTTCCCCGAAGAAATCAACCGCAGGGTGGCCGGGGTCGCCGCCGATTTGCACTTCGCGCCGACCGAGTGGTCCAAGCAAAACCTTTTGAAGGAAAATGTCCCCGCCGAGCGAATCATCGTGACCGGCAACCCGGTCATCGACGCGCTGCGGCAGGTGGCCGAAAAACCGGCGCCCGCCGAGGTCGAGTCGCTCATGCAAGCGCTGGGAAACCGCCGCTTATTATTGGTCACAGCCCACCGCCGCGAAAATTTTGGGCAGCCGCTCGAAAATATTTGCGTGGCGTTGAAAACCCTGGCCGAATCCTACCACGACCAAATCCACATTCTCTATCCCGTACATCTCAACCCCAACGTGCGTGATACTGTGTACCCGCGCCTTTCGGGCGTCCCGAACATCACGCTTCTGCCCCCACTGGATTACCTGCCTATGGTACACTTGATGAAGCGCGCGGCCCTCGTTCTCACCGACTCAGGCGGGATACAGGAAGAAGCTCCCGGTTTTGGCGTGCCGGTGCTGGTGTTGCGCGCCGCCACCGAACGCCCGGAAGGCATCGCCGCCGGAACGGTCAAACTAATTGGCACCAAAACCGATGCCATCACGCGGGAAGCCCGCATCCTGCTCGACAACCCAGCGGAACACGCCAGGATGGCGCAAGCAGCCAACCCCTATGGGGATGGTCAGGCCGCCGGGCGGATTGTGAAAAGCATCCTGCAATACCATCAGAAAGAGCGCGGCTGAGCCACATCAATCGCGTTAATAAAAAATCAAAGGAGTGATCGAATGGAAAGTGAATCCATAAGTCCCGCCGTCGAAGCCGAAGAAGCCGACGAAAAAGGCCCCGCGCTGTATAACCCGAAAGCACTCAGCCTGGTTGCCAGCCTGACGAGCATCCTGTCATGGGTGGTGCTGGTCGCCTTTATTGGCGATGTCATCGCCCAGTATCGCAACATTAGCACCATGATTAGCCAGCAGGGAATGGCCTTCAGTGATTTATTCAAAGAGCCAAATGCTGTTTCTTTCCTGGTTTCTAACCTGAGCACGCCCCTCTTTACCGGCATTGCCCTGTTCCTGGTCATGCAGGGCGTGGCGATTGGCCTGAACGTGCTGATGGAACTGGACCTGAAGACCGGCGACGAATAACCCGGTCAGAAAGAACTCCCTGCTTTTTGGGCAGGGAGTTCCTTCTATTTTCCAATTGCATTTCAAAATGGGATGAAGTCGTTTCCATCGTTCCTGTACTTTTTCCTGCGAGACCGTCCCGCGCGCCGGAATGTCATCAGTCTGATACGTTTCTTTGGCCTGCTGGCGACGCTCATCACAATCTACAGCGTCCTGTTCCATTACATCATGGCATACGAAGGGCGCGAATACAGTTGGGTCACCGGATTCTATTGGACATTGACCACCATGTCCACGTTGGGATTCGGTGATATCACGTTTCAATCGGACTTGGGGCGGATATTTTCCAGCATTGTGCTGATGAGCGGGGTCGTGTTCCTTCTGATATTATTCCCCTTCACGTTCATCGAGTTTTTCTATGTCCCTTGGACAAAGGCTCAGGCCGAGGCCAGGGCGCCGGGCGAACTGCCCCCAAACACCCGCGACCACATCATCCTGACCACGCTCGACCCCATCGCGCGCTCACTCATCCGAAAACTGGAACAGTACCGCTACCACTACGTCCTGCTCGTCCCTGAAATCAAGGAAGCCCTACATTTGAGCGACCAGGGCTACCATGTCATGGTCGGGGAACTGGATGACCCCCTCACCTATTACAAAGCCCGCGCCCAAAACGCTCTGATGGTTGTCACCACGACGAACGACATGGTCAACACAAACGTCGCCTTCACCGCGCGAGAAGTCTCCTCAAACGTGCCGGTCATCGCCACCGCCAATTCGCCCGCATCGGTCGACATCCTGGAACTGGCAGGGTGTAACAGCGTGCTGCAAGTGGCTGAGATGCTCGGGCAAGCCCTGGCGCGCCGCGCGTATAGCCCGGACCGCCTGGCGCACGTCACCGCCAGTTTCGACAAACTACTCATCGCCGAATCGACTGTCAAAAATACTACTCTGGTTGGCAAAACCCTGCGCGAAAGCCGCCTGCGCGAAACGCTGAACATCACCGTCTTGGGCTACTGGGAACGCGGCGAGTTTAAACACATCCAGGCCGATACACGAATTGCCGAAAACATGGTACTGGTCATGGCAGGCATGGAAGAAAGTATCACGGCGTACAACCAAACCTACACCTACCAGTACGAAACCGCGCCCGCGCCGGTCATCATCATCGGCGGCGGACGGGTGGGACGCGCCGCCGGGCGCGCGCTGGAAGAACGCGGCCTGGATTATCGCATCGTCGAACAGCAGGCCGAACACAACCGGGATGAAAAATATGTCCTGGGCAACGCCGCCGAACTGGAAGTGTTGAAGCGGGCGGGAATCATGAAAACCGCTTCGGTCATCGTCACCACGCACGATGACGATATCAACATCTATTTGACAATCTACTGCCGCCGCCTGCGCCCCGACGTGCAAATCATCAGCCGCGCCACGCGCGAAAAGAACATCGCCACGCTCCAGCGGGCCGGAGCCGACTTCATCATGTCTTATGCTTCGATGGGCGCGAACGCCATCCTGAACCTACTCGATAAGAGCAGCGTGCTGTTGGTCGCCGAAGGCCTGGATGTCTTCCGCCTGAAAGTCCCGCCTTTGCTGGCAGGCCGCAGCCTGGCTTCGGCCAGGCTGCGCGAAGAAACAGGCTGTACCGTCATTGCCGTCAAAAACGGCGGGGAAATAAACTTCAGCCTCGACCCCCACGCGCCGCTAAACCCCCAACATGAACTGATTATTATCGGTTCGATTGCGGCTGAAAACGAGTTCTTGAGGAAATTCAAGCGCAACGGCTGACTGGCCGACCAGTCAAGAGCTTCCCAGCCTCCACTCCAGCGCCGTAAACCATTCGGCAACCTTGTTATTGCGCACCGCCATGCTGATGGCCTGGCGGCTGCCCACCAACCCGCAGAGGCTGCGGGCGCGGGTGACTGCGGTATAGAGCAGGTTGCGTTACAGCATCAGGTAATGCCCGGTCACGGTGGGCAGCACCACCGCCGAGAACTCAGAACCCTGCGCCTTATGCACTGAGATGGCATAAGCCAGAATTTTCAGGAGATATTCTCCACCCCAAGAAGGTGAATAGTCATGCGGCTCGTGGAAATAGCCAGTTTTACTCCATTTCACCCCAAGGTGGATACTATTGCCCAGGGAACACTTTTCAGCCTTCGTCCATCGGATGCTCGATTTCCCCGGCCATGAAGCGGTCGGGGGCGCCCTCGAAAGCGCGCAGGCAGGCATTGGTACAGAAATAAACCCGTTTGCCCCGGTAGGTGGCGCTGGGGTAATTTTCGGCATCTTTCAGAAATCCGCCACAAGCAGTCATCGGCAACGAGGCGGGTTTTTCGTCTTCGGTCATCAGGCAACTCCTTTTTGGCTCTCGACCGGAACCAACATCTCGGTCGTTTCAATAATCTCCGCCTGCAACTTACCTGCCGAGAGTTCGCGCAATTCGGACTGGAATTCATCCAGCGCATCGACCGGGAATCGCAGGGTCAGGGTCACATCGGCGGCAAAGTCTTCGCCCAGCACCGCCCCGCTGTGGCGGGCTGCCATTAAGCGGACTCGTTCCAATAAGTTATAAGGGATGGCGAGCAGGGCCAGGTGAACTGCAATCCGCCGGGCGCGGGGGACGGCGTTGACCACCAACTGGGTCGATTCTGTGTAGGCCTTGACCAAGCCGCCCGTTCCGAGCAGTGTCCCGCCGAAATAACGGGTGACGACCACCGCCAGGTCGCCCAGGCCCGAGCCGCGCAGCACGGTTAGGGCCGGGCGGCCAGCCATCCCCTGCGGCTCGCCGTCATCCGAGCAATATTCCGTCACGTTATTCCCGCCGCCGATGATATAGGCCGGGACGTTGTGGGAGGCATCTGGAAATTCGGCGCGGATGGACTTGATAAAAGCGCGGGCTTCCTCCGTGCTGGCAATCGGCGCGAGCGTGGCAATAAAGCGCGAGTTGACCACAATCAATTCACGGCGGGTTTGTTCGAGGGGAATCAGGTAAAGCATGGGTTACTAACCACTGACAACCGCCCTATCCGTAATCTCCAGCGCCTTATCCAGCACCTCGAAGCCTTCTTTCAACTGCGCTTCGGTGATAATCAGCGGAGGGATAATCAGCGCCGTATGCCAGTGCGTGTACAGGAACAGGCCGTGTTCCACGCAATATTTACGGAACGCGACCATCTCTGGGCTGGAACTGTTCCAGGGGGCCATTGGCTCTTTTGTCGCCCGGTTCCGCACCAGTTCGAGGATACCGAACAGGCCAATCGAGCGGACTTCGCCCACCGAGGGGTGCGATTCGCCCAAATCGGTCAGCAGTTTGTGGAGGACAGGCCCCATCGCCGCGGCGTGTTCCACAATCCGGTCGTCCTTTATGACCTGGATGTTGGCGACCGCCGCCGCCAGCGATATCGGGTGCGAGGTGTAGGTCAACCCTGATTCAAAGACCCGCTCGTCGAAGGCTGCCGCAATCTCCGGCTTCATCGCCACCGCGCCGAGCGGGGCATACGCCGAAGTCAGGCCCTTCGCCATCGTCATCATATCGGGGACGACGTTCCAATGCTCGATGGCGAACCATTTGCCGGTGCGGCCAAAACCGGCCATTACTTCATCTGCAATCATCACAATGCCGTATTTGTCGCAAAGCGCGCGCACGCCCTGCATGTAGCCTTCGGGCGGGATGATAATGCCGTTCGTGCCGGTCACGCTCTCCATCAAAATCGCCGCAATCGTCTCTGGGCCTTCGTAGAGAATGATATCTTCGAGGTGGTTCAGGTAATCCTGGGCGAAATCGGCCTCAGAAATATTCGGGTTGGCGCGGTGGAAGGTCGAGCGGTAGCGGTACGGGTCGAGAAAATGTACCACGCCCGGCATCAGGTTCGGTTCCCAGGCATGGCGGCGCGGGTCACCGGTGGCGGCCATCGCCCCGGCGGTTGCGCCGTGATAGGAGCGGTAACGAGTCAGGATTTTATGACGCCCGGTATAACCGCGCGCCAGTTTAATGGCGTTCTCATTGGCGTCCGCGCCGCCCAGGGTGAACAAGACCTTCGAGAGCGCGCCGCCGGGGGTAATTTCGGCCACCGACCTGGAGGCCAGCGCCCGGATTTTGGTGGTCATGCCCGGCGCGGCATACGGCAATTCGGCAGCCTGCTCCTGCATGGCGCGGATGACGCGCGGATTGCCATGCCCGATATTGACGCACATCGTCATCGAATTGAAATCGAGATAACGCTTATCGTCCACATCCCAAAAGTAGACGCCTTCGGCGCGCTTGACGGCAATCGGGTTGACCCTGGCCTGGGCCGACCAGGTCCAAAAAACATGCTCACGCGAGAGGGGCAAAATTTCAGAATCGGGTAAATCGAACATGAAGTCTCCTGTGATTTTTGCGCAATACGCAATCCGAATTATAATACGTTCCCGTTTTCACAAAAGGAGCAGCATGGAACTCTTCCCCTATACCCGCCTGGTGGTCGTCGGCACCACCAGTTCAGGAAAATCGACGCTGGCCGAACGACTCTCACAAAAACTGAGCCTGGATTTTATCGAACTAGACGCCCTGCACTGGCGGCCTGGTTGGGTAGAAGCGCCGAATGAAGAATTCCGCGCCCTGGTGGATAAAGCCACCCGCGCGCCTGGCTGGGTCGTCGCAGGGAATTACAAAATCGTGCGCGACATCATCTGGCCGCGCGCCGAGGCCGTCCTCTGGCTCGATTATCCCTTCTGGACAGTCTTCTGGCGGCTGACCTTTCGCACTTTCCGCCGCTGGTGGAACCAGGAATTGTTGTGGGGAACCAACCGCGAATCACTCTGGCTGCATTTCAAACTCTGGTCGGATGAATCGCTTTGGCGCTGGCTGTTCAAAACCTACTGGCGGCGCAAGCGCGAATTTCCGCAACTGTTTGCCCTGCCCGAACACCAGCATCTACGCATTTATCGCTTCGAGACGCCAAAACAAACCGAGGAATGGCTTGCTTCCTGGAGTCCAAAATCTCCCGAGTTTGGCCGAAGCCTGGAAACTTCGGACTCCATGTAGATTTACAAGCCTGTAAGGTTGCCGCCCGGCCGGTTTGCATCCCTGTTATGGAGACGATAAGTCCCTGCAAGGTGAAAAACGGATAAAGTATGTAAAATATTGTTTGTACCAAACAGAACTTTTCAAAAATTTGTACCGATAAAGGCAAACCCGGTGAAAACCGGCGACGCAAAGCCACGGGTCTACAGCCTCCAGGGGAGGCCATGACCGCCGAGCCGCCGAAAACAATCCATACGTGATTGGTTTGCATTGGGTGCCTTTGTCGTGGAGTAACGCAATTGGCACCCAAACGTTTTACCCAACTCACCAGCCTGCTGCTCGTCCTGGTTTACGCTCTGACCATCGGCCTGCTGCCAGCCCGCGCCGAGACCTCGGCGCTGCCCAGCCTGAACAGTTTCGTCAGCAGCGTCGAGAATGGCCGCGGGACCGTCATTCGCGGAATCTATGCGCGCGAGGCCTTTGCCCTGCCGGTCGTCCAGCAGCCCAAAGACAACCCTGCTTATGTTTCATCGGCCAGCGGCTATGTGACCGAATTCTCGCTAGCGCGCCGCTACGGTACGATTGGCATGTTGGCGCACAATCACCTGGCCGGGGCCAGTTTCTTCTCGCTCGAACAAGGCGACAAAATCAGCCTGATATATGGAAACGGCAAAATAGAAACCTTTATCGTGACCCAAATTATCCGCTACCAGGCGCTCTCGCCAAACAGCCCTTACACGCCCTTCCTCGACCTGGAAACCGGCCAGACCAAAACCGTCGAGCAAGTTTTCTACGAAATGTACTCCGGCAAAGGCCATCTGACCCTGCAAACCTGCATTGCGCAAGATAACAAACCATCCTGGGGCCGTCTGTTCATCATCGCCGAACCCATGCCGCCCATCGAACACGACGAACATCCCGATAACGACCGCTGAGCCATACTCTTCTCCTCCTCCTGAGCAACCTCCCCGCCAAATTTGACGGGGAGGTTGTGATTCAGTCATGTTATACTGCGCGGATGGACGACTGCTCTGCCCCCCTGCCCCCCGCCGCCCGTCACGGGCTGGAATTGTTCAACCGCGGCGAATACTTCGAGGCGCACGAAGCGCTCGAGGACGCCTGGCGCGCCGAAAAAGGCGAAATCCGTTCTCTCTATCAGGGGATTCTCCAGGCGGCGGTGATGTACTTGCATATTACACGCAACAATTATGGAGGCGCGACGAAGATGTTCAACCGCTGCATGAAACTCCTCGCGCCCTGGCCTGATTGGTGCCAGGGCGTGGACGTGGGCGGACTGCGCCGCGACCTGTCTGCCGTTATGGAGGCCGTTACCCGCCTGGGGCCGGAGCGGCTGGAACAGTTCGACACATCATTATTCAAACCAGTTCGATATTAGATACTCGGATATTCGATATTCGATATTCGATATTCGATATTCGAATTATCGAATATCGAATATCGAATAATCAATAACCAATAACGAATTCCCATGACCGACTTTACCGGGAAAATCGCCCTCATCACTGGCTCCGGGCGCGGCATTGGGCGCGCCATCGCCCTGCATTTTGCCCACCTGGGCGCGGATGTAGTCGTCA
>Ga0101944_10007737_pt1 | contig 10603 bp, 8 predicted proteins | sample DewCreD2012metaG_FD_75245 | JGI IMG/M metagenome (GOLD analysis project Ga0101944, IMG submission 75245) | Hot spring sediment bacterial and archeal communities from British Columbia, Canada, to study Microbial Dark Matter (Phase II) - Dewar... ...
CATGTGCTCCGTCCGGCACAAACCGATCCCTTCGGCGCCAAAAGCAAGGGCCTGCGCTGCCTGGTCGGGTTTGTCCGCGTTGGTCCGAATGCGGAAGTCGCCACGGGCTTTATCGGCCCAACTCATGAGCTTTTCGTATTGCTGGTATACCTTCGATTCCGATGGCTTCAGCGTCTTTTGAATCAAGACCTGGACCACCTCACTCGGTTTGGTCGCCACCTGACCGAGCATCACTTCACCAGTGAACCCATCCAGACTGATAAAATCACCGTCCTTGAGGGTCAAATCTCCCACAGTGACGGTTCGTTTTTCGTAGTCGATTTGCAAGGCGGAGCAACCGACGACGCAGACTTTGCCCATTTGTCGGCTCACCAACGCGGCGTGGGAGGAGGCGCCTCCAAAGGCCGTGAGAATGCCGTCGGCCGCTTGCATGCCTCGGATGTCTTCCGGGCTGGTCTCGCGACGGACTAAGATCACTCCCTTGCCATGCTGGCGGACGTATTCCTCGGCTTCATCGGCGAAGAACTTGATCCGACCGCAAGCCGCTCCCGGCCCTGCATTGATTCCCTTGGCGATGACCTTCGCATGACGCTTCGCCTCAGGGTCGAAGATCGGCTGCAGCAATTGATTCAGATCATCGGGCGGGATTCGGCTCGCACTCAGCGCCTCCTCCTCCGAGATCAGCCCCTCGTCCACCATGTCGCAGGCGATGCGCACCGCGGCCGGCCCCGACCGCTGGCCCCGGCGGGTCTGCAGCATGTAGAGCTTGCCGCGCTCGATGGTGAACTCCATGTCCTGCACGTCGCGGAAGTGCCGCTCCAGCACCCGGGCGGTGCGCTCCAGCTCGAGGTACGCCGCCGGCATCTGCTCCCGGAGGTCGGCGATCGGGTGCGGCGTGCGCGCGCCCGACACGACGTCCTCGCCCTGCGCGTTCAGCAGGTACTCGCCGTAGAGCCGCGGCTCGCCGGTGCTGGGGTCGCGCGTGAAGGCCACGCCCGTGCCGCTGTCCTCGCCCAGGTTCCCGAAGACCATCGCCACCACGTTCACCGCCGTGCCGAGGGCGTCGGGGATGTCGTGGTGCCGGCGGTAGTCGATGGCGCGCTGGGTGTTCCAGCTCTCGAAGACCGCCGCCACCGCGCCCCAGAGCTGCTCCATCGGGTCGTCGGGGAAGGGCCGCCGGCACTGCGCCTCGATGAGGGCCTTGTACTCGCGCACGAGCCCCTGCATCGCCGCGACCGGCAGGTCGATGTCGCGCGACACCCCCGCCGCGTCGCGGGCCCGCTCGAGCCGCGACTCGAACTCGCGCTTCGGCAGGTCGAAGACCACCACGCCGTACATGGTGACGAAGCGCCGGTAGCTGTCCCACGCGAAGCCGGGGTTGCCGCTCAGCGCCGCGAGCCCCTCGACCGTCTCGTCGTTGAGGCCCAGGTTGAGGATCGTCTCCATCATCCCGGGCATCGAGACCGCCGCGCCGGAGCGCACCGACACGAGGAGCGGCTGCTCGCGGCTCCCGAACTGGCGGTCGGTGGCGGCCTCGAGGCGGTGGAGCGCCCGCTCGGTCTCGTCGCGCAGGCGCTTGGGGAGCTGCCGCGACTCGAGGTACACCTGGCAGAGCGCGCTCGAGATGGTGAACCCCGGCGGGACCGGGATGCCGAGGCTCGTCATCTCCGCGAGCCCGGCGCCCTTGCCGCCGAGGATCTCCTTCATGGTGGCCGTGCCGTCGGCGCGGCCCTGGCCGAAGAAGTAGACGAGGGGCTGGCTGAACGGGCCGGTCACGCGCCGCTCCCGACGAGCGGTGCCGCGTGCCGCAGCTGCACCAGCTCGTAGTTGACGTCCGTGGGATAGTCGCCGGAGAAGCACGCGTGGCAGAAGCGCGTCCCGCCGCCCGCCGCGCGCAGCATCCCCCCGAGCGAGAGGTAGCCGAGCGAGTCCACCCCGAGGAACTCGCGGATCTCGTCCACCGAGTGGCTCGCGCCGATGAGCTCGGCCCGCGTCGGGGTGTCGATGCCGTAGTGGCAGGGGCCGGTGATCGGCGGCGAGCCCAGGCGGAGGTGCACCTCGCGCGCCCCGGCCTCGCGCACCATGCGGACGAGCTCGCGGCTCGTGGTGCCGCGCACGAGGCTGTCGTCCACCATCACGACCGACCGGCCCGCGATGACGTCGCGCACCGGGTTGAACTTGATCCGCACCTTCGCGACGCGGAGCGCCTGCGTGGGGTTGATGAAGGTGCGGCCGACGTAGTGGTTGCGGATCAGCCCGTGCTCGAGCTTGATCCCGCTCGCCTCGGAGAAGCCGAGCGCCATGGCGTTCGAGCTGTCCGGCACGCTGAAGACCACCTCCGCGCCGGGGGCGGGGTGCTCGGCCGCGAGCGCGCGCCCGATGTCGCGCCGGACCCGGTCCACCGACTCGCCGAACACGGTGCTGTCGGGCCGCGAGAAGTACACGAGCTCGAAGACGCAGCGGCTCACCGGGCGGGGCTGCAGCCGCGCCAGCTCGGTGACGACGCCGTCCCGGATGCGCAGGAACTCGCCCGGCTGCAGCTCCCGATCGAGGTGCGCGCCCAGCAGGTCGAGCGCGCAGGTCTCCGACGCGACGACCGCGCCGCGCTGCAGGCGGCCCAGCACGAGCGGCCGGAAGCCGCGGCTGTCCACCGCCGCGTAGAGGTCGCGGCCCACGGTGAGCACGACGCTGTACGCCCCCTCCACCAGCTCCAGCGCCTCGCGGATCTGTCCCTCCGCGGTGGCCGCGGTCGAGCGCGCGATGAGGTGCACCAGCACCTCGGAGTCGGTGGAGGAGGTGAAGAGCGCGCCCTGGGCGACCAGGTCGCGCTTGATCCCGGGCGCGTTCACGAGGTTGCCGTTGTGCGCGAGCGCCAGCGGCCCGAGGCGCGTGTTCGCGAAGCAGGGCTGGGCGTTCGCGATGACGGTACTGCCCGCCGTGGAGTAGCGGGTGTGCCCGACCGCCACGTCGCCGGCGAGCGCGGCCAGGGCCGGCTCGTCGAAGACCTCGGAGACGAGCCCCATCCCGCGGCGGATCCGCGCCTGCTGCGCGGCGTCCACCGCCACGATGCCGGCACTCTCCTGCCCGCGGTGCTGCAGGGCGTAGAGCCCGAGGTGCGCGAGTCGCGCCGCCTCCGGCAGCCCCGAGATCCCCATCACGCCGCACATCGCGCCGCCTCCCCGCTCAGGATCCCGCCGCGCCGCCGTCCTCGCGGAGGCGGCGGGGGATGGCGTCAAAATAGGTGGCGCGCAAGACCGGTGACGGCCACGTCACGGCCCCGCCGGGCAGGTGCACGGCGAGCGCCGCGCCCGGCTCGCCGACCGTGCCGACCGCCGCCGCCGGCACGCCGTGCGCGGACGCGAGGGCGAGCAGCGCCGCCACCCGGTCGGGCGCGACCGACACGACGGCGCGCGCCCCGTCCTCCGCGAACGCCAGCGCCGGGTCGGCGAGGCCGGGACCGAGGGGCCGCAGGTCCGCCGTCGCGCCGAACGGGGCCTCGGCATAGGGCGCGCCGACCGCCGCCTCGGCGAGCGCCACGAGCAGCCCCCCGTCCGAGCAGTCGTGCGCGGAGCGGAGGAGCCGCTCGCCGGCGGCCGCGACGAGCAGCCGCACCAGCGCCGCCTCCGCCGCGAGGTCCACCGCGGGCGGCGCCCCGCCGACGAAGCCCAGCACCTCGGCCCAGTAGGCGGAGCCGCCGAGCCCGCCGCCGGTGCGCCCCAGCACGACGATCGCGTCCCCGGCCCGCTGGAAGTGGCTGGGCACCCGCGCCGAGACGTCGGCGAGCAGGCCCACCATCCCGATCGTCGGCGTAGGGTACACCGCGCTCGTCGGGCTCTCGTTGTAGAAGGAGACGTTGCCGCCCGTGACCGGCGTGCCGAGCGCCACGCACGCCTCGGCGATCCCGCGGCACGCCTCGCGGAACTGGAAGTAGATCTCGGGCTTCTGCGGGTTGCCGAAGTTCAGGTTGTCGGTCACGCCGAGCGGCACCGCGCCGGTGCAGGCGACGTTGCGCGCCGCCTCCGCGACCGCCGCCTTCCCGCCCTCGTACGGGTCGAGCCAGACGACGCGGCCGTTGCAGTCCACCGTGACCGCGAGGCCGAAGCCGGTGTCGGGCACGCGGAGCACGCCGGCGTCGCCGCCGGGGCCCAGCACCGTCGCGGCCTGCACGGTCGAATCGTACTGCTCGTACACCCACTTCTTCGACGCGATCGTCGGGGCGTCGAGCAGGCGGGGGAGCGCGTCGGCGACCGGGACGTCGCCACGCCCGGGGCGGGCGCCGCGGCGGGCCCGGGCCTCGTCCGACTCGCGGGCCTCGGGGGTGTAGACCGGGCAGTCCTCGACGAGCCGCTGCCCGGGGATCGCGACGACCACGCGGTCGCCGTGGCGCACGCGGAAGATCCCGTCGTCGGTGACGCGGCCGATGACGGCGGCGTCGAGTTCCCACTTCCGGCACACCGCCACGACGTCGTCCACCCGCGACGGCTCCGCCACCACGAGCATCCGCTCCTGCGACTCGGAGAGCAGGATCTCGTACGGGGTCATCCCCGGCTCGCGCACCGGGGCGAGGGCGGTGTCGATCTCGACGCCCACGCCGCCGCGCGCCGCCATCTCGGCCGAGGAGCTGGTGAGCCCGGCGGCGCCCATGTCCTGGATCGCGACGATGAGCCGGCGGCCGATCAGCTCGAGGGTCGCCTCGAGGAGCAGCTTCTCCATGAACGGGTCGCCGACCTGCACCTGGGGGCGGCGCGCCTCGCTCGCCTCGGAGAGCTCCTCCGACGCGAAGCTCGCGCCGTGGATCCCGTCGCGGCCGGTGCTGGCGCCGACGGTGATGAGCACGTTGCCGACGCCGCGCGCCTGGGCGCGCATGAGGTCCGTCTCCCGCAGGATGCCGACGCACATCGCGTTGACGAGCGGGTTGGCGGAGTAGCCCTCGGCGAAGGCGACCTCGCCGCCGAGCGTCGGCACGCCGACGCAGTTCCCGTAGTCGCCGATGCCCTTCACGACGCCGCGGAAGAGGTAGCGGTTGCGCGGCTGGTCGAGCGGCCCGAAGCGGAGGCTGTTGAGCACCGCCACCGGGCGCGCGCCCATCGTGAACACGTCGCGCAGGATGCCGCCCACGCCGGTCGCGGCGCCCTGGTACGGCTCCACCGCCGACGGGTGGTTGTGCGACTCGATCTTGAACGCGACCGCCCACCCGTCCGGGAGGCGGAGGACGCCGGCGTTCTCGCCGGGGCCCTGCAGCACCTGCGGCCCGGCGGTGGGGAGGGTCCGGAGGACCGGCTTCGAGTGCTTGTAGGAGCAGTGCTCCGACCAGAGCGCCGAGAAGACGCCGAGCTCGGTCAGCGTGGGCGCGCGGCCGAGCATCGCGACGATGCGCTCGTACTCGAGGTCGTTCAGGTTGTGCTCCCGGACGAGCGCCGGCGACATCGGCGGCTCGCCGGGCCACGGCTCGGCGACGGTGGCGGGGGCCGGGGCGGTCACGCGCGGCTCCCCGCGCCGGCGGTGCGCGCCCAGGCCGCGAGCGAGGTGAAGAAGCCGGCGCCGTCGGTCGAGCCGGTCACCGGGTCGGCCGCGCGCTCCGGGTGCGGCATGATGCCGACCACGTTGCCGGCCGCGTTCATGACGCCGGCGATGTCCCGCAGCGAGCCGTTGGGGTTTCCCTCGGCGCCCGGCGTCCCCGCCGGCAGGTAGCGCAGCACGACGCGGCCCTCCGCCTCGAGCTCGCGCAGCACGTCGTCGGTCGCCACGTAGCGCCCCTCGCCGTGCGCGATCGGGAGGCGGACCCGCGCCCCCGCCGCATAGGCGTGCGTGAACGGCGTGTCGGCCCGCTCCACCACGCAGTCGACCGGCTTGGAGAGGAAGCTCAGGTTGGCGTTGCGCATCAGCGCGCCGGGAAGGAGGTGTGCCTCGCAGAGGATCTGGAAGCCGTTGCAGATCCCGAGCACCGGGCCGCCGGCCGCCGCGTGGCGCTGCACCGCCTGCATCACCGGGCTGAACCGAGCGATCGCGCCCGAGCGCAGGTAGTCGCCGTAGCTGAACCCGCCGGGCAGGAGCGCCACGTCGGCGCCGCGGAGGTCGGCCTCCCGGTGCCAGACGTAATAGGCGTCCGCCCCGGCCCGGGCCGCGGCGCGGAGGGCGTCCTCGTCGCAGTTGCTCCCCGGGAACCGGACGACGGCGACGCGCACCATTCAGTCCTCCTCGACCTCGAGCAGGTAGTCCTCCGTCACCGGGTTGGCGAGGAGCTTGTCGCACATCTGCCGCGCCCGGGCCTCGGCCTGGTCGCGCGAGTCGGCGGTGACGTCGAGGTCGATCGCGCGGCCCACGCGCACCGTGCGCGTCTCGTGGAAGCCGAGCGCCTGCAGGGCATGGCCGACCGCCTGGCCCTGCGGGTCGAGGAGGCCGCTGCGCGGCATGACGCGCACGTGAACCCGGAAGTTCATCCGTTGCTGTCCTCGTCGTCGCCGGCGGCCCGGCGCCGGCGGGTGATGGGGGTGATCGCCGGCGTGACCGCCTCGCCGGGCGCGCTCGCGGCCGGCTCCTCGTCGTCGCGCCGGTGGTTCAGGCCGATGACCAGCGCCCGCGCGATCCCGAAGAGCAGGTAGCCGAGCCCGAGCGGGAAGAGGAACGACCGTGGCGCGAGCAGCGCCCCCGCCAGGATGGCCAGGTGCACGACGAGCCCGAACAGCCCCTTCGCCGTGCGGAACCCGATCACCGGCCAGCGCGGGTACTGCACGTTGCTCACCATGAGCACGGCGAGCAGCAGTGTCAGCACCACGAGCCCTTGCTTCTCCAGGTCGAGGTACGCGAGCGAGCGCTGGTACCACTCCGTCTGGCTGAACGGGTAGAACGTGGCGATCGTCATCCCCGCCGAGGGGGAGGGCATCCCCGTGAACCACTGGGAGTGGGGCTTCGTCGCCGCGGCCACGTTGTAGCGCGCGAGCCGGATCGCGACCGCCGCCACGTACAGGTAGCTCACGACCCACGCGAACCGGCCGCCCTGCGCGAACTCGAGGAAGTAGAGCAGCAGCGCCGGCGCGACGCCGAACGAGATCACGTCCACCAGCGAGTCGAGCTCGGCGCCGAACTTCGTGCCCGCCTTCGAGAGCCGGGCGAGGCGGCCGTCCATCATGTCGAGCAGGCCGGCGAAGACGATGAACCAGCCGGCCCAGAGGAAGTTGCCGTTGAACGCCGAGACGATCGACCAGAACCCGAAGAAGAGGTTGCCGAGGGTGAAGGCGCTCGGCACCACGACCACCACGCGCCGCGCCGCCGTGGGGCGGCTCTCGTCCACGATCAGTCCCATCGGGCCACCACCGTGCGGGCGACCCTCGTGCGGTCGCCGACCTTGACCGTCACGCGGGTGCCGACCGGCAGGAAGAGGTCCACCCGCGACCCGAAGCGGATCATCCCGAACCGCTCGGCCTGCCGCGCCGGGCTGCCGACCGCCGGGTCGGTCACGATCCGGCGCGCGATGAGCCCCGCGATCTGCCGCATCATGACCTTGCCGTGCGGCGTCGTGAGCCCCACGCTCGACTGCTCGTTGTCGAGGCTCGCCTTCTCGTCGGCCGCGTGGAGGAACCGGCCCGGGTTGTAGTGCCGGTAGGCCACCGTCCCGTCGCACGGGTACCGGTTCACGTGGCAGTCGAACACGTTCATGAAGATCGACACGCGGAGCGCCGGTCCCTTGAAGAAGTCGGGCTCCTCGACGCTCCGGATGTCGATGACGCGGCCGTCGGCGGGGGCGAGCACGAGCTCGGGCCCCGCGGGGCCGCTCGGCTGCGGGTCGCGGAAGAAGGCGACGACCCACATCGCGATCGGGAGCCACGCCACGGCCGGCCACCACGGGCCGCCGCGGAGCCCGAGCACGGCGAGCCCCGCCAGCACCGCCGCGGCGATGCCGATGAACGGCCAGCCCTCCGGGGCGAGGCGCATCAGTCGCCCGCCTCGAGCTCGCGCCCGGTCAGCCGGCGGAAGGCATCGAGGTAGCGGGCGCTCGTGGCGGCGATGACCTCGGGGGGCAGCGGGGGCGGCGGGGCCTCGCCGTTCCAGCGGCCCGCGGCCCGCTCGGCCGCGAGCCAGTCGCGGAGGGGCTGCTTGTCGAAGCTCGGCTGCCCGCCGCCGGGTACGTACGCGTCGGCGGGCCAGAACCGCGAGGAGTCCGGGGTCATGACCTCGTCGATGAGGAGCAGCATGCCGGTCCGGTCGTGGCCGAACTCGAACTTGGTGTCCGCGATGATGATCCCCCGTTCCGCCGCCAGCCGCGCCCCCGCCTCGTAGATGGCGAGGCTGCGGGCGCGCAGGTCCGCCGCCAGCCCGGCGCCGAGCGCCGCCGCGACGGTGGCGAAGGTCACGTTCTCGTCGTGCCCCGACTCCGCCTTCGTCGCCGGCGAGAAGATCGGCGCCGCGAGCCGGGCGCTCTCGACCAGCCCCGCCGGCAGCGGCTCGCCGGCGAGCGTGCCCGTACGCCGGTACTCCTGCCAGGCCGAACCCGAAAGATAGCCCCGGACCACGCACTCGAAGGCGACGGGGGCGGTGCGCCGCACGAGCATCGTGCGGCCCGCCAGCATCGGCCGGAACGGCGCGAGCGCCGGCACCTCGGCCACGATGGCGCCGACGTCGGCCGTCAGGTAGTGCGACGGGGTGACCCCGGCGAGCCGCTCGAACCAGAAGGCGCTCAGCTGCGTCAGGACGGCACCCTTGCGCGGCACCGGCTCCGCCATCACGACGTCGAAGGCGCTCACCCGGTCGCTCGCCACGAGCAGCAGCCGGTCGGCGCCCACCTCGTAGACCTCGCGCACCTTCCCGCGCCGCCAGAGGGGCAGCGGGAGCGGGGGCGGGGCCGACATCGCCAGCGTCATACCCGGACCTCCGCCGCGTCCGGCTCGCTCGCCAGCGGCCGGGCGCGGGCGAGCAGCGGGCGGAGGTACTCCTCGACGAACTCGCCCACCTGCTCGCGTGACCGGCCGGTGTAGCGCGCCGGGTCGAGCTCCGCCCGGAGCGCCGCCGCGTCCACGCCCGCGAAGGCCGGGTCGCCGGCGAGCCGCTCGAGCAGGTCGTTGGCGCCGCCGCGCGCCACCGCCTCCGCCACCGCGAGGCTGTGCCGGCGCACCACCTCGTGCAGCGCCTGGCGGTCGCCGCCCGCGGTGGTGCCGAGCATGAGCCAGCGCTCGGTGGCCATGAACGGCATCTGCTCGCGCACGCGGCGCGCGATCACGTCGGGGCGCACCTCGAGGCCCGCCACCACGTTCTCCGCGAGCACGAGGATCGCGTCGGTCGCGAGGCACGCCTCGGGGAGGGTGAGCCGGCGGTTGGCGCTGTCGTCGAGCGTGCGCTCGAGCCACTGGCTGGCCGCCGTGTGCGCGCCGTTGGCCTGCAGGGTGATGACGTGCCGTGCCAGCGCGCAGATGCGCTCGCTCCGCATCGGGTTGCGCTTGTACGCCATGGCGCTCGAGCCGATCTGCTCCGCCTCGAACGGCTCGAGCAGCTCCCCCTCGTGCTGCAGCAGGCGCAGGTCGGTCGCCAGCTTCGCGGCCGACTGCGCGATCCCCGAGAGGGTGTCGAGCACCATCGCGTCCTGCTTCCGCGGGTACGTCTGGCCGGTGACCGGGAAGGCGGCCGCGAAGCCGAGGCGCGCGGTGATGCGCCGCTCGAGCTCCCGCACGCGGGCGTGGTCGCCGCCGAAGAGCTCGAGGAAGGAGGCCTGGGTCCCGGTGGTCCCCTTGCAGCCGCGCAGGCGCAGCGTCCCGAGGCGATGCACCACCGCCTCGACATCGAGCGCGAGGTCCTGCGCCCAGAGCGTGGCGCGCTTGCCCACGGTGGTGAGCTGCGCCGGCTGGAAGTGCGTCCAGGCGAGGCAGGGGAGCGCCGCGTGCGCCGTGGCCATGCGCTCGAGCGCCTCGAGCACGCGCACCAGGCGCCCCAGCAGGAGGCGCAGCGCGTCGCGGAGGAGGATCACGTCCGCGTTGTCGGTCACGAACGCGCTCGTGGCGCCGAGGTGCAGGAACGGCCGCGCCGCCGGCGCCTGGTCGCCGAGATGGTGCACGTGCGCCATGACGTCGTGCCGGAAGCGGCGCTCGTACGCCGCCGCCGCCGCGAGGTCGGCGTCGTCGAGGTGCGCGCGCAGGTCGGCGAGCGCCGCCTCGGGGATGTCGAGCCCCAGCTCCCGTTCCGACTCGGCCAGCGCGAGCCAGATGCGGCGCCACCAGCCGATGCGGTGGCGGTCGCCCCAGAGCCGCTGCATCGCGGCGGAGGCGTACCGGGTCCCGAGCGGGCTCGCGTAGCGGTCGTCGGCCATCAGAAGGCGAGGTCGGTGAAGAGGATCTGGCGGCCCCGCTCGAAGTAGAGCCGGAACGCCTGCCGCCGCCGCATCGCGTCGAGCAGCTCCGCCACCTGCTCGGCGTCGCGCACCCGCACGTTGTTGATCGCGACGATCACGTCGCCGGCCTGCAGCCCCGTGGCGGCGCTCGCCTCGTCGCTGATCCGGTAGATCAGCGCCCCGGCCTGGCTGCGCACCCCGCGCTCGGCCCGGATCGCCGGCGTGAGGGTGGTGAGCTGCATCGCGCGGAGGACCGTCACCTTCTCGGCGGTGACGGTCGGCAGGTCG
>Ga0101944_10007738_pt1 | contig 10600 bp, 15 predicted proteins | sample DewCreD2012metaG_FD_75245 | JGI IMG/M metagenome (GOLD analysis project Ga0101944, IMG submission 75245) | Hot spring sediment bacterial and archeal communities from British Columbia, Canada, to study Microbial Dark Matter (Phase II) - Dewar... ...
CCCTGGGAACCAGGACGACGAGGACGACGAGGACGACGAGGATGATCAGGATCCGCGGCCGGCTCCCGTCGCGCAGCAGCTCCGCATCGTCTACGATGATGCGGGTCGCATGATCCGCGTCGACGCGGCAGGCTGACATGCCCGATCCGCTGGATCTCGCGATCCTCGCGCAGCTCGCTCGGCAAGAGGCTGAGCGCGTCGCCAAGCCCGGCCCGGCTGGGCCAACCGGGCCGGCTGGGCCAGCAGGCGTGGATGGCGCCATCGGCCCCGCTGGCCCTGCTGGGCCTCCAGGTCCGCCCGGCCCAGCTGGCCCACCGGGTTCGGCCGGAGCCGCTGGCCCGGCAGGTCGCGACGGCGCTGCCGGCAGCCCGGGCCCCGCTGGCCGGGATGGCGTCGACGGCCAGCCTGGCCGCGATGGCGCCGCCGGTCCGCCTGGCCCACGTGGACCGGCGGGCATCGGCCTGCCTCCTGGCGGCCGTCGCGGCCAGGTGCTGCTGAAGCTCTCGGACCGCGATCTGGATGTCGGCTGGGGGAATCGCGGTGGCCGCGGAGGTCGAGCCGTCGGCGGTGGCGTCGCGTCCACCGCCGATGCGGTATCGTGCGTCATCCCCGGCCGGCCCGACCTCGACGATGTTCAGGCCGCGTTGGCAGACCTCTTCTTCGTGCCCCTGTCGGTGTCGCTGTCCGGCGGCGGCACCTATGAGCGCGGCCAGTCGATCGCCTCGCGCGACCTGACCTGGACGGCGTCGAAGGCCCTGGCCTCGCAGGCGATCACCGGCGGCGGTGTCGGCGCGCTCGATCCCGCCGACCGCGCCGCCACCGCGGCCGGGCCGTTCACCACCGACACGACGTGGACGCTCACCGCCACCGCGACGAGCGGCGAGTCGGACAGCGCCTCGACCACCTTGGCCTTCCGCAGCCGCCGGCATTGGGGCGTCTCGACGGCGGACGAGCTGGACGATGCCGCGGTGCTGGCGCTCGCCGGCGGCGAGCTGGCGACGTCGCGCCTCCAGACGCGCACCCTCGACGCCACCGGCGGGCGCTTCCTCTGGTTCGCCTGGCCGGCCGAGTTCGGCGCGCCGGCCTTCTGGGTCGGCGGCCTGCTCAACACCGACTGGATCGAGACGATCCGCGACCACACGAATGCCCACGGCCACACCCGGTCGTATCGGCTGTACCGCTCGGGCTCGATCCAGACGGGTGCGGCCATCCCGGTGGAGGTGCGCTGATGCCGGCCCTCACCGGAACCAATGTCTCTGCGCCGGTGCGGCCCTGGACGACGGACGACGTCTATCCGACCCACCATGCGAACGAGGGCCGCGGTGGCTGGCACGCCGTCGCCTCGATCGCGGAGCGCGACGCGATCCCGAGCGAGCGCCGCCAGCCCGGCATGGCCGTGCGCGTGGTCGGCGGCGATATCTACGAGTGGACCGGCGCGGCCTGGGTCGTCCTGCCGATCGAAGGGCCGGAAGGCCCGGCTGGCCCCGAGGGCCCCGCTGGTCCCGAGGGCCCCGCTGGTCCCGAGGGCCCCGCTGGTCCCGAGGGCCCCGCCGGCCCCGCGGGTGCGACCGGCCCGGCCGGCCCCGAGGGTCCCGCTGGCCCGGCAGGTGCGACCGGCCCCGCCGGCCCCGAGGGTCCCGCTGGCCCGACCGGCCCCACGGGCCCCGCTGGCGGATCCTTCGCGGACGCGCCGGCCGACGGCGTGCTGTACGCGCGCAAGGACAACGCCTGGCACCCGGCCGCGTCCAGCGGATCGGACCTCGACTCCATCGTCGTCGACATCGACGCCGCCGCGATCGTCCTCGACCTGACCAACGGCACCGTCGTCCACGGGTGAACCATGACCATCGCCACCGCCACCCCCACCGCCAGCGCCGTCCCAAAGTCAGACGGATCCGGCAAGCTCGCCCTCGCCTGGCTGCCCGTCGCCTCGTCCGGCGAAAGCAGCTCGACCAAACTGGTGCGCGCCGACGATGAGCGCCTGACCGGCGGCGGCGGCGGCGGTGGCGCCGGCTCGGCGGAGCAGGCCCTCGCCGCCGTCGCGCTACTCGCGGCGCAGATCGACGCCGCTCGGCTGGGCGTGTCGAACGGGTGGCTTGACGGCTTCGCCGACGTCTCCGGCATCGCCAGCGGATCCTACGTCCATAGCGCCGGCAAGGTGGCGGCACCCGCCGGCGAGCAGGCGACGCCGACGATGACCGGCAACACCGCGCCGAGCGGCGTGGCTTCGGCCTCGTCGGAGTTCTCGTCGGGCTACGCGGCCTGGAAGGCCTTCAACCGCACCAATTCCGGCGAGGCCGATAGCTGGCTGCCCGCCTCGTCCGCGCCGCCGGTGTGGCTGCAATACCAGTTCCCGGTGGCCACGACGATCGGCACCTATCGCGTCACCACGCGCGCGTATCCCGCCGCCTACCCTACGGCCTGGAAGCTCCAGGGATCGAACAACGGCACCGACTGGACCGACCTGCACGAGGTGACGGCCAGCGGACTCAGCAGCGGCGACGAGACGACGGCCGAGCTGACCGTGACCTCGCCGGGCTCGTACACGCATTACCGCCTGTACATCACCGAGCGGTCCAGCGCCGGGGACATGGGTATCGGGGAGCTGAAACTCTACACCGCCAGTGGCGGCCTGGAGGTGGTCTCGACCACCGTCACCGGCCAGACGGTGGAAGCCGTCACGCTGACCGCGCTGGTCAAGGGCAGCGGCTGGACCTTCGAGGTCGACGCCGGCTCGGGCTGGGAGCAGCTGACCACCAGCAGCAGCGCGGCCGGTGGCGGCCTGACGCAGCACAGCGGCACGCTCGCCATCACGGGCACGTCGGTTCGTGTCCGCGCCACGTCCACCGACGGCGCCGCCGAGCTGCGCGGCTGGGGAGTATTCTGGTGATCGCTCGCATCCTGCTTGGCGCCGCCGCGCGCCCGTCCACCACCGCTGCCGCCTGCCAGGCCGTGAACGCCGAGCGCGACCGCCGCCTCGCGCGCCTGGTCGTCACCGTGGGCGGCATCGCCTACGACGCGGATCAGCAGAGCCGCGACAACCTGTCCGGCCTCCTCGCCGCGCACGGCGCCGGCGTGCCGGTGCCGTGGCCGATCCCGTGGCGCTGCGCCGATGACGTCGTCCGCCCGCTTGATCACGCCGGCGCCGTCGCCCTGTCGGCCGCCGTATTGATGGCGATCCAAAGCGTGTATGCCGCGAGCTGGTCACTCAAGGACGAGACGATCCCCGGCCTGTCGCCGGCCGAGCTGTCCGCGCTGAACGTGTCGGACGACGCGCACTGGGGTCTGTTGTAAGCCTACAACAGACCCCCTCGCGGCAGGTGGCGTGCTGGTATCGTCCGGGTCATGCTTCCGCAGGACCTCGCCAGCTGGATCGCCGCGCCGTGGGCGGCCCATCGCCGTAGCCTCGATGCGTTCCTGCGCTCGGTCGCAGCGATCCCCCGCGCCGAGATCTTCGATGCCACGGACAGCGCCGGGGCGGATGCGCGCCCGCCGCTGTCGCGCCTGGAGGGCGACTGCGCCGTCGTCCCGCTGGCGGGCATGTTCCTGGCGAATCCCCCTGCGTGGCTGCATCGCTACATGGAGCACGTGCCGACGCGGGCGGTCGCCGCCGAGGTGCGCCGGCTCGCCGCCGATCCGGCCGTGCGCTCGATCCGCCTCGACATCGACAGCCCTGGCGGCCAGGTCAGCGGCACGGAAGAGCTGGCCCACGCCGTGGCCGCTGCGCGCGCCAGCAAGGCGGTCGAGGCCCGCATCGCCGGCATGGTGGCCAGCGCCGCGTACTGGGTGGCGGCGCAGGCCACGCGCATCGTCGCCGTGAACAGCACCGACGAGATCGGCTCGATCGGCGTCTACACCGTCATGGCCGACAGCTCAGCCTTTTGGCTGAGCGAGGGCATCGACTGGGTGCTCGTCAGCTCGGGCGGGGTCAAGGGTCATGGTGCAGACGGCCGCGTCACGCAGCCACTGCGCGACGCCGAGCAGCGCATAATCGACGGCCTGGCGGCACAGTTCCGCGCAGCGGTCGCTCGCGGCCGTGGTCGCGACCTCTCCCATCTCGCCACTGGCGAGACCTGGCTGGCGGACACCGCCGTCCTGCTCGGCCTCATCGACGCATCACCCGCTCATCCCCAAGGAGCACCCATGGACCTCGCCACCGTCAACCAGCTGGTGGCGGCCAACCCCAAGCACGCGCTCGCCATCAATGAGATGGCGGCGGCGGGCAAGGAGGAGGCTGCCATCAAGACCGCCATCGCCGACCTCGACCGTGCGGCCGAGCTCGCCGCCGTGCAGGGCAAGCTCGCCGCGGCCGAGCAGCAGCTGGCCGCCCAGGCCACGCAGCACCAGACCGCGCTCGCCGCGAAGGACGCGACCATCGCCGCCAAGGACACCGAGATCGAACGGCTGAAGAAGCTGGCGAGCGTCGCCGGCGGCGCGCACGGCGATGTCGGCGGCGGTGAGGGCGAGCGCGGCGCGCTGCGCCGCTCGCTGATGAGCCGCAAGGAGAAGGCCGCGTACGTCACGGCGCACGGCCAGGACGCCTACGAGAAGCTGCCGTACTAGCCGCTCCGCCCCTCGCCTCCCACCCTCCCACACCCGCAGATACAAGGACCCCCACCCATGGCCATCATCACCGCCAGCAACCTGCAGGTCTACCACCCGCAGGTGCGCAGCGCCTACGTCGAGCGCATCGCCAAGGCGATCAACGACTTCATCCAGAAGGCGAACGGCGCCTTCGTCATCGAGGACGCGACCGTCCCCGGCGACTTCATCAAGACCAGCTTCTGGAAGACCCCCAGCGGTCTGGTCAGCCGTCGCATCACCACCGGCACGGGCAGCGACAGCGACGTCACCCCGGTGACCGTCCAGCAGGGCGAGAACGCCGAAGTGCGCCTCTCGCGCAAGATCGGCCCCGTGGCCATCACGCAGGACGGCCTGCGCAAGATCGGCGTCGGCCCGGACGAGTTCTCCATGTGGGTCGGCGAGATGGCGGCCGACGGCGTGCTGGAGAAGCAGATCAACGACGGCCTGGTCGCGGCGGTCGCGGCCCTCAACCGGTCGCCCTACCGCGTGGACAAGAGCGGCGCCACGAACCCGAAGCTGACCCGTCAGGCCCTGGCCGAGTCGCTGGCGCTCATGGGCGACCGCGCCGGCGAGGTCATCTGCTGGGTCATGCACTCGAAGCCGTTCTTCGACCTGCTGGCCGCCGACCTCGACCCCGACACCAGCAGCGACACGCTGATGGCCGGGGTGGCGCTCTACGGCGCCTCGCCCGCGACGCTCGGCCGCCCGGCCCTGGTCATCGACGACAGCGCGCTGGTGCTCGACGAGACCGAGGACAAGTACTACAGCCTGGGCCTCACCGCCGATGCCATCCACCTGAGCGCCGACACCCAGCTGTCGGACCTGCTGGTCGAGCGCACCGGCGGCAAGGAGAACATCATCACCCGCATCCAGGGCGAGCGCGACTGGTTCCTGCGCCTCAAGGGCTTCACCTGGAACGTCTCCGCCGGCGGCGCCAACCCGGCGGACGACGCCCTGGCCACCGCCACCAACTGGACCGCGTCCAGCACCAGCGCGAAGGATCGCGCCGGGGTGCTGGTCAAGAGCAAGTAACCGGACGCCTGACGGTTCCGCGCCGCCGCATCGCACCGATGCGGCGGCGCGATGACCGCCATGCGCGTCCTCGCCTACGTCCAACGCAACGAAGAGCCCGACGCCGTGCAGGCGCACCTGCTCGCGCAGCCCGGCGTCACCGCCGTCGGCTGCCGCCTGGCGCGCTTCTGGCGCCCAGGGCAACTGCCGGAAGCCGGCTGGGATGCCGTAGCCGCGCCGGGCCATCCCGCGATCGTGGCGGCCTATGCCGCCATCGGCGTGCCGGCGTACGCGGCTCCGCCGGTCGCCGCGGTCTACGATCCGCGCGAGCTGAGCGCGCTGCCGCCGGTCGAGGCGGCAACCGTCGTCTGTCATGGCTGCTATGCGCGCGAGGAGCTGGCGGCGGTCGGCCTGGTCGGCGCCGTCATCGCGGTGAACCACTCCGGCCGCCTCCTGGACGTCGAACCGGACTACATCGTCGGCAACGATGGCATGTCGGACGACAATGTCGGTGCGCCGGGCCGGGTACAGGTGGTCCGCCGGGTGCACCAGACGACCGTCTCGCGCCCATGGTTCGCCCTCGATCGGCTCGGGATCACCGACAACCGCTTCAGCGTGCGCTGCGCCCTGGCCCTGGCCGCCGAGGCGCTGTCGGCGCGACGGATCCGGCTCATCGGCCATGACTGCCAGCCCGGCCGCGGCGCCCTGCCCGGCGGCTGGTCGCGTGGCCACATCGAGACCTGCCGCGCCGAGACGGCCGCCGACCTCCATCGGCTCGCCGCCTCCGGCATCGCCATCGAGCATGTCGGATGGCAGGACGGAGCCGCCACGATCGCCACCTATGAGGAGCCCTGCGATGGCCGATGACGACTGCCCGTGCGAGCCGCGGGTCGAGGCGCAGGAACGCCGCACCGACGCGCTCTCGGAGCGCATCGGCCGGGCGGAGAGCCAGCTGGCCGATGGCCGGGTCCAGTTCGCCGAGCTGCGCAAGGACATGCAGGGATTGACCACAGCGGTGGCCGACCTGGTGCAGCAGCTGCGCCTGGAGAAGGCGGCCCGTCCGACACCGCTCGACAAGATCGGCGATGCCCTGATCCACTGGGGCGTGCCGCTGGTCGGCGGTGGCATCCTGTGGGCCATCATGGCCTCACGCGGAGGTGTGCCGTGATCCGCTGCCTCCTGTGGGCCACGGTGCCCCTACTGCTCCTGGTGCTGATGGTCCTGCCCGGCTGCGGCGAACGGACCCCGGACGCGCCACCGGTGCCTGCGCAGGTCGAGGCCGACCGCCTCGGTCTGCTCGCCGAGGGCGACGCGATCACCGCGGCCGGTGCGGCCGCCGAGGCGGCCGAGCTGGAGCGCCGCGCCCGAGCTGCAGGCGATCCCGCGAACGCCGCGCGCCTGGCAGCCGACGCCGAGGCCGCCCGTCTACGCGCGGCGATCGCAACAGCTCGGGCAGAGGCGGCGCGAGAGCTGCGCCGCGACGCCCTCGCCCGCGCCGTCAGCGAGCGGGCCGAGTTCCAGGCGCTGCAGGAGCGCGCTGCGACGGCGGCTGCGGCGCTCGAAGCGAGCAAGGCGCTCGACCGCGATCGGCGCTGGGCGGGCATCGGGCTGGGCGCCTGCGTCGCCGCAGCCATCGCCCTCCTGATCTGCCGCCTGCCGGCCTGGATCGCCATAGGCGGGCCTGCCGCCGTCGCCGGCGGCCTGCTCTGGATCGCCGCCTGGTCGTCCGTGCCGTGGCTGTCGCAGGCCCTCGGCCTGGCCCTGGCGTGCAGCCTGCTGCTCGCGCTGGCCATCGTCGCCGCAGCCATCGTCCGCGAATGGCGTCGGCATGCCGACGATGTCGTGACCGTCGGGCGGGCGGAGGCGGATCGGCGCAGCCTGGCGCGGCAGCCCGCCTGGCTGCGCCCCATCGTGACCCGGATGCTGGGCGCGCGTCCCGCCGCCGGCGCACCCATGGCCGAGGACGACCGCCCGTGAATCACGACCGTGTCGCCGCCTCGCTGGCCCGGTCACTAACCGACCGCGTCGTGCTGCACCTGCAGCCGGCGGATCTGCCGTGTCCCTGCTCGCTGCGCGAGCTGCCGGCCGGCCGGGTGCAGCAGATCTACGGCATCGACAACGTGCGGATGGCCGACCTGCTGCTGTTGCGGCGGGATCTCGGACAGGCCGCCGTCGTCCGCGACCTGGCGGTGACCATCGAGACCGGGCCGCTGGCCGGTGCGGGCTGGTACGTGCTCGATCCGCAGGTCGCCGACCAGGTCTGCATCGTCGTCCGCCTCCGCCGCAGCCAGCAGGTCAGCACCACCGCGACCAGCGCCAAAGTCCTCCGCTAACCCAGGAAGCAGCCATGCCCGCCACCGACCTCACCGTCACCGACATCAGCCGCGCCGGCACCACGCCGAACCTCGCCGCCGCCAACGCCGACGGCCACCTGCTGCCCAACAGCGGGCGCGAGTTCCTGATGATCGCCAACAGCGACAGCAACCCGCACACCGTCACCGCCGCGATCTCCAAGCAGGTCGATGGGGTGACGCCCGCTGGCAAGCAGATCACCGTCCCGGCCGGCGGCACCAAGCTGTTCGGGCCGTTCAAGGAGGACGAGTACTCGAACACCGCCGGCAAGGTGGCGATCAGCTTCGACGCCGTCACCGGCATGACCGTCCAGGCCCTCCGGCTCGTCCGCGCCAACTGATCCACCGTGGCCGTCCCCTACCTCTCGGTGCACGCACGCATCCTCGACGCCGTGGCCAGCCATCTGGCCGCCGGCGCCGCAGTGCGCGCGTTCCTCGGGGTGGGGGACGATGCTGCTGCAGCGCGGGCGCGCATCGTCGAGATCGACGGTCCACTGGTCGACGGCCAGCACATCCTGCTGACGGCGCCGCGGATCCGCTACGGCCGCACGCCGGGAGGCGGCTACAAGGGCACGGCCAGCATGGGAGCGATCCTGTGTGCGCCGGCCGTCGCCGGCGACAGCGATACCGAGAGCCACCGTCGGGCGCTCAATGACCTGAGCCCGATCATGGCGTGGATGACCCGGTGCGCCTGGCCGCTGGTGCGCGACATCGATGACCAGTCCCCCATCGTGCTGGACATCTCCGACGGGTTGTCGGGATGGCTGGCCTCTGGCTTCGACCTGGTGCTGGACGTGGTGCCATGACCGTTCTGCCGCAGAGCGAGCGTGGACGGGCCCTGCTCTCGCCGGGTGCCATGAATGCCATCCTGCGCGAGGCGGGCACGCATGCCGGCGAACAGTGGATTGCCACCTTCCTGCCCCTGCGCTTCGATCGCGCCTATGCCCTCGGTCTCGGCTACCGGACCAGTCAGCGCACCGACCCGTGGCACACGAAGGAGCCCGAGCGCTGGCCCGCCACCTACGATGATCGCAAACAGCAGTGGCAGGGGCATGACGAGGCCCTGGTCTGGACCGGGCGTCTGCGCGCAGAGATCTACAACTGGGTGAGCACCCGCGTCGCCAGCACCAAGGGGCAGCTCCGCGTTGAGATCACCTTCGGTCGGCTCAACGTCGGCAGCGAGCGGTCAGGCTACCGGCAACTGCCGGCCGACTCGATCGTGCGGCAGACGCTCACCGCCTTTCCGCCGAACGAGCAGGAGGCCGTGACCAGCCAACTGGTCGCCTACGTCGGGACCCGCCTCGGCGCGATCACGGCGCCGGTCCGCTCGGCCGCGCGCCTACCGCCACCGCCGCCAGTACTCGCCGATCAATCGCAACGCGACAACGCCGCCCGGGTCGCCGCCGGCATGCGCGCCCGCCAGATCAACGGCACCATCGCCGAGCGGATCCGGGCCCGCCTGTCCGGCCGGCTCGACCGCTGGCAGGCCTGGCGCGGGGATGCGGGCGGCAGCAGCCCGCTCGGCCAGGCGCCACGGTCGCCGGCCGAGGCCAAGCTGGCCCACCGCGCGCAGGCGAAGGCCAGCTATCACCGCAACCGCGCCGCCATCCTCGCCCGCCGCCGGGCCCGCCGCGGCGTCGCCGCGGCGCTCGACCGCGTCATCACCCGCCTGCAAGGAACCCGCCCATGACCGAAGCCCACAACCTCTACATCGCCAAGTCGTGCGCCATCGCCGGCGTGACCCTCAAGGGGTTCGTCTCGGCGGCCGTCAGCCAGCGCGCGCAGACCGTCAGTCCGCGGGGCGACGGCAAGATCTACCGCCAGAAGCATTGCACCGTCGCCATCGAGGAGACGGTCGAGATCGAGGCCGAGGATCTCGGCGTCGCCCCGGCCATCGGCGCGGTCGGCGCGCTGGCCATCGCCGGGGCGCGGCTCGCCGGCGGCACTGAGTTCGGCGGCAGCGACCTCGCGATCACGGCCGCCAGCGTGCACGTCAACGACGTGCAGCGCGGCGGCCTGACCCCCGAAGGCCGGCCGAGCGTGCGCATCTCGCTGTCAGTCAACAGCGCCGACGGGCTCAGCTCCGGCCTGGTCTTCACGGTGCCGACGTGATCCAGTACCGCCTGGCGAACCCCGGCCTGCGCCCGGACGAGGCGGCCGCCTGCGAGCATCCCGCGCTGGCCGACCTGCGCCGCCACGGCCCGTGGCAGGTGCAGGTCGAGCCCGACGCCGTGGTGCTGACCCAGGCGGTGCCCGGCTGGCAGCCGGAGGGCTGGGGGGAGTGGCAGGACGCGGCCGTGGCCGGACGTCGCTTCCGCCTCGCCACCAATCCCCCGGGCCTGCACCTGCTCCGCCGCCCCCGGCTGGCCCGGCTGCCGTGGCAGACGGTCGAGCTGGCCTGTGGCGACAGCATCCGCATCCCGGCGGCGATGGCGGACGGCTGCACCTTCGGGGTGGACGGCACGCCAGGTCGCATCGCCAGCCGCTATGGCCGCGCCCTGGTCGATCTGCTCGATCGCAGCGCCCGCGGGGAATCACCCCCGCCCAGTGATTGGCTGGCGGCGATCACGCTGGCTATCCAGGCCGGCCACCGCCTGACCGACGATGCCATCCGAGCCATGGACCTCGTCGCCCACACCGACCTGGACGCCTAC
>Ga0101944_10007740_pt1 | contig 10599 bp, 8 predicted proteins | sample DewCreD2012metaG_FD_75245 | JGI IMG/M metagenome (GOLD analysis project Ga0101944, IMG submission 75245) | Hot spring sediment bacterial and archeal communities from British Columbia, Canada, to study Microbial Dark Matter (Phase II) - Dewar... ...
GGATAATCAAAAAGCCCCACATTTATCTCTAAATTTTGTCTTTCGTCGGGGATATTCAAAGCGCCCTCTTTCGTTGTATGCGTAGATACCATGCGCAGAACTCCTCCCTTATCTTTAAATTGGGTCATTCTAGAAAGCTCACCCATTGGGGTTATGGTATTAAGCATCCACATAAGTTCGCTATGAGCGGGGACTAGGGATTGAAGGAATATGGTTGATTTTTTCGGGTCTAGTCCCGCCGCCAAAAAGTCCGCGGTTAGGGAAAATATTTGCTCCCTCTTTTTTTGTGGGTCAAAACCTTCGGTTAAGGAATGCAAATCTGCCACAAAGAAAAGACAATCATATCCGCCCTCCTCCTGCAGGTTTACGAAATTTTTAAGTGCTCCTAAATAATTGCCTATATGCAGTCTGCCGCTGGGCTGTATACCAGACACCAGGCGGGGGATTCTCAATTTCTCCATTAATATAGATATTACCGAAAAAATGGGTCCTTTATCAATCGCAAACTAAAACAGCCCGCCTTTCGGGGCGGGCTGTCGGGGTTTTGTGATTTTGCTTAGGCCTAAGCTCGGGCGGTAAGTCCGGTTTCAGCGAGAAGGACCCTGAAAGAATTCCTGGATCTTTCTGTTTCTTCGGCCACGGAATCCATAAGCCCAACTGCCGTTGTCACTTCGTTGCGGAAGTCCATTCCCAGGTGTTGTTTGGCCTGTGCCAGAAACTTCAAGCCCCAAGCTTTCCGCCTCTTGTCCTGCAGCGCTCCTATTTGACTTCCTGCTTCTTCAAGGATGTCATCAATACTCTTGGTGTCTACGATAAGACAGAACTCGATCAGGCCAGCCCACAAATGGGCGGCGATTTGTTGTTCTTTGTTGTTGGGGTACATCAGCATCTCTTGGGTTATGCAGATCAGCTCAGTTGCCAGCTGCTTGAGCTTTTTGTCTTTATATTCAGCGGTCCATCTTTTGGACATGGGAGGATATTCACCTTTCTTCCGTATTTAAATTTCAAGCCAGCGGCTAATTTTGGTGCCTTTAAAGCGAAAAAGTCAAGAAGCGCATAGAGCTTCTCCCCACTTAATAGTTTCTACAACTCCAGAAGAACAGTTAGAATCATTGGCCGTCTACGAGTCCGGTTAAATACCAACTGCCCGACGGTGTCTCTTAAAACTCCTTTTACGTACTCGCTTTCTACCTCGTTGTAGTTAGGAAACCTTCCTAAGGCAGAACGTATTTTGGAGCGAATCTCGCTTAACAGCTCCTGATTTTCGCGGATAAGTATAAAACCACGGGTTAGTATGTCAGGGTTTTTTAGAAGCTGACCGGTTTTTTTATCTACTGCCACAATTGAAACTATTACTCCCTCCTGAGACAAGGTCATGCGGTCTCTTAAAACAACCTCTTCCACATCTCCCACTCCTAGCCCATCCACAAACACCTGATTGGCTGGGACGGTGTCTTTGGTGATGGTGAAATTATTGGCGGTTAGTTCCGCTATTTGTCCGTTGTCCATTAAGGGGGCGTGCTCAATACCAACTTCGTGGGCATTCTGAGCGTTGATGAAGCGCTTGTAGTAGTAGCCATGCACCGGTACCAGAAATTGAGGGGACAATAGTTTCATCACAGTTTTAATGTCCTCTTTAGTTGCGTGACCAGAGGAGTGAATGTCCACTATGTCCGAATGGTAGATAACAGCTCCCTGTCTGGCGAAGTTATCTTTTAAGGTCTGCACCGCTCTTTCGTTGCCGGGAATAACCGAGGCGGAAAAAAGCACCGTGTCGCCGGGCTTAACCTGTATGAAGCGATGCTCGCCGTTTAGAATTTTCATAAAGGAAGCGTTGCTTTCGCCTTGTGCGCCAGTGGAGAGGATTAAAACCTTATCATCTCTGTATTTGTGCAGATCTTCCATCTGGCACAACGTGCCCTGCTTGGCCTTTATAAAACCTAAGTTCTGGGCTATCTGCACATTGGTTTTCATGGAATATCCGGAAAGGAAAACATGCCGGCCAATTTTTTCGGCTATCTTTATCATTTCGGCAATACGGGTTAGAACCGAAGCGAAGGAGCCCACGATTATTCTGCCTTTGGCGTGACTGAATATTTCCTCCAGATTTTTTTCCACCATTTTTTCGGAAATCTGTTTGCCCTCTTTGTCGGCGTTGGTGGAGTCGGTGAAGAAGCTATGCACGCCCATGCGGCCGATTTGAGACAGCTCGTCCAATCCCATCGGATTGCCTTGCTCGTCGTATTCTATTTTGTAATCTCCTAAGTTAACCAAATTGCCTATGGGGGTTTTTAGAAGAATGCCAACAGACTCGGGGATGGTATGAGAAACTCCAAAGAAGTAACCCTTCATGTTAGGAGATAGCTGTATCTCGTCTTGGTTTTTAACTACCACGAATTTAAGTTTTTTCAGTGCCGGATAGTCTTCCTGTCTTTTTTCAATAAGCGCCTTGGAAAGCGAAGTGCAATAAATAATCGGATTGCCTATCTTGTCTATCACATGAGGAATGGCTCCGATGTGGTCGTAGTGGGCGTGGGTGATTATCAGGGCTTTAACTTTTTCTCGGTTTTCTTCCAGATATTTTATGTTGGGTATTATGTAGTCCACTCCGGGAGTCTGGTCTTCCGCAAACTGCAGCCCAGCGTCCACCACAACGATTTCATCTTCGTATTCAAAGAACATCATATTGCGGCCGATTTCCTCCAGGCCCCCCAATGGCACGAAGCGTACGGTGGGTTCGGAGCTTTTTCTTCTAACGCCCCGGGATTGTTCTAGGGGCCTGTCTTCCGGTCTGGTTGCGCCAAAAGAGCGAACCACTGGAGCTGGCTTGGGTATGGTGCGATTTATGTTTTTCGGGCGACCGAAGTTTTTCCCGGGCCTGTTGCCCGGTCTGGTCGAACCGCCCTTGCGAGCTGGTTCGTTGTTTGTTTTTCCGGCGGAGGGCCGGTTTTCTTTGTTGTCCGCTGGTTTGCGGCTCCCATCGGGAGTGTAGGTGCGTATAACGCTCATATTATTATTTTGCGGGAAACTTATTGGTTTATTTTATCCCGCTGACTTTTGTTTTTTGTTTAAAAAAGGAAAAACTTTATTTATATAGGGTTTCCTTGTGTGCCGGGGAGGAGACTCGAACTCCTACAACCTTGCGGTTACTAGCTCCTGAAGCTAGCGCGTCTACCAATTCCGCCACCTCGGCTTATTTCGGGCGAATAATTGCTGTTGGTAAAAAGAGGCGACCCGAAAAGAGATTGTTGCATATTTTAAGTCTTGTGGTCAACAGGGATTATTTCCCCAGCACTCTGGTGGTATTAACATACCATTTCTTAGCGCCCCCAAACCTAAAAGACGAATCTACTAATCTTGTGCCGCTTTCCAGCCCTCGCAAATTGGCGGAATGTATATGGAATATTTTAGGAGAAAAAAGGAATATTGCCGGGTTTTCTTCTGCCATAAATTTGCGAATTTTCTCCCGGGATTCTTCTCTTCTGTCGCTCCCTGCGCTTTCTCGCAGATTTACCAGAGCTCCGTCCAAATCAATTGAATCGGCCATAGTTATGTTGTTTCCCGGGTAAAACCTTTCCTTGGAATGCCAGAATGGATAAAGATCCCCCAGGGTTGGCGCGTTACCCAGAAGGACTGCTTCAAAAGTTCTGTTTCTAACCTCGCCTTTTATTAATTCTTCCGTGTCCTGTTGGTGCAAGGTCACTTTTATTCCGACGTCATTCCATTCTTCCGCTACCGCCTCGGCCGCCTCTTTTATGAATTTTTCCTCTGGGTGAGAGATAACAAGGGAAAGTGGTATTTTTTGGTCTTTGCCAAGGGCCAGCTCATAAAATCCTTCTTCATTTTTTATCCATCCATTTTTTTCCAGTAAAACCTGGGCGGATGCAATATCTTTTTCTGTCGGAATGTCGTAAAGAGGATTTTGGATTGCTCCAGACTCATCTTTTATTGCCAGTTTAGAAATAGCTTTTCTATCCAAAGATAGAGATATGGCTTGTCGAACCTCTTTCCTGTCCAGCGCCGGATTTTTTGCGCCGTTTAGGAAAATCCCGTAATAAACCGGAGCTTGCCAAGAGATTTTTTTGTGAGGTCGGTAAACCTCAATAAAATCTTGAGAAGCTACGGAGTACCCATCTATCTGTCCGCGACTGAACGCGTCAGTTAATTCTTGGGGCGTGGAGAAAAATTCTATTTGTAATCTGGTTATGTATGGCTCATTCCAATTCCCATCAAAGGATCGCAGGGAGATGCTGTCAATAAATCCGCTGTCTTTGACTGACACTTTTTCCACCCTGTAAGGGCCGCTGCCTATTGGGGATATTATATCTCTGGACAATCTCCAATTCTCAACCGGCATTTGAGCTAACTTATGGCTGGGCAGAGGATAAAAAAGTTCAAGCAGCGCCGGAAATTCCGGGTAAGGAGAGGGTAATTCAAATCTTATTTGAACCTCGGATTCCCTTTTGGCATTTACTCCAAGGAAGGTGGAGGACATGGGGGATTTGGGGTATTCCCTCATTTTCTCAATGGTAAAAATAATGTCGTCTGCGGTTATGGCCTGCCCGTCGTGCCACCTTAGATTTTCTTTAAGTCGCAGGGTAAAAATTTTTCCTTCCGATTCCTTTTCTTCGGTAATTTTGTCCGCCAAATTGGAGAGGGAAGAAAATAGTAGCGGAACCAAAGATCTGTCGGTGTCGCTTTGGGAAATCAGGGGGTTAATAAGCGCAGGTTGCCCCAACATTCCTTCCGAGTAGGATCCGCCTCGGGCGGGCATATCTTCCGAGTTTTGATAATACCACCAGACTCCAAATAAAAGTGAGAAGATTATGAGGCTTAAAAATAAAATAAGCCCAAGTCTTTTTTCTTTGTTTGGGAGGAGGTTTAGAAAACTAAGCATTATTAAGATTGCCTAAATAATAACGCCAACTGGCGCAACTTTGCTAATTTGCGCTTTTTAGTCGGATTTACTTTATCAACTGAAATATAGACAGACCGGCAAAAATTACGGACAAAACTATGGTGGCGTAAAAAACCATTTTTTCCAAGCCGCGTCGGGCTTGGTAGAAGCCCATGCCGTCTCCTCCCAAGATTCCAGACATTCCGGCATCCCTTTGCTGAAGGAGTATGAGAGCGACTATTAGGATTGCGATTATTATCTGAGCTAAGGCCATAGTAGTTTTATATTTTAATTAATTTCGTCTCGTCCGCGAGTCAGGGTTGATCCAACCATATTAAACGCCGAGACCACCAGAGTTGCTAAAAGCAGAGCTTTGATGCTCTCAATAGTAAGGTTAGCGGAAATAATGTCAAGCAGGTACAGCATTCCGGCATTTATGGCCAAAAGCAGGATGCCTAGTGTCAAAAGTATAAAAGGTCCCAAGAAAAATTTGAGGATGGGTTTTATAAGCACATTCAAGAAAAGTAGGATTAGCCCCAAGATGATTAGATTTTTAGTATCTCCCGAAACGCGCACTCCGGGAATAAATTGGCTGGCAGTCCAAAGTCCGGCTGCGTTTATAAGCACCATTATCATTAGTCTGCCCAAGGTTTTCATCTTGTTTATATTTTAAATTATGCTCCTATAGCAGTTCTTTAAGCAAACTCCTGCCCTCTATCTCGGGGGGTTTGGGTATTTGTATTAAGTCTAGTATCGTTGCGGAAACATCCGCCAGAGATCCTATTGTATTTATACCCACTCCTCCGAAAGATATAAATTTTCTACCCTTTAGTTCTTCGGCTACCACATAAATAGGAACGGGGCTGGAATTATGCCCGGTCTCTGCTCTCCAAGTCAGAGGATCAAACATCCTTTCCACGTTGCCGTGATCGGAAGTTATTACTGCCGCCCCACCGGCGTGCAAAGTCGCCTCCACCACCCGTTTAACTTCCGCGTCCACTGCCTTTATGGATCGTACGGCTATATCAAAATTGCCGGAATGTCCGGCCACATCCATCGGGGCGTAATTTATAAGTATAAAGTCAAAAGATTTGTCGCTTATCGCCGGAAGAACTCTGTCGCTTATTGCTGGGGACATCATTTCCGGGTGCTCTTCTAATTTAAGGGTGGTCGCCGCTGGTATCGCTACCCGAAATTCTCCGTCGTAGGGTTCTTCGCGCATGCTGTTGAAATAGTAGGTAACATGGGCGTATTTCTCCGATTCTGCTATGCGAAACTGAGACTTGCCATTTTCTGCTAAAACTTTTGCCAGCCCGCCAGTGGGTTTCTGGGGTGGGAAGATGGTTGGGAAAGAATATTTTTCCCCATAGCGAGTCATGGTGAATATGTTTGTTTTGGGGTGGTTTGTTCGCGGGAAAAATCCGAAACTGTCTTCGCCCAATGCCTCTAGTAGTTGCTTAGAGGTGTCTTCGCGGAAATTGAAAAATAAAACACAGTCACCCTCCTTAATGCGCGAGTCGGGCAAAATTCTCAAAGGGGGCAGGTTTTCTTCGGTGGGGGACAGTTTGAAGAAGTTTTCCAAGCGAGCTTCCAAGTTTTGCTCCAAGGGGCCGTCTTGGGTTAATGCCTCGTAGGCGGTGCGAGTTTTATTCCAGCTGCCCTCGTGATCTAGAGCAAAAGTTCTGCCGATTAGGGTGGCCAATTTTTCTCGAGGCACTTCTTTTAGTAAAGACGGTAAGGTTTTGGGCTTACTACCCATTCCGTCGGCTATAAGATGTAAGAATAATGGGTCCTCAAATTTTTCTCGCTCCGCCATTTCTAAAACAGCTCGCAAATGTTCCAGAGAGGATTCGTTGTTGGAATAAGACAAAAGTCCTATCAGGTGAATCCTGTGTGTGCCAAATCGTGCTTGGGTGAAAATCTTTTTAAGAACCGGGTTTTCAAAAAAAGACCCGTCGCGAATACTCATAGATATGCGTGGATAATTTTGGTAAATAACCACCCCGGAGCCCAACGTCATATGCCCGACCTCGGAACTACCGGGCTCTCCCCAGGGCAGGCCTACGGATATGCCGGAAGCTTCTAGCGCTCCGTAGGGGTAATTTTCCTCCAAATATTTAAGATATGGCGGGTCGGCTACATGAATAGCGTTAACTTCGGTCCGCTCACCTACTCCCAGGCCGTCTAAAATTATTAAAACTAAAGGCTTTTTGCCCATTGCTGATAGTTTAAAGCTACACGGCTAAAGTTCATAGGGTAATTTATTCGCCCGTTGACTGAGCGGAGGGAGATTTGTATTATGAAAACACGCCTCATATTTGTTTTTATGGCGTTTTGGACAGAAAAGTCAATTTTGAAATATTCCGCGCTTCTTATGGTTCGTTATTGTAAAACCCGGCTTATCTTTTTATAAAAAAGCCCCCTTTTAGAGGGGTAATTGGGATTTGCGGAACTTTCTCACAAGAGGAGGGCGTGAACAATAAATAAAATAAATGAACATAATAGTTTACGTGCTCGTCGCCGCAGTTGCCGGTGCAGTTAGTTTTTGGGCCGGCAAAAAAGGACTGGTCTCTTCTACTAAAGAAGAGGCGATTTCGGCGGCTAAAAAAATAAAAGAAGAGGCGGAGTCTTCGGCCAAGCACTCTTTGGCTGAGGCCAAGGAAAAAGCCGCCGCCATACTATTGGAGTCTGACAGGGAGGACAGGGCCAGAAAAGAAAAGTTGGCGCTTATAGAAGATAGGATATTGAAAAGAGAGGAAACTTTAGATGCCAAGCTAAATGAGATTTCCAAGAATGAGCAAGCGATATCTTCCAAGTTGGAAATAGTAAAGAGCAAGGAAGAGGAGGCCTCTAAGAAGCTTTCTATGGCAGATGAAAAATTACAGCAGATAGGAGGACTATCCAAGGAGGACGCCAAGGAGGCTCTGCTTAAGAGTGTGGAGGAGTCTTGCAAGGAAGAATTGTCTTCTGCAGTTCAGAAATTCCAGAAGGAAAGGAAGGAAGAAGTTGAGAAGCAGGCCTTGGAGGTTATTGCCGGTTCCTTGCAAAGGTATGCCAGGGCTCACATATCCGAACTAACAACTTCAGTCTTCCCTCTTAAGGATGAAGATCTTAAGGGTAAGATAATAGGCAGAGAAGGAAGAAATATAAGGGCAATAGAGAGAGAAACCGGATGCGAGCTTATAGTAGATGAGGTTCCAGACGGAATTGTGGTCTCTTCTTTTGACCCCTTGCGCCGCGAAATTGCCAAAATGGCTTTGGATAAATTGGTTAAAGATGGGAGAATTCAACCCGCCAAAATAGAGGAGAAGGTTGAAGAGGCCAGACAAGAAATAAACCGCAAAATATTGGAGGTTGGCGAGCAGGCTTGCTCGGATGCCGGAGTTTTTGATTTGCCCAAAGAAATAGTTCAGCTTTTGGGTCGTTTAAACTTCCGCACCTCGTTTGGGCAGAATGTTTTGTGGCATTCCGTGGAGATGTCGCATATTGCCGGAATGATAGCGGGGGAGTTGGGGCTTAATGTGGCTATCTCTAAGAAGGCCGCTTTGGTTCATGATATTGGTAAGGCGATAGACCACGAAATGGAGGGCACCCACATAGAGTTGGGTCGGAAGATACTCAAGAAATGCGGGATAGACGATCGGGTTGTGGCTGCCATGGAGTCGCATCACGATGACTACCCCTACAGCATTCCGGAGGCTTTTGTGGTTGCTACCGCGGATATTCTTTCTTCTGCCAGACCCGGAGCCAGGCGCGGCACGATGGAAAATTACATCAAGCGTTTAACCGATCTGGAAAACATCGCCGCCTCCTTCCCGGGCGTGCGCCAAGCTTATGCCATATCCGCCGGGCGGGAGCTTCGTGTTTTTGTGATGCCGGATAAGATAGATGATTTTGGAGCTTTGGATATGGCTAGAAAGATTGCAAATAGGATACAATCCGAATTAAGATTTCCGGGGGAGATTAAGGTCAATGTGATCCGCGAAACTCGTGCGGTAGAATATGCTAGATAAACAAAATGGATAATTCTAAATTTATAACTGCAGCCCGCTGGTTTTTATACACTAGCGTGTTTGCGATAACTGTGGTTTTGGCAGGAACATTCTTTCCTTTTATCGGAGGAAAGTACTACTTCTTCCGCTTCTTTGTGGAAGCATCCTTGGCGGCCCTTCTTTTGTGGTGGGGGCTTGAAGCCAAGCCCGGAGAGCTGTCGGCCAGATTCAAGGAAATTTCCGGGCGACCGCTTTTTATAGCGGTTTCGGTGTTCGTCTTGTCCGGACTTCTGGCTTCTATTTTCGCCTATGACTCTTCTTCCGCTTTTTGGAGCAATTTTGAGAGAGGGGAGGGCGCCTTCCAGCTTCTGCATTACTATGCGTTTTTTGTTCTTTGCGGACTACTGCTTAGAACGCGCTCTCATTGGAAGGCGATGTTGATTGCCTCTGTTTCGGCGGCAACAGTGATGGTTCTTTATGGTATGGGTGCGGCAGTTGCGGTTAAGAGGCCGGATGGAAGTTTTTATAACCCCCTTAACTTGGTAGGTCCTTATGGTATGCCCGGTACCCCCGGTGTTCCTGATTCTTGGTTTGGCAGAGTTTTCTCTAATAATCGCTTCCAGGGATCTTTGGGCAACCCGGCGTACATTGCCCCTCATCTTATGTTTACGATGTTTTTCTGCGTAGTTTTGCTTTTCTTTAAAAAAATCAAGAGGAAAGCCGCCGACTGGGTGAAATTGGGATTGAGTTTGGCTTTCTTTTTAATATTTTTTACCCTATCCAACACCCGCGGAGCTTTCTTGGGTTTGGTTGCTGGAATATTTGTCCTTTTAGCATATATAGTTTGGCAAAAGAAGGAATGGAGAAATAGGGCGCTTATAGTTTTGGGTTCTCTGATTCTTATCTACGCCGCAATTTTCCCGTTTAGAAATAGGCCTGCGGTGCAGGCAATACCGGGCGCGCGCTTCTTAACCATATCTCCGACCGAGCAGTCCGCGCAGACTCGTCTGTGGACTTGGGGTAGCGCCTTAAAAGGAGTAAAGGATCGCCCAGTGTTTGGTTGGGGACAGGAAAACTTTAGCCATGTTTTTGATCGGCACCTGGACACAAGACATTTTACTCCGGGAACCAACTCAGAGACTTGGTTTGATAGGGCGCACAGTGTGGTTTTTGATTATCTGGCGGAAACCGGCATATTTGGATTATTGGCTTATCTGTCTATGTTGGGTACTGCTTTTTGGGGAATTATTAAATTCTCAAAAAACAAAATAACCGATTCTGCGGATTCTCTTTCGGGCAATAAAATATTGCAGGCCGCTGGTTTGGGGGTTATCACCGCATACTTTGTTCAGGGACTTTTCTTGTTTGATGTTCTGCCAATATATATTCCCTTATTTACTACTCTGGCGTATTTCCTAAGGGAGTTCGTAGACGCAGAAAAAGCGATAGCGCACGAGTCGCACCACAAACACCACGACAATGCTTAATAAAATTTCTAAGATGCTTTCGGATAACTATGTTCGCCAGACGCTTTCTTTCGTTGGGGTTGTCTTTTTGGCTTTTGTTTTCTATTTCGGATCGTACTTGCCTTGGAATAAGTCTTCCTCCTATATATCCCTAATGCAAAATTTGGGTAAGGTCCAAAATTGGGACCAATTAACAAAAGCCGTTGCGGTGCCATTAAACACCGATTGGCCCAGCTCCCCGATA
>Ga0101944_10007741_pt1 | contig 10599 bp, 10 predicted proteins | sample DewCreD2012metaG_FD_75245 | JGI IMG/M metagenome (GOLD analysis project Ga0101944, IMG submission 75245) | Hot spring sediment bacterial and archeal communities from British Columbia, Canada, to study Microbial Dark Matter (Phase II) - Dewar... ...
CGCTCGGCTACGCCGGACCTGTCGAAAATGGCGCCCGCCATGACGAACATGGGGATGGCCAGGAGCGGGTACTTGGCGATGCCCGCATAAACGTTGGTCGGTACGGCCATGATGCCGAGCTTGGCCAGGGCGATGCTCAGGGTACCCGCCAGGCCCAGGGAGGCCGCGATGGGAACCCCGGCGAACATGAGCAGAAAGAAGCACCCGAAGAGGATCAACGCCGAGAGCATCCATCCTCTCCCCTGGCGATGCGCACCATGACGCCCGCGGCGCGCCCGACGATCACCAGACACAGGATCGGGAGCCATGCCGTGTAGACCCACGTCGGGACTCCGAGCCCCGGCGAGGTCACCTCGAACCGATATTCGTCCCAGGCCATCCGCCCCCCGAGAATCGTGAGCACCAGGAACGTCAGGCCCGTGAGGGCTGTCGCCGCCAGCCGCACCCTACGTCGCCCCTTCGGCGGGAGCTTGTCGATGAAATACGTGATGCTCAGGTGGCTGGACTTGGCCATGAGGCTCGAGCTCCCCACCAGGGTCATGACCACCATGAGGAAGATGGAAATCTCCTCGGTGAAGGCGAACGAAAAATGGGTCAGGTACCGGACCACCACGTTGGCGAAGGTGATGAGCGCCAGCACGGCGATGATGATGCCCGCCAGGTTCTCCTCGATCTTGACGGGAATTCGGGTTCTGGGCCCGGGAGAGCTCCCGGGGTTCCGGCCGTTCATGTTCTCTCCTGCGGAATGGTTCCTTGCGGAAGGCGCCTCACCATGCCCCTGGAGGCGCACCGCCGTCGACTCAATGGTTCCAGTTGCACTTGGACACGAGCAGCCGCCGCAAAGGAAAAAGGCGCGCGGGCGTGAACCATGCCGCCCGCGCGCCTTCATGGAATGTCAGGAAATGTACTCGAGCCACGGGATCACTTGCGGTTCGCCACGGCGTCCTCGGCTTTCTTGACCAGCTCGGGACCGATCTGTTTGGCCCACTTGTCAAAGACCTCCCGGGTGGCCTTTTTGAACTCCGCCCTCTCTCCATCCGAAAGGCGAACCACGGCGACACCCATTCCCTCGATCTCCTTGACCAGGCTTTCTTCAGGCGGCACCAGCCCCTTGCGGGCCGCCTCGATGTTTTCCCTGCCGGCCTGAATGGCGGCTTCCTTCACAGCCTGCCGATCCTCGGGAGTCCAGCCGGCCCAAACGTCCTTGTTGACGACAAAGATCAGCGGATCGGCCACATAGCCCCACAGGGTGAGGTTCTTCTGATTGGCGGCCGTGTGGAGCTTGGCAGCCATGTAAACGGTGAGAGGGTTCTCCTGCCCGTCCACGGCGCCGCTCGAGAGGGCCGGCACGGCATCGGCCCAGCTCATCTGGGTGGGGTTGGCGCCGAGGGCCGTGAAGGTGTCCAGGAAGAGGGGGGAGCCCACCACCCGGATTTTGAGTCCCTTGAGATCCTCGGGTTTTCTGACCGGCTGCCTGGAATTGCTGAGCTCCCTGAAGCCGTTTTCACCCCATGCGAGGGGAACCACGTCCTTGCTTTCGAGGATCCTGAAGAGCTCCTGCCCCACCTCGCCTCCGGTCAGGGCATCGATGGCCTTGTGGTCGGGCATCAGAAAAGGCATGGAAAAGAGGTTCAACTGCTGCACCTGGGGAGACCAGTTGATGGTGGATCCGATGGCCATGTCAATGGATCCCTGACGGATGGCGGTGAATTCCTTGGTCTGGTCACCGCCCACCAGGCTGGTACCTGGATACATCTTCATGTTGATGCGGCCGTTGGTCTTCTCCCGGGCCAGCTCGACCCAGCGTTCCCCGGCCTCGCCCCACGGGAACGGCTTCCCGAGCACCGTGGACAGCTTATACTCCGCCTTGTACTCGGCGGCTTCCGCTGGCAGCGCCACGGCGAGAATTCCAACCAGCAAAGCGACCATCAAGAGACCCATTCCTCTTCTCATGCCGTCCTCCTCGTTCGGAGGCAACCCTGCCCGGGGTAACCTCAGGAAATTAATGATTATTCGTACGGTGAGAGCCGCTGCCAGCCTATTCAAGGAACCCCGGCCTGTCAAGCGATTTGAGATCCCGCGACTTTCAACCGGAGCAGGAATCCCTCTTCACGGCCGGCGGCCCGGAAGCGTTTCAAGCGGCCCGATCCCCCACGGCGCCCCTGCGTGTTTGGCATGGCATCGGCCGGCGGAGCCGGAAGCCGGACCCGGCGGATTTCCGCCGTGTGCTTCCATCGTCTCGATGTTATCATGGGAGCTGAAAGCCGGGGCGGAGACCGATGATATTTTCGTTGGGTGCGAGAATGACCGGTGAAGGTGCAGGAGAGTAGAATGCATATCCCAGCCAGGCGCTCGGGCGGACCCGAGCCATACCGAGCCCACGCGGTGGCGTTTTCTCAGCCATGAACGAAACGTTTCCCGTACTGATCCTGGTCAAGGCGCTCACGGCCGTCGGCATGGTGGTGATGCTGTCCGTTCTGGCCGAAGTGGTCAGCACCCGCTTCGCCGGGATCCTCTCGGGCTATCCCTTGGGGGCCGCCATCAGCCTGTTTTTCATGGGCTATGAAATCAGCCCGCAATTCGCCGCCCAGAGCGCTCTGCACACATCGGTGGGGCTCATCGCCACCCAGGCCTTTGCCTACTCGTATTACCGGACTTCGCTGCTCCGATTCCCATCCGGGCGTGTCAGTCGAGTCGTCCTTGCATCTCTTGGCGGCCTGCTGGCCTATGGACTGACCGCATCGCTCCTCCGCCGCCTGGAGGTCACTCCCTCCCTCGCCGTCCTGATGCCCACCCTGTTCATCCTGCTTTTTGTTCGGCTCTTTCGCCGCGTGGAAAACACGAAGATCCGGAACAGGTCGGCCCTCAGTGTGAAGACGCTCCTCCTTCGAGCCGTTTTCGCAGCCACCGCCATCATAGCCATCACATCGACGGCACGCTGGGTCGGCCCGGCCTGGTCGGGAATCTTCGCTGCCTTCCCCATCACCCTGCTGCCGTTTGTCGCCATCATCCACACCACCTACTCCCCCGACCACGCCCATGCCATTCTAAAGAACGTCCCCCGCGGTCTCGGCTCCCTGGTGGTTTATTCCCTCGCCGTATCCACCTTTTACCCGTCCCTCGGCGTCGCGTCAGGGACTGTCCTGGCCTACGCGCTGGCCACCCTCTACCTGGTGGTGATTCAGCTGACCGGCGCAAGGCCGCGGACCTCGTGCCCCAGGGAAGATTGAGCGACAAGTCGGGCCGATACGGTGCCTGAGCTTTCAGCCTTCCTGTCGAATCCCGCCCGGTCGAAATGCTGGTCCAAGGTCAGAGTCGTTCAGGTTCGAAGCCGTTTCATCATAACAAGGGGCGCGCAGCCTGCAAGAGAATACGATCAATCGAAAAAGGGTGGGGCCGGTTCTTGAGCGTCCGCCTGGCGGGGGGGGCCGGCGGCGGTGCGCACGGGAGCGTCGCATACCCGAGGGGGCCACACCTACACATTTCACATGGTCAAGTGTATAGGTGTGACCCCACTCCCGCAAAATTGTGTGGCGGCTCAGCTCACACTGCCATGCAAGGCCTCGTGCCTTACCGCGCCACGCAGGAATTCTCAGTACGTTATCTGAGTTGCAGCGGGTCGTATCTTGTACCCAGCCCCTCGCTGACCTCATTAAGCTTCTTGTCATAGCTCAAGATCGGGACTCCACTTAATACGGCGGAGGCAGCGAGATGAACGTCTATGTAGCCGAGGCCTTTTCCCATCAGATGGTTCATTTCTATGAACTCAAGGATCTCTTCATGTCTTGCCAAGGTTGCCAGGGGAAGAAGCTGCAAGAGTGAGAGGACTTCGTGTCTATTCTTCATGTTACCACAGGCGAGCTCGCCAACAACATATGGGTGACACATCACTTCTCCGTTATTCAGCAGCTGTTCAAGGTCTGAGTCGCCCTCTCGAAGGTGACGTACCCACACTGATGTGTCTACAAGAACCATCTTTACTGCTCCGCGGTTCTTCTCCGGGGAATGGCCTTCAATTGCTTCTCTGTCCCGCCGAGCTTCGCCAGCCTTCTGGCACTCTCTCTCGCTACCAACGCCTCGAGACCAAGTTTTACCAACGTGGTTTTCTCCTTAATCCCCGTCAATTCCGAAGCCTTTTCAATTAATGCATCTTCAATGTTCAGTGTAGTCCTCATCGCCGTGCACCTTTCATCTAATTCGTATGCATCAATATGCATCTTCTGCATGCATTTGTCAATGGACCGGACTTTTTGCGAGATAACGCCAGGAATAAGCGGCCACAGCCACGCGGCTGCGGGCTTTCGGACAATGCCACAGACGTGTAGCGCGTGGTTGCGGTCCGCTTGATTCTTTGGTCCATGAATGCGCTGGTCTCTTTGTGCAAGAAGCTTCCTGGAAAAGGGGCAAAAGACGGCATCACGACCCTCCCCATCCCGGTGGCTCCTCATGTCCATAACCACCTTTCTTTCATTGCCGACGAGCGGCTCCCCCACAAGCTCGAAACCATTCGCCGCAAGCGCCTCATTCGGTTCACGATGCTCACGCCATCCGGCGCTCGATAAGATCGCGGGCCGGCGCCTCTGCGCAAGGGGCTGCCTCAGGGCGATTTCACGGGCTCTCCGCCACCTGCCTGCTGCCTGCCGAGGTACCAATCGAGCTGGCGGCAGACGCCGCGGATCAGCTTGACCTCCCGGGCGCGAAGGCCGATGCGGCTGCAGAACCGTCGCACGCTCATCATCCAGTATTCGGGGTTTTCGGGGTTGATGAAATGGATCCGGGTGAGGATTTGGGCCAGGTGCTCGTACATGCCCTCGAGCTCCCGGCTGGTGGCCAGTCGCGGGGTGAACGGCCCAGGCTCCGGCGTGGAAGCCAGAAAGATCTCGTAGGCCAGGACCATGACGGCCTGGGCCAGGTTGAGGGATTTGAAATCCGCCGTGGGAATGGTCACCAGGGCATCGCAGTATTTGAGCTCGCGGGCGGCCAGTCCCCGGTCCTCGGGGCCGAAGAGGATGGCCACCCGGTTGTTCTGGCTGATGGGAATGAGATCCCGGGCCAGTCGCCTGGGGCTGCGCACCGTCTGCCGATGGGAGCCCGTGCGCGCGGTGGTGCCCACGATGTACTGGAACGGGGCCAGGGCATCCTCGAGGTCGTCCACGACCTCCATGTCCGCCACGACGTCCTCGGCCACGTGGGTGGCCATCCTGAGGATGCGGGTCAGATCGCACTTGTAGGGATCGGACACCACCAGCCGGCGGATCCCCATGTTCTTGGCCGCCCGGGCCGCCGCCCCGATGTTCTCCGGGAAGTGCGGCTTGTGCAGCACCAGGGCGATGTTGCTCAGCCTGATCCGGACTTCCTCAGTCTTCACCGCCATTCTTTCCGGGCCCGATCCAGGAACGTGGTCGTCTGTTTCATCTCCAGAGCCTCCTCCATGGCGTCAAGAACCTGGTCCATCTCCTTTGCCGTTCGGCCGGACATGATGCGCTCGGCGGGGATATAGCCGACGATCACGCTGAGGAACACGAGGATGCCATACGCCTGGGCAGGGCTGTCGAAGGACTTGTCGAAGCGCACAACGGTGTTCACGAGCCCCACCAGGGCATAGATCAGGGCGGCGGTTTCTATGGCCAGGTTGACGGTATTGGAAAAAGGCTTCCGAACCGTCGATTGGGACCTCTTCCATCGGCTCCGGTTGCCGAGGATTTCGCGGAACCGCCTTTCGATCCCGCCTTCCAGGCGCTCGACCTCCGCCAGTTCCGCGAGCAGATGCCGCCTGAACGCCCTGGCCCGGCGGGTGCTGAGCCAGGCCAGCACCATCCCCAGGGCAACCCCCAGGCAGACCATGCCTCCCATAAACCATTCGTGCTGCGCCATCGATTCGATCCATCCCTCGCTGCGATGCGGCGTGACCCTCACGCCGCATTCCCCCGCCCACACCGATCGGCTCCGCTCCGCAAGCCCGGAGCGCGCTTCCCGCGCCAAAGGTGCGTAATGTACACGAAGTTCAACAAAAAATGAATCCGTGAAGAACATCGCCGCGAAACCGGGGAGGGGGGATCTTTCAGGCGTCCACCCGGTCAGGGGGCCAGGACGCGGGCGGCGGCCGTGGCGAGCTCGATGAGGGGGTTCGGGAAGAAGCCGGCCACCACCATGACGCCGACGAGCGCCACCGAAAGCGCCTTGAGGGAAGGCGAGAGCACCACAGAGGGCGGCTCATGGGCAGGCTCCGTCTGGTAGGCCGCCTTGATGACCAGGAGATAATAATAGAGCGAAATGAGCACGTTGATCATTGCGATGACGACCAGCGCGAACAGCCCCTTTTCCATGGCGGCGACAAAGACGAGGAACTTGCTCGTGAACCCGATGGTCGGCGGGATGCCGGCCAGGCTGAAGAGGGACACCATGAGGACCAGGGCCAGGACGGGCGAGCGCCGATGCAGACCCGCCAGGTCACCGATCCGCGGATTGCTCCCGTCGGGTGCCACGGCCACCACCACCAGGAAGGCCGCGAACTTCATCACCAGGATGGACAGGGCGTAAAAGATGACCGAGGCATAACCGACCCGGCTCATGCACAGGACTCCCATGAGCACATACCCCGAGTGGGCCATGGTCGAGAAGGCCAGGAGCCGCTTGACATCCTTCTGGGCAATGGCCGCAAGATTCCCCACGGTCATGGAGACGATGGCCAGCCCCACCAGGACGTGCACCAGGTAGTCGCTGCCCTGCCCCGCCGCGGCCACCACCCTCAGGATCACGCCGATGGCCGCCACCTTCGACGCCGTGGCGATGTAGGCCGCCACCTGGCTCATGGCTCCCTGGTAGGTGTCCGGAGCCCAGAAATGGAAGGGGAAGACGGCCAGCTTGAAGAAGATTCCGCCGAGGGTCAGAAGGAGCCCGATGAGGACCACCGGCCTATGGATCATTTCCGGCAGCACCCGGACCACCTCGCTCAGGAAAGTCGCCTGGGCCGCGGCGTAGAGCATGGCGATCCCGAAGAGCATGATGGCCGAGGAGAGAATCCCCACCAGGAAATACTTGATGCCCGCCTCCAGGGCCACGTCCTGGTTTCGCCTGAGCCCGACCAGGATGTACAGGCAGTAGCTCGACAGCTCGAGGGAGAGGTAAATGGCCACCAGGTGATCGCCGCTCACGAGCAGCATCATGGCGAGGGTGCACAAGAACAGGAGAACGTAGAAGTCGTGCCGGTTCCGATCCTCGATGTCCCGCATCTCGCCGCAGATGCAGATGATCAGGAAAAGCCCCAGGGAAAGCATCGCCTTGAAGACCTGCGAGAAGAGGTCCGCCCGGTAGGCCTTGATGAAGAGGTATCCGTCGGCCGTGACGGAAGCCAGGCAAATCCCCACGCCCGCCAGGGAAAGCAGCAGCGCGGTCAGGTGCTCGCGCCGGGGGTTCGGGGGCGCGGCCAGGGAAAGCACCAGGAACCACAGGGCGGCCAGGAAAGTGAAAACCTCGGGGGCGGCGATCATCCAGTTCATTGATCCATTCCACTCATGAAGGGAATCGATGCGGTTTGCACCACGTCAAAGATGATCCCCGGAAAGAATCCGAAGATGATCAGCACCAGCGCCAGGATCATCCGAGGAATGCCAAGAAACGGCGAAACATCGGCGAGGTCCGCATGGCGTTCGTTTCGGGGACCGTAAAAGGTCCTTTGGATCACGCGCAGCATGAAGAGAGCCGTCACCACCAGGGCCAGCACCGATGCCGTACCCTGCACCGGATAGACCTTGAAGGCGGCGATGAGGACCGTCAGCTCCCCCCAGAAGCTGGCGAGGCCGGGAACGCCCATGCCGGCCAGGGCGGCCAGGATGAAATAGCCCGAGGCCACGGGCATGGTCTGGCACAACCCGCCCAGCTCCGGGATCATCTTGGTGTGGGTCCGGTCGTAGATGTAGCCCACGGAGGAGAAGAGCAGGGCCGTCATGATGCCGTGGGCGAACATCTGGAACACGGCGCCGTTGAGCCCCTCGGCCGTCACGGTGGCCAGGCCCAGCCCCACAATGCCCATGTGCGACACGCTGGAATACCCGATGACGTACTTGAGATCCGTCTGTCGCAGGCCGGCCAGGGCGCCGTAAACGATCCCCACGGCGGCCAGGACCGACATGAGCTCCGCCCAGTGGCGCCAGCCCTCGGGGCAGAGCATAATCCCCACCCGCAGCACCCCGAAGGCGCCGATCTTCATGAGCACTCCCGCGTGCACCATGCTGACGGCATGAGGCGCCGCCACGTGTCCGACCGGAGACCACGTGTGAAACGGCCAGACCGCGGCCAGGATGCCGAATCCCAGGAAAATGGGCAGGAACGCGAACCTTTGCTGCTCGGCCGATAAAACCCCGGGCTGCATGAGGGCCACCAGGTCGAAGGTGCGCAGGCCCGAGCCCACATACAGGTAAATGATGGCCGGCAGAATGAGGGCGCTCCCTGCCAGGAGATACAGGGTAAGCTTCATGGCCCCGTACTCCTTGCGGGTGGTCCCCCAGACCGCGATGAGCAGGTACATGGGAAAGAGGGACACGTCGTACCAGACGAAGATGAAAAACAGGTCCAGACTCATGAAGAGCCCGAACACCCCCGTCACCAGCAGGAAATAAAGGGCGAAGAACTCCTTGACCCGCGTCTTCAGCTCCCACATGGTGAGCACGCCCGTGAAAAAGACGATGCCCGTCAGCAGCAGGTTGGGCAGACTGAAACCGTCCACTCCGTTGAAGTAGTAGATGCCGAGGGAGGGGATCCAGGCCACCCGCTCCACAAACTGCACCCCCCCGAGCTCCCGGTCGTAGGCCAGAAACAGGACAAGAGAAAGCATCAGGGTGATCCCCGAAAACGCGGCGCTCACCCCCTTGACGAGCTCGTCCCGCTCATCGGGAAGCAGCACAATGATCAGGAGCCCCGCCACGCAGCTCGCCAGGATGAGGGAAAGAACGGGAAAACCGGCATAGGTTATGGGCATCGAAACAGAACCTTGGCTTCAGGTTTCAAGTTTAAGCTTCAATTTCAAAAAAAGTTCCTGGTTTCTTGTTTCTGGTTTCTTGTTTCTCGTACAACTTTACCCAGTAATATCCATCGCCCTGGTCGTCATTCCGGCGGTCTTCAAGCCGGAATCCATCGTTTCACGTGGGTTTCCTGGAACCCGGCCTTCGCCGGGTTGACGTTAAGTCAACGGCATCGCCACCCCCGACCGACCTTGGACGTCCGATTTCCGACTTCTGCCTTCCGATTTCCGACATCTGACATCCGACCTCCGATCTCCGAATTCCGACCCCCGTTCGGTCACCCGAGGAAGTAATAGAGTGACAGGAAGACGATGACGGCGAAGGTCACCAGCATCCGGGCCTGGATGCCCCCGGTGTGGAGGAAGGCCAGGAATCGTCCCGTGTCCACGGTGGACCGGCTCACGCCGTCGATGCCGCCGTCAATGACCTTGTTGTCCGTCTGAAAGCACAGGGCTGAAATGGTCCTGTCGACGACCCGGTCCACCAGAAACCGATGGACATGATCCAGGTACCAGCGCTCGGCAAACAGCCGTTGGACGGCGGGCACGCGGTCCACGAATCCCACCCGGGAAGCGCCCTTGCGGCCGAATTCGAACCAGGCCAGGCCCACGCCCGCCGCGGCCATGCCGAGGGGCAGCAGGGCCACCCAGATGTACGGTCCATCCTTGTGAGCGGCGGCTGCCGGGGAAGGACCTTCCAGAAACCCCTTCAGGGGATGCTCCAGGAAGCCCAGGACCAGGGTGAGGACCGCAAGGAAAATCAATGGCCAGGCCATGGCCCGGTACTCCGATGCATGGCCGTCTTCGGTATGCGTATGCTTGTCAGCGTGAAAACCCGTCTCGGCGGGATCCTCACGGGGGACGAAAACCACGAAGACCAGCCGAAAAGAGTAATAAGCCGTGAGGAAGACCCCGAGCACTCCAGCCGCGAACCACAACGGGTTGGCGAGACCGGCCAGCCGGGCCATGATCACTTCCTTGCTGAAGAACCCCGAAAGCGGCGGCAGACCCGAGAGGGCCGCGGCGGCCACGATCATGCAAACGGCCGGTGTTCTGAATCGGCGGCAGTCCGCAGAGGAAAGCTCGAAGATGTCGTTGGTGTGATAGAGGTGGATGAAGACCCCCGAGCACAGGAAAAGCAGGGCCTTGAAAGCCGCATGGGTGGCCAGGTGGAAGACCCCGGCGAAATAGCCGCCGGCCGCCAGGGCCATGATCATGAGCCCCAGCTGGCTGATGGTCGAGTAGGCCCAAATCTTCTTGATGTCCCGGCTCACCATGGCCATGGTCGAAGCCAGCAGCATGCTGAGGGTCCCCACGGCAAGGAAGACGCCCATGGCCGTCGGGGACAGGCTGAAAAAGGGGAAGAGCCGGGCGAAGAGATAAACGCCCGCCGCCACCATGGTGGCCGAGTGGAGCAGGGCGCTCACGGGAGTCGGCCCCTCCATGGCGTCGGGAAGCCAGGTGAGGAGCGGAAACTGGGCGCTTTTGCCTACAATCCCCCCGAAAATGAGCAGGGCCGCCAGGGTCACGCCGGCCGGAGCCATGAGGTCGGCCACACGGGGGCTGTTCATATCCAGGAT
>Ga0101944_10005490_pt2 | contig 10597 bp, 7 predicted proteins | sample DewCreD2012metaG_FD_75245 | JGI IMG/M metagenome (GOLD analysis project Ga0101944, IMG submission 75245) | Hot spring sediment bacterial and archeal communities from British Columbia, Canada, to study Microbial Dark Matter (Phase II) - Dewar... ...
GCATGGTTGCCCGGCCGGTCGGCAAGGTGTGCATCGATGCCGGCGCGGTCAAGGCGTTGTGCACGGCCGGCAAGAGCCTGCTGCCGATCGGCGTGGTTGGGGTGACGGGGCGGTTCGATCGGGGGGACGTGGTGGAGATCGTCAGCGTGCAGGGCGAGACGCTGGCCCGGGGGCTGGTGAACTACTCGGCGCAGGAGCTGGAGAAGATCAAGGGGCTTCGCAGCACGAAGATCGCACAGGTACTGGGGCAGGCCCCGTACGAGGAAGCCGTGCACCGGGACAACCTGGTGCTCACGTGCAACCACCGGGATTGAGGTTCGACCGCATGGGCAGTGGGCAGCCGGTATGGGCAAGCGTGGTTGTTGCGGCGCGAGGCGTCTTGCCTGCGGCAGTCCTGGCAGCCATCGTGCTGGGCGCGGCCGGCTGCGGTTCGCAAGACGGCAAAGTACAGCCCTGGTTCCGGCCGGTGGGCAAGCCGGCCGAATCGCAGCCGGTCCTGCCCAAACTCGGCTCTGACGAGAACCCTTTCCTGGTCACGCTTGCGCCGGGCGTGCCGACGCTGGTGCCGGGGGTGGCGACCAAGGCGCTGCGGTTCCGAGTGATCCAGGTGCAGGCTCCACTGGGGGAGTTCAGCCGGTCGCAGAAGGTGTGGGACCACCTCGACGAGCAAGCGGTGGGCATAGAGACGCAGATGCTCTTGCAGCGCAACGGCCTGCGCGTGGGCCTGGGGGAGCCGGATTCGTGGCCACCGGTGCGGGCGATCTTCGATGCGGTTGCCAAGCGGACGGTCCGGGAGCTGCCGCCGAGCATGCCCAACAGCCTGTCGGTACCGTTGCAATTGAACAACGAGCCGGTGGACCAGACGGTTTTCTTCTACCGGTCCAACGGGACGATGGCGGGCAGTTTCTACAGCCAGGCGACCGATGTCTTCCGGATTACCTGGGACTTCAATAGTGCTAACATTGAGCAGGTGGTTGTGTTTATCACGCCGGAGGTCCGACAGGACCAGAGCGGCGTGGTGTTCAAGGCCACCCCCATGGGCGCGGCGCCTGTGCCAGTATACGAAGGCAGGGTCTTTGCGGAGTTGACGTGCCGGCTGGTGGTTTCGCCCGGCGGCTATATCGTGCTGGGGCCGGCGGCTGACGTGAACCGCACAGGCCTGCTCGGCCGGGAGTTTCTGGTCAACCAGATCGATGGCGAGCCGTATGAATCGATCCTGGTCATCGTGCCGGAGGTGCTGGACATGACCGGGCAGCCGGCGGGTGAGAACACGAAAGCGGCGGTTCCAGCGAAATGACAGCAGAGGCGTTTGGGAACGAACTGTTTCGCGAGGCGCTCGAGGAATCGACGGCCGCCGTCTTCCTGGTCGACTGCGATCTGAAAGTGCGTTTCGCCAACCGCGCGGCGCGGGACCTGTTCGGACTGAAGGACGGGGATTGGCGGGGCCGGTCGAGTCTGGACCTGGTGCCGGACAACCGGCGGGCGTTGTTCGAGCGGTTGTTCAAGCACGTCCTGTCGTGCGACCACGAGCACCGCCTGTTCCTGAACCTGCGCCGGGTGAACCGCCCGTCGGCGAAGGTTTCGGTGCACTTGAAGCCTCTGCACGACGGCCGGGACAAGCCGGTCGGGGTGGCGGCGTGGATCCTGCAGGCCAGCCAGCGGGACACGCTCGACCGGGAACTGATGCGATCGATCGAAATGACCGCGTTGCGTGAACTGGCGGGCGCGGTGGCACACCACTTCAGCAACCTGCTGGGGGGCATGCTCACGAGCATCGACTTTGCGCTGGTCAGCAACGACTCCTCCGTGCATCGTCGGGCGCTCGAGCGGATCGGCGCCGCGGCCAGCCGGGCGGGCGAATTGATTCGCCAGTTGCAGGTTTTCGCGCGGGCGCAGCGGCGCGACACCGACCTGGCGGACCTGACGGAGGTGATCCTGTTTTTCGCCGAGGCGATCGAGCACGACCTGGCGGAGAACAGCATCCGCGTGGAGACGGAACTCAATCCGGTGGACGTCTACGCCGTGCCGCGCCAATCGATGCTGGAGGTGCTGAACCGCCTGGCCACCAACGCGCGGGAGGCGATGAAGCACGGCGGGGTCCTTCGCATCACGCTTCGCCAGACGGAGCGGGAGGTCGTGCTGCGCGTTCGCGACAACGGGCCGGGTATACCGCCCGAGCTGATCGACCGCATCTTCGAACCATTCTTTACCACCAAGGGCGAGTTGTTCGGGGGGCAGGGCCACAACCCGGGCCTGGGCCTGGCGGTGGTGCACGGGCTGATCAGCGACATGGGCGGCACGATTTCGGTGCAGTCGACGCCGGGGCAGGGCGCGGTCTTCGAGATCCGCCTGCCTCGCCGGCCGGGGGGCAACGCCGAGCAGCCTCAGCCGGACCCGGACTTTGATGCCGGCATCTTCGGGGACCTGGATGATTTCACGGACGAAGGGACGGAGTAAAGCCGATCAGTCCAGGGTCTGGAGCAGTTCGCGGCGGGTCTGGCGGAACAGGGCCAGGTCGGTGGTGTAGTCGCAGAAGGAGCGGATGACCTTCGCGAGGACGGCCTTGTGCTTGCGGGGGTTACGGGTCTTGAGCATGCGGAGCAATTCGTAGTCTTCCAGGCCTTCGCGTTGGGCCTGGAGGCGGACGCTCGACCAGGGGCCGTCGGTGCCGGGATAGACGACGTGGGTGTCGCCGGCCGGGAGGGCGTTGCCGCCGCCATGGTCTACTACACTTTGCTGAAACGGATCCTGGAAAGGGCGGTAGTGGTTGAGCCCCCAGTGCAGGAAGCCCGGCAGGTCGTAGAGGGCGTTGCCCCAGTGCAGCAGGGTCGGGCGGAGCAGCTGGCCGTCCATGAGGCGGTTGAGATACTGGCCGCCGGGGAAGCAGCAAGTGTAGTGCCAGACCTCGTCGCCGAGGGTCTGCTGTCGGGCCAGGAAGTCGCGGTCGCGTTCGAAGTGCCAGTTCTGCGGGACCCAGATGTCGATGGCGCCGGCAACGGCCTTGCAGAGGGTGGCCTCGATGATCCGCACGCCGGGCATGTACTTGCGGACGGCGCCGGCCAGGATGCGATAGTCATCGGCGTTCTCATCGATGGGCTCATCGGCGACGTGCTGGACCCATCGCTTGGACCAGTGGCGGCGATCGATCTGAGCCTGCAATTGCCGGCCGATCCTTGCGACCCACTCGATGCCTTCGGGGGAGGTGGCCTGGATCTTCGGGTTGAGCGCCAGAACGAAGCGCTTCGCGAGCCAGCGGCCATCGGGGCGGGCGGCGAAGTGGGGGCCTTCGATGTAGTACATCCCCGCGTCGGTGAAGATGTCGACGATGCGGTTGAGGCGCGCGGCGTCCAGTCGCGGCTGGTCCTTGCGGGACTCGAAGATGTCCGCGGCCTGGAGCCAGAACATATTCTGGCGGGCCTCGGCCATCATGCGGGCGTACCGGCGGATCATGGCCCAGTGGTCGGGCGACCACATCTTGAGATTGTGGCGCTTGGCCATGAGTTCGAGGCTGAACCAGTTGGTGTATTTCAGGCTGGCTGGGCCGATCGGCGGGACGCGAACGGAGTGGACGTTGACGGCCAGGGAGAGCGTCGCTTTGGCGGAGCCGGAGAGAACGTCGATGGTGCATTGCCGGCAGCCGGGGCGATCCTTGGGGGCGATGGGGACGTGCACGCAGAACGCGAGGGCGTCGCCGTTTGCAGGCGGCTGGACGTTGCCATCGACAGGCTTCATGACGTCGAAGACGCGGAAAGGGGCCCGTCGGGTAACGAAGGGGTTCTGCGGCTCGCCGGGTTTTTCGGTGAAGCCGATTGCGCCGGTGTTGGTTTCGACGGGCACGGGCAGCAGGTGGAAGACCCGCGTTTTGGCGTCGGGCGTCCTGATGCCGACGGGGCTGTCGGCGCCGGTCACGAGGATCTGCACGGCTGCGGTGCCGCCGCGAGGGACATCGACCTGAAGAGATTGAGCCGGCTCGGCGGGCACGATCGAGTCCGGGTACAACCAGGTGAGGCTATCGACCAGGCGGCAGCGCATACGGACGTTCTCCTGTTGGCTCGGGATTCCGCATCATTCTATGCTTACGGGGGCGGAACGGGCGGCCATTCCTGCCGTTATTGCGCGTGTCCGGCCGGCTCGATCAGAATCTCCAGGCGGGGGCGGAGGGTTTTGATGGGGCATTCGCTGCCTTTGGCGGACATGTTGTAGTCCTTTCCGGGGGCGGGCGAGAAGACCAGGCCGTGGTTGCTTGCCGGGTCTGCCAGCCACCGCTGCAAACTGCTCTTGATCGGGGTCAGGTCGATCTCGACGGGCTGTGGAGGGATGATCATCTGCCGGCCGCCGAGGCTGGGCCAGGAGAGTTGCAGGTCGGGCTTGATCTGGGGGTCGGGCTGTACGAGCCAGCCGGGCCTGGCAGGCCGGGTGTCAAAGGTCATATGCTCGGACCACGGCTGTTGCATCACGCCGATCTGATAGCGCGAGCCGCCGTCGGGGTCGACCTGGTTCTGCCGGCTGCCGTAGAGGGTCAGTGTGGCGCGCGCGATCTTGGCGTCCCTGGGGATGCCGGATTTCGAGAGGTCGAAGCGGATATAGAACTCGTTGTACTCCTGCTTGCCCTGGCCGTAGACCCAGCACTCGAGGTCGCTCGATTCGCCCTCCTCGCCGGAGGCGGCCTTTTTGGTTTCGGGTCGGCGGACGGTCACGTCGGTACAGCCTTCGTAGCCGTTCACGCCCTGCTGGAAGCGGAAGACCCGGCCGGGCTGGGGCGGGTGGTTCTCGACCATCGTGAGCACATCGGCCAGCGCGACGGACGGCTGGCCTGCCGAGTCGATCGCGCGGACGCGGACGAAGTGGTGGCCGTCGGGCAGGCTGGTGGTGTTCAGGGAGAACTTCCATTTCTCCGTGCCTTCGGCGGGCTGCCACCGGCCGTAGTCGAGGCTGAATTCGACCTTTCGGACGGCGATGTCGTCGCGGGCGGTACCGCGGAAGAGGGTGCCGTTGCGGAGGACGTCGCCATCGGCGGGGGCGGTGATGGCGACGATGGGGGTCTCGTCAGCTGGCTGGCGAAGCGCGAGATCGGTCAGCGGGAACTCCTGGAGGCGGAGCTGGCCGCGGGAGAAGGCCTGGACGATGTAGTACGAGAAGTCTCCGTCCTTCTGGCCGGTGAAGAAGCAGTTCTTCAGAACTTCGCAGTGGACCGGACCGATCTGGCGCGTCATGCGGCGGTGGGCATGCCCGACCAGTACCTGCTTGAGATTGGGATGCGTTGCCAACTCGGCCCAAGGCAGGTTCTCGACGGTTTGCCCGGGCGTGGGCGGGTAGTGCTGGCAGAACAGGGTCGGCTTGTCGGTGCTCAGGTGTTCGCGGAGCCATTCCGCGGGCGCGGGGTTCTGGCTGTTGTGCATGACGAAGTGCCAGCCTTTATGGTCGAAGCTGTAGTACGAGGGCTCAAAGGCGGCGCTGTACCATTCGGGGTTTCGGCCGTAGTTGTCATCGTGGTTGCCGGGGATGGTGTAGACCTTCAGGCCGCTGTGGTCGATGACGTCCTTGATCTGCGGCAGGTATTCTGGGGCGTGGCCGCAGACATCGCCGAGGATCAGCAGGAAGTCGATCTTGCGGTCCTGAATGGTGTGGAGGAACGCGCGGAAGCGAGCCAGGTGCTGTGCGTCGGCGATGTGAGTGTCGGTGATGACGCCGAAGGTGAAGCGGGGTTGCTCGGCGGGCTGGGCGGCGTGCTGGGAGGCCGGCGGTGCGGCTGACTGGGCCAGACAGGTGGTCGACAGTGCAGCCAGGATGAGGGCGACGACGCCGAGCAGAGTAATACAGCTGCGGTTCATGTAACTCTCCCACTATGCTGTCAGCAGCTGCGTGAGCGGGGGATCAGCAGGCTGCCGAGGGCGAACAAGCCCAGCGTGGCCGGCTCGGGAATGACCGTGAATCGTAACGGGATGATCATGCCGATCTGGGCGGTGCCGTCATCTTCGGAGGGCGGCCAGCCGCCGTAGTCGCCGGGGACAAAAGTCAGCTCGGTGAAGGGGGTCCAGGCCATGATGCCGACCTGGACCTGGTAACTGGCAACTTTGGTCCAGTTGGTCAAGCCGCCGTTGGGATTGGTCAGGGCATCGGTGCGAGCCGAGCCGAAGCCGTTCCAGCCGCCGTTGGCGCCTGGGGCGCCGTTGACAAACGAGAAACCGGTGCCCAGGTTGACGCTGAACGAGGGAACCCAGGCGAACGAGCCGGGAATGGAGGAGAGGTTATTGTAGCCGGAAGCGACGACGTCGCCCGCCAGGCTGTTTAGGCCCGAAGCGGTGCCCTGGGCCATGATGTCGATTGTGACGGTCTGCCCTGGAAAATAAAGGGCCATGTTTGAGCCGTTCACCTGCAAGGACACGTTGATCGCGCCAAAGGCTGGAACAGATAACAGGCCCGCCACCAGCAGTGCTGCCAAGAGACTGCGCATGGTGCGCTCCTCACTGAAGTTGGACTTGATCGGTTGCCGCGTACGGAACTGCTGCGTCCAGATTACCAGAGATTCACCATGATAGCCAATCGTTTTTTGCAGAGTTGTGTAATCATCAATCAGTAAGGACCGGACGGCGAACGAGCATTTCAAGCGTCACGGCTGTTAGACTATGAAAGCAAAAGGGTCGCGACCACGAAGCAGGTCGCGACCCTTGTTCCTTCTTTTCGCTGCGTTACGACTCGCGTTACAGAGCCGCTGTCGAGCCTGATCTCTACGCGCGGCGACGGGCGAGGAACAGACCGCCGAGGGCCAACAGGGCCATCGTGGCCGGCTCGGGAACGACATTGATCGTCAGAGCGCTAATGGTGCCGTAGTCGGCGCCACCGACATCATCCGAGGAAGGCCAACCGCCGTAGTCGCCACCGGAGAAGGTCAGGACGGTCTGGCCGGCAGCGGTCGGACTGACCTGGACCTGGTAGCTGGCAACCTTGGCCAGGTTCTTCCACACGCCGAGCGGGCCGCTGAGGGCATCGGTGCGGGCGGAGCCGAAGCCGCTCCAGCCGCCGTTGGCAGCGGCAGCGCCGTTCACGAACGAGAAGCCCGGGCCCAGATTGACGCTGAACGAGGGTACCCACGCGAACGAGCCGGCAACCGACGTCAGATTGGGCAGACCCGAAGCGCTGATATCGCCCGACAGGCTATACAGGCCAACATCGGCCCCTGCCAGGATGTCAATCGTAAGGGTGACCGGCAGAGCCGACTGCTGGACTTCCACCAGGCTCAGACCGCCCGATTGCAGAGCAACATTAACGGCACCAAAACTTGGTACAGCCAACAACCCGACCACTGCCAGAGCAAGAATTGCGTTGCGCATACCCAACCTCCTTAAAAATACTGTTTGACCAGGCACCTGATCCGTGACCCTATGACCCAAATATCAAGACGCGACGAGCAATACCGTGTGCGCAGGAACTCTCTGAGTTGTAAGAGTAGGCCCGAAGCGCCCACGCCCGTTTTGCTGCAAGTTACGTGCCATGGACGGCACCCAACTGGGGATGCAGGGGTGTCGACGCTGTAACTATCGTAGTGGCGGCAGATTACGTTCCAGGGGCTTTTGCCGGTGGTCTACGGGTCTCTCGCGGCCGCGTTGATATTCGGCAACAAACGGATGTTCTGTGTTGCTCGGCTGCCCCGCAAAGCGCCCTCGGCAATGGGGCGCACGCAACTTGTCCTCGCTGCCATAGTGGCCCGGCTCATAGCACCGACAACGTTGCTCCGACGCCTTCGGATCCCTGTCTGAAATGATGAAAAGGGGCCTGCCATGCGCATGGCAGGCCCTATGCAATCGGTTCATCCGGAATGCTGGACAGCCGTGGCCAGCAACCGGTTGCAGTGGTCAGTCCTCTTCGCTTTCGCCCCCGCCGTAGTCCCCATGGCTGATTTCAGATCCACCGTCTGCGCTGGTGTCTGGCGTGTGTTCGCTACCCACGGCGATGCCCGTCTCGTCCGCCCGTTCGCCGTTCGGGTTGACCGCGCCCTCGAGGAAGCCCATCAGTTTGCGGGCGCGCACAGGGTGTTGCAGCTTGCGGATAGCCTTGGCCTCGACCTGCCGGACCCGTTCGCGGGTAACTTTGAAGATCTTGCCGACCTCCTCGAGGGTATAGGTGTGGCCGTCGCCGATGCCATATCGGAGCTTGATGATCTCGCGCTCACGGTAGGTCAGCGTCTTAAGCACATGCTCGATTCGCTCGCGGAGCATCTCCTTATTGGCCACGCCGGCCGGGGCCTCGGCCTTGTCGTCCTCGATGAAGTCGCCGAAGTAGCTGTCTTCGCTCTCGCCGACGGGGCGATCAAGGCTGATCGGGTGCTTGGCCATCTTCATGACGCGGCGGACTTCCGAGGGGGTCATCTTGGCGGCCTTGGACAGTTCGTCGATCGTAGGCTCACGGCCCAGGTCCTGCAGCATCTGCCGGCTGATGTTCCGGAGTTTGCTCATCGTCTCGATCATGTGCACGGGGATGCGGATGGTGCGGGCATGGTCGGCGATGGCCCGGGTAATCGCCTGGCGGATCCACCAGGTGGCGTAGGTGCTGAACTTGTAGCCGCGTTTGTACTCGTACTTGTCGACCGCCCGCATCAGGCCCGTATTGCCCTCCTGGATGAGGTCCAGGAACGACAGGCCGCGATTGCGGTACTTCTTGGCGATCGAGACCACCAGTCGGAGGTTTGCGCCGGAGAGTTTCTTCTTGGCGTCCTCATATTCGGCATAGACCCGCCGGATGTCCTGGACGCGGCCTTCCAGGTTCTCCAGCGGCTCGAGCACCAGGTCCTCGATGCCGAGCAGCTCTTCCTTCATGGCCTGGATGTCGTCGGCACTGATGGTGCCCTTTTTCCTGTCCTGCTTCATCCGCTCGCGCAGCTCGCGCATCTTGCCGGCCAGCGATTCCAGCCGGCGCATCATCGGGGTGATCTTGCTGGTCCGCAGGCTGAGTTCCTCGAGCAGTTTCACGGCCCGGCGTCGCCGGGCGGTAATGTGCCGTTGGACCTCCTTGCGGAGGGTCTGCGGGCTCTTTGGGTCGCGCATCACCAGCCAGTCTTCCTGGTTCCGCTGAAGGATTTTGCGGACCGTGTCCAGGTTGCCGGGCAGCCGCTTTACGATGATGTTCTTGGCGAGGTTTTCGCCCGTGGAGATCCGCATGTTGCGGTCGAAGGGCAGCTGGCCCTGGTAGACCTGTTCGAGGATCTCGACGGCCTGCTGGAGGCAGTAGTCATTTTCCAGGACCATGCGGCGGAAGGCCAGTCGGGTCAATTCGATCTTCTTGGCCAGGAAGATTTCCTGCTCGCGGGTCAGCAAAGGGATTTCGCCCATCTGCTGGAGGTACATGCGGACCGGATCGTCGATCCGCTTGGTCGTGGCTTCCACGAGTTCCTCTTCGAGCTGCTTGAGATCAGCCTCGATGTCCTCCTCGTCTTCCACGGGAATCGGCTTGCCGGCCGTAGCCTCGCGGTCCAGGCGATCGGCCTCGACCTCGTCAACCAAGTCGATCCCTTCCTCTTCGAGGCGGGTCAGGACCATGTCGATCTTGTCGGTCGAAACAGCCTCATCGGGAACCAGGTTGTTCAGGTCCTCGTACGTCAAGTATTTCTGGCGCTTGCCGCGCTCGATAAGTTCTGCAATACAGGCTTCGGTCTTGTCGCTCGCAATGCCTGACCGTGACATGTGGGGCCTCCGCTACAATGCCGCCAGAGACAATCAGTTGTTATCTATCGGGCCGGCCGGGGCGCTGGCTGCATACGCACCCGGGCAAATCCATCGCGGTTCATAAGGTCTCAATCTCACATGGACAACCACTTGGGAGGGGCAAAGTGCTTGTACTTGCCAGCCTCCTCGGAGAGTTTTCGCAAGTTTTCGTCGACGCTGTCGGCGTCGGGCTTCATTGGTCCTGTACGCTGTCCGAATTTGAGCTGTTCAACCGTGCGGGACCGTTCCCGCAGAAACGCGGCATGTTGCAGACACTTGATGGCGCCGTCAAGCGTGCGGTCGAACTGGCCGCGTCGCTGGCCGGCCATCTGCAGGTCGGTCACCAGAGAGCCGAAACGCGCCTCGGGCAGGCGACTCAGCAGGTCGGTAAGTTCCCATGGCAGGCCGGACTCGCAGAGGTCCTGCACATGCCGGGCCACTTGGGCCAGATCGGGATCGGCGATCTGTACGGCCTGGAGCGCCTCGCGTGCCATGTCGTAGTAGGCAGGCTCGTTGAGCAGGACTTCGACGAGCTGGCGCATGGCGGTCTGCTCGGCACTGGCGGGCAATCCTTCGGATTTGCTTAGGGCCGGCTTGGCGGTGTCGCCAGAAGCGTTGGCGGGCGAGTCCGCGGCACCTGCGTCTGAGGTTGATTGCCCGGCCGCCGCCCGGTCGGCGGCCGCCTGCGCCGAGTTGGCAGCATGTCCTTGTTGGGCAAAGACTTTCGGGGCCTGCTGGCGCTGCATGCGGCGGAGGGTTTGGGTAACCTCGGCCGGTTCGAGGCCGAGCATCTTGCCAATGCGCACGGCCCACATGCCGCGGTTGACGGCATCGGCGGCATGCAGTGTCGGCATCTGCGCAAGGAACTGCAAGAAGGCCTGGGTTGCTTCTCTGCGGGC
>Ga0101944_10007743_pt1 | contig 10594 bp, 15 predicted proteins | sample DewCreD2012metaG_FD_75245 | JGI IMG/M metagenome (GOLD analysis project Ga0101944, IMG submission 75245) | Hot spring sediment bacterial and archeal communities from British Columbia, Canada, to study Microbial Dark Matter (Phase II) - Dewar... ...
TTAAAAAATGAAATTTTTTTTTTGGTTTTTGGAAATTTTAAAAAAATTGTATAAGTTTTTTTGTGGGGGGGGGGGGGGAGAAAAATGATTTAATTTTTATTTTAATATCATTGGCAATCATCTTTTTTCTTTGATTGTCTGGTGGTGAGATAAAAAAATAAAATAAGATTGTCATGACCGTTGTTATAGAGTTTTATTTGCAATGAAAATGTCATCACGATTTCTCGGGATTGCTTACAATGACTGGTAATTGAGAGTTCATTACTGGAAAGATTGCTTCGTCGTTTCACTTCTCGCAATGACTGTTGATATTGTCAGTCTTCGTATTCGCTCAGACTGACAATGAATACAAATACTCAATCACAGACTAAAAGTCTATGATACATCACTGGAAAGATTGCTTCGTCACTTCGTTCCTCGCAATGACAAATAATAAAAAACAATAAATCATTGTTAGCCCCGATTTTTAATCGGAAGTAAACAATCTTATATAAAAAATACCAGAAATTAATAGAAGTAAATTGAGGCTTGATAATGGAATTTAATTTTTGGAGAACCCCTTTTTAAAGATTAGTAGCGGGGGCAGGATTCGAACCTGCGACCTCCGGGTTATGAGCCCGACGAGCTACCAGCTGCTCTACCCCGCGATGTTTTCAAAATTTCTATGCAAAATTAAAAAAATTAAAGCACCTCTCAAAATGCACTTGAAATTAATTTATCTTTGTTTCTTTATTACTTTGTATGGTGTTAAACCATAATTGTAAGTTTTATCATATACTTCGATTGTTCCATCACTTCTTTCTTTAATTGTTTGTCTGGGAATTAATCCATAATTGTATTCTTTATCATAAACTTTGTATTCGTTACTAAAACCTTTTTCAATTTTGAGCTTTGGCGTTATACCAAAGTTATAATCCTTATCATATACTTTGTAATCTCCTGAGAAATCTTTTTCTATTTTTTGTTTTGGAAAGATTCCATAATCATATTCTTTATCATAAACCTCATACGAATTTCCAAAACCTTTCCGCCATTCCTGTCTGGGAACTAATCCGTATTGATAATCTTTATCATAGATTCTCAAATTACCATTGTAATCTTCTTCAATTTTTTGTTTTGGTAAAATTCCATAGTTGTAATCTTTTGAATAAACATCCCAGGAATTTTGTGCAATGAGAGAATTCAAGAGAATTAATAAAATTGAAAGATAAAACAATCTCATTTTTCCCTCCATTTTTTTGTGAACATAACTAATAGAAGGATAGCAATCAATTAAAACAGAATGTCTTGACTTAGAACTGCCAGTCTGAATATTTATGGAAGGAGTTTTAAATATTATTTAAATCTTCTACAAATTTTTCAATCTCTGTATCTGAAAATCCTTTTTCCTTTGCAGCTGACTCAAGAGTTCCCCAGATAGGTTCTCCACAAACAAGACAACGAATACCTTTATCCATTAAATATGTAACTGCTTCAGGTTTTATGACTACAAGTTCTTCAATAGTAATTTCTTTTGTAATAGATTTATTCTTGACTTCGCTCATTTCTGTTCTCCTGATTTTTCTTATCACCAGATGGAAAACCAGCAATAGCTCCAATTAACAATCCATACAAACTTGATGTATACCATTTGGAAGTAATTGGACAGCTTCCATTATAACAACCTATAAAATAGTAATAAGCATATCCTCCAATAAATCCAACAATCGAAAAAAGAATCAACTTGAAATATTTTTTCTTTTTAAGGTCAAACAGAAATTTTTTCACAATTTGTTACTCCTTATTAAGATTACTTAATGTGCAAATCAAATGATTTTATTTTTTCTTTAAATCAACTTGCAACATTCAAGTTTTCATAAATTTTATCCAGTAACATGTCTTCAGGGACAGCTCCTTCGATAAAATCTGTTTCATTGATGATAGTCCTTGGTACTCCCATCACATTATATTTTCTTGCAAGATGAGGAAACTCTGTTGCTTCAACCATATCAGATTTAATTTTTGGATTGAGATAAGCAAATTTGTGTGCTGCAATAACTGCTCTCGGACAATATGGACAGGTTGGAGTGACATAAACCTGTAAATGAACATCCTCATCAATTGCTTTAACTCGATCAATTATATCCTGGCTCAAGTCAACCTGTCCGGTACCAATCATTTTAATATCTTCCAGCAGTGAAGCGAATTCGTATCCTGAGGGAATACCAAAGTATCGAATACCGAAATCTTTATCTCCTTCAAGAATTACAATTGCAGGAATTTTATCTACACCAAATTGTTCAGCTTTATCTTTATCGATAACAAAGTTATAAACTTCAAGTTTTAATTTATCTGATGTCTGGACTAATTCTTCGAGTAAGGTTCTTGTTTCTCGACAATACATACATTCAATTTCCTGGGTGAACATTACAAGTTTTACTTCTTTAGTTAGTCCAGCGAGTTGTCTGGCAATTTCTTTACTCAACTTTTCATCAATGAACATAAGAATCACCTCCGGTTATTTTTCATCTTTAGAAGTACTTATTTTAAATGGAACATACAGAGGACAAAATCTTAGATAAGCTGTAAATAGAGGAATAAAACCTAATAGTCCCCACCAGTTTTTTGATGGATCAATGACAGCGAAAATCAAAAGAATAACTCCTACGATTGTTCGTAGAATTTGATCTGTTTTACCCATATTCTTTTTCATTTTTGAATCTCCTTTATAAGTTTTTGTTGCTTGTTAATAAATAACCAAGTAAGGCAAAATAAATTGTCGATATTTTGGGGTTACATAGAATGGGACAAACTGCCGCATTATTTTTACTGAAAAATTTCCCGATAAAATATCCAATTAAACCACCAGTTATAATTCCAATTATTTGTACAGTTGTCATTTTTCTAATTCCAGAAGTATGTCTTTAATAATTTGTTCTACTTGCTGTGTAATTTCTTTAATGTCGTTCATCTCAAGCTTCTCGACCACTTCTAATGGATTGGGTGCTGAAAGAAAGAGTTTTCCTTCTTTTTCATAAAGTAAAAGTTTACAGGGTAAAATGGAGCCGTAATTTTTGTTTTTTGATAAAACAGCAAAAGCAAATCTTGGATTACAAATTTCAATTATTGCATAACGATCAATATCAAAACCCTTTTCTTTCAAAATATCACTTACATTATGAATGTGCTGAATTCTAAAAGAATACTTTTCAGTTACTGCTTCAATTTCCTTGAGTACTTCATCAAATTTTTTATTTAGTTGAATAGTGTAGTTCATATTATCATTATTAAATTGACTGATATGCTTTAATTAGTCTTTCTTCGTCCTGATAACCAACAAAAAATTCCTTAATGTAATTCCCTTTCATCAGAGCAATGCTGGGTGTTCCCATCACACCAAATACTCGAGCAAGTTTCAGGTCTCGAGAAATATCAATCGATAAAGTATTAAAGTTTTGTCTTTTCAGATTTTCAATGACAGGAGCCTGATATCTACAGGCGTTGCAACTTGGTGAATAAAAATAAACCAGGAGCTTATCTTTTTTGAAATGCTCTCTCAATTCAGGATGAATATTCATCAAATCGATTGTTTGTCCTGACATTCTTTTGCTTTTCATAATTAAATAAAACTGAAAAGCAATGAATAAAGTTAGAAATCCAAAAATTAAAAGTATTACATATATCATAGTCGCTTAATAAGATGAGTTAAATTTTAGAAAGATTCAAGGTTATGGTATTCTCTATTTTCAGGGAAATTCAAGTAATTAGAACTACTCAGGATTTTTAAATTAGAATCTGGTAATGTCTTAATGAATTAGACGAGTAATTTTTTTCTAAAGTCTTTGATAAGAATTTATCTTTGGTCTTTATCCTGTAAGCCAAGAAAAGCGAGTAATCTTTCGTGAGCCCCTTCTGGCATATCAGTTTTATATTCTTTGAAGAGTTTAACTGTTTTTTCAAGCTGGTCGTAGAAATTACTGCAATTCTCACATTCTTTAAGATGTTCTTGAATTGCGACACAAATAGGTGAATCAGGTAATTCACCCAGATGTTCACAGACTTGATTGATGACTTCTTTGCAAGTCAAATTATTTTTCGAAGTAAGATTTAAGTTCATTTCTCAAAAATAATCTTGCTCGATGTAATCTTGATTTTACAGCTGGAACAGTAATTCCAAGTGTTTCAGCAGTTTCCTGGGTTGATAGACCTTCCACATCTCTCAGCATAAAAACAATTTTATAATCAGGTGGAAGTTTTTGAATTGCTTCGTCCATAAGTTTCTTTAATTCGTCGTTTAATAATTTATCTTCTGGTAAATCTGACCAGTGTTTAACTTCTGGCTCTTCAAAATTAAATTCTTCTTCATCAATTGAATAGAACTTATCTTTATGTACTTCAGCTCGAGCCATCATAAGGCAGTGATTTACAACTATTCTATAAAGCCATGTTGAAAATTTTGATTTTCCATCAAATTGATGCAGGTTTTTTAATACACTCATAAATGTTTCCTGCATTGTATTTTCAGCTTTATCACGGTTACGACAAATTTTAAAAGCAAAACTAAAAACTGTTTTCTCGTATTTTGAAACCAGTTCAGCTAAAGCTAATTTATCTCCCGCTTTGGCTCGTTCAATCAATTCGAGTTCTTTTTGTTCAATCATTTGATGATTTTTATTAAGAAAAGATTCTTTCCTGTTTGCAATTTAATAAAATCTTGATTGTTGAAATTTTAATTGTTAATCCTTAATTCTTAAAAAAATTAATGAGCATAAAGTTTTTAAAGTGAATTTGATTTACTCAAATTCTTCTGCACGCCAGCCACCAGTTCTACGGATTCCAAGAACTGATTGAAGTTTGTTCACAAATGCATTGATATACTCGTCAACAGTTTTAGGAACAAAATACATCGGAGGTGAGATAGGCATCACAATTACGCCTTCTCTTGAAAGAAATGCGAGCTGTTCAAGTGTATTTGTTGCCAGTGGTGTTTCTCTTACACATAAAATCATTTTGTATCTTTCTTTCAAACAAACCTGAGCTGTTCGTGTAATTAATGTATCTCCAATTCCTGATGCAATTTTACCAATTGTAGAAGTTGATGCTGGAATAATCACAAATGCATCAAAGTAATTTGAGCCAGATGCTGTTGGTGCAGTTAAATCCGAATCCTTAAATATATTTTTAACATAAGGTCGAAGTGAATTTTCACTTTCACCTGTCTCATCGTGCAAAACAACTTTTCCCCACTTACTGATAATCAGAAATTTATCTGCTTCAGTTTTTTTTATAAACTCAACTGCGAATATTGAACCGGAAGAACCAGTAATACCAACTACAATTTTCAAATTAAACTCCTCTCACAATTATCATTAGAAAAACAACAAAACTTACAACTGCATTTAATTTAAAGAAAGAAAGCTCCACATTTTTTTCAGCATATTTATGTTCGAGAAAATAAAGAACAGCAACAGCGAGTAAGAAAATTAAAGACAAAAAATTTCTTGCGTATAATAAAAACAAAATCAAAAGAAAAACATACGAAATTATGTGCAGTATTATTGAATAAAACAGAGCTTTTTTCTTTCCAAATCTTACCGGGAATGAATTTAATTTGTAATTCCTGTCGAATTCTTCATCAAGTGTTGAATAAATTATATCAAAGCTTGTTGCCCAGAATAATGTAAATAAACTGAGCAGTGCACTTGGCAATATTCCATCAAAAGAGTTTTTAACAGCAAACCAGCCACCAAGTGGACCCATCGAAAGTCCGAGTCCAACTCCGAAATGTGCAAAGTGTGTAAAGCGTTTCATATAAGGATAGATGATGAAAATAATAATTGGAATAGGTGAAAGATAAAAACAAAATTCTGAGATTAAGTAAGCCGTTCCAAAGTATCCAGTTAACGAAATCAACAAAATTACAATTGCCTTCAAGTAAGAGATTTTTCCACTTGGAATTTCTCGATTTTTTGTTCTCGGATTTCTTCTGTCGATTTCTGCATCAATAATTCTATTGGCAGTCATTGCAGAAATTCTTGCAAAAATTGCAGCGAGCAGAACAAGTAAAAGTAATTTAATAGAAGGAAATTTTTCTGAAGCAAGAAAAACTCCTCCGTAAATTAGAGGAAGAGAAAACAATGTGTGTTCAATCTTAATGAAACTGAGATACTTTTTTATATCCATATTCTTTTAATTTTGTTTTACAATTTAATTGAAACATTTTGTTTGTTCAAAGGAACTATTAGTTATCTATTCATCATATTAAAGTCTCTATCCTTTATTTAGCAATATCTGGTTGCAAATAAAATAAATTATTCTCATCGGTTCGACTTATAATTATTTAAGATTTAAATTTGAATAGAAAAAGGTATGGATAAAATGAATAATGAAAAAATAACCCTGAGACAACTCGAAACACACCTGTTTAAGGCTGCTGATATTCTTAGAGAAAAGTTGGATGCTTCAGAATACAAGGAATATATTTTTGGTATGCTTTTCTTAAAGCGTATCTCCGATGTTTTTGAAGTAAAAAGAAAAGAATTAGAAGATGAATATAAATCTCAAGGCTTTTCTGACGAGCAGATTAATGAACTTTTAGAAGATCCTAACTTATATGCAGATACTTTCTTTGTTCCAGAAAGAGCAAGGTGGAAGAACATTCTTAACCTGAAAGAAGATGTAGGCAATCAATTAAATAAAGCACTCGCAGCTATAGAAGAATATAATGTTGAACTTGAAGGAGTTTTGAAGCACATCGATTTTAACGCTGTTAAAGGAAGAACTCGACTCAAAGACCAACAGATAATTGACCTGATTCACCATTTTAATAAATACCGACTCACAAATGAAGATTTTGAGTTTCCGGATTTGCTTGGTGCTGCTTATGAATATCTCCTTAAACAATTTGCCGATTCTGCTGGAAAGAAAGGAGGTGAATTTTACACTCCTTCACACGTTAAAAAATTAATGGTAAGGATTATTAAACCTCAAGAGGGGATGACTGTTTATGACCCAACTGTAGGCTCTGGTGGTTTTCTGATTGAAGCAAGGCAATATGTTGAAGAGCAAGGACAAAACTGGAGAAATTTTGCTCTTTATGGACAGGAAAGTAAGGGGCTCACCTGGGCAATATGTAAAATGAATATGATTCTTCATAATATCCCTGATGCACATATAGAAAATGAAGATACCCTGACAAATCCACATTTTGTAAAAGATGGATATATAATGCAATTCGATAGAGTTCTGGCTAACCCACCTTTTTCACAAAATTATTCTCGCGCCAATATGCAATATGAACAGAGATTTAAATATGGATTTACTCCTGAAACAGGCAAGAAAGCAGATTTAATGTTTTTACAACATATGATTGCCAGTTTAAAGAGTGATGGTATTATGGCGACTGTTATGCCTCATGGTGTCTTATTCAGAGGTGGCCAGGAAAAAGTAATTAGAGAAGGAATAGTTAGAGATGATTTAATTGAAGCAATAATTGGACTTCCAGCAAAACTTTTCTACAATGTGGGTATACCTGCCTGTATTATAGTTATTAATAAGAAAAAAAGAGAAGAATTGAAAGGGAAAATTCTTTTTATTAATGCTGATAGAGAATATGGAGAAGGAAGAAATCAAAACTTTTTAAGGCCAGAAGATATTGAAAAAATATCTACTGTTTTTGAAAACAAATTGGAAATACCAAAATATTCAAGATTAGTTGATTTAAAAGAAATTGAGGAGAATGATTTCAATCTGAATATTCGTAGATATGTTGATAACTCACCAGAACCAGAGATTGAAGATGTTCAAGCTCATATTCTTGGTGGTGTGCCAAAGAGAGAGGTAGAACTTTACATCAATCATTTATCAAAATTTGGCATTGCCCCTGAGATTTGTTTAAAAGATAAAGACACTAAATATCTCGAGTTTAAAGAAGAAATAAATGATAAAAGTCGGATTAAAGAAATAATTGAAACAAACAAAAGTATTGAAACTAAAATTTTAGAACATAGAAAAAAATTACTTGAATGGTGGGAAGAAGTAAAACCACAGATTGAAGGATTCTATGGAAATAATAATCTGTGGATTTTCAGAAATAAAGCTCTTAACCAGCTAAAACAGAAACTTTTACCTCTGGGCTTATTTGATGAATTTAAAATTGCAGGCGTTTTTGCTAATTGGTGGGAAGATTTAAGATATGATTTTAAAACAATTGTCTCTGCCGGCTGGAGTAAAAACCTGATTGATGATGAGATGATAAAAGCAAAATATTTTGGAAGTGAAATTGAAGCAATTGAAGAGCTAGAAAGTAAAGCTGCAGAACTTGAAAATGATTTAAATGAGATTCTCGAAGAAGTGGAAGACTGGGATGAAGAAGAAGGAGATAAGACTGCTAACAAGGTAAAAGAATTTTTGAAAGAAATTCTCAAAGATTTGAAATCAAGCCAGAGCAATTCTGCGATTAAAGAAATAGAAAAATATGAACAAATGATTGAACGAATTAACAGCAAAGAGAAAGAACTGAAAAAAATTAGAAAAGACTTAAGCAATAAAGAAAAAGAATTAGAGAATAAAATTATTCTGAAAAGAGAATCTCTGACCGAACAAGAGGCAAAAGAGTTACTTCTTGAAAAATTTTATAAACTCATTGATGAGCAACTTGATAAATACCTTAACACAGAGAAGAAAGAAGTTATAAAGATTTTTGAAAATCTCTGGGATAAGTATAGAATTCCCCTTTTACAATTGAAAGAAGAAAAAGATAAAGAAATTAATAAGCTGGATGAATTCCTGATGAAACTCGGATATGTTAAGAGTTATAAATTAGAAATTAGAGATAGGGATTTATGATAGAAAAAGCTAAAGAAATGGAAAAGATACCCGAAGGGTGGAAACGGGTAAAGTTCGGAGAGGTGATTATTGAGAATAAAAAATCACCTTTTAAAGTTGAAGATGCAGATAACGAAGGTTACTATCCTTTTTTTACCAGCGGAGACTCAGTATTAAGTCACAGTAAATTCTTAGTAGATGGCGAGAATATTTTTATGTCTACAGGAGGGACGGCTTATGTTAATTTTTATTGTGGGAAAGCATCATATTCTGCTGATACTTACTCCTTTAAGTCAAAAATAAATTCGAGACTTTTATATTATTCTATTTATAGGAAATTGAATTACATTACTTTCAGATTTTTTATAGGGAGTGGACTTGAACATTTACAAAAACCTGATTTTAAAAATAAATTTGAAATAATTTTCCCAAAAGAAAATGATGAGCAACGCAAAATTGCTGAAATTCTTGAGACTGTGGACAATGCTATAGAAAAGTCAGACAGGCTTATCGAGAAATATAAAAGAATAAAACAGGGCTTGATGCAGGATTTGTTAACCAAAGGCATTGATGAGAACGGACAGATAAGAAACGAACTAACTCATAAATTCAAGGATTCACCTCTTGGAAGAATACCTGAAGAGTGGGAGGTGAAGAGATTGGGGGAGGTAGGAAGTATTATAATGGGCCAGTCTCCACCATCGCTACTTATAAATCAAGAAGGAAAGGGTATCCCTTTTTTACAAGGGAATGCAGAATTTGGAGTTAAATTTCCAAAACCTATATACTATATAGAACAACCTTTGAAAGTTGCACCACCTAACAGTATATTGATTAGTGTTAGAGCACCTGTAGGAGATTTAAATTTGAATTGTAAATATTACTACTGCATTGGCAGAGGTTTAGCTTGCTTGAAGCCATACGATGAAAGTTTAACCTTTATTTGGCATACACTTAGTTTTTATATATCAAAACTTAATTTATTAAGCCAAGGAAGTACTTTTGAAGCAATAGGGAAAAAAGAATTAGAATATTTCTCCATACCTTTTCCTCCACTTCACGAGCAGCAACGCATTGCCTCAATTCTCTCCCAGATAGACGAGACCATAGAAAAAGAGACTGCCTATAAAGAAAAACTTATGAAATTAAAATCCGGTCTTATGGAGGATTTGCTTACCGGAAAAGTGCGTGTTAATAAATTAATCAATGAAGAGAGTGAAGCTAATGAGTTGATAAAATATTCTGTTAATGAAGAGATTCATAGCTCAAAAGAAATTTAGGAAGTTTTCATGAAGCATTCATATTATAATTCAATTAATGGTTTCATTAATGACTTTTCCGGTGAAACTGGAAAACAAGAATTTGTTGAGACTCTTTCCAGTAGTTTTAAGAAATTAACCAGAGAGGTGGTTAATTATAATCAAAAAAATGCATGGTCTGGATTATTTGAACCAGTAATGAACCTGTTTAAACAATTAAAAGAAAAAGGACTGGGTGAAATTTCCTGTCTATTTGAATACTTTTTACCTTTCAGTGATGAGAGAATTGATTTAATTCTTTTAGGAAAGAATATAGAAAATAAACCGTTAGCGTTAATAATTGAATTAAAAGGCTGGCAAGATATTGATGTAATAAATGATTTCACTGTTAAAGTTGATAATGAAATACGAGACTGTAAAATAATTTGTGTAAATGAATTTTTAAGTTAATCAAACTCATAAAATCTGTCCTTAAAATAGATTGAAAAATTTGAAAGAACAATAGCCCAATTTCTAATGGGCATAGTCCA
>Ga0101944_10007744_pt1 | contig 10593 bp, 4 predicted proteins | sample DewCreD2012metaG_FD_75245 | JGI IMG/M metagenome (GOLD analysis project Ga0101944, IMG submission 75245) | Hot spring sediment bacterial and archeal communities from British Columbia, Canada, to study Microbial Dark Matter (Phase II) - Dewar... ...
GAGCCCCGAGAAGCTGGACGAGTTCCGATCCCGGGGGATCCGGTCGTTCGACGTTCTTTATTTGGATGAGCAACACCTCGGGCCGGCTCTGCGTAATACGCTGCTAGCAGATGGGGTCAAATCTCCCGAGGAGGCAGTGGTGGAGATTTACAAGCGTCTTCGGCCTGGGGATGTACCGACCGTCGAGTCGGCAACGCAATACTTCCATAACCTGTTTTTCAATCCTGAACGCTACGATCTCTCTCGCGTAGGTCGGCTGAAGCTCAACCACAAGTTAAAGCTGGATCCTCCGCCTCCGCTCGAGCAAGGCACTTTGCGTCGAGAGGATATCCTTGAAGTTGTTCGCTACTTGATCGAGTTACGCAACGGGGTGCCTAATCGGACGATCGACGATATCGACCACCTAGGTAATCGCCGAGTGCGCGCCGTCGGGGAACTCGTGGAAAACCAGTTCCGCTTGGGGCTTGTCCGTATGGAGCGTGCGGTGAAGGAGCGAATGGGGCTTCAGGATTTGGAAACCCTGATGCCGCAAGACCTCGTGAACTACAAGCCGGTATCGGCAGCGGTCAAGGAATTTTTCGGGTCGAGCCAACTTTCTCAGTTCATGGATCAGACGAACCCGTTGTCGGAGGTGACGCATAAGCGTCGTCTGTCCGCGTTGGGACCCGGTGGTTTGACCCGGGAGAGAGCCGGCTTCGAGGTCCGTGACGTCCATCCTACCCACTACGGACGAGTTTGTCCGATCGAGACACCGGAGGGCCCGAACATCGGTCTCATCGCCTCTTTGTCCACATACGCACGGGTAAACGAGTTTGGTTTTCTGGAAACTCCTTACCGCGAGGTGGATAACGGTCGCGTGACCGATCGAATTCGATACCTGTCTGCCCTGGAGGAAGAGGAGTACGAAATAGCCCAAGCGAATGCTCCGGTCGACAGCAAGGGGTACTTCCTCGCAGACATGGTGTCGGTTCGCTTCCGCGGGGAGTTCACCACGGTTCCACGGGAGCAGGTCAAGTTCATGGACGTGTCGCCCAATCAGCTGGTCAGCGTTGCCGCGTCCCTGATCCCGTTTCTGGAAAACGACGACGCGAACCGGGCGCTCATGGGCTCGAATATGCAACGGCAGGCGGTGCCTCTATTGCGTACTGATGCTCCGCTTGTCGGCACAGGAATGGAGCGCATCGTAGCACGCGACTCCGGAGTGACCGTGGTGGCAAAACGTTCAGGTACCGTGGAGAGCGTGGATGCCACCAGAATTGTGATCCGCGCAGACCGCGTGCGCGAAGGCGGGCGGGATCCGGGAGTAGATATCTATAACCTGGTGAAATACCAGCGCTCGAATCAGAGCACTTGCATCAACCAGAAGCCGATCGTTCAGCCCGGTGATCATGTGGAAGCCGGCGATGTAATCGCTGATGGTCCCTCCACGGATCTTGGCGAGCTCGCGCTAGGCAGAAACGTGTTGGTCGCGTTCATGCCTTGGGGTGGGTACAATTTCGAGGACTCGATATTGGTCAGCGAGCGCCTCGTGAAGGCTGACTACTTCACCTCCGTTCACATCGAGGAGTTTGAATGCGTTGCCCGGGATACGAAGTTGGGCCCGGAAGAGATTACCCGAGACATCCCGAATGTAGGCGACGAGGCGCTCAAGGATTTGGACGAAAGCGGCATTGTGCGTATCGGTGCGGAGGTGAAGCCAGGCTCGATTTTGGTGGGCAAGATCACACCAAAAGGTGAAACGCAGCTTTCGCCCGAGGAGAAACTCTTGCGCGCAATCTTTGGAGAGAAGGCGGGCGAGGTGCGCGACACGTCGCAACGCGTGCCCCCGGGGGTCGAAGGCATCGTGATCAATGCGCGCGTATTTTCTCGCAAGGGGGTAGCCCGCGACGAGCGCAGCAAACAAATTGAAGAGGAAGAGATCGCGCGTCTTAAAAAGGATCAGGAGGAAGAGCAGCGGATTGTCCGTGATACTGCGCTGAAGAAACTTCGTCGGCTTCTTGTCGGCAAGGTCACTGTTGCACGACTCAGCGACAGCGACCGGCACGTCTTGTTGCCAAAGGGGCACGAAATCCAAGCCGAGGATCTGGAAAGCATCCCTGTCGGTCTTTGGAGTGAGATTCGTGTGGGCGATGAGCGGATCGAAGCCGAAGTCGCAGCCCTGGCCGAAGGAGTGCAGGAACAACTCTCGTTGATCAAGACGGCGATTCAGGAGCGGATCGAGCGCTTGAAAGCCGGCGATGAATTGCCTCCCGGTGTGATCAAGATGGTTAAGGTGTTCGTTGCCATGAAGCGCCGACTGCAGGTCGGTGATAAAATGGCCGGACGCCACGGAAATAAAGGCGTACTGTCTCGCATCCTTCCCGAAGAGGACATGCCCTACTTAGCCGACGGGACACCCGTCGACATCGTTCTGAACCCGTTGGGTGTTCCCTCGCGAATGAACGTTGGACAGATTTTGGAAACCCACTTGGGGTGGGCTGTGCGTACCTTAGGGACACAGCTACAGGAGACCATGGCCCGAGCCAATGGAGACGCAGGGCCTGTGCGGGCAAAATTGAAGGAGCTTTTCGGCAAAGAGGTCGCGCCGTTGATCGATTCCCTGCGCGATGCCGATGTTTTTCAAATTGCGCGCAAGTCGATTGGAGGGATTCACGTTGCGTCTCCAGTGTTTGACGGCGTTCCGGAGACGGAGATCTTCGAGATGCTCAAGAAGGCAGGTTTACCGGAGACGGGCCAAGCAATTTTGTACGATGGTCGCACCGGAGAGCCGTTTGCACACCCTGTTACGGTCGGCGTCATGTACATGCTGAAGCTCCACCACCTGGTCGACGACAAAATTCACGCCCGATCGACCGGGCCATACTCGCTGGTCACGCAGCAGCCATTGGGTGGCAAAGCCCAATTCGGAGGGCAACGACTTGGCGAGATGGAGGTGTGGGCCTTGGAAGCGTATGGCGCAGCTTACACGCTGCAAGAAATGTTGACCGTGAAATCCGACGACGTTGCCGGTCGAACGCGGATGTACGAGGCAATTGTGAAAGGCGAAAACGTACTGGAACCGGGTCTTCCGGAGTCGTTCAACGTGATGATCAAGGAGTTGCAAAGCTTGGCGTTGGACGTGGAGTTACTGGAAGGCCCCGATGCCTCGGGAAAATCAGCAAACGAATGAGTGAGGAGTAGAACATGGACGATTTGTTCTCCCTTTACGAGAAACCGAAGAATCCGCTGAGCTTTAACGCGATTCGAATCGGCATTGCCTCGCCGGAAAAGATCCGCTCTTGGTCTCACGGCGAGGTCAAAAAGCCGGAAACGATTAATTATCGAACATTCAAGCCGGAGAGGGATGGGCTGTTTTGCGCCAAGATTTTCGGTCCTACCAAGGACTACGAGTGTAATTGCGGCAAGTACAAACGCATGCGCCACCGCGGCGTTGTGTGCGAGAAGTGTGGCGTGGAGGTCATTCAGTCGAAGGTGCGGCGCGAGCGCATGGGGCACATCGAACTTGCAACACCCGTCGCCCACATTTGGTTCCTGAAAAGTTTACCCAGCCGCATCGGGACCTTGCTCGACATGACGCTGAAGGACTTGGAGAAGGTTCTTTACTTCGAGTCCTACGTTGTTACAGACCCGGGGAAGACACCGCTTCAGTATAAGGAGCTGCTGAGCGAATCGCGGTATCGCCGCGCGCGTGAGGAGTTCGGTGATGGCTTCCAGGCCGAGATGGGAGCAGAGGCAATTCGCACGCTGTTGCAGCAAATTGACTTGGAAGCGGAGGCCCAGCAACTGCGAGAAGAAATGCGGCTGGTTACCAGCGAGGCCAGGCGCAAGAAAGTCGCTAAGCGACTGAAAGTGATTAACGCGTTCCGATCATCGGGGAATCGACCGGAGTGGATGATCCTGGAGGTGATTCCTGTCATTCCCCCAGATTTGCGGCCGCTCGTGCCTCTAGATGGCGGCCGGTTTGCAACTTCGGATCTCAACGATCTTTACCGAAGGGTGATTAACCGTAATAACCGACTGAAGCGGCTAATCGAACTGAACGCTCCAGATATCATTGTTCGGAACGAAAAACGCATGCTTCAGGAGGCGGTGGACGCGCTGTTCGATAACGGGCGGCGTGGGCGTGCGATTACGGGAGCAAACAAGCGGCCGCTCAAGTCCTTGTCCGACATGCTCAAAGGAAAGACCGGGAGGTTTCGTCAGAATCTTCTCGGAAAGCGAGTCGACTATTCCGGGCGTTCGGTCATCGTCGTCGGGCCCGAGCTCCGACTGCACCAGTGCGGTCTGCCAAAACGAATGGCGCTCGAGCTGTTTAAGCCTTTTATTTACAACAAGTTGGAGGAACGTGGTCTTGCCACCACGATCAAGAGCGCCAAGAAGCTGGTAGAAAGGGAGCGGGATGAGGTCTGGGATATCTTGGATGAGGTCATTCGTGAGCACCCCATCTTGTTGAACCGGGCCCCGACGCTCCATCGATTGGGCATTCAAGCGTTCGAGCCAGTGCTGATCGAAGGGAAGGCAATCCAGCTGCACCCACTGGTGTGCGCGGCATACAATGCCGATTTTGACGGCGACCAGATGGCCGTGCACGTGCCGCTGTCGGTGGAGGCGCAGGTCGAGTCACGCGTCCTGATGATGTCGACCAATAACATCCTCTCGCCGGCCCACGGCAAGCCGATCATTGTGCCCTCCCAGGATATCGTGTTGGGGCTCTATTGGATGACCCGCGAGCATGTCTTGGCGAAAGGGGCGGGTCGGCGTTTTTCCAGTCCGACGGAAGTCCGGGTCGCCTACGATCAGGGAGAAGTGGACATTCAAGCGCCCATCCGCGTACGGATTGACGGGGAAACAGTCGAAACCACCGTTGGACGTGTGCTCCTCTACGAAATTGTTCCGCGGCAAATCCCGTTCAAGGAAGTCAACCAGGTGATGAAGAAGAAGGAGTTGGCTCAACTGATCGATCTCGCATACCGATATGCCGGGAACAAGGCGACGGTCATCTTTGCCGACCGCCTGAAGGACCTAGGGTATGAGTACGCAACGCGCGCCGGTATTTCCATTGGGATCAAGGACATGGTGATTCCTGCCAGCAAGCAGCGACTGCTCGAACAAGCCCAGGCTGCGGTGCGGGAAATCGAGGAGCAGTACAGTCAGGGGCTCATCACGCAAGGCGAGCGGTACAACAAGGTCATCGACATCTGGGCCGAGGTGACGGACCGTGTTGCGGACGAAATGATGCGCGAGCTGAAGACGGAAACGGTCACGCTCCCAGACGGTCGGAAACAGTCGGTGACTAGCTTCAATCCAATTTTCATGATGGCCGATTCCGGGGCGCGCGGTAGTGCGCAGCAAATCCGCCAGCTTGCCGGTATGCGCGGCCTAATGGCGAAGCCTTCGGGAGAAATCATCGAAACGCCGATTACAGCCAACTTTCGCGAGGGGCTGACCGTGCTGCAGTACTTTATTTCGACGCACGGAGCGCGAAAGGGGTTGGCCGATACGGCCCTCAAGACCGCAAACTCAGGTTACCTTACACGGCGGTTAGTCGATGTCGCGCAAGACTCGATTATTAGCGAGTACGATTGCGGCACATTGGACGGTATCGAGATGACCGCGCTGGTCGAGGGCGGAGAGGTGATCGAAACCCTCGGGGATCGGGTGCTTGGGCGGGTCGCGTTGGAGGACGTGCGAGATCGGTACACCGGCGAGGTGTTGGTCCGCGCGAACGAGGAGATCACAGAAGAAGTCGTCAGTAAACTTGAACGAGCTGGCTTGGAACGGATCAAAATTCGTTCGGTGCTCACGTGTCAGTCCAGGCGGGGCGCTTGTGTGCTTTGCTACGGGCGGGATCTCGCACGCGGCCAAATGGTCAACCTAGGGGAAGCGATTGGTGTGATCGCCGCTCAGTCGATTGGTGAGCCGGGTACCCAGCTGACCATGCGTACGTTCCACATCGGAGGAACCGCAAGTCGCCGCGCGGAGCAGACGACGCTGGAAGTCCGGACTGATGGGGTTTTGCGGTTCGTGAACGTTCAAACGGTCGTCAACCGCGACGGGGACTTGGTGGTTATGAACCGCAACGGGGAAGTCGTCGTGGTTGAGGTCGGAGAGGATGGGCGAGAACGGGAACGGGAGCGCTACCCCTTGGTTTACGGAGCCAAGTTGAAGAAGCGCGATGGGGAGAAGGTCAAAGCAGGCGACTTGGTGGCCGAGTGGGATCCGTATACCACGCCCATGCTTACGGAAACTTCCGGGTATGTGCGCTTCGTCGACATCATCGAAGGGCAGACAATGGAGGAGAAGGTTGACGAGCGGACTGGCCTGTCCATGAAGGTGATCGTCGACTTCAAGGATCTGGATAAGCAGCCGAGAATCTTTGTTCTTGAAGATCCCACCCAGCAGCCGAAAGACCTGCCAATGGAATCGAGACGGGTGTACATGCTTCCCATTGGCGCGCACATTGCGGTCACGGACGGTCAGCATGTGTCCGCCGGCGATGTAATCGCCAAGATTCCGCGAGAAACGACAAAGACCAAGGATATTACGGGTGGTTTGCCCCGCGTTGCGGAACTGTTTGAAGCTCGTAAACCGAAGGAGCAAGCCGTCATTGCGGAAATCGATGGCGTCGTGTCTTTTGGAAAGGACACCAAAGGCAAGCGGAAGGTCATCATCACTCCTGACGTCGGTGAGCCCCGAGAATATGCCATCCCGAAAGGGAAACACATCAGCGTGCACGAGGGTGACAGGGTGCGCGCTGGTGAACCGCTGATCGACGGGTCGCCTAGCCCTCACGAAATCTTGAACATCTTGGGGGTGAAGGCGCTAGCGAAATATCTCGTGGACGAGATTCAGGAGGTCTACCGGCTCCAAGGTGTGCGTATTAACGACAAACACATCGAAGTGATTGTCCGCCAGATGTTGCGCCGCGTGAAGGTGAAGGACGTCGGCGATACGGAATTTCTGGTGGGAGACCAGGTGGAAAAGTGGCGTTTTGAAGAGGAAAATCAGCGGGTCAAAAAAGCTGGCGGGCAACCCGCAACCTGCGAGCCGCTTCTTTTGGGCATCACCAAGGCTAGCCTCTCCACAGAGAGTTTTATCTCAGCAGCCTCGTTCCAAGAAACCACCAAAGTGCTCACCGAAGCAGCGATCAATGGTAAGGTGGATCATCTCGTCGGCCTCAAGGAAAACGTGATCATGGGCCGACTGATACCGGCTGGCACCGGCGTCGCGCAGTACCGTCAGATGGAAATGCTGATCGACGGTGTGCCCGCTGAAGGGGCGGAAGTGGAGCAGCAGCCGACGCAAGCTGCGACAGCTTGACAGCGCCTTGGCACTTTCCTAATTAGGGCGTTTCCCGTTTGCCGGTGACGCCGGCAAACGGGAAGCCGGTTTCGAGGGTACAGGAATGCCGACAATCAATCAGTTGGTAAAAAAAGCTCGGGTTGTGCAGCGACGGCGTACGACCGCGCCGGCACTGCAGGGGTGTCCGCAAAAGCGCGGCGTTTGTACGCGCGTGTACACACAGACGCCGAAGAAGCCGAATTCGGCACTGCGGAAAGTGGCGCGTGTTCGCCTGACCAACGGGATCGAGGTGACATCGTACATTCCTGGAATCGGCCACAATTTGCAGGAACACTCCGTGGTGCTGATTCGGGGTGGGCGTGTGAAGGATTTGCCTGGAGTGCGGTACCATATCATTCGAGGCACTCTTGATGCGGTCGGCGTTCAAGACCGGCGTAAAGGCCGATCGAAGTACGGCACAAAAAAACCGAAGTAGTCATTGAAGGACGAATGTTATGCCTCGCAAGGGCGAAGTTCGACGCAGAGAGGTGCTCCCTGACCCGAAGTACCACGATCAAACGGTCAGCAAGTTTATCAACATGCTGATGATGCGCGGGAAAAAAAGTTTGGCAGAGCGCATCCTCTATGGCGCCTTTGACTTGATTCAGGCTCGGGCAAAAGAGGATCCGCTAGTTGTATTTCGCCGCGCACTGGAAAACGTAAAGCCTGTTTTGGAGGTGCGCTCGCGGCGCGTGGGTGGCGCCACGTACCAAGTGCCGGTCGAGGTTCGCCCGGTGCGGAGGGTGTCTTTGGGCATGCGCTGGCTCGTGCAGCAAGCGCGGTTGCGGAGCGAGAAATCCATGGCGGAGCGGCTGGCTGCTGAACTGATGGAGGCCGCAAATAATCGTGGTGGGGCGGTGAAGAAGAAAGAAGAAACCCACCGGATGGCCGAGGCGAACAAGGCGTTTGCGCATTACCGCTGGTGACGCAGCGGTCGTGAGGTCGGTTTGGGGGCGTTTCTTAACCCGGCAGGTAGCTGTGCGCTCCTCCGGAGGCTAAAAGGATTGGCTTTGACGAAGTATGGCTCGTAACGTTCCAATCGAGAAGACGCGAAACATCGGCATCATGGCTCACATCGATGCCGGCAAGACGACGACTACCGAGCGAATTTTGTACTACACCGGGATGACGTACAAGATCGGCGAGGTACACGAAGGTACCGCAACCATGGACTGGATGGTCCAAGAGCAGGAGCGGGGGATCACGATTACCTCCGCCGCGACGACTTGCTTCTGGCGGGATCACCGGATCAATATCATCGACACCCCCGGGCACGTCGACTTTACCATAGAGGTGGAACGGTCGTTGCGTGTTCTGGACGGTGCGGTGGCCGTTTTTTGTGGAGTTGGCGGGGTCGAGCCACAATCGGAAACGGTATGGCGTCAAGCGGACAAGTACCGGGTGCCCCGAATCGCCTTTGTGAACAAGATGGATCGGGTAGGGGCGGACTTCGAGTCTGTGGTTCGCCAGATTCGCGAGCGTCTGGGTGCTCATCCTGTTCCGGTCCAGCTCCCTCTCGGTGTCGAGGAAAACTTCCGCGGTGTGATTGATTTGGTGGGCATGCGTGCAATCGTTTGGGACGATGAAAGTCTGGGGGCGCGCTACCGCAGCGAAGAGATTCCGCCTGAATACAGGGACTCTGCCGAGGCGGCCCGCGAGCGCGTATTGGAGGCGGCGGCCGACTGCGACGAAACCATCATGGAAAAATACTTGAGCGGCGAGGCGATTTCCGAGGACGAGCTTCACCGTGCGCTTCGGGCAGGTGCGTTGAGTATGCGGATCGTCCCGGTCCTCTGCGGATCCGCCTTCAAAAACAAAGGGGTGCAGCCGCTCCTCGATGCAGTGGTGAACTACTTACCTTCCCCACTGGATATCCCGCCGGTCCAGGGCGTGAATCCGTTAACTGGCGAGACGGAAACGAGAAGAACTGCTGACGACGAGGCATTTGCGGCTCTCGCATTCAAAATCATGACCGACCCGTTTGTCGGTTCACTCACCTTCTTCCGGGTGTACTCGGGGCGGTTGGAGTCTGGATCGTACGTCTTTAACTCCACGAAGGGCAAAAAAGAGCGCATTGGCCGGCTACTGAAGATGCACGCCAATAAGCGTGAGGAGATCAAAGAGGTCTTTGCTGGAGAAATTGCCGCTGCCGTCGGCCTGCGCGATACGACAACAGGAGATACGTTGTGCGACGAGTCGCGGCCCATTGTACTGGAGTCGATCGAATTCCCCGAGCCCGTAATCTCGGTCGCGATCGAACCGAAGACGAAAGCGGATCAGGAAAAACTGAGCATTTCATTGCAAAAGTTAGCGGCCGAAGACCCTTCGTTTCGCGTCTCTACCGACAAGGAAACCGGACAAACCATTTTGTCGGGCATGGGCGAGCTGCATCTTGAAATCATTGTCGACCGCCTGTTGCGGGAATTCAAAGTTGATGCATCGGTAGGAAAACCGCAGGTTGCTTACCGGGAAACCGTACGGAAGGCGGCGGAATACGAGTACAAGCACGTTCGCCAAACCGGCGGGCGAGGTCAGTACGGGCACGTCGTGCTTCGGGTGGAGCCGCTTGGGCGTGGAAAAGGATTCGAGTTCGTGGACGCGATCAAGGGCGGCGTCGTGCCGCGCGAATATATCCCCGCGGTCGAGAAGGGCGTTGTCGAAGCGATGGAGAGGGGCATCATCGCTGGGTATCCGATGGTCGATGTGCGCGTGACGCTGCTCGACGGATCGTACCACGAGGTAGACTCTTCGGAACTTGCGTTTAAGATCGCCGCGTCCATCGCTTTTCAGGAAGCGGCCAAGCGGGCCGATCCCGTCATTCTTGAGCCGATCATGCTCGTGGAGGTCGTTGTGCCTGAAGAGTTCGCTGGTGCCGTATTCGGGGATTTGAACTCCCGCCGAGGGCGAATTCAGGGAATGGACTCCCGAGGAGGTGCGCAAGTTATTCGCGCCCACGTGCCTCTGGCGGAAATGTTTGGGTACGCCACGGAGCTCCGTTCGATGAGCCAGGGACGCGCAACGTACACCATGCAGTTCTCGCATTACGAGCCGGTGCCCCAAGCAATTTCCGAGGAAATTACTGCGAAGGCGGTGGGTGCCTGAGGGCGACCGTTGCGATCTTTGAGGTAGAGAGGAGATCGAGATGGCGAAGCAGAAGTTTGAGCGGAAGAAGCCGCATGTGAACGTCGGGACGATTGGGCACATTGATCACGGGAAGACGACGTTGACGGCGGCGATTACGAAGGTATTGGC
>Ga0101944_10007745_pt1 | contig 10591 bp, 9 predicted proteins | sample DewCreD2012metaG_FD_75245 | JGI IMG/M metagenome (GOLD analysis project Ga0101944, IMG submission 75245) | Hot spring sediment bacterial and archeal communities from British Columbia, Canada, to study Microbial Dark Matter (Phase II) - Dewar... ...
TCGGCGGTCCGGCGCTGGCGGTGGCGCTGAAGCTGGTCCTCTGCTACGCCCTCATCGGGCTCACCGGCGGCGTCACCTCCAGCTACTACCTCGTGCTGCTGGTGCCGGTGGTCTCCGCGGCCACCTCCATGGGGCTGCGCGGCACCCTGCTGACCACGACGCTGGCCGCCCTCGGCGGCTACCTCTCGTTTCTTCTGTTCCTCGAGCTGGTCGCGCGGGATGAACTGGACGTCCCAGTCGAGGAACTGCTGCTCCGGGTCCTGTTCCTGTTCGTCATCGGCTTTCTTACGCAGCGCCTCGCCGAGGCCAACCGCGTCGAAGCCCGCAAATATCAGGCGGCGGCCGAGGAACTCGCCCGCGCCAACCGGAGCCTGCGCGCCGCCGAGGCCGCCGTGCACCGCTCCGAGCGGCTGGCCGCGCTTGGCCAGCTCAGCGCCGGACTCGCGCACGAACTGCGCAACCCGATGGGCACCATCAAGGCGTCGGCCGAACTGCTGGCCGGCAAGTTGCCGGATCGGGTGCCGGTGTTGGCGCAGAACTTTCAGAACACGGCCTATCTGGCCGGCATCTCGCTGGATGATCTGTGCTTGAACGCCGATCTGATGGCCGACGCGCAAGTGGCAGCCTGGGAACGCTTCAAGTACGACATCATAGATGTCGAAAACGGCACCGTGGCGATGGCGGGGGCGCTGGGTTGCCCGGTCGAGTATCCCAAGGATCAGCCGCCGCGTCTGTTGGGGCCGGCCATCGAGCGTCTGGAGGATGTGGACAGGCTGCGGCCGGTTGATCCGACGCGCGACGGCACCCTGCCGGTGTTGCTGCGTGCCACGCGGCTGATCGCCGAGCGGGTCAAAGGCCGGGCGTGTATTCTTGGCGAGGCGGATCAGGGTCCGTTCAATCTGGCGGCGATGCTGGTTGGCATGGAGGAGTTCCTGCTGGCGACGGTTGATCCGGAGCGCTGGGATGCCGTGCACCGCCTGCTGGAGTTCACCACCGAGCAATGTCGCCGTCTGGCGCTGGCGCAGATTGACGCCGGCGCCGACTTCACGCAGATCGGCGAGCCGCTGGCCGGGCCCGACCTGTCGTCGCCGGCGGTGTACCGGCAGTTTGCCTTCCCCTACGAGAAGCGCCTGGTGGATGAGTTGCGCACGCAGGGGGCATTGCTCAGCATCCACATCTGTGGCAACGCGACACGCATCATGGGCGAGCTGGCCGAAACGGGCGCGGCGATGCTTCAGGCCGACTCCAAAGTGGACATGCAACGTTGTCGCCAGCTGACCGAAGGGCGCGCCGTCCTGATGGGCAACGTAGACACCACCCTGATGGCGACCGGTCAGCCCGAAGCGGTGGAGGCGGCGGCGCGCGACGCCATCCGCGCGATGGGGCGGAACGGCTGGTTCTTCCTCAGTTCAGGATGTACCATTGGCGCGACGACGCCTGCCGCGAGCACCGATGCGATCATGTCGGCGGCGGAGCGCTATGGGCGCTATGGAGACGGTGGTTTGATTGACGCGTAGGGCGTCACAGAGGCTGCATTTCCCTGCACGGCGTGTGCAGCTGTATACTCGGCTGGCCCGGTTCCCGCGCGCCCATTTCCTCGCGCCGGGCACGCGCATAGCCGGAGGACACGTTTTTACACCGCCGCACACAGAAAGGATGCACCAGCTATGAAACCCCACAACTATGAGCTGGCCCTGATGACGTCGCTCCAGGTTGAGGACTACCTCAAGCGGGGCGGTGACATGGTGCTGATCCCGGTCGGCTCCACCGAGCAGCATGGGCCCTATGGTCCGCTTGGCACTGATTATCTGATTGCGCAGGAGGTTTGCCGCCGCGTGGCGCCGCAACTGAACGCGCTGGTGGCCCCACCGCTGACCTACGCCCTGTCTATCCTGCACAAGGGCAGGCCGGGGGTCGTCTATGTGAAGATGGAATCGTTTATGAAGTACGTCCAGGACGTCGCCCTGGCGCTGAACGAATCGGGCTTCCGCCGCCTCATCTTCGTCAATGGTCACTACGACAATGGTCCGGGCGTGACCTTTGCCCTGCGTACTATCTACGATCGTTTCGCCCCGGGGACGTTCGGCTTCTGCTTCAACTACTGGGACGCGCTCAAATGGGAGGAACAGGGTCTGTATCTGGGCCCCGATGCCGGTCTACACGCCAACATTGGCGAAACGGCGATTATGCTGGCAATCAACCCGGACAGCGTGGATATGACCGAAGCGGTCGCGGGCTGGCCGTCGCCGCCCGAGGACATCGAAACCGATAAGCTGGCCGCGATTATTGCGGCTGTTATGCCGCTGCCCGGCTCGATGGCCAATGTGTCGCCGACCGGCGGTTGGGGAGACCCGACGCAGGCGACAGCGGAAAAGGGCGAGGAGTACCTGCAGATGATCACCCGGGCGGTGGTGCGTTTTGTTCTTGACGTTGAAAAGACCTACGAGAAGATGTTCGCCTGAAAGCGCGTTCAGGAGGATGCCTCGATGGCACGTTTTGATCGGTTGCGGGTGTTGAACACGGTGGTGAGCACGGGACTGGTGCCGGTGTTCTACCACGGCGATGTGGAGGTGGCGAAGAAGATCGCCACGGCGTGCGTGGCGGGTGGCTCGCCGGTGGTCGAGTTCACCAACCGGGGGGATTTTGCGCCCGAGGTATTCAAGGAGTTGTCACGCCACCTGGCCAGGGAGGCGCCCGAGGTGATCCTGGGGGTTGGATCGGTGGTGGATGAGCCGACGGCGGCGCTGTACATTGCCTACGGCGCCAACTTTGTGGTCGGTCCGATCCTGAACGAGGCGGTGGCGCGGCTGTGCAACCGGCGCAAGATTGCGTACATGCCCGGCTGTGGCAGCGCCTCGGAGATTTCGTATGCCGAGGAGCTGGGCGTCGAGATTGTCAAGGTGTTTCCCGGCAGTTCGGTGGGCGGGCCGGGGTTTGTCAAGTCCATCCTTGGGCCGACGCCGTGGACGCGGATCATGCCGACGGGTGGCGTGGATGCGACGTATGACAGCCTGAAGGCGTGGTTCAGCGCCGGTGTGGCGGCGGTGGGCATGGGCTCGAACCTGGTGACGAAGGAGGCGGTGACGGCGGGCGACTGGGAGGCGATCAGTCAGAAGGTGCGCCAGGTGTTGGACTGGATCAAGGAGCTGCGCGGCGAGCCGGTGTTTCTGGGCATCGAGCACGTAGGGCTGTATCCGACAGCGGGGGCGAGCGGGCAGGCCATTGCGGAGTGGTATCGGCAGCGTTTCGGCTTCGAGGTGAAGGAGGGGACGTCGTCGTTCTTTGTCAGCGGTAAGGGAGCCGGTCGGGTCGAGGTGATGAAGTCGGGTGAGACGGAGCGTTGCCACGTGGCGGTGCGGGTGTCGAACTTCGACAAGGCGGTTGAGGCGCTGCGGGCACAGGGGGTCGAGTTCGAGGAGCCGAAGATCAAGGGGAATGTGAAGGCTGTCTTCCTCAAGGAGCGCGACCCGGCTGGCAATAGTGTCCATCTTCTCTGGCAGGCGTAACGCTGGCGAGGATCGTCAGAGGTAACGATCATGATCGGCGGCAGCGTGTGCGCTGGCGAGGCCTCGCGGTCTGGCTGTTGTGGGGCCGTGCTGACCAGTGATGGGTAAGTGGGTGATGGGTTAGCGACACAGGCAGGTGCCGGCCGGTGCGATGGGATGGATGGCCGCCGGTGGCTGGCGCTGTCGCGTGCCGGTTGCTGCCCTCCCGTGACAGTAGCCGCCGGTAGTTCGCGCTACCCACCGGCCCCGTCTCCGTCGCAGCACCTCACCCCCCGGCCCCCTCTCCACCGTGTGGAGAGGGGGTTAGGGGGTGAGGTCTGCACCGGCATTTTCATTCACTGTTGGTGCGTGACCGATCAAGGGCAACTCCAGGGAGCGGCCACACTTTCCTGGCACGGAGGTTTCGAGGATGAAATCTTCTGCAATTCGGTTCCTGGCGGCCGTGGCACTGGCGATGATGGGTGTCGGTGCTCTGTTGCACGGCATGGGCACGGTCGCCGCTCAGTCTCCTGAAGGGCCGCCCTGGCCTGTTCATCCGCACGCGCCACCTGTCCCGGTGATGGAGGACATCAGCGGCTGCGGCGCCGGCTCGATGTGTGCACACGTTGTGACCGGCACTTATGCCCTGACGGCTGTGGTTCGCGGGGTGAGCGGCACCCTCACCAGCATCCGCGACTATCATCTGCCCACCTTTGACCAGCGGGTGCTGTCGCGGTCGGCCGATCGGGTTGAGGTGAGCGTCACCAGCCGGGCGGTGGTGGACACGCAGGCCGAGTTTCCGCTGGACGTTGCTCAGTTGCCGGCTGAAATCCTGCCATACCTGGTGCCGACGTCGTCCGAGCAGTCAAACGATCCCGACATTGTTGCGCTGGCCCGCACATTGACCGATGGGGCTGAGACGGAAGCCCAGGCGGTGACTGCCATCCTGCACTGGGTTGGTGCCAACATCCTGTATGACAACACCTTTTCACTCCCCCACGATGCTTCTGCGGTGTTGCGCAACCGGAGTGGCATCTGCGTCGGCTTCTCGAACCTGTCGGTCGCCATGCTGCGTGCCGTTGGCATACCCGCTCGCAAGCAACGGGGCTGCATTCTGTGGGTGTTGCCGCACGGCGGCGGCGGGCACCACTGGATTGAAGTCTACTACCCCGATGTCGGCTGGGTTGCCTCAGAGCCGATGGGTGACGTGAACTTCATATCGGCCAAGTACATCGTGGGGACAGAGTGGGAATGGTGTGGTCGTCCCGAAACGACCATCCAGGTGACCGAGCGCGCGAGCGGCACATTGCTCTACGTGCTTCGCACGCCGCATTCGGACACGATTCTGCCGCTGATGCGCGATGCCAGCGTCCCTGCGTGGGATCGTCACCCGGCGCAGGTGAGTCCCTCTCGCCTGACCATGATGACGGCTGTCAGCGACACCGAGGCGACGGCGTCGCTGACGGTGGAGGGCACTGACTGCTATTCGACGGCCTGGCGCATCTCATCCGGTGCGCCGTGGCTGGATGTCTCGGCGACAGAGGGGTTGACGCGTGGGCCGGTGCTGGTCAGGATTCACGTGCCCTCATTGACGCTTGGCCTCCACGCGGCGACGCTCACCATCACGGCCCCGGCCCACTCGCTGACCTCGACGCGGAGCGTTCCGGTCCAGGTCTGGGTCGTCAAGGATGTTAAGCGAACCTATCTGCCTGTGTTGCGCCGGCGGTGAGGCGGGCTCTCAGCATTCAAGCGACTGACTGAGTGCCTGCAGGATGCCCCAGCGTCCGACGAGACCGACCAGGCGTCCCTGCGCATCCACCACCGGCAGTCGCTTGATGCGGTGTTCCAGCAACAGGCGCAACGCCTGATCCAGCGAGGTATGGGGCGTCACGCAGACCGGCTGTGGGGTCATCACGTCGCCCGCGCTGCGGTCGTGCAGCGTGACACTCGCAGCAGGGGGCGCAGCAGCCCCCTGATGGGTCAGCGCCTGTAGAATGTGGGGACGCTCCAGGGCACTGGCCCGCTTGATCAGGTCGCCATCGGTGATGATGCCTACGACCTTGTGGCCGGCGTCCACGACTACCACGCGGCGTTGTGCGGCGCTAACCAGTGCGTCAACCACCTCGGAGAGGGTAGCGTCGGTGCGCACGGTCGGCACCTCGGTCATCATCACGCTGCCAACCGTCAAACCGCCGCCAGGCGTGGGGGGTGTGCGGGCCAGTTCGGCCACAGGCGGCTGGGCCATCGCCCGCAATATATCAACCCGGCTGACGATACCGATCACGTGGAGGCTGGCGTCAACAACCGGCAGTCGCTTGACATCACGCTCGACCATCCGCTGCATCGCTTCCGCGACCGAGGTGTCAGGAGTGACGGTGAGGACTGGCGTTGTCATCACCTGAGAAACGGGGGTGTCAGATCGGCGCAGCTCGCTCAAATGCTGGCGCAGCTCGGTGGTGGTCAGCGCCTCCTGGACGGTGGTGGCGAGGAGGCCGGCGCGATTGAGAATGTCGCCGTCGGTGAGGATCCCCACCAGCTGACCGGCCTCGTCCACCACTGGCAGTGTGCGGTATCGCTGGCCGAGCAGCATCTCCACGGCCCGCCACAGCGGCGCTGAGGCACCAACGACGTGGACGTCACGACTCATGATGTTGGTCACAGGCATTTGCGCCGGCAGATCACGTAGACCGCGATGCCGGTACGCCGCAACCTGCACCGCCTGCACCGTAATGAGTCCCTCCACCACGATGTCACGCAGCCGGGGCAGAACACGGTCCACCCGGCCGGGACTGTCAATCCACTCGATCACCAGAGGTAGATCGGTGGAGAGAGCGACGATGTCGGCGCTGCGGACGCGGCTATGGGCGCCGAAGCCGGCCAGCGCACGAGTGACCGTGGCGCCGGCGCAGTCTTCCGCCCGCAACAAGTCAAGAATCGCGCGATAGAGCGGCTTATGATTATATTTGTCGCTCTCGCCGATATAGATGGTTACCTTCTTGGCCAACCCTGCGATCTGCATCTAGTTGCCTCCAGATTGGAGTACTCGGGCGATCAAGACGCCGACTGTCACACTCGCCATAGACAGGCTCACATTGAGCAGCAGGTTAAGAAGAGCGCCGACGATGGCTCCTTGCTCGGCCAGCCGAAAGGTCTCATAGGCGAACGACGAGAAGGTCGTGAAACCACCGAGGAAGCCCACGACCAACAGCAGACGCACCTCGGACGGCACCGCCAGCCGTCCGCCGATCCAGGTTAGCACAAAGCCGATGGCCATGCTACCCAGCGTATTCACTGCCAGCGTGCCGTAGGGGAAATCAGCACCCCAGCGCTGGGCGCACCAGACGGTCACGGCGTAGCGGGAGACCGCGCCCAGAAAACCTCCAACGCCGATGTAGACGAACGATAGCACAAGTGCCCTCCGGTGATTGGATGTCAGATTGCGCGCAGGTGGCACGTATCGTTCAACGTGACCAGCGTGTAATCAGTGCCGTCGGTCTCAAACGCGTTGACCGCGCAGGTGTCCTGCCTGAGTCGCCAGAAACGCTCATTGCCGAGCCCCAGAACGGCCAGCAGGATGAGGCGGTTAACCACGGTATGCGCCACGAGGACGATGGTCTCTCCGCCGTGGCGATGAGTCAGCTCGGCCACCGCTGCCATCGCGCGCTCCCGGACCTCGCCCAGCGTCTCGCCGCCGGGAATGTGGGCGCGATGCGGCTGATTCTGCCACGCCTCCAGTGTCTCCGGCCAGCGCGCACGAACCTCGTCCGACGTCAATCCCTGCCACTCGCCGTAGTCAATGTCAATGAGACCGGCGTGCGGCTGCACAGTCACCGGGAAGTGTCGGGCGATCGCTTCGGCGGTCGTGGCCGCTCGCTGCAGAGGACTGGTATACACGGCCGACACAGCCCAGCGCGCGGCGACGTAGTGCCCGGTCGCCCGGGCTTGCGCCAGACCGGTCTCGTCGAGGGGCAGGTCAGCGCGACCTCGAAAGCGTTCCTCCCGGTTCCACGCCGTCTGCCCGTGGCGAACGAGTATCACAGTCGTCATCGGTCACCTCTGGTGCACTCGAAATGTCGCGCGGCCCTTGCCGGGGGCGCACGGTCGATTCTCCATTCGGGTGGTGTGGCGGCACACCTCACCCGCCGGCCCCCGGGGTCAGGGGGTGAGGCCTGCACCGCCATTTTCATCCCTGTTGGTGAGCGCCAGCTCGCAGTCACACCTTGTCAATTCGCAGCCGCCGGTTGCACTGCGCCACAGCACGGTTGCCGCGCGGGTCAATGATTGTGGTCGCCTTTGAACCATCTCCTCACCGCTGAAGAGACGGATTTCCAGAACGGCATCAGGCTGCAGCCAGCGGTCGGCGTGGTTGCGGCGGGTGCGCCGGCTACCGCGATGCTATCGAGGCGTTCCTGCAGCGCCTTCACCTCGGCACGCAGCCGCTCTGTCTCGGCTTTGAGTTCGTCGCGCTCGGGCTGCAGACGCTTGATCACTGCGTTCAAGCCACCCACCGAGGTCTGGAGTGCCGCGGAGCGCATTTCGAGCACCTGGTTGTCTCGCATAAACGAAAAGGTGCGAAACTTCATCACCGCCGCGAGCGACTCCAGGTCGGCCAGCCGCTCGGCCAACCGTCGCCGCTGGTCATCATCCGACTCCAACGCGAGTTGACCCTGCGCGTAACCCAGCCCGAGCGTCAGCAGGATGCGGAAGCCTTCTTCCTCTTCCCATTCGTTGCGTTGAATCGCCGCCAGCATGTGATCATAGGTCTCGCGGAGAACCTTGATCCGGACTTCGACGGTCTCGGCGTCGGCGAAGAAGCGCTGCTCGAAATCAGCGCTGCCTGCTGTGGTCAGATTGCCTTCGGAATGAGCATTCATGGTGTTGTCGCCCGCCGGGGCTGGTTGGCGTCGAACGACTGGCCGACCAGGGCCGCCACGCTGCGCACCCAGGCATCCGCTTCCTCGCCCCACGGCTCATCCTGAAAGCGGTAATCATTCTTGCGAATGACTTCACACAAGTGGCGGCTCAGCCGCTCCCAGACGCTGCGTTGCGCCTGCAGCAATGCCCCCAGCGCAGCCTGACTGCGGGCACGAGGGACTGCCCGGCGCAGGTGCGGCAAGCACAGTCCGTCGGACGATACGTAGGCATCATACAGGTTATCGGGGCCTGTCAGGTGTTCGAGGAGCACATCCAGATAGATGGCTTCCATCGTATGACATTGCGCGCAGACGGGGCATACGCCATCGGCCCGCGGCTCGAGGCTGGCGGAGATTTCGGCTGTCTCCGGCGGAGGCGGCGTCCCGATCGTCTCGCGCAGACGCACCAGGCGACCGCGGGTATCCACCGCCGGTGGCCTGGTGGCGGCGTCCAGGGACTGCATGATGTCCTGGAGCACATCTTGCATCAGGATCGCGACGGCCAGCGATGCGCCGGGTCGCACCAATGCCCAGCCGTGTTCACGGCAAAACCCTCTGGATTGGCGTAGCTCGCGCCTGAGATCGGGATCCATCACCCGCTCCCACAGCAGGAAGTCCAGATGGCGCTCTGAGACGCGGGCGATCAGTCGGCAGAGCGGACAGCCTCTCATCGCCAGCGCGTCGCGGAGATCGTAGTAGCTGGAGTGACGTGTCGTGCCGCGGCGCCGGGAACCCCTTTCCGTCGTCATCGTCAATCAGAGCCCTTCCGTTCAGGGTTGCCTTGTCGTGACGATCTGTGGTCCCGACAGTGCGGCGATGGCACGCCGCGATGCGCCTGTCTCCTCGCCGCGTGGCTCGTCACGGAAGCGATAGTCCTCCTTGCGAATGATCTCGCTCAGCTGTTGCAGCGTGCGCTGCCAGATGTCGCGCTGGACACCGATCAAGGCGTCGAAGACAGAGGATGTTTGCGCCAGACTGAGCGCCTGGCGCAAATGCTGCAGGCACAGGCCGTCCGAGGCACGATAGTCTGCCAGCAGCCCGTCTTCCTGGTCCCTGAGTGCCTCGATCAGCGTGGTGATGAGCACGCGTTCGGTCGTCTCAGCGTGGAGGCAGACGGGGCAGCGGGCCTGCGGTCCCAATTGGGCGACAAGTTCTGTGTTGGCCGGGGCCGGGTTGCCAGGAGTCAGCATCTCCCGGGCGCGTCGGCGCAGCGAGGGCGGCGGCGGTTGAAAACGCGCTGCGTCGAGGATGCGGAGCACCGTCTGCATCACATCGCGCATGATGATCACAGCCCCCAGCGAGCTGCCACCTTCGACCAACTGCCAGGCGTGCTGCTGACACAACCCGCGCGCTTCACGAATGTCGTGGCGCACGCCCGAGTCGTTGACGCTTTCCCAGAGCAGGCCATCCAGATGCCGTCGCACCGCATCGTCTTTCAGGCGACATACGGGGCAGCCCGATTGTGCCATCGCGTCTCTCAGATCATAGTAGCTCATCGTTCTGCTCATAGCGCACCATTCCAAACAGAAAGCCTCTACCCACCTGACGCATCAGCGTCCTCGAGGTAGAGGCTATCAGTCGAGTCACGACGGGCGAGGATGCTGTCACCCTCGGGCGAGCCTCATCGCCAGAACTATATAGATTATACCCCGTCAACGTGGGGGATGCAAACGCCGGATGGTCAAGCCGAGGGTCTCGCGGATTCCCGTCACGCGGCCAGGGCCGGCGTCGTCATGCCGGCCGGTTCGCTGTACAGCACCTCGTCGCTGTCATCATAGGCGATGATCTCGGCATAGCGGCCCCAGGCGATGGCCGTCTCGAGCTGTTGCTCCGCTCGTTCGGGTGGGTATTCCAGTTCGAGGGCGGTCTGTATCACCTCACGTTTGAGCCGCTGGTTTTCGGCGGCGCGCAGCATCGCGCTCAGCCATTTGAACAGCGGCAGACGACGAATACGCGTGGCGAAGATCTCCTTGCGCGCCAGGATGCTGGCCTCGGCGAACGTCTCACCCAGGGGGGTGAGACTGATGTCGCCGTGGGCGATCACGGCAAAGCCCAGCAGCTCGGCTGCCTCGGTCAGATGGAGCAGATGATCCGAGTCGACGTGCAGGTCTTCCGCCAGTCGGAAGATGTCGCGCGGGCGCCCGGCTTCCTCGACCAGGCGCTCCAGCAGGCCGGCCAGGTCGTTGATACTGA
>Ga0101944_10007746_pt1 | contig 10590 bp, 8 predicted proteins | sample DewCreD2012metaG_FD_75245 | JGI IMG/M metagenome (GOLD analysis project Ga0101944, IMG submission 75245) | Hot spring sediment bacterial and archeal communities from British Columbia, Canada, to study Microbial Dark Matter (Phase II) - Dewar... ...
TTGAAGAACCCACTCGCCGTGACGTTGGACACCGTAACCGATGTGGTTGTGTTCGTCGCGACCAACGCACCACCTACAGGCGTCCACAGCGAGAAGACGTCGATATTTTCCGTGAACAGCAGTTGGTAGTTGGTTTCCACCTGGCTAGTCCACTGAACCGAGACCCTATTTCCAGTGTTTGAGTTTATTTGCAGGAGCGGTGGCGTCTGAGCGAGAGCCGTCTGAATGACTCCGGACAGAATCACCGCCGTGACCGCCACCAGTTCGAATACTTGTCTGGATCTTTTCACGACTGCCCTTCCCGGCTGCCTTGGCTGGTTTCCCCGGAAGAGAAGGGTCGCAGAGCCGCGCACTTTCTCTCGCGGCACAGCCACGCGCCCTACCAGAAAAACACACGGGCCACGCCGATTGCTCGGCGCGACTGGCTTTGTCCGGTATCTGTCCCGATGTGGCTGTTTCCGAGAGAAACCGATAGGCAGAGCTACCGTAATTTGTTGGTTGTTCGTTTGCATACTCTGCCTCGACTACAGCCTCATTTTTAGCAGCGAATCGAGAAGATAGCAACCTGGAGATTTGCGGGCGAGTTGCCTCAAATACAAAGTGCGCTATCGTTGTCCCATGCCGATTTACGAGTTTCATTGCGAGCAATGCGAAAGAGACAGCGAATTGCTGGTGCGCAGCAGCAATTGGGAAGGCACCCAATGCCCCCATTGCGGCTCGACCCGCCTGTCAAAAAAGCTGTCGGTGTTCGCCTCCACAACGGCGAACTCGGGCGGCGGCGACGCCCCGGCCTGCGCCATGGGCAATGGCGGCGGTTGCGGCTGCTGCTGCGGGGGCGGGTCTCATCGCCATTAACCGTTTTCCCAATAGCCCGCCCGGCCGCGGTCTTGCAGCGGCGTGTTGGGCGGAAAGTGGGTTCCTGTGTCCCAAGACCCGCTCACAGGACCTTCACGCCGCCGGAACATCACCCGCGGGTTGCACGACGGTCGAGGGCTGGATTTGAGTCAGGTTGGGCACCGCCCAATCCGGCTGGTGCTGTCGCAACTCTTCCAGGGTGGCGCCGCCGGTGGCCACGGCCAGGACCCGCGCATGAATCGCCCGCGCGCAGCGGATATCCAAGGCGGTATCTCCCACGACGAGCACTTGCTCATCCCGCAACGGTTCGCCCAACAGCCGGCTGCCGCGCGCCCGGGCAATTGCCGCAATCTCGCCGCGGTCCTCGGCGTCGTCGGCGAACGCGCCTGTGGTGAACAAGTCCCACAAACCTGCATAGCGGAGCTTGATTTCCGCTCCCAGACGGATATTGCCGGTGAGCAGGCCCAGCACCGGCGGGCGCGGCAGTTCCTGCAGCCCGCGGACAAACTCGCGCACGCCCGCGCAAATTTCGATTCTGGCATCCTGCAACAGGTGATCCAGCCAGAAGACGTAGCGGTCAAAAAAGCGCTGAAAATTTTCCGGCGTCGTTGGAATGTTGTGAAACCCGAAAAACTCGCGGACCAGGCTGCGGTCGGTCCGGCCGGCAAATTTCAACTTCTCGAACCCGTCCAGTTGGCCGAACTCGGTCGAGAACACCTTGCCGAAAGCCCGCACACCGGCGCCGCCGGTCCGGATCAGCGTCCCGTCAACGTCGAACAAGACCAGCCGGACTCCCGGTGCGGGCGTTGGCGGATGCTGCGGCAAATGGACGGTCATGCGCAAAAAGCTTCAAAACGGCCGGTGTAACCGCCGGCTCAATCAGTTCCCGGAGCCCGCGCGAACCCCCGCAGCCATCTGCGGAGCCCGCATGGATACTCTCTGCAGTGTCAGCCTGCCATGACTGTCCCACGCGTTCAAGGGCGCGTTGGCGCAGCCTCGGCGGGCTCTGCCGGATGGGCCCTGCCGCAGTTTTCCGGCGCGACCCCGGCCATGGGTTGGTTCTTTCCCCCTTGCGCCGGCTCAACGGCCGGCCCTGCTTGAGACCTCATGCTTTCCAGTCTGACCATCCATGCTGCTGATGAACTCCTGCGCCGCCGGGAAATCACCTCGGTTGAGCTGACGCAAGCCGTATTCGATCGCATCGCGCAGATCGATCCGACCCTCCATGCCTACTTATTCTTGGCGCACGATGCGGCGCTGGCGCAGGCCCGCGCCGCCGACGAGCGCCGCGCCAACGGTGAAGACCGGCCGCTGCTGGGCATTCCACTGGCGATCAAAGACGTGATCTGCGTAAACGGTTTGCCTGCCACCGCGGGCAGCAAGATATTGCAGGGTTTTGTGCCGCCCTATGATGCCACGGCAGTGGCGCGCTTGCGCGCGGCGGGCGCAGTCTTCATCGGCAAGACCAATACCGATGAATTTGCAATGGGGTCCAGCACCGAGAATTCGGCTTACGGCGTGACGCGCAATCCATGGGATACCTCGTGTGTGCCGGGCGGATCCAGCGGCGGCAGCGCCGCGGCGGTGGCTGCCGACTTGTGCCTGGGCGCGTTTGGCACGGACACGGGCGGCTCAGTGCGGCAGCCCGCCTCGTTGTGCGGAGTCGTCGGCGTCAAACCGTCGTATGGGCGCGTGAGCCGCTATGGCCTCATCGCATTTGCGTCCTCACTCGATCAGATCGGGCCGTTCGCCAAGGATGTTGAAGACGCCGCGCTTTTGCTGCAAGCGATCGCGGGGCACGATCCGTTGGACTCTACTTCCATGGCGCTGCCCGTGCCCGATTATCGATCGTTCTTGAAGGCCGATCTGAAGGGCGTGCGCGTAGGCGTGCCGCGCGAATACTTCATCGACGGGATGCAGCCCGAAGTCGAAAGCGCCGTCCACGCCGCGATCGACGTGCTGAAGACGCTCGGCGCGGAGGTGCGCGAAGTTTCGCTGCCGCACACCGACTACGGTTTGCCGGTGTACTATCTGATCGCGCCTGCGGAAGCCTCGGCCAATCTGGCGCGCTTCGACGGCGTGCGCTACGGCCTGCGCGTCGATCGCCACGAGTTGTGGGCCACGTACAAGGCCACGCGCGGGCAGGGCTTTGGGCCTGAAGTCAAGCGCCGTATCATGCTGGGCACGTATGCGCTGTCCACCGGCTATTACGACGCATATTATCTGAAAGCCCAAAAAGTCCGCACGCTGATCAAAGGCGATTACGACGCGGCCTTTCAGCAGGTGGATGTGATCGCCTGCCCCACCTCGCCAACGACGGCCTTCAAGATCGGCGAGAAGGTGGATGATCCGCTGCAGATGTACTTGAGCGATGTATTCACCCTGAATCAGAACCTGGCCGGTATTTGCGGCATTTCATTACCGTGTGGTTTCGACGGGCGCGGCCTGCCGATCGGCTTGCAGATCAACGCCCCGGCTTTTGCCGAAGAACGGTTACTGCCTGTCGCATATGCTTACGAACAGGCCACGGCGTGGCATCGGCGTAAACCTCTGCTGCAGGGGTAATTGCTAAGATGAGCGTGTTCGATCGATTCTGGTGGCGGCCGTTTGGCAAAGTGGCCGAGATCGAGGCGGTCGATCTCAAGGCCCGATTGGATCGGCGCGAACCCGTGCAGCTGATCGATGTGCGGTCGGCGGGCGAATATACCGCCGGGCATATCGCGGGCGCAGTGAACGTTCCGATCGATCAACTGCGGGCGCGACTGCCTGAATTAGCGCTCGATCCGGCGCGGCCGGTGGTCGCGATCTGTTTTTCGGCGCATCGCAGCCCGCCCGCCGTGCGTGTCTTGCGGCAGGCCGGCTTTGACGCGCGGCAATTGCGCGGCGGTCTGATCGCGTGGCGGCGCCACAAATTACCGCTGGTCAAAGGGGCGCATTCATGAAAGTCATCATTCCGTTGGCCGGGCTGGGCACGCGCCTGCGCCCGCACACCTACACGCGGCCCAAGCCGCTCATCAACGTGGCCGGCAAGCCGATGCTGGCGCACATCCTGGACAAGTTCCGCGACCTGGACGTGGAAGAGTTCATTTTCATCGTCGGCTATCTGGGTGATCAGATCGAAAAATACGTCTCACAACAGTACGGCTTCAAGGCGCGGTATGTGGTGCAGCATGAAATGCTGGGCCAGGCGCACGCGCTGTGGTTGTGCCGCGACTACGTGCAGGGGCCGGTCTTCATGGTCTTTGGCGACACCTACTTTGAAGCCGATCTGAGCGAAGTACGAACCGCGCCGCGCGACTCGATCGCGTATGTGCATGAGGTGGAGGACCCGCGTCGCTTCGGCGTGGCGATCGTGGGCGACGACGGCGGCGTACTCCGGTTCAAGGAGAAGCCGTCCACGGTGGAGGATCGCCTGGCCGTGGTGGGCATGTACTACTTCACCGACGGCCCGGCGCTGATGCGCGCCTGCGGCGAACTGATGGACAAGCGCATCACCACCAAGGGCGAATACTTCCTGACTGATGCCATCAACCTGATGATTCCCAACGGCTACCGCTTCGTCACGCGCACCGTGGACGTATGGCGCGACACGGGCAAGCCCGAAACCGTACTGGACACCAACCGCTATCTGCTGGAGCACGGCAACGACAACAGCGCGCAGCTCCGCTGCGACAGTTGCGTCATCGTGCCGCCGGTAAACATCCACCCTTCGGCGTACATGGAGCACTCGGTCGTCGGGCCGAACGTGACCATCGGCGCGGACTGCCGCATCGTCCGCTCCATCATCCGCGATTCGATCATCGAGTCGGGGGCGTTGATCGAAGAGAGCATGATGGATCAATCGCTCATCGGCAAGGAAGCGATCGTGAAAGGCCGCTACCGCCAGTTCAACGTCGGCGATTCGGCCATGGTGGGCTACAGCGACAACAACGAGGAGTGACATGCGCAACTTCATTTCGGCCAAAGCCAACGCCATCCCGCCCAGCGGCATCCGTAAGTACTTTGACATTGCGGCGACGATGAAAGATGTCATTTCGCTGGGCATCGGCGAACCCGATTTCACCACGCCGCCCAACGTCATCGACGCCGGCATCGCGTCGCTGCAGCGGGGCGACACGCACTACACCAGCAACAGCGGCACCGTGGAGCTGCGCCGCGCGCTGAACGGCTATTTGCAGCGGCGCTATGGCGTGGATTTCGATCCCGACACTGAACTGCTGATCACGGTCGGCGTGTCCGAGGCGCTGTATCTGGCGCTGACCGCCGTGCTCGATCCGGGCGATGAGGTTATTGTGCCGCAGCCGTGCTTTGTGGCCTACACTGCCGAAGTGACGCTGGCGGGCGGCGTGCCCGTGCCCATTGCGACCCGCGTCGAAAACAACTTCATGGTCACCAAGGCCGAGATCGAAGCGCAGATTACACCTAAAACCAAGGCTATTCTCATCGGCTATCCCAACAACCCGACCGGCGCGGTGATGTCTCGTGAGCGCCTGCTTGACATCGCGCAGCTGGCCGAGAAATACGATCTGGTGGTCGTCTCGGACGAGATCTACGATCGGCTGGTGTACGCCCCCATGGCCGATTCGTCGGCGCTGCCGCAACACACCTGCTTCCCGACGCTGCCCGGCATGCGCGATCGAACGATCTTGCTGGGCGGCTTCTCCAAATCGCACGCCATGACCGGCTGGCGCATCGGCTATGCTGCCGCGCCCAAAGAACTATCGGCGGCGATGCGCAAGGTACACCAGTACACCATCATGTCCGCGCCGACCATGGCGCAGGCCGCCGCCGTGGAAGCGATCGAGCGCGGCGAAGAGCACGTGGAGATGATGCGGCAGGAATACGACCGGCGGCGGCGGTTGATCGTGAGCGGCTTCAACAGCATCGGCCTCAAGACCTTTGAGCCGCAGGGCGCCTTTTACGCTTTTCCGTCGATCGCGATCAGCGGCATGAAAGAAGATGAATTTGCCGATCGCCTGCTGCAAGAGGAACATGTGGCCGTGGTGCCGGGCGCGGCCTTCGGCGCGGGCGGTGCGGGCTTCGTGCGAGCGTCTTACGCTACGGCCTACGAGAAGATCGAAGAGGCCCTGCGCCGCATGGAGCGTTTTGTGCGAAGGTACGGATAAGTCGATGGATTACGAAGCCGTCATCGGGTTAGAGGTTCATGCCGAGCTGCTGACCCGATCGAAGATGTTTTGCGGCTGCGCCGTTGTCACCTCCGACGGTGAGCCGCCCAACTCACACGTCTGCCCGGTCTGCACGGGCATGCCGGGGATGCTGCCCGTCATCAACCGCCGCGCGGTGGAAATGACGATCATGACCGGGCTGGCGCTCAACTGCGCCATCGCCGAGTTCAACATCTTTGCGCGCAAGAACTATTTCTACCCCGATCTGCCCAAAGGCTACCAGATTTCGCAGTACGAGTATCCGTTGTGCAAGAACGGCTGGCTGGACATCGAAACGTCGCAGGGACCGCGCCGCATTCGCATCCGGCGGGTGCATTTGGAAGAGGACACGGGCAAATCGATTCACGCGGGTGACGCATCGCTGATCGATTTCAATCGCAGCGGTGTGCCGCTGATGGAGATCGTCTCTGAACCCGATCTGCATTCGGCCGAGGAGGTACGGGCCTACGCCGAGAAGCTGCGCGCCATTCTGCGCTACCTGGGCGTGAACAGCGGCGACATGGAAAAGGGCGTCATCCGCTTTGAGCCCAACATTTCCATCCGGCCGGTCGGCGCGGCAGAGTTTGGCACGCGGACAGAGTTGAAGAATCTCAACTCGTTTCGCGCGTTGGAGCGCGGCACGGCCTACGAATTGAAACGCCAGGCCGAAGTGCTGAAGCGCGGCGAGCCGGTGAAGCAAGAGACGCGCGGCTGGGACGAAGATCGACAGATCACGGTGCCGCAGCGCAGCAAGGAATTTGCCGAGGATTACCGCTATTTCCCCGAACCCGATCTGCCGCCGTTGATCGTCGATCGGTCGTGGGTGGACGCGCTGCGCGCGCAGCTGCCCGAATTGCCCGACGCCAAGCGACAGCGCTTTATCAGTGATTACGGCTTAGCACCTTTCGACGCACAGGTGCTGGTGGCGGAGCGCGCCGTGGCCGATTACTTTGAGGCTGCGATCTCTCACTCGGCGGGCCGCAACCCCAAGACGGTTGCCAACTGGCTGACCGGCGAAGTGTTTCGCTATTTGAATGAGACTGCCGAGTCCATCGCGCAGCTCAAAGTGACCCCCGCCTCGCTGGCCGAGTTGATCGATCTGGTGGAGGCGGGCGCGATCAACTTGAACACCGGCAAGCGCGTACTGGGCGAAATGCTACAGTCGGGCGAGTCGGCGCGCGCGATCGTCGATCGGCAGGGGCTGGCGCAGATCAGCGACGCGGGCGCGATTGAGGCTCTGGTCACCAAAGTGCTCGACGCGAATCCGGCGGAAGTCGCCAAATACCTCGGCGGCAAGGAAACCGTGCTGGGTTTTCTCGTCGGTCAGGTGATGAAGGAGAGTCGGGGCAAGGCCAATCCCGGCGCGGTGCAGCAGATCGTTCGCAGACAGCTGACCGAACGAAAAGGATAATGTGGCGTAGTCGCACACCACCTTGTCGAGGAGTTCTTTGTCGAGCGGCGGCCGGTCTGCGTTGTAATGCAAATCGCCCTCAAGTTGCAGGCACTTGAGGGCGATGGTCTGTGTTTGGGGTACGTTTATTTGGCGTCGGCGGCCCGCGCGGTCTGCGGTTCCAGCACCGCGTCAATCAGGCCCACTTCCACGGCCTGCGCCGCCGTCAGGTACATGTTGCGATCGGTGTATCTGAGGATCTGCTCGTCCGTCATCTTGGTCGATTCGCGCAGAATGCTGTTCAGCAGATCGCGCATGCGCAAAATCTCGCGCGCCTCAATCTCGATGTCGACCGCCTGACCCTGCACACCGCCCAGCGGCTGGTGCAGGTGGATGGTCGCATGCGGCAGCGCATAGCGCTTGCCCGGTGTGCCCGCCGTCAGTAAGATGGTGCCCATACTGGCCGCCATACCCACCGCCGTGGTGGACACCGGCGCCTGGATCATCTTCATCGTGTCGTAGATGGCCAACCCCGACGTGATCTGACCGCCCGGCGAGTTGATGTACAGGCGGATTTCGCGGTCGGGGTCCTGCGCGTTCAGGAACAGCAGCTGCGCCACGATGACGTTGGCGACCTGGTCGTTGATGGGCGTGCCCAGGAAAATGATGCGTTCTTTGAGCAAGAGCGAATAGATGTCGTAGGCGCGTTCGCCGCGGCCGTCTTGCTCGATCACCATCGGGATCAACGAAACAGGTGAATCCATGTGAATCTCCTTGCGAGTTGAGTTCAAAGTCGCTAGAGTGATTATAGCCGCCGGCGTGCAGGCGAGCCTGATCAAATCTACAGGCTTGCTACAGGCCCGATTGGTTTATGCCGCCGTCGCGGCTTCCGCCGTGGATTCAGCCGTTGGCGCGAGAGCCGGCGCTTCGCCCTTGGCAATCGCCACGGCGCGAGCCATCCCGGCGCTGCTCAGCATATCCAGGTGAATGGCGTGGCGGCTTTCCTCGCCGGAGAAAGCTTTACGCGCCGCGTCGGTCTGCTCGCCGTACATGGCGGCCATGCGCTCGATGCGCTCGGTCACTTCGTCGTCGCTCACCGTAATCTGCTCTTCGCGAATTAGCTGGTTGAGCACCAGGCCGCGCTTCAAACGAATCTCGGCCGTGGGGCGCAGTTCCTGGCGATACTCCTCCGCCGACTTGTTGAGCGCCTTCAGATACTCGTCCAGCGTCATGCCCTGATCTTTCATGCGTTTCTCGGTGCGCTCCACCAGCGCGTCGATCTCCTGCTCCACCAGCTGCGGCGGATACTCAACGGTGGCGATCTTGACGAATTCGTCGATCACGCGGTCGCCGTATTCGCTATCGGCCTGGCGGCGCTTGGAGGCCAGGATCTCCGATCGGATCTGCGCTTTCAGCGCATCCAGCGTCTCAAAATCGCCCACCGTCTGCGCCAGCGCGTCGTCAAAATCGGGTAATTCGCGCTTCTGCAATTCGAGCAATTTAACCCGGAACTGGCCGGTCTTGCCGGCAAACTCGCCGTACCGTTCGGAATCGGGGATCGCCAGATCAAACGTCTTCTCTTCACCGACTTGCATACCGATGATGCCCGCACTGAAGTCCAGCAAGTCTTCGTCGCGGTCGAGTTCCGGGTACAGGTTGATCGTTACGCCGTGCTGCTGGCTGATGAACGGCTCCCCGTTCACCGTGCCCTCGATGTCCACCTTAGCGATCATGCCGGCTTCGGCCGGGCCGTCGCCAGCCGGCGCAATGATGGCCTGATCTTCGCGGATGTGTTCAAGCTGGTGTTCAACTTCGTGTTCGTCTACTTCCGGGGCCACATAGGGTACGCGCACGCTGCGATAATCACCCAGCTTGACCACCGGCGCGAGCGGGATCAACATTTTGAAGACCAGCGGGTCCAGGCTCACATCTTCCATCTCGCCCGGCCCAAACGGCTCGATGTTCTGCTGCTCCAGCGCCTCTTTGTACAGCTTCTGGCCCAGCTGATCGATGACCTCTTCGTACAACGCCTGCTTGCCCAGCATGCGCTCGATGACGGCGCGCGGCGCTTTGCCGGGCCGGAAACCCGGCACGCGATATTTGGCGGCCAGCCGTTTGGCGGCCTGCGCCAGCGCCGCTTCCACCTGATCGGGCGGCACTTCGATGGTCAATGCCAGCTGGCGATTTTCACGGAGTTCAGTTGTAACGTTCACACTATCCTCTTGCGAATTGGGAGTTGGCTGTTGGAGGCTAGATCTCAGACCACACTGTGGCGCATCGTCAATCTAAAATCCAAAATCAGCAATTTCAAATCACTGGTGGGGACGGAGGGACTTGAACCCTCACGCCTTGCGGCACATGATCCTAAGTCATGCTTGTCTGCCAATTCCAACACGTCCCCGGCGCCGATAGATTATACCTGAGACACGCTCATTCCACAACATACCTGCTGATCGGTCGGTCATTCTCACCGCGGCCTGGGGCGAAGCTGTTGTGAATTGCGCCCCATTCATTGTATACTTGTCACGCTTGTCTGGCCGGTGGACGCCATCGGCTCTGGCTCAATGGCTCCACTATCCAGCTATCGCACAACCGTACGACCGCACCAATGACCACAGACCCTTTAATCGGCAAATATCTCGGCGCCTTCCAGATCCTCGAATTGATCGGGCAGGGCGGCATGGCCGCCGTCTACAAAGCCATGCAGCCCGCCATGAACCGCACGGTGGCCGTCAAAGTGCTGTCGCCGCAGATGGCAAGTAATGCCACCTTCCTGGCGCGTTTCAAGCAGGAAGCGCAGATGATCGCCTCGCTGGAACACGCCTACATCCTGCCCGTCTACGATCTGGGCGAGCAGGACGGGCTGGTCTACATCGCGATGCGGTTCATGGGGTTCGGCACCATCCAATCGAGATTGAGCCGCGGCCCCGTCGCGCTGCGCGATGCCGCCCGCTGGATCGAACAGATCGGCGCCGCCCTGGACTACGCTCATCAGCGCGGCGTCGTCCACCGCGACGTGAAACCCAGCAACGTCCTGCTCGACAGTCAGGACAACGCTTTCCTGGCCGACTTCGGCATCGCCAAGTGGATGGCCGGATCGATTCAGCTCACGGGCAGTTCGGTCATCGGCACACCGCAGTACATGTCGCCGGAGCAAGGGCAGGGCCTCAAGATCGACGG
>Ga0101944_10007747_pt1 | contig 10589 bp, 4 predicted proteins | sample DewCreD2012metaG_FD_75245 | JGI IMG/M metagenome (GOLD analysis project Ga0101944, IMG submission 75245) | Hot spring sediment bacterial and archeal communities from British Columbia, Canada, to study Microbial Dark Matter (Phase II) - Dewar... ...
CTGCCCCTGGGATTGCAGAAGTCCTTTCTGCGGGTGTTGCAGGAGCGCCGCTTCCGCCCCGTGGGGGGCAACTCCGAGATAATCAGCGATTTCAGACTGATCGCCGCCACCAATCGCGACCTGGAGGAGATGGTGGCCCAGGGGCAGTTCCGCCAGGACCTGTTCTTTCGCCTGCGGACCTTCTCCCTGGAGTTGCCGCCTCTGCGCGAGCGCGGCGAAGACATGCCCGAGCTGGTCAACCACCATCTCACCCGCCTCTGCCAACGCTACAAGCTGCGGCCCAAGGGCTTCGCCCCGGATTTCCTCGAGGCCCTGCAAGCCTATGCCTGGCCGGGCAACGTGCGCGAACTGGTCAACGTGTTGGAGCGCTCCCTGAGCGCCGCCCAAGACGACCCCATTCTCTACGCCTACCACCTGCCCACCTATCTGCGGGTGGAGGTGACCAAGGCCGCGTTGCGCCGACCGGAGCCGGGGGCGCCGCAGCTGGCCATGGAGCTGGCGCCCCTGGAGCAAATGCCCTCCCTGGCCAAGGTGCGCGACGAGGCGGCGACGGCGGCGGAAAGGCGCTATCTGCGCGAGCTGTTGGCCCGCACCCATGGCGACATCCAGAAGACCTGCGCCATCGCCGATCTCTCGCGCGGCCGCCTTTACGCCCTGCTCAAGAAGCACGGCCTCTCGCGCAGGTGACGACCGACCGCGCGGAAGTCTTGCACGGTGGCACAACGTCCCGCCTGGCAAGACACCCGCGATCCCGCGCCAGCCGGCGGCAGCGACGCAAAGCGTGGGCCTGTAAAATATAAATCAATAATATCAAATATATATGTCTTTGCCAGTCTTTGGCATGGTTCTTGTTTGTCCACCGGGCATCCCTTTAGCGGTGTGCCGACATGAATCTCATCTGCTATTTGCCCGCCGAATTGCCGGTCAACTCGGATAAGTGAAAGCACGGAGTCGGCGTCATGGGGATCGGTATCGGAAACGTACTCGCCGAGATTCCGCATGTGGTCGCAGTCAGGATCGCCCTGGGCGTCGTCGGACAATGGGTTGAGGGTATGCGACACTTCCCAGCCGTCGGGCATTTCGTCCGCATCGGTGTCGGAGTTGGTCGGCGTGGTGCTGTTCTCGTACTCGGCGAGATCGTTCAAAGCATCGGTATCGGCGTCGGCTGTGCCGTCTCGGTTGGTGACACTGCCGAATGCCTCTGTCTCCCAGTAGTCGGCCATGTTGTCGAGGTCGGCGTCAACGAACTCGTCGGCCCCGATATCCACGATGGAAACAACGTTGCTGTGACCGGGATGATCCCATCGCGCCTCGCCGTCAATGTCGGTCGGTGGTGCCTCAAGCGCCGTTCCGGCGTCAATGCAGGGTGATGTACTCTTGAGGCGACCGGATGGGGTCAACTGCGGCGCGTTTGTAATGTTACCTTCGCCGCCGGTTTCGGGTGTGGGGACGGTGCAGCAATACGAAAAGGACACGTTCGTTCCGACGTTGAGGAAGTTGACGCCGTTGTCTGCGGTGTTGCCGTAGATGATCGTGTTTAGGATGGCGGTAGTTTTGGGGTAAGGCGGCCCGCCGGGAGCATTCGTGACTACACAGAGGCCGCCCGCATTCGTGGCGTTGTTGCCGGTAAGTGTGCTGTTGATAAGCCGGCCGCCGTCCAGGTAGTACGCGCCGCCGCCATCGGTCGCGACATTGCCGGACACGAGAGAAGATCGAAGTTCTCCGCCGTAAACGCAGAAGACACCGCCTCCCGCTCTCGCCGCTGTGTTATCCGTCAACCGGCACGCTTCAACCTGCACGGAGTCTGAAAAGGCGATGCCTCCACCGGCGAACGCGGTGTTGCCCACGAACATGCACTGGCCGATAGCAACGCTGCTTGGCGCTGAAAGCGCGATGACACCGCCCCCCATCCAATCGGCAACGTTGTGATGCAAGGTGCAACCGGACACAGAGCCCCCAAGCGCGAATATACCCCCGCCAAAGGAAGCGGTGTTGCCTGCAACCGTGGAGTCGCGGACATCTCCGCCCCAGTTGGCAATTCCGCCACCCCAGGGGGCAAAATTGGATGTCACCGTGTTGCTCGCCGCTACGCACTCGCCACCCAGCAATAACCCTCCACCCGTTGTGCCTGCGGAATTGCCGACGAACTGGGAATCTTGAACGCGTATCTCGCTCGTTGAAGTAGCCGACGCGGCCAGCGGCACAATGCCGGTAATGACCCCCGATGACACAGCACCCGCCAGCATAACGCCGCCCCCGGCGATGTCGGCGCTGTTTGACGCAAAACTGCAACTGTGCAAGACACCAGCGTTGACGACAACTGCACCTCCACCAACAGCGGCGGAACTGTTTCGCAAGAACGCAGTATCGCCTACCATCCCCCCGTTTTCCATGTAGATACCCCCGCCGATTTGAGCCACGTTGGCACCGAACAGGCAGTTGCTGACAAGAAGCCCCTCGGTGTCGAGAAAGGCAACCCCAGCGCCGGGGTCAACTGAGATGTTCGCAAATTGCCCTCGCAAGTCCACGGTGGGAAGTTGAGAGGAAATTGGAAACGTTCCAGGCTGCAACGTGGCACGAAGTGATCGCATCCCACCTGGTATTTCGGGAAGGCGGGAAAGCATATTGGTTAGATTGAGGCTGACGGCTTCTAAGGCGTCGACCACGTTCGAGAGTGACGCGACGTCTACGGTATTGCTTCCGTAGCATAAGCCACCGCCCGCCAGGCCAGCGCTGTTATCGAGGAATTCGCATCCTTGGATCACGATGCTGGAATCACACATCATGCCGCCGCCGTTGGTCAGTGCGACGTTGCCCGCAATTGTGCAGTTCCGCAGAATCGCCACTCCCGGAGAGATGGTATACACTCCACCCCCGTCTACGGCGGCGTTGCCGTCAATCTGGCAATCAACAATGGTGCCGTTTTCGCAGGCGACGCCTCCGCCGGAGGAAGCATCGTTGCCGGCAATCCAGCAGTTCGAGATTGTAGCGCCGCCGCCGCAACATACGCCACCGCCCCAGTTCGCGCCCAAGTTGTTCAGTATCGAGGAGTCTTGGAGCGTGCAGCCCTGCCACACAAATGCGCCGCCTGCACCCGATTGAAGAGCGTAGCCACTTGTTGTCTGATTGGCCCGGATTGTACAGCCGGCGGCTCGGCCAGTAGCAACGGAATCGGAAGCTGCCGTCTGACCTTGTGCATTCTGGTTCGGCAGGGCTGCCCAGTCGATTTCCCAATTTCGAGCCAGTGCCAGTCCGCCGCCCCAGGTGGCGGCATTGCTTTCTATGAGTGTGTTCTCGATGAGCCCTGATCCAGCAATGCCGCCACCGATTCCATCGCCTATGATCTGATTTCCGACAACGCTGCAATTGTGGATCGACCCTGTCGGAATGCAGATGCCGCCGCCCATAGCGATGTACCCGGTGACGGCAACAACATTGTCGCGCACCGAGCAATTCGTCAGCGTTCCGCCAGTGCAGTAAATGCCTGCGCCGCCAGTGAAGTCTGCCCCGGCAACGAAATGCCCATTGGCGAATGACACGGCTTCAACGCGAGCATCGGGGTGTGACAGCCGCAGACAGCGTGTGGTATGCATTCCATCGACGATGGTGGCCTGCGGTCCATGGATGCTGACCAAGGCGATGCCCTGAGTGATAGTGAGTTCCTGCCAGACAGAATAGGTACCCGAGTTTAGCTTCACGGTGCCGCCATGCGATGCGGCATCAATGGCGTCCTGAATATTCGTTGCGGCATCCACCCAGTTGGTGAATGGCCACTGGTGATGCCCCGAAAGTGACACGTAATGAGTGTTGGCTTCCCAGGGGGAAAACTCATACGCCCCTATGTCCACGGCGGGAACACCATCGGAGTTCCCGTCAAGTGGGCGCGGAACCCCGTCTAAGTCGCGGTTGGGCGCTCTGTTAGTGGTGCCCGCGTCAATGCAGGGAGATGTCGGTTTCAGGTGGAAATCCCCGAAAGCATCAACAAAACCGGGGTCATCCGCAATGTTGCCGAAACCGGGAACAAGAGGGGTTGTGCAGGTGAAAGAGTAGATGATGTTGGTTCCGTCATTCGCATAATTGGCACCGTTGGCCCCAGCATTTGTGTAGAGGATCGTGTTGCAAACCGTCGCATTTGAGAGGCAATAGATACCTCCCCCGCCGCCCGATGCCGAATTGTCGGCGACAGTGCAATTTTGGATTGTGCCGCCGGCGCAGAGAATGCCGCCCCCTTCACAAGCTGTATTCCGACTCACAAGGGAGGACTGTAGATCCCCGCCGCCCAAGAAAAGAATGCCACCACCTGCGGTTGACGCCGTGTTGCTCGTGATGCTGCACGCCTGCACCAGTGCAGTTGGTTCAAGTCCCATCCCGTATGAGGCCATCAACAGACTCATCCCCCCGCCGGCCAAGGCAAGATTGTCGCCGAGCAGACAATCCCGAATGGTCAGGTTATGTAGCGGCACGAGCGCGAACACTCCGCCGCCGAGCCATTCGGCCCTGTTTCCTTGCACGGCGCAGTTGGAAACACTGCCTTCAGTGGCAAAGATGCCGCCACCAAAGGAAGCGGAGTTGTTTGTAACGTCTGTCTCGTGGATGGCTCCCCCCCAAAGGGCGAGCCCGCCGCCCCACGTGGCATGATTGCGAGTTATGGAGCAATGTTCCGTAGTGCCCGCACTGGCCAGTATGAGGCCGCCGCCCACGGTATCCGCCGAATTCTCGCGGAATTCGCACTGTTTGATGGCCGGAAGTTCGGCGGTAACGTCCGACTCGGCGAGTGGAACAGCGATATTAGTTGTAACAAACGCCTCTGAACTCACAACCACGGCGCCGCCACCTGCCACAGCCGTATGGTTAGAAATAATAGTGCAATTCCGCAGCTCCCTCCCATCTAGCAGAAGCAATCCTCCAGCGAGAGCGGATGAATCATTTTCTGCTAAAGTGGTGTCGCACAACTCCCCACCGTCCGCCGCGAATATTCCGCCGCCAATTTGCCCTTGGTTCTTGCGGAAGAGGCAGTTGGTGAGGACTACCTCCGCTGTATCCACGAGCAACAGGCCCCCACCGTAATCAGCCGTATTGCTGACGATGACGCAACCCACTATCTCTCCCGGTGGAGGGCTTTCCGCACCCGACATGGTGTTCGCTCCAACGTGAGATTGCACGGTCAGAGTGCCGCCTTTCTCGGGAGACCCATCAAGTCCTTGCGGCAATTGCGAAAACATGTTTGTCAGGCTTTGTTCCAGGTAGTCCAACTGACGCACAACGTTGGTGAATGCCAGCAACACCGGGATCACGTTGGTCATGACCTGGCTTACGTTGGTCAAGGAACCGCAGCACAATCCCCCGCCGGAAGATGCCTTGTTGCATTTGAATGTGGAATCACGCACTTGGGGATACGCTTCGTTCCATGTCTCGATCATGCCTCCCCCGATGAACGCCGAGTTCCCATCAAATGTACAGTTGATAACAGTGCCTCCGTCGCAGTGAAGTCCACCGCCAGAGATTGCGGCGGCATTGCCGATGAATGTGCAATTGGACACCGTACTGAGATTCGCATAGACGGCACCGCCATATCGGGCTGTGCAGTTAATGAAAACGCAGTCCAGGATTGCGTTGCTTGGTCCTGCCCATACCCCGCCGCCCTCATTGGTTGAAGAGCCGTTGCTGAGCGTGAGTCCGCGCAAAATGCAGTTGGCGTTGGATGAGAGCCGGAAGCAGCGGGTTGTCTGCCTTCCATCCACAAAAGTCGCGGCCGCACCGTTTGCACTCTCAACTAGCAGGTTTGTGCCCACGGTGATTTCCAGTGGAGGCTCAAAGGTTCCGTTGCCGACTATAACCGTCTCTCCACCGTTGGCCGCGTCTATGGCGCTCTGGATATTGGTGGCAGCGGTCACCCAGTTGGTAAAGGGCCATTCATGGGTGCCGCTGAGCGAGACGTAGCGCGTATCAGCGCGCGCACCGGAAGCACAGAACAGCAGCAACCCCAAGATGCCCTTGATCCCGTGATGCATCAACCTTCCTCCAAGTGGGAAGTCTATCACAAGTGCTCAAGGTCGGTTGTCAAAATACTGTCAATATTTTGCCAACAAGTCATATTCTCGCTCCCATTGGATGCGAAGACAGAAAAATTATCAGAATGACCAGATGGGACCGGCAAAGCGCACCGACCGGATGCCTATAGCGGGATCTCCGTACAGGTTGTACGCTAAGTAGTTCATCCACCACATGGCCGGTTCATCGCCTCCAGAAAAGGGCGCGTTGTCTGCTCGAAGATCACAGAGCGCGTCACCCGCCGCCATGCTCTCGGAAATGAGTCTGCTCGCAAAGTCGGACTCTATCCGCGGATTCGTTCCCGGCTCGTGCCAGACTGTGGTGAAGATGGGCGGAAACAGTTGTACAAGCATCTGGAGGTAGAACGTTATCGTCGACGCTCCGACAACAGACACGCCCCCATTCTTTAGCAGGCTATAGGTGAGATTGTTTGTGCTATCAGGATTTCCGGCGGAACAAGAACAGAAGAAGGAAAATACAGGTTCCGAGTCATTGAGTTGAGGCGTGGAGTTCGCAGTCATCTCACAAACCCACCCGTACCACCAGTCCCTGTATCCATAGATCGCCGTTCCATCGGGAACCCCGTCACCCAACCAGAAGACTGTGCCGTAATGCGAATTCGTCCATTCATTCAGGACGTTGGCTTCGGAGCAGTCGGAGTAGTTGAAAAGGCGCGTATACCAACCGTTCGGGTCGAGGGTCGGCGTCTGGATCTTCTCGCTTCCAAACTTATCTCCCCAGAAAAGGTTGTCGGCAAGATCGGGCATGGCTAAGATGGTTCTGTGGCGCCAAGCTGTAGTCGGCGCAGACGTGTTCTCATAGGCGACAATCTTGGCGAGTATCTTGTCCAGGGCGGACATGGGGCCGTAATGGGGAATCCTTCCAACTGCAACCTCATAGGCCCGATCCGGGCCGCCGTTGGTGTAATCGCTGTATTCCCCATAAAAGCCGTTCGAGTTAATGTCCCAGACGCCCGTCAAATCGGCGTAGTAGTAATCGGTTAAACAGACTTCGTTGGTTGACCGCGGATAGGAGGCTTTCATCGGAACATCGCTGGTCGGGTTTCCGACCAAAAGCACGTAGTCAATAACAACTTCAGAACTGGCGTTGGTGTAGTTCGCCTGCAACCAGGCGCGAATGTTATTTGCGGCAGTATCGCCCGTGCCTCCGCCCCAACCGCCTTGGCCTGTTGCAGTATTGCTTACGACCTGCACACTGAATCCGTGGGCCTGTTTCGACGCGACGAAATTTGTCAACTGGGTTGAGGCAGAGACGATGTTTGTGGTGGTGATGATGACGTAGCCGGGGCCTTGGGCCATCGCCATCTCTATACCCGCTACGCACGTCAAGGCCAGACTCGATAGAAGGACCGTTTTCATTGTGCTATCTCCGTTTAGGTCATTGTTCCGCTCGGTTTCCGTGAACGATCGGGGCCATGAGGCCGATGGGTGTTACTTGCCGGCGGCCTCATATTCATGTTCCATTTCGGCGAAATTGACTACTTGCGACTGAACGTTTTGACGGAACTTTGTGGCCATTACCGGGGATCGCGTTTTCATGGGCTTGAGGTTCGGTGACCTGTCGAACGTGACGACGAGAGTTCCGGCGGCAAGTTGCTTCAATCGCTGAGCGAATGGATTGTACTTGAAGGGCAGTATTTCAACTTCAACCATGCGCCACTCGCGCATTTGGGATGGCAGAACCAATGCAATGCACGAAGGCGGAGAATAGGCATCAGTGGAATAAGCAACGGTATCGCGGCCGTCTTGAAGGGCTACCCCCTTCGGCCATATTTCCTTTCCTCGGCTTATCGCGGGAGGTATGGGTGCCACGTCGAACTTGCCCTCTATTTCGCGCCAGTCTTGATTTGTCACCGCTGCCCGCACAGTTCGCAGTTCGGCGTTTGGAGGGAGAAGCATTTTGACTCTGAATTCCGGAAGACCTGGTTGTCCGGTCCTCCCTGTAAGCGCCGACCCGCTGAAAACCGCCAACTCATTATCGGTCTTTGATACCGCGATTTCTTTCAAGGGCAATTGGAATTCCAGGCAGTTTGTCGGAGAAGCGTCACCGGCCCAGGCAGTAACTACGCCGACCAGGAGAGCCAGAACGAACATCCCCAGTGTTTTCTTGCGCGTGTGTTGGCGAGAAGACATGCTTTCAATTGATTTCATGGCCGCGTCCTTTCCCGTTTGCAGTTCGTCGTTGTCGTTTTCAATTCATCAGTCCGCTTGGCGTGTTGGTGCCTATGCTGACGTCATCAAGCCAGACATCTTTACCCCATTTCCCGGTGATCGAAAACCGCGAGAACTCCACAATGGAGGAATCCCGGAATCCAAGCGCCGAAAAGATGTTCGTGCCGTCGAAGTACATGTCCCATGTCTTTTCCGTGAAGTCCTGTTTGACGGTGTAGCGGTGGTAGCCGGAAGACACCGTCACGTTGGTGCAGGTGTACCATGTCCCGGTGCTCCCCTCGCCGCTGTAGGCGACAATCTGGTCGCGGTCGTTGACCGCGAAAAAGCAGGGCTGCCAGGCCGGTGCTTCCGAAAGATCGGGCGTTTCACAGTAACGGACGGTGTTGGAGGGATCGAATGTCAGCCAGGAATCCAGCCAGACGTTGGTGAGGCCGTGAGCGCCGAAAAGGTGATGGGCCGTCACAACGTCGAAGGACTCCTGGAGCGCGAGCGCTTGCTGACCGCTGTGAACGTTGCTGGTGACCACAATGGCCTTGTTCGTGGGCCATGCAATCCAGCCGTTCTGGTTGCTGATGCTCCCGGCCTGAACGGTGTTCGTCTCAAAGCCTTCGGTGAAAGGCAGGCTGTAGTAGGTGTTGGACGTTGACGGACTCATGCCGTTGTCCACCTCCGTACCGTCGCCCATGTTGTCGCAGTCCGTATCGGAATTGGTTGCTGACGTGCTGTAGGTGAAAAGCTCGGCGTAGTCGTTCAGCCGGTCGTTATCGGTGTCCGCGTCGGCCGGATTGGTGCCGTACGTGTACTCGGCGGAATTGATTAGCGAGTCGCCGTCGCTGTCGTCGTCGGCATCCTGCGTCCAAATGCTCGAGAAGTATTGCAGTTCCCACCAGTCGGGAAGGCCGTCATCGTCTTCGTCGGTGTCCTCGGTCAATGTGATGTTGATCCCGGTCAGATTGTTCGTGACCAGAATCGAGACATTCGTATAGACGCCCCAGGGTTCCCCGTATTCCCGGACCTTGTTGGAGTTGCAGTCCCGGTACGCTTTGAACCAGTAGCTTGTGCCGTTGGCGACCTTGTTGTTTGTGTAAGCGCCAAGGCCGGACATTGTCGCCATGCAACCGACCCAGGAATTCGAGGATGTCACGGCGATCATGCGGACCGGCCCGGTGAGAGTGCCGGTGTAGCTGATCGTGCCGGAAACGGAGACGGGCTTCGAGGCGGCGTTTGTCGGGTTGGTGTGGTACATGTAGTGCTCCCGCCCGTCGCTGTAGCCGTCGGAATCGGAGTCAACGTCTGCATTGGCGGCGGCGTAGAAGCGAACCGTCACGTAGGAGTTGCTGGATTCCGGGTCCGTCCAGGCAATCCAGTTCGTCGAGGCGTTGACGTTGGTATTGATTCCGAGTTCCCACCAGAAGTCAATCAGTCCGGTCCCGCCGTCGCACGTAAAGATGTCCAGCCGGTTCGTGAAGTCGTCCGGGTAGGCGATTTTGACGGTGATACAGGCGTTGGCCTCCTTCTTGATCTCCACAAATTGGATGTTGGTCACGCTACCGCCGCCCCAGTCCATCATCATCATGCCGCCGCCCTCTTCCTCGGCGCGCATGGCGGCTTCGATGGACTGCTTCCAGACCAGCTTGATGAGTTCGTCTTCAAGGATGAGGTTGTAGGTGATGACGATTCGGCTCGGATCGTACATGGCAATGAGCCAGTCGGCATAGTCGCCGCCGACGGCGATAAGCGCGGCGTAATGTTCCTTTATGTACCACTGGGGATCGTAGTCCCAGGGTGCGTAGACGCCGCCGATTTTTTCGTTCTTGGCGTTCAGGATGATCCGCTCGCGGGTCTTGGGGTCTTCGTACACGGTGATTGGGTACATGGTAATGGCCGCGTCTTGGACGGGAAGAAGGCCATCAAGAAAAGCCGTCGGGAACTTGTTCGGATCAAACGGCAGGATGCCGCCGCTCTGGACATGAATGAATTCCGGGTCCGGGACAGCGATCGGTAGATAACTGACCTGCTGGCCTTCAAAGTCGTCGATGATTTCCTGCACGCTCTCGACCTGGCCGGCCATGTAGTAGCTGTAAAGGTCCTTGTCGAACACCTCCTCCAAGTCGGTGTTTTCGTCGAGGACTGCTGCCAGAATGATGCCTGTTCCCAGGATGACGGCGGCAAGGGCCGCAAGCCAAGTGTACCGTGACCGCAGGAGTGTCTTCATTGCCGTGCGTGCCTCCCCTGAAAAGGTGTCAAGCGCCGATTTCAAGAAATATCAATCTGGCCACGGCTTTTTCCTTTGGCAATCCATTAGCGCGTGTTTTTGAGGGTTTAACTTTCTTGTAGACAAATTCC
>Ga0101944_10007749_pt1 | contig 10587 bp, 10 predicted proteins | sample DewCreD2012metaG_FD_75245 | JGI IMG/M metagenome (GOLD analysis project Ga0101944, IMG submission 75245) | Hot spring sediment bacterial and archeal communities from British Columbia, Canada, to study Microbial Dark Matter (Phase II) - Dewar... ...
CAGGATACGGGCAACAACACCCTTGTTACCGTGTCGTCCTGCCATTTTGTCACCTTCCCGGAGTTTCCGCTTGGTTGCGATGAGCACCTTCACCACTTCATCAACACCGGGATTAAGGTCATCCCCTTCGGTGCGTTTAAGCCGCTGGATGTCGATAACCGTTCCATCGATACCGTGGGGTACCCTGAGGGAAGAGTCCCGAACCTCCTTCGCCTTTTCACCGAATATGGAGTTAAGGAGTTTAAATTCAGGGGTAGTTTCGGTCTCGCTTTTGGGAGTTACCTTACCAACCAGAATATCGCCGGACCGAACCTTTGCACCAACCCGGATAATACCTTCGCTATCCAGATTATCGAGGGATTTTTCGCTCGTATTGGGAATATCCCGGGTAATCTTTTCAGGCCCCAACTTTGTTTCCCGAACTTCGGTTATAAATTCCTTAATATGGATGGAGGTAAACATATCCTCCTTTACAACCCGTTCAGAAATAAGTATGGAGTCTTCGTAGTTATATCCATTCCAGGGCATAAATCCTACAAGGATATTCCGCCCTAAGGCAAGTTCGCCATTCTTAGTAGCAGGACCGTCAGCGACAACCTGCCCCTTAACCACCTTTTCGCCCAATTTTACAATGGGGCGCTGGTTGTAACAGGTATCCTGGTTGGTCCGCTGATATTTAACCAAGACGTACACATCCCGTTCTTCGGAAGTTTTAGCATCATCGGGCCGAATGACAACCTCAGTCGAGGTAACCCGAACTACAGTTCCCGATCGCTTCGCCTTTACCAAGACACCAGAGTCGTATGCACATTTTCCTTCCATACCGGTTCCGACCCGGGGAGGTTCGGGGAAGATAAGAGGAACAGCCTGACGTTGCATGTTTGAACCCATGAGAGCCCGGTTTGCGTCGTCATGTTCGAGGAAGGGGATGAGAGAAGCGGACACAGAAATAACCTGTTTTGGAGAGACATCCATATACTGCAGGTCTTCAGGGGCTCTGGTTGTATAATCACCCTGTCGCCGACAAGAAACCTGGCTATCAGCAAAGGTACCATCGGGATTCAGCTTAGCAGAAGCCTGAGCGATATAGTACCGGTCTTCATCCATAGCAGAAAGGTATTCGATCTCAGCCGTAGCCTTACCATTTACGACCTTTCTATAGGGCGTTTCCAGGAAGCCATAATCGTTTACCCGAGTATAGTTTGCCAGAGACACGATAAGACCGATATTCGGACCTTCCGGAGTTTCGATGGGGCACATGCGGCCATAATGGGTATAGTGAACATCGCGAACTTCGAAACCTGCCCGATCCCGGGATAAACCGCCCGGACCCAAGGCGTTAAGACGCCGTTTATGGGTCAGCTCTGCCAGAGGATTAACCTGATCCATGAATTGGGACAACTGGCTAGAACCAAAGAATTCTTTTATTGCCGCAACGACAGGCTTTATCGATATAAGGTCCTGAGGTTTAATAGTCTCGGTTTCTTTAAGACTCATCCGCTCTTTGGCAATCCGCTCCATGCGGCTGAAGGCAGTCTTCATGGTATTTGCCAGGAGTTCGCCAACAGAACGCACACGGCGGTTTCCAAGATGGTCAATATCATCGATATTTTCATCACCTACAAACACCTTAATAAGGAATTTCATGGTAGCGATGATATCCTGCTTGGTCAGCGTAAAGTCTTCCAGAGGGGGATTAAAATTAAATTTCTTGTTCAGCTTGTACCGGCCAACCTTGCCCAGATCGTAGCGTCGGCTGGTAAAGAACATACCCATCAGGTCCTTTTCTGCAGATTCGACCGTGATGGGTTCTCCTGGCATAAGGACTGAGTACACCGCAGAAAGGGCGTCTTCACGGGAAGGTTCATCCCGCGAAGGATCTTCCTTAACAAATTTAATCTCTTCCCGTTCAAAGCAATTCAGAATCATGGGGGAGTTTAGGGAACCTTCCGCTTCAAAATCAATAATTTCGATAGATGGCACCCCGTTTACGACAAGTTCATCCACATCGTGGGGATGAATTTTTTCACCGGCCCGGTACAGTTTCTTCTGAACTTCACCGTCTTCGTTTGTGGCGGTAATCCAAACAGCCTTAGCAAGCACTTTACCTACGAGGGCATTTTTTGCATCCCGATCATCAGTAATAGTAACCGTCTGGGTCTTATAAAAGGCCTTGATTATTTCTTCCCGGCCTTCATAGCCCAGGGCACGGAGGAAGATTGTGCCAAGAATACGTTTTTTTCTATCAATCTTAGCATAAATCAATTCCCGCTTTTGATCGATCTCAAATTCGAGCCAGGAACCGCGATAGGGAATGATTCGAGATGAGTATACTCCCTTTTCATGACTGAAAATAACACCAGGGGAACGGTGAATCTGAGAAACCACAACCCGTTCTGCGCCATTGATGATAAAGGTTCCCCGATCGGTCATGATCGGGATATCACCCATGTAAATATCTTTCTGTCTTATTTCTCCGGTTTCCTGGAAAATAAGATTTATCCGAGCTTTCAGAGGAATTGCATAGGTTAAGCCCTTTTGCTTGCATTCCTGCTCTGAAAACTTAATCCCCTCTTCATCGAGGGTGTAATATTCATATTCAAGAACCATGTCACCGGTAGGGCTTTCTATAGGAAAGGTTGTCCTAAAAGCTTCTTCCAGCCCTTGCATCTCAGGGGCTTCACCCTTGCGAAGCCGCTCCCTCTGCAAAAAGCGTTCATACGAGGAAAGCTGAATATCTATAAGATCAGGAAGTTCCATAACATCCTGGAAATCTTTTCCTATATAGGTCCTTTTAATGACCGAATTACCTGTAACCATTCGTTACCCCCCTATCGGAACCACCCGAATTTTTCGAGCGTTTTCACCGTCCAGCCCAATAAACCGGATTTACGCTGTTTTTACCTAAAGACTGCAAAAAGCCTCCGGTAAAAATACCGGAAGCTCTTAATCCGGAACTCTTCATGAGTTCCGGAAAGACGAGAGAAAAAGTATGTGTTGTACCGACGAGATTACTGGATTTCAACAGTACCGCCAGCGGCAGTAATTTGTTCCTTAATCTTTGCAGCTTCTTCCTTGGATACATTTTCCTTAAGTGGCTTGGGAGCCCCTTCGACCAGGTCCTTTGCTTCCTTAAGACCAAGACCGGTAACAGCCCGAACTTCCTTGATGACTGCAATCTTCTTGGATTCATCAAAGGCCTTCAGGATTACATTGAATTCTGTCTTCTCTTCAGCAGGAGCAGCTGCAGCACCGGGAGCGGCACCAACAGCGGCTACAGCAACAGGAGCTGCTGCGGAAACACCAAATTTTTCTTCCATAGCTTTTACGAGCTCGGAAACTTCGAGTACGGTCATCGAAGCGATGGCTTCGATAATCTGATCCTTTGTCAACGCTGCCATATTATCTTCTCCTCTATTTCAGCGATTGGTTTTTATCCCATACGGGATTTGGTTGCCGTCTTACACGGCTCAACAACTGGCTCTTTTTAACAAAAACAGCCAGTCATTGTATTAAAAGACCAACAGGAACGGCAGCCTTCCGAAGCCTGAAGGTCATCGTAACAAAATTAAGCAGCACCTTCCTGCTTTTTATCTCCCACAGCCTTAATGGTGCGTACCAGCCGGGCATTGATGTCATTAAGAGCAGACACCATGTTCCGAGCAGGAGCATTCATGACGGACATAAGCATAGCAATGAGTTCGAGCCGTCCGGGCAGTTTGGAGAAGGCTTCGATCTGAGCAGCATCATACACGCTGCTTCCGACCAGCCCACCCTTAACCTTGAGTGCGGGAACTTCCTTAGCAAACTCAAGAAGAATTTTTGCTACTTCATTGGAATCTTTCTGAGAAATAGCAATAGCGGTAGGCCCAGTAAGATAGTTTTCTACATTGGGAGCTGAAAGCTGTTCAAAGGCAATCCGAGCAAAGTTATTCTTAACAACCTTAAAGGTTGCATCCTTTGCACGGAGCTGTTTCCGCAGATTAGAAATCTGCTCAACAGTTAATCCGCGATAATCGGTGAATATAAAGTCAGGAGCTGCACCAAAGCTCTGCTTCAGTTCATCAATAGCAGAAACCTTAGCATCCTGCACTTTTTTTGCAACAATAGCCATGGCTTACTCCTTATCCTTTATAGCAACCCAGACGCCGGGACCCATCGTTGAACTGATGGATACGGACTGAATAAAGTCACCCTTGGCATCAGCGGGCCGTTTCCGCTTAATTTCAGTAAGTACCGCTTCTACGTTTTCTGCAATCTTAGCAGGCTCCATAGAAACCTTTCCGATTGGCAGATGAATAACACCGGTTTTGTCGGCCCGGAATTCCACCCGACCTTTTTTAAGTTCAGCGATGGCGCCTTTAAGATCAAAGGTAACTGTACCGGTCTTAGGATTAGGCATAAGACCTTTCCGACCAAGCACCATACCAAGCTTACCGACATCTTTCATCATGTCAGGGGTAGCAACGGCGATATCAAAATCGAGCCAGCCGCCCTTAACCTTTTCAATAAGATCATCGGAACCAACATAGGTAGCACCGGCTTCAAGGGCTTCCTTTTCTTTCTCGCTCTTACAAAATACGAGAACCTTCTTTTCACCGCGGAACTGATGGGGAAGAACTACGGTATCACGAACCGACTGGCTCTTTTTAAGGTTCAATTTTACCGACAGATCGACGGTTTCATCAAACTTTGCAAAGGCCAATTTCTTAACCAGGTCCGCCGCAGACACTAAGTCATAGGTAGTAGCAGCGTCGTACTTCTTGAGGCTTTCGAGGTATTTCTTACCGTGCTTCATATTACCACTCCACCTCTACACCCATTGAACGGGCAGTTCCAGCAATAATCTTCTTAGCAGCTTCCAGATCGTTGGCTGTCAGATCGGGCATCTTCATTTTGGCAATTTCCTCAAGCTTAGCCTTCGGAAGCTTACCAACCTTGGTCTTGTGAGGTTCAGAAGAACCCTTGTCAATGCCAGCCCCCTTCTTAATCAGCACCGATGCGGGCGGAGTCTTAAGAATGAAGGTGAATGATTTGTCGCTATACACAGTGATAACGACAGGAATGATGAGGCCTGCTTCCATGCCCTTGGTGCGGTCATTAAATTGCTGCACAAACTGGGGAGCACTGACACCGTGAGGACCCAATGCGGGGCCAACCGGTGGCGCAGGAGTCGCTTTGCCTGCGGGGCACTGCAACTTAACGATAGCGGTGACCTTTTTCTTTGCCATTCGCAATCTCCTTCTGTGGTGTACCCGGAAAGAACCAGGCTTTCCGGGGTAGCGTTTTCGCCCAAAGCGAAAACTCCCATCTATTGGAGCTTATAGCCCAAAACCATTATTTACCTTTTCGGCAAACAACAGTCTTATAGATTTATATTGATGAAAATCTGCTAAATCTTTTCGACTTGCAGCAAATCAACTTCTACCGGGGTAGATCTTCCGAAAATTCCCACCATAACCTTAAGCTTGTTTCGTTCGGCGTTAACTTCCTCTATGGTACCTGTAAAGGACTCGAAGGGTCCGTCGATTATCTTAACCTGCTCGCCAGGCGCAAAGGACTGCCGGGAACGCACAGGCCGTTCACCCTTCATCTCCCCAGCCTTTTGCAGTATCGCCCGAGCCTCATCACCAGTCAGAGGCTGGGGCCGCCGATTCGCAGGGGTTCCCACAAAACCGGTCACGCCGGGGATTTTCTTAATCTTAGAACAAGGAACCTTCCAACCAATTTCCGGCAAATCCATTTCTACCAGGATATATCCAGGTAAAAACTTCTTTGTCATGGTACGTTTTTTGCCGTCCTTAACTTCGACTACGTCCTCTGAAGGGACTTTCACATCCCGCACCACATCCTTATCCAGATCCCCGGAATCGATCATCATGCGGATGGTTTTTTCTATCTTATTTTCATACCCCGAATAGGTATGAAGAACGTACCAACCAGTAGCCATGCTGTTCCTTTAAAAAATAGCCTGAACACCAAGTAGTAACAGGGCGTCCACAAGACCCAGAATAATTGCAAAAACCAAGGTAGAAATAATAACCACCTTAACAGAACTTATAACATCCTCTTTGGAAGGCCATACAACCTTCTTAAGCTCTGCGATTGACTCTTTTACAAATGCAACCAGCTTTTTCATCATCAACCCCTCAAAACATGGCAATGTTTGCAGTCTGTTACTATGTCAGAAAATAGACAATTATGCAAGTATTCGCTGCCGAATATATAAAAAAATAGTGCGCAGCAAAAGCAGCACACTACATCCACAAGACCAACCTGATATTTGTTGATATTCACAGGCCAGGTAGGACTCGAACCCACAACATCCGGTTTTGGAGACCGGCGCTCTACCATTAGAGCTACTGGCCTAAAGGACTACTTTATCTTAGTTTCTTTATGGATCGTATGCTTCCGATCAAATTTGCAATACTTGCTCAATTCGAGCTTTTCCTGCATGGTGCGGCGATTCTTCTTGGTAGTATAGTTTTTGCGTTTGCATTCACTGCACTGCAACGCTATAAGCTCAACCGCGGTCTTCTTGCTAGCCATATTGATCCCCTTCTATAGGTAAAACACCGTTAATAGCACAATATATGATATACTGATTTTACACCAGCACTTTAAACCAGACAATCCCTCGAGCGGACGTTGCGAAGCAACGCCCGCCTTGCAATCATGGTGCCATTTCATGGCACAATACAGCCCTCGAGCGGAATCGAACCGCTGACCACATCCTTACCATGGATGTGCTCTACCGACTGAGCTACAAGGGCAGGTGCATCTCGGATTTGAAATGCCCGCTGAAAATAGCAAGAAAAATACCAAATGTCAAGACCTTCGTTCATCAATTTTAATAATTCTTGCAGATTTTGAAAAACCGGATTAGGCTACAAGAAGCCATAAAAAGGAGGTTTTATATGGATGAATCTAAGGGGTTTCGCAAATTCTTACTGTTAACTTTTTTAATCGGTTTCGGCTTTTTTACAATGGGTCTAATGGACCCACTGTATGATACCTATATTCCCATTTTTCTTAAGCGTTACATCAACTCAAATGCACTGATTGGGTCGGTTATGACCCTGGATAACATACTTCAGCTTTTTCTGATTCCGGTGGTTTCAGTATGGTCTGACCGGACCCGAACGAGGTTTGGCAGGCGTATTCCATTCATCATCGTTATGTTGCCCTTATCGGCTATTTTGTTTTCAGTTATTCCCTCCATGGCAGCCATTTCACTGGCCAGCCTTATCATCATCATCTTTTTATTCAATATTTTTAAAACCAGCGTGCGGGGGCCTGTGGTAGCCCTCATGCCTGACACCATTCCGGGGGATTATCGATCTGAAGCTAATGGGGTGATTAACACCATGGGCGGCGTGGGCCTGATTATCGGTACACTGGTGCTGGCCCGGCTCATGGCGGTGAATGAATCGCTGCCTTTTGTCACCACCGGTGGCTTTGTTCTTCTGGCGACCATTATCCTCTTTATTTTTGTAAAAGAACGAAAACCCGATACTTCGGAAGAAGAAAAACAACCTTCGATTTTTGCTTCTCTTAAAATGATTTTCAGTTCCGGCGATTCAAGTGTGATCCGCATTCTCTTTTCCTTATTCTTTTGGTTTATGGCATATGAAGGGGCTAAACCCTTTCTTGGATTGTATCTGGTGGATGTCATGAAGGTAAGTTCGGGTAATGCGGCCTTAGCCCAGGGGATTGCGGGTATTGCCAGTGTGCTCTTGGCGATTCCTTCAGGATATATGGCCCATAAAATGGGACGACGGAACTTTATCCGACTTAGTCTTACCCTGCTTGCCCTTATACTGCTGCTGGTACCCACAACAGGTTTTATTTCCCGGTCCTTTGCATTGCCTGCAGGCAGTTCCCTCATTCTATTTCTTATATTGATGTTTTTCTACGGTGCAGTCTGGATTGGTGTGGTGGTTAACAGTTTTCCCATGCTGTGGCAAATGGCAAGTTACGGGAATATGGGCATTTACACGGGTTTGTATTACACCTTTAGTCAGGCAGCTGCCATTAGTGCACCGCCCATCACGGGGGCCATCATCGATCTGGCGGGCTATCCAGGAATTTTTATCTTTGGAAGCATTTGTATGCTGGTAGCATGGTTTATTATGGGCGGGGTTAAACGGGGTGAAGTCCACAGTGACTTAGACCAAAGTTCTACCCAAAAAGCATAATATCATGTATCATAGCTTTTCACCCCAGGGTAATGGGTGAAATCTTTCTATAAGGAGCGATTATGTCGATTCATATTGCGGCCAAAGCAGGCGAAATTGCAGAGGCGGTTTTGTTACCCGGAGATCCGCTTAGGGCTCAATTTATTGCTGAGAAATTCCTAGAAAATCCGGTTCGTTATACAGAAGTTCGGAATATGTTTGGGTATACCGGGACCTATAAGGGAAAGCGGGTGTCGGTCCAGGGAACCGGAATGGGCATTCCATCAATATCAATCTATGTTAATGAATTATTTAAAGATTACGGTGTGAAACGGGCTATCCGGGTAGGAACCGCGGGATCTCTGCAGGAATCGGTGAGAATTCGGGACTTGGTTATTGCGATGTCTGCCAGTACCGACTCTGGGGCCAATGCAATACGGTTCGGGAATCGGGATTTTGCACCTACGGCCAATTTTAAGCTGCTTAAAGCAGCCTATGATGCGGCAATTGCAAGAAATTGGGACCCGAAGGTGGGAAACGTGATTTCTTCGGATATGTTCTATACCGAAGATCCTGATGAGTGGAAACTCTGGGCAAAATTTGGCGTTTTGGCTGTAGAGATGGAGACTGCGGAACTATATACTCTGGCTGCCAAGTATGGCCGGGAAGCCCTATCAATTTTAACCATTTCCGACAGTCTGGTTACCCATGAAGCAACAACATCGGAGGAACGGCAGACAACCTTTACCCGCATGATGGAAGTTGCACTGGAAGCGGCCATCAGCTAATAAAATGGGGGGAATTTTAATTCCCCGCCTGCTCATTTGCCAATGTCCCTGCCTTATTCCAAGGTATAATAGTTATCGATTTTATATAAGCCGAAAGTGTACCTGCATACACCACAGCGCAATGTTCAGCCCTCGTTTTTGAGTATTTCATCCAAAGCTGGAGTCCAGAAATGAAAGACTCGGAAAATGTTTTTGCGGATTTGATTTCTATGGCTTGTAAATGATTCCCCTCCTCTAGAATGAGGTCAATTTCAGTACCAGTGTTGTCGCGCCAGAAATACATATCTGGATCATATCCTGCATTGTATCTTTTTTTTAACAGTTCAGAAATGACAAAAGATTCAAAAATACTCCCCCGATTCGGGTGCATGAAGAGATCTTCCGGTGTTTTAATGCCGAGCAGTCTTGCATTGAGTCCTGTGTCAATAAAATAGAGTTTAGGGCTTTTAACCAGACGTTTTCCGTAATTTTTATAATAGGGTTTTAGCAGATATATGATACCACTTGTTTCTAATACAGAAAGCCACGAGCGGGCGGTATTATGGGAGACCCCGCAATCGAGAGCGAGGGAATTAACATTGAGTAGCTGGCCTGTACGGCTTGCACACATTTTTAGAAATGTCTGGAATAAAGAGAGATCTTTAACATTAAGAATTGAGCGTACGTCCCGTTCCACATAGGCAGAAACATAGTTTGTATACCAGTCATAGGGCAGTACTTCACGGACGTACAAGGGGGGATAAAAGCCTGAGACCAACACCTTAAAAGGATCTTCGGGAAGCAAACCGGCATTGTCCAGTTCTTCTGAAGAGAAAGGCAACAAATTAATAAACGCGGCTCTGCCGGCGAGTGATTCGGTAATTCCTGCGAGAAGTTTAAACTGCTGAGAGCCTGTAACAATATATTTGCCTGGTCGTGGATCAGAGTCCACCGCGGTTTTTAGGTACGTGAATAATTCAGGCACGACTTGAATCTCGTCTAGAATAAGACCTTCGCGGTACATTCCCAGCAAACCTCTCGGATCCTCACGGGCAAGGAGGCTCACATCAGGGTCATCCAGAGAAAGATAGGGTTTATCCGGGTAGCAGGCCTTTGCTAAGGTTGTCTTGCCAGACTGACGCGGGCCAGTTAAACAAAGCACGGGAAAACCCTTTTCAAGCCGTCTCAGCGTCGCTTCTGCCTGTCTTGGTATCATAGAGAAAGCATAGCATCTTTTTACAATTTGTCAATTACAATGAAATATTGTAAAGTAAATTTAACAGACAGACACTCCCCTTGAACATACGAAACCAAGAGGTGGAGCTGAGCACCTAAACACTGCTTCACCACATGCATAAAGAGGCTTATCTTCCTGCTGTTCTATAGATCTGTGAATTCGATTCCATGACCCAACTGTATCACCTTCAGGGATTCTACTTGACAAAAGGTTGGATTTTTTTTATTGTACCTTAACATTCAAGCCCAGATGGTGAAATTGGCAGACACGCTAGTTTCAGGTACTAGTGCCGCGAGGCTTGGGGGTTCAAGTCCCCCTCTGGGCAACGGTAACGGGGGCTGTCCTGGAAGTATATCCTGGACAGCCCCATGTTTAAAACCCAAAGCATAGATTTAAAAGAAAGAAG
>Ga0101944_10007750_pt1 | contig 10586 bp, 9 predicted proteins | sample DewCreD2012metaG_FD_75245 | JGI IMG/M metagenome (GOLD analysis project Ga0101944, IMG submission 75245) | Hot spring sediment bacterial and archeal communities from British Columbia, Canada, to study Microbial Dark Matter (Phase II) - Dewar... ...
AATCTCTGCCCGCTCATCAAGTCGAGTTATGGGTATATCCTGAAAGACGCGTGCCCCTTCTTCTCCATGTCCGATGCGGTGATTGCGGAAACCACGTGTGACGGCAAGAAGAAGATGTTCGAACTGATTGCCGACCGTAAGCCCATGCACGTCATGGACCTGCCCCAGCTACCCGACGAGCCGGAAGCGCTCGACAACTGGACAAGGATGATCCACAAGCTCAGGAGGTTTCTTATCCTTGATGAGGGTATATACTCGCGATTTTTCGCTTTCTAGCTTGTTCGTTGGGTTGTACGCAAAAGCATATATCTCGTTCACATCTGGATCAAGTGGTACCCCCACGAAACTAAACTCGCCGGCCTCGTCAACTAGCATCTTCGCGCGCTCTTGGGCGTTAATGTACAAAGTTACTTCTAAACCAGGTTGTGCATAACCAGAGATAGTTATTTTATCTTCACGGGTTGACTCTGGTACATCAGTCAAAACCGGACTTGCCGGGCGGATCTCAATCTCTTGTTGCGTTTGCCCAGTTTGCCTAATTAAGTTATTCCCCACCAAAAGCGCAAGAGTCGGTAGTCCCCAAAAAACAAATCCAATAAGTAAAACTATCGCAACAACAATCAAAAAACTTGCTTGCCGCAACTCTCGCTTCTCCTTGATACTATAAAGCCTACTTCTTACCATATCCACAAACAAGTTTAACACACTATATAATACAAGGTATCGCCAAGATAGCTCAGTTGGTAGAGCAGCGGTATCGTAAACCGCAGGTCCAGGGTTCAAATCCCTGTCTTGGCTCCAAATTAAACCTTCCTAACTCCAACTAACTCAAGCCCTCGCCACGGCCAACAAGTTTTGCCCCCTCAACATATCGCTCTTTTTTCCCTCTCGATCCACATACCTAAGCTCGCTTACTTTCCATCCGGCCTCAATCAATAGGTTCATTAAGTACGGCTTGTCAATCGCCACACAAAACCTTTTCCACTCTCGATTGTACGGAACTTCGATAAATCTAAAATTCTCGCGCTTAAGAGCCAAGCTATGGATGTGGTTAGTTAGGTATCTAATCTGCCATAGATTCCAGGTTGTCAAAACTAACACTCCGTTTTTCTTTGTATGTTTGCGCGCATTTTTGAGAATCGCTAGTTGCTCGGCGCGCGTAGGGATATGGTGAAGCATCGCGATCGAGAAAACGGCATCGTATTTACCAAGACCTCGCCAAACTTTATGGTCAGTCGCATCCAATACCGCAAACTTGCGCGTTGGGTAATCTTTCTTCGCCTGCTCAATCAAAACTCGTGAGAAGTCAAATCCATAGTACTCTACATTCTTAGCCAGTCCCGAAACTAGTCGCCCGCTACCGCACCCAACATCAAGCACCGAGGACTTCGGTGGCAACAGCTCAAGGTAATGATCGACAATCGGCCAGTTAAAACTCTCCTTGCCGTACTTTTTTTTCCTGCTTCTGCTAAAATGAGCTCCAATCTCATCATACATTTTTTTAACTTGCTGACCTATGTCTTTTGTTTCCATAAAATCCCTTCTACTTAACGATTCTACAAAAATTTCCGCAAGTTCCCTATACACACTCAAGATGGAATGGTCCAAGGTATTGAAGAGAACTCCCAAAGATAGCGAACTTAGATCTGCCTATCAAGAACTCATCGCCGAAGGCAAATTAACCAAAGATCAAAAAATCCTCAACCTTCTCACAACTCGTAGCATTCGCACACTCTCAGGCGTTACTCCCTTCGCCGTCATGACCAAGCCACATATCTGTCCTGGACTTTGCACATTTTGTCCGCTTGAACTTGGTATGCCCAAAAGCTACCTCAGTGACGAGCCAGCCGCGGCCAGAGCCAGACAACTCAATTTTGACCCGCAAGCTCAAATTAAATCTCGTCTCGATCAACTTGTTGCTACTGGTCACGACACCGACAAAATCGAGCTCATTGTCATAGGCGGTACCTTCAGCAACTACCCCGAAGAGTATAAGCGAAGTTTCTTTAAAAGTATGATTGACACCATAAACGGTGAAAATAGCAGTAGCCTCGAAGAAGCCCAGCTGAAAAACGAAACTGCTAAAAGAAGGATAGTTGGAATCAGCATCGAAACTAGACCAGATTGGGTCGACACCAAAGAAGTCAAACTCTTAAGAGAGCTTGGGGTAACCAAGCTTCAACTTGGCGTGCAAGCCTTTGACGAAGAAATCTTAAAAAAAATCAAAAGGGGTCATGGTCTTAAAGAAGTGGCAGACGCTACTCAGCTACTGCGCGATGCTGGTTTCAAAATTTGCTATCACTTTATGCCCAATTTACCAGGGAGCAGTCCCGACAAAGACATTGAGATGGCGCGGATAATGTATGAAGATCCTCGTTTTCAACCAGACTTTGTCAAGATTTACCCCGCGCAAGTTATCCCCGGCACCGAGCTATTTCGCGAGTGGGAAAGGGGAGAGTACAAGCCCTACGGTGACGAAGAGCTGCTTCAAGTACTGCGAGAGATCAAGCTTCTTACTCCTCCGACAGTAAGGATCGATCGCCTTGTGCGTGATATCAGTAAAAAATGGGTTGCCGCGGGGACCAAAGCGACGAATATGCGCCAGTATATTCAGGCTCAGTTTCAAAAAGAGGGATTGGTTTGTCGATGTATCCGCTGTCGCGAGGTCAAAGAAAGACCAGTTGCAGTTAACGCGCCTCTTTTTGTGCGAGTCAACGAAACACAAGCTGGTCAGGATATTCTCTTAACGATTGAGGATGATCACAAACTCTATTCACTCCTGCGACTCCGTCTTCCTTCCAGTCGCGTCAACTCGCTTTTCGCCGAGCTAAATGACTCAGCCATCATCCGCGAGGTACATACCTACGGGCGCACAGTAAAGCTCGGCGTTACCGATATTAACAAGACACAACATCAAGGCTTAGGTGCAAAACTTATTAAAAAAGCCGAAGAAATAGCAACAAAAAAAGGTTACTCAAAAATCGCCGTTATCTCATCGATAGGCACTCGCAATTACTATCGCAAGTTCGGCTACGAGAAAGAGGGGTTGTATATGACCAAACCATTAGCAGTTCGAAGATCTATTTAACTCCAAGTGGTCAGGATAGACTAAATGATGTTTTTGATTATAGGCGACTTGTGCCCATCTGTTGTACCATTCGGCAAAATTATTGTATGGTAGGGCGAAGGCGCTGAGATTTATTGCGCTTGTTATTTTATTAAATCGACTCAGATATTTCGAGAGCGTTTCTTTACTCGTAAAAAAAGCCGTTACTACAATATTCCTATCATAATGTATACCCTGTTGTATAGCAGCTGACCCTACCAACGGGCAACAATTCCACGGCGTGCTTGTCGCCACAACATAAGGGTCATGACGACCAAAAATCTCACGAGCTCTTCTTTCTAAGAAATCTGATCCACAGTGATACAACACTTCTCCATAACGCAATAGCTTATTTAAACCATACTCAGATTGTTTTGAAACAAATAAAAATATACTCTCAGGATTTATTGTGTTTCTTTCTCTACTGTTGTTGTACTTAGGCTGACGCCCTGCTTCAGGTCTAGCATTCTGCTTGGCGACAAGTCTTTCATATGCCAACCGTTGAGCTTCTTCTTGCGCCTGCCTATAAGCAATACGCTCCTCTTCAAGCCTCGCCCATCTTTCGCGTGCTTCAAACTGCTTTCTTCGATGTATCTCTTCTTCGGTTAGCCATTTTCCACCACAAAACTCAACGGACACCAAACAACCATTTTCCAAACGATATTTTCCCACCAAAACACATTATCCTATAACAGTCAACACCACCACAACAACCACACTTCGCAAAACTATTCACATCTGGAGCGGGTAGGGGGAATCGAACCCCCCTCTTATCCTTGGGAAGGATACATACTACCGATGTACTATACCCGCAACCATCAATCTAGTGCTAAGATAAAAGAATAAGGAGATTTTACTATGAAAATAAAAGAAGTCCAAGCTTACGAAATCCTTGCTTCCAACGGTTATCCTACGCTCGAATGCATAGTCGTCCTCGAAGACGGTAGCCTTGGTAAGGCATCTGTGCCCTATGGCGTCTCGGCTGGATCTTATGAAGCAACTGTTCTTCGCGACAACGATCCACGCCGCTATGCAGGGGGTGGGATGCTCAAGGCAAAAAACAATATTCAAACAATTATCTCCCCAGCCCTTGTTGGTCAAGATGCGTTTAATCAGCGCCAGATTGATCAAATTATGCTTGACCTTGATGGAACTGCTACCAAAAGCCGACTTGGCGGCAACGCCATTCTCGTAGTCTCCATAGCTGTCGCCAAAGCCGCGGCTACAAGTCAAAAAAAAGATCTATATCAATATATCATCGATACCTATCAAACAGGAGTTGATCTGACATCTCTTCCTCAACCTATGACTGTTGTCATCGAAGGTGGCAAACACGCCGACAACACCACCGATTTACAAGAGTATTGTCTATCCGCAACCAGAACATCCTCAATCGAAAATAACTTGCAAATGATAATGGAGACTTATCATGAGCTTGCAAAAGTGCTCAAAAACAACGCGCTCTCCACCAATGTTGGTAACGAAGGCGCTTTTGCTCCAAGTGGTATCACAAGTAACGAAGCGCCATTCGCCTATATTCTCGAAGCGATTGAAAAAGCGGGCTATCTCCCCAAAAGTGATATCGGGATCTCAATCGATGCCGCCGCCAACGAGTTCTTTATAAACGGGAGGTATAATCTCAAGCTCGAGAATCGTTTTTTATCTCCCGACGAGCTTATTTCCTACTACACAACTTGGATGGCAAAATACCCAATTATCACCATGGAAGATATGCTCTCCGAAGATGACTGGGAAAACTGGAAGAAACTGAAAATTGTCTGTGACAAATATCACATCCCACTAATAGGCGACGATCTTACAGTCACCAATATTACAAGACTTAACAAAGCCATAGAAAGAAAAGCCATATCTGCGATCTTGATTAAACTCAACCAGATAGGCACTCTCACCGAGACCATAGACTGTTGCCAACTGGCGCGTCAAAACGGGCTCATCACTATCACTTCTCACCGCGGCGGTGGAGAGACCAATGACACCACAATGGTTGATGTGGCAGTAGCTGTTGGCTCAGCATTTATCAAAGTTGGTCCGACTAGAGGCGAAAGAGTCAGTAAGTACAATCGCTTAATCGCTATCGCCAAGAAGTTAGGAAGATAAAACATATGACACCAAAACTCACCAAAATCGTTGCCACCATCGGACCTGCAAGCGAAACTGCTCAAGATATCAAAAAATTAATCGATGCTGGTGTTAATATCTTTCGTTTCAATACCAAGCATAGCACTCCACAGTGGCACGATGAGCACATCAAGCTAGTTCAAAAAATCGCTGACGAGAAGGGTGCTACGGTTGGTATTTTTCTTGATCTTCAGGGTCCCGAAATCAGGCTAGAGACCAAAGATAAAAAAGACATAGAGGTCAAAGTCGGTGAGTTACTAACAATAGACCTCTTCTTCACTGGCAAAGAGCAAGTTGTTATTCCTCATGCTGCTATCTACAAACTTCTCAAACCCGGGAATAATCTGCTTATCGACGATGGTTTTGTCGAGACCGAGGTAGTTCAAGTAACCGCAACCCAGCTGACAGTCAAAGTCAAGAACGATGCCGTAATTAAGCACAGAAAAGGTGTCAACCTGCCTGGTATTGATATTGACTTCCCGAGCCTCATCGAGACTGACATCGCTCAGCTCAACCAAAATGCCACGAATAAGGTTGATTATGTCGGACTCTCATTCGTCCGCTCGGCGCGCGACATCAAGCTTCTTAGAGAAGAAATGATCAAAAGAGGTATGAAAGCCATGGTAGTTGCCAAAATCGAGAGCCAACCTGCCCTCGATCGCCTAGATGAAATTATCGAGGCAGCCGATGCCGTCATGGTTGCTCGCGGAGATCTTGGAGTTGAAGTGCCTATAGAACAACTTGCTTTCTGGCAAAAGACTATTATCGAGAAGTGTCGTATCGTCGGCAAACCAGTAATCACCGCCACCCAAATGCTCGAGAGTATGATCTACAATCCCCGACCAACTAGAGCCGAAGCAACTGATGTAGCTCACGCTATCTACGACGGGACAGATGCAATAATGCTCTCGGCCGAAACTGCCAGTGGCAAACATCCGGTCAAAACTGTCGAGACTATGTCCAGCATCGCCAAGTGGAACGAACACCTAAGACCACCCGAAAACAAGTATTATGCCCAAAAAGACGCAACTAGCATCCTTGCCGAAGCCGCTGTTAAAATCGCAACTTCAGAAATCAACCCCAAAATAGATGTATTAGTCGTTCTCACCGAGACAGGTCGCACCGCTCGCACAATCTCGCGCTATCGTCTCCCCATTCCTATAATTGCTGTTACCAGCAAAAAATCTGTAGCCGAACAAATGACGATCTCGTTCGGTATCAACCCAGTTGCTTTGGAGTTCCCCGCTAACTCATTTATCACTCCAGACCAAGTTCTGAAAATCTTGGTTAAAAATCAAGTTATTCACAAAGGCGACACGACCCTAGTTGTACACGGTCATCATTGGCAAAAAGAGGGTCTAACCAACGCGCTACAGATTACAACTGCCTAGCGAGGTATCCTTAATTCTTGTCCGACTTCGATTATATTTGCATTTTTCAAATTATTGGCTCTCGCAATTTCTGGCCATCGATAACCATTAGCATAAGCGCGTACTGCAATCTCCCACAAGTTGTCACCTTTAACAACGGTATAGCTCTCGCCCTCAATCACTCTCGAAGAGCTGATCTTTACAGTTTGCAGTTGTTCTTTCTGGTTAGCAGTCATCTTGACTGCGACCTTCGGGAGTTTAAGTTCCAACCCCACTGCAACCAAACTAGGATTCTTCAAGTTGTTGGCATTGGCGATATCTACCCAGTTATATCCAGACCCATACACTTTCTCGGCTATTTTCCACAGGTGGTCGCCCTTCTCGACTTTATACGATTCAGGTAACTCAGTCGGCACTAAACTTCCATCTTCTTTTTTTTCAACCTTCACCTCACCAAGCATAGTAGTAGAGCTAGGCGAAGACTCGACCATCTCTCCTTTTTCGGAAATCTTTGGTGTATTTGTTTGATACATTCGAAAAACCAAAACACCCACAAGCACAACCGTTACAACTCCAAACAACATCGACAAAGTATTCTCATTAAGCTTAATAAGCTTTAACAACTGTTTAATTTTCTTTTCCATAAACCTAATATCTCCCAGGGCAGAAAATAAATACTTTAGACTAACATAACAAACATCTATAGGCTAGTCAAGACACATTGTTGCAGTTTTTAGCGAGGCTGAAGGGACTCGAACCCTCGACTTCTTCCGTGACAGGGAAGCGCTCTAACCAACTGAGCTACAGCCCCTCGCCACTCATATTTTACTACAAATCAAAAGAAATAGTCAGGGTCAGCACTCATCTTGCGCAGAGTGCTAATAATGTGATATAAACAAATCATTACAAAAAAGGAGGGGATATGAATAACATAATCATAACGCTATCGGTTGTCGCAGTGGTTCTTGTTATTTATGCCATCTCTACTTACAACTTTTTCGCCACTGCCAAAGCCAGAATTAAAGCTAGTATTCAAGAGATAGGCAATCAACTCAAAAGACAATTTGACTTGATCCCCAACCTTGAGTCTAGTGTTAAAGGTTATCTTAAACACGAAAAAGACATTCTTACTCTTCTTGCCGATGCCAGAAAAGCCTCAGCGGCAGCCGCTGACTCGAGTGATCTCAATAAGCAAAGTAAGGCCGCCCAAGCAGTCAACGATCTTCTACCCAAGCTCTCCGTGATTGTTGAGAGCAATCCCGAACTCAAAGGCAACACAACCGTCCAAAATCTCATGGAAGAGCTTAGAGATACTGCCGACAAGGTAATGTACGCCAGACGCACTCTCATCGATCTGACTGCCGACTATAATATCAAGCTTGCCACTTTCCCCAGCAACATCTTCGCTAGCATGTTTGGCTTCAAAGAAGAAGCAGGTCTCAGGGTCGAGGTGATAGATGAGGCAACCTCTGTCAGTACAAGTGAGACCAAGTCTCCCAAAATTAATCTATAAAAATCTAAATTTATAAAAGATGTTAAACGTCTACGAGCAAATCGACAAAAATAAACGACAAAGCTTGTTTATAATCGGTATTTTTATCGGTTTTGTGGTTGCCGTCGGGTATGCACTCTCCTATATCTATGGTGGCGACGCCTCATACCTCATTGTCGCTCTCGGGATTTCATTCCTAGGCTCATTCGGAAGCTACTACTTCTCCGACAAGATCGCTCTTAGTATCGCTGGGGCTACTCCTGCCACCCGCAAAACTCACTCCGCCTACATAAGCGCTGTTGAGAACCTAAGTCGAGTTGCCGGCATTCCCACCCCAAAGACTTATCTCATCGATAGTCCCGCTATGAACGCCTTCGCAACCGGTAGAGACCCAAAGCACGCCGCTGTTGCCATAACTCAAGGATTGCTTGACAAGCTTTCCCGTACCGAGCTCGAAGGTGTTGTGGCTCATGAGCTCTCACACATCAAAAACTACGATACCCGCCTTATGACACTAGTTGCCATTCTCGTTGGCTCGCTCACCATCGCGCTTGACTGGGTCTGGCGACTCAATATGTATAGCGGTCGAAACGACGACAAAGGCAAAAATCCACTTTTATTGATAGCTGGCATTGCCTTGATTATTCTTGCGCCAATTATCGCTCAACTTATTCAACTCGCGATCTCACGCCGCAGAGAGTTTTTTGCCGATGCCCAGGCAGTTATGCTCACCAGACAGCCATCTGGTCTTATCAGCGCCCTTCAAAAAATTTCTCGTGACAACACTCCCCTTGAGCAAGCAACTCCTACTACTGCCCCGTTGTATATAAGCAATCCCATTCACGACGGTGCGCTTGAGCGCTGGCTCGGCGGTCTCTTCTCGACTCATCCTCCCGTTGCTGACCGCATCAAGGCGCTTTCAGAAGTGTGAAGTAAAAATTCTTAGCGCTCACATTGACATAGTGCTAATTTCTAATTTATAATTTTTCTACCCTACTAAATAGTAATGTTTTTAAAACTAATCTGCAGGAGGATCAAATGGAGCCGACTGAAGAAATCAAAAATGCCATTCAAAAATACGCTACCAACTTGACGAGTCTTGCCAGAAATGGCAAGCTCGATCCCGTCATTGGTCGTGATAGCGAAATCAGGCGTATTATGCAGGTCCTCTCCCGTCGTACCAAAAACAATCCTGTCTTGGTTGGCGATCCAGGTGTCGGCAAAACCGCCATTGTCGAGGGTCTAGCCAGTCGTATCGTCGCTGGCGATGTTCCCGATAGTCTCAAAAATAAAGAATTATTAGTAATCGAGTTATCTTCGCTTTTGGCTGGAGCCAAATACAGGGGCGAGTTTGAAGAGCGACTAAAAGCGCTGCTCAAAGAAGTAGATGAAGGTGAGGGGAAGTTTGTGCTTTTTATAGACGAGCTTCACACGCTCGTCGGCGCAGGTGGCGCTGACGGGGCAGTTGACGCCGGCAATATGCTCAAACCCGCGCTTGCCAGAGGCACACTTCATCTTATTGGCGCTACAACTCTTACAGAATACCGCAAATACATCGAAAAGGACGCCGCACTTGAACGCCGTTTTCAACCCATTATGGTCGGTGAACCAAGTCGTGAAGATGCCGTGGCGATTATGCGTGGTCTCAAAGAAAAGTATGAAGTTCATCACGGGATAAGGATTACCGACGACGCGCTCATCGCCGCCGTTGAACTCTCTATTCGCTACATTCCCGATCGCTTTCTTCCAGATAAGGCAATTGATCTGGTAGATGAAGCCGCAAGTGGTCTCAAAATCGAGACCGAAAGCCTACCAACTGCGCTCGATACCCTTAAACGGGGTATCACTCAAAAAGAAATCGAGCTTGCCGGTCTGAAAAAAGAAAAGTCAGAGAGCGCCAAGAAAAAGGTGCAAGAATTAGAAAGTGAAACCGCAGAGTTGAAACAAGCTCTATCAACCCAAATGTCCAAATGGGAAAGTCAAAAACAGGTCCTCTCCCAACTCACGAAAACACAGAAAGAAATCGAAACTCTCAAACTTGAGCTCGAAGCTGCCGAGCGGGAGGTCGATCTTCAACGCGCAGCCGAAATCAAGTACGGCAAACTACCAGAATTAAGTAAAAAACTAATAGCGGCTGAAAAGTCTTGGCGAGCAATCCCTGAGAATGAAAGACTTCTCAAATCCGAGGTAACAGCCGAAGATATCGCAGCCGTTGTTTCTCGCTGGACAGGCATTCCAACAACCAAATTGACAGGTAGTGAAACCACTAAACTTCTCAATCTCGAAGAAATGCTAGATAAAAGAGTAGTTGGTCAAAAAGAGGCAACTCACGCCGTCGCTTCCGCTATCAGGCGTTCTCGAGCAGGTATCTCATCTCCCAATAGACCTGTTGCCACCTTCTTGTTTTTAGGACCAACCGGTGTCGGCAAAACCGAAACAGCAAAAGCTCTCGCTAGTGAGCTTTTTGCTAGCGAGAAAT
>Ga0101944_10007752_pt1 | contig 10585 bp, 6 predicted proteins | sample DewCreD2012metaG_FD_75245 | JGI IMG/M metagenome (GOLD analysis project Ga0101944, IMG submission 75245) | Hot spring sediment bacterial and archeal communities from British Columbia, Canada, to study Microbial Dark Matter (Phase II) - Dewar... ...
CGTTCCATGAAAGCAGGAGATACCATTTACATGGCAGTGAAAATCAATACCCAACCACCCATACGGGATACAGTGATTCTGACTTCCGACCTTCCTGCAGGCAATACGGTGGTGTTAAACTTCAATAAAACAGTACCTTTGAACCTCCCGGGGAATTACAATGTGGCAGTATTTACCTTTGGCGAAAAAGATCCTCTCTTTTATGGTCCTAACAACGATACCCTGAAGAAGAGCATCACCATCCATCCGTTGCCGCCCTTGGCCATGCCCGATTCGGTAATGAGCCGTACACCCCATCTGGTAACCCTTTCAGCAGGTCTCTCGCCTGCCGGTGATTATGATTATTTATGGTACGATAACCTGGGCTGTAACGGTTGTGCCACCTCTTCCACCTATCAGAACATAACCGGCTGGAAAGGATACACTGCATGGGTGCGTGCCACCAATAAGTCCACAGGTTGTTATGCCTGGGATACCACAAAGGTGGTGTTGCTGTTCAACGATCTCAGCATGCACAGGATTGTGACGCCTGCAGGCAACGGATGTGACACTGTGGTATTGCATCCTCAGGTGGTCATCAGACATACAGGCAACGATACCCTTAAAGCCGGGGTGGATAGCGTAACTTTGTTGTTTAAGTTTAAAAATGATCCTCCTGTTCAGGAAGTGTATCATTTTACCCGGAATTTCAAACGCAATGATACATTGTTGTATACCTTTACTCATTCCATCAACCTGAATCAATTCAATCAGAGTTATTTCTTTGGAACGGCGGTTCACTTTCCGGGCGATACAGTCACTGCCAACGATTCACTGGACAAAACGGTGTGGATTTACCAACCTCCTGTAGTTTCGCTGGGATACGACGACACTACCTTTTATGGCATTCTGTTCCCCATGATCGTGAATGTTATTCCTGATATTGTGGAATACCGGTGGAAAGATTTACAGACGATGCAAGATACAGCAGGTCCGCTGGATACCATGTATATAGCCACCACCTATGGCCATCATTCTCTTACAGTGACCGACATTCATGGATGTACCGCCGCTGATACAGCCATGGTACGCCTGATGATATACGATGTAAGCCCGTCGCTGGTAGAGCCTTTTACTTCCTGTTCGCACGGAACCGATGAACTGGTAAAGCTCAGGATTACCAATTCGGGGACTGACACCATTGCGGCTGGCGATGAAGTGACTGTGGCTTATAAAATCAACAATGGTGCATGGCGCAATGGATCGTTGACCCTTTCAGATAAACTTGTCCCCGGCAATTATGTGGATTATCAGTTTATTTTCCCTGAAGACCTGTCGGCTGTGGGAACGTATACTTTTACTACGGTGGCTACCATTATTGGTAAGGATATTAAGAAATTTAACGACACCATTCCGGTTGAGGTAAAAACCCACGGATTCCCTGCAGTGGATTTATGCAACGGATACACTTGTGTGGGATCTTCTCCAAGGGTTCTTTCGTATGTGGGCGCATCCTTTACCTTTGATGCAGGATACAATCCTGATTATACCTATAGCTGGTTGTTTGGTTCCACCCCCATCTCTACCTCGCATACGGTAAAGGTATCCCAGAAAGGCACTTATACGGTGTTTGTCACTAATACAATCACGGGATGTTCCAAACAGGATCAGGTGTTTCTGAATCTTATTATTCCCGATGTAAGTCTTACGGCATTTTCGGTCAACGACAGTGTATGCCGCAAAGACATTAATACCCTTATGCTTGAGTTGACCAATACCGGAAACACCAATATTTCCGACACCTTGTGGTTTAAATACCGTTTGAACCTTACCGACAGTGTCACGGCATTCATTAAGCCATCTTCGCCCATGAGCCCGGGAACAAAAGCCTCTTATATTTTCCCGGATATCGGTTCGAAAGTTTCCATGTCGATGGCCAATCGGTTCGATTTGTCGGTTTACATTAAAAACGACGTGAAACCCGAAAATAATGACACTACAGTGATGGTTAGTGTGTTTGCTGATCCGGATGTATTTGATATCGGCAGAAATTATACGGTCATTCACGATACCATCAAACAAACCATCGGAAATAATATTGTACTGGATCCCGGTATTTCAGGCATGGGTTATACTTATTTGTGGAATACGGGATATACAGGAAGTGCCCTGTCTGTCACCAATTCCCAGTCGGGCTGGTACTGGCTTACCGTGACCAATGCCTATCGTTGTTCCCGCACCGACTCGGTGTATGTGCAATTTAGTCCGAATACCATCATTGATATCAGCGACCGGGACAATCAGGTGCATATTTATCCTAATCCTGCTACTGTGGAGCTGACACTGGTTTTCATCAATTCAACCGGCCAGCCTGTGGTTCTGGAACTCATGACCACCGATGGGCGGATGATGTACAACCGCCAGCTTGACGGTTCTCAGAGGGAACAGGAAATAAAGCTTAATGTGGAAAATTATCCTCACGGCCTTTATATCCTGAGAATATCCAATAGCAAGCAGGTAAAGACCGGTAAAGTCATTATTGAATAAAACTCCGGAACTTGGTTAAAAGGGGAGAAAGAAAAACGGTAAGGGGTGTACCTTACCGTTTTCTTTTTCAGATTTCGGTAATGCTGTCAATATGGTCGTCGGGAATGAGAGGTTCCAGTTTATACCGGAGCAGCAGGCGGGCCATAGCCACCACATCTTTTTCGCAGTACCGTACAATGCGGGGAAGGTCATGGTCTTTCCAGTATACCTGATGGACCATGCTTCCGTCAATGTCATCTTTTGATGAGGGGATGTTGAATACTGCAGCGAGCAAATCGAGCGAAGTGTAGTTTTTATGATCGCCGAATTTCCATAATTCCATGGTATCAATGTAGGTGGTTTCCCATGGTTTCTTTCCCGACATGTCAAGCAGCTGGGGCAAATGGATACCGTTAATCAGCATACGCCGCGCCAGATAGGGGAAGTCAAACTCTTTTCCGTTGTGTGCACATAAGGCAAAGTGGCTGTTTTTATCAAGAAAAGCGGCAAAAGTGGACAGCAGGTCTTTTTCATCGTTCCCATAAAATGTTTTTATTTTTAAATACCGTTCCTGTTCGCGGAGATAAATAAATCCTACCGAAATGCATATCACCTTGCCAAATTCGGCATAAATGCCTGCCCGGGCGAAAACATCTGCTGCAGTTTCATTTTCTTTCCTGAAATGAGCAGATTTTCGTTCCCACAGCCGTTGAAAAACTTCAGGCAGGGATTCAAAGTCCGGTGCCATGGGAACAGTTTCAATGTCAAGAAACAATACTTTTTCAATCTGAATGTTTTCAAGCATATATATTACAATTTAACAAGCATGCCGGTGGAAAGGTACGCGGTTTTTCCCCTGAAATTTTTTTTTATTACCAGGTATTCTTCAATGCCAGTGCAGTGACACACGTTGATTTGTTCAATCTGGCTTTCGTTCAGGTATTTGGCCACCAGTTGAATCCGTTGTTCATCTTTGTTTCTCAGATGAAATCCTCCTGTAACACTTTTGATGCTTTTCCCCGGGAAGAGCATCGTGGCTGTATGGATCATGTTAATGATGCCACGGTGCGAACAACCGGTGATCAGGTGAAGCTGGTTGTCGTCTTCAATAAGCAAAAAAATTTCATCGTCAAAAGGATCTTTTATGAACTGGTTTTCTGAAAGGCAATACAATTTTGCATCGTCATTTTCAAATTTTGTTTTCTGGATGATATGCGAAATAATCCATACCCCCGGGAACAATTCGTGGTTTTCTTTTACAAAACAAAAACGGGAGGGATGTTTTTTGTATGCATGGATGAGGGGGAGATTAATTTGCCGCTTTTCCTGATAAGTATCGGAAAATTTGGGGATAAGGGCTTCTTCCTTGCAGTATACTTCAGCCCTCGTGTTCTTTTCCAGCAGAGGAAGGAGACCTCCGCAGTGGTCGTAATGTCCGTGACTGATGATAATTTTTTCGATTTCTTCAAGAGGGGTACCAAAGACTGAACTATTGCGGAGAAAACCTGCTGTTTGTCCTGCATCAAAGAGGAGGGTATGGTCCCGGGTTTTGAGATAGATGGCAAGACCATGCTCGGCACATACATCAGGTTGAAAAACCGTGTTTTCGATCAGTATTTTTATCTGAATCATTGGCAGGAAGATAAATGAGGGCGGAGGGCTTCGGACAGCCAGCCTGGAACCCTTACAGGTCGCCGGGTTTTACGGTCGACGAAAGCCAGGAGTGTTTCACCCTTGTTAATGCATTCGTTGTGGGAATTGAAGGTTTCGTATTCAAAACGGATGGTGCTTGCAGGCATCTCGCGGATCATTGTCCGGATGGTAAGGATTTCGTCGTAATAAGCCGGTTTCAGATAATGAATTTTTAATTCAACGACAGGCATAAAAATGCCTTTTTCTTCTATTTCCCGGTAACTGTATCCCAGCTGGCGCATGGCATCCGTACGACTTTCTTCATAATACAAAGCATACATTGAATGATGTACAATGCCCATCTGGTCTGTTTCGGCATACCTGATCCGTATTTTTGTTTCGTGACAATACATGGAAATATTTTAATAGGGTCAAAGATATTTTAATTTTTCCATAATTTTTTATGTTCTGCTCTTCGCGGCATTCTCTTTCTGTCAGATTCGCCGGATTTTTGTTATTTTTGACCACAAAAGAGTATATTAAAATTTTCATTGTGAAAAAACTGCACAGGTTTACCTTGAAATCCTTTATAGGGCCTTTTATCCTTACTTTCTTTATTGCCATTTTTATCCTTTTGCTTCAGTTTATATGGAAGTACATTGATGATCTGATAGGAAAAGGTTTAACTGCAGGCACGCTGGCCGAACTGCTTTTTTATACGTCGGCCTCGCTGGTACCTATGGCCTTGCCCCTTGCCATGCTGCTTGCTTCACTGATGACATTCGGGAACATGGGAGAATATTTTGAACTGCTTGCATTAAAATCTTCGGGGATCTCCCTGCAACGCATTATGAATCCCTTAATTGTTTTTACCATTGTAACCAGTGTCTTTGCTTCCTTTTTCTCCAACAATGTGTTGCCGGTAGCCAATCTTAAAATGCGGGCACTGATTTATGATATCCAGCAACAGAAGCCTGAAGTGATGATTCCCGAAGGAGTGTTTTATAATGGCATTAATAATTACAGCATTAAAGTGGGTGAAAAAGATCATAAAACCAACTTGTTGAAAAACATCATCATTTATGATCATACGGCAGGAAAAGGAAATACTGCTGTTACCCGGGCTGATTCAGGATACATAAGAAGAACGGCAGATAAACGGATGCTGATTATTACCCTTTTCAATGGCACCAATTATGTGGAACTAGAAGAAACCAAACAGACAAGGACCTATCCATTCCGGCGCGATCAGTTTGGGAAGGAAGAGTTTAATATTGAATTGATGGGCTTTGGTCTTGTCCGTTCTGATGAGGGATTGTTCCGCAATAATTTTCAGATGATGAATCTGGCGCAGTTATCCTATCATGAGGATTCCTTTAAAAAAGAAAGAGTCAAAAGTGAGATGGTTATTTATCAAAACCTGAATACTCCCAATTATTACCGCCGCTTTTATATAGTCCGTGCGACCGACACAACAAAGCGGACTGGATTACTGTCGCGGTTTCATCCGGATAGTTTGCTGAGCCGGTTGACGGAACAGGAACGCATCACTGTGTATGCCAATGCTCTTAATGCGGCCAGGGAAGTGCAGAATTACATCAGTTCCGAAGTGGGAGTGAAAGCAGCAGAAATGCGTCGCATCCGCCGTTGCCAGATAGAATGGCATAAAAAATTTACTTTGTCGGTGGCATGTTTTATCTTCTTCCTCATTGGAGCCCCTCTCGGCGCCATTATCAGAAAAGGCGGGTTTGGCATGCCTATGGTAATTTCAGTGATATTTTTCATTTTTTATTATGTGATCAGCATCATGGGCGAAAAGCTGGTCCGCGAAGGAGTACTTTCGCCTGTCACCGGCATGTGGATGTCGTCGGTATTGCTTTTACCTGTAGGAATTTTCCTGACATATAAAGCCACCAACGATTCCTCATTGTTTAATTTGGATTATTATCTGCATAATCTCAAAAAGTTACCTCTGATCCGGAAATTGATTAGAAAAAAAACAACCGATGAAGATTCTCCAGCTGTGCAATAAACCGCCATATCCTCCTAACGACGGGGGTACCCGGGCCATGTTGCAAATGTCTGCCGATCTGGCACAGGCGGGAAACGAGGTAACTGTTCTTTCTGTTGTTACCTCAAAGCATTCCGTCCGTCTTCAGGACATCCCCGAAGAACTGAAAACGAAAATTCACTTTTATCTTGTCCCGGTGGATACACGCATCCGGTGGCTAAAGCTTGTTAAAAATTTATTTTTTTCTTCCCTTCCTTACCTTGCTGAACGTTTTGTGTCTTTTGCTTTTCTGGAGCAATTAAAGAAACTCTTAAAAGAAAACAGTTTTGATGTCATTCAGTTTGAAACGCCTTACCTTGCTTATTGCCTTCAGGAAATACGGTGTATGTCACCGGCACCGGTAGTGTACCGCATGCACAACATTGAATCAGAGATATGGGAGAGGGAGGCCAGGCAACATGGTTTTTTTGTGCGCTGGTACCTGAAGCTTCTGGCACGGCGAATACGTGTGATGGAAATGGATTTCATCAAGCAATGTGATGGACTCATTCCTATTTCCCGGCGTGATGATGAAAAAATAAAAGAAATGGGAATTATGATTCCTTCCTGTGTTGTTCCTTATGTCCCTTCTTTCCCTTCCACGCAAGAATCTTTTTTTTGTGAATATCCGTCCATTTTTTTTCTTGGTGCGCTCGACTGGAAACCGAATCTCAAAGGATTAGAATGGTTTATTTGTAAGGTCTGGCCTCATTTACAAAGAAAATATCCATCCCTCTTATTTCATGTGGCCGGAAGGAATCCATCTTCTGCTTTTGCAAAGTGGTGCCGGAAAAAAGGGATTGTTTTTCATGGCGAAGTAGCAGATGCAGCTGCTTTTATGCAGCGGCATGCCATTATGGTGGTGCCTTTGTTTGCAGGTAGTGGTATGAGGGTTAAAATTATTGAAGGCATGATGCATGGGAAAGCCATTGTCTCCACATCGTTAGGAGCTGAAGGGATTCCTGCCGTTCATCAGGAAAATATTCTGATTGCCAATACAGACAAGGATTTTATTGAAGCTGTTTCGTCTCTTGTTGAAAATAAAGAATGGTATGAACGGATAAGGAAACAAGCTTATGCGTTTGCCCATCGCTGGTGTTCAAATGAAAACAAAATAGAAAGATTAATGCATTTTTATGCCCATGATGTGGCTTAAGGGAACGATATGGATAGCCCTGGGAATTGTTGTGTATGCTTATGCGGGATACACTATCCTGTTGATGTTTCTGGCTTTGATAAAAAAGTGGCTGAAGCCCTTTAAACCGGCAACAATTCATGAAACATGGCCGGAAGTTACTTTGCTGGTAGCGGCCTACAACGAGAAGCAGATACTGGACAAAAAGGTGCGAAATATCCGGGAAATTGATTATCCTGCGGGTTGTTTACATGTGGTGTTTGTAACTGATGGTTCGGATGATGGGTCAGAACAATATCTTGCCCGGTATAACGATATCACCGTATATCATCAGCCTGAACGGAAGGGAAAGAGTGCAGCCATGAACAGGGTGATGCCATACATTCACACGCCTTATGTTGTTTTTTGTGATGCCAATACCATGCTCAACAGGGAAGCGGTAAAGGAATTAATTAAACAATTTAATGCAGACAATGTGGGGTGTGTGGCGGGAGAGAAAAAGGTGGCCATGGAAGCTGTTGACAGGGCAGCAAGTTCAGGCGAAAGTATTTACTGGCATTATGAGTCATTCATAAAAAAGATGGAATCGGAAGTGTATTCTGCGGTTGGTGCTGCCGGCGAGCTTTATGCCTTACGTACTTCGTTGTTCCGTCCTGTTCCGGAGGATACGATTCTGGACGATTTTGTAGTGTCTTTAGAAGTGATCCGGCAGGGATATATTATTCGCTATACTTCTCATGCCTTTTCGGTGGAAGAAGGTTCCCTTTCCATGGGCGAAGAGATAAAAAGAAAAATCCGTATTGCTACAGGAAGTTTTCAGGCTCTGTTCAGGTATCCCCGGTTGCTGAATATTTTTTCATACGGTTTCTTTTCGTTTCAGTACTTTTCCCACAAGGTACTTCGCTGGGCTATTGTTCCACTGGCTATTTTGATTTTGTTCATTTTTAACTTAGCCGTGGTTGTGCACGGAGGGGAGAAAATTTATCTTGTTTTATTCATCTTGCAGTTGTTTTTTTATGGATTGGTTTTTGTTGGCTACCTGTTGAGGCAGAAAGACATTAAAATGCGGTATCTTTTTCTTCCTTATTATCTGATCAGCATGAATGCAGCCATGGTAGCTGGTTTTATCAGATATTGCCGGGGACACTATACCCCTGCATGGGAAAAATCAATAAGACGGGAAGGGAGAGGGTAGCCTCAAGAAGAAAGTTTTTTCATATACTCGTCAATAGGATCACAGGTACACACAAGGTTGCGGTCGCCGTAGGCATCGTCAACCCGGTTTACAGGAGGCCAGTATTTATTGTCGCGCAGCCAGGGAACCGGATAAGCAGCTTTTTCGCGGCTGTAAGGATGCCTCCATTCGTCCGAGGCGATTTCTTCAACCGTATGAGGAGCATTTTTTAAAACATTGTCGTTGCTGTCGGCTTTTCCTGATTCAATTTCTTTGATTTCTTCATGAATGGCATTCATGGCGCTGATAAAACGGTCCAGTTCATCTTTGGATTCGCTTTCAGTGGGTTCAATCATCAGGGTCCCATGCACAGGGAAAGAGACAGTGGGAGCATGAAAACCATAATCCATAAGCCGTTTTGCAATGTCAATTTCAAGGACATTGGCTTTTGTTTTGAATTCCCGGCAATCAATGATGAATTCATGGGCATTGTATCCTGTCTCTCCGGCGTAGAGAAGGGTAAAATTTTTTCTGAGGCAGGCAGCAAGATAGTTGGCATTCAGGATGGCATACCGGGTGGCTTCAGTTAATCCTTTGCCTCCCATCAGCCTGATGTATCCATAGGCAATAAGTAAGATGCTTGCACTGCCATAAGGAGAAGCCGCAACAGCAGAAATGCCCTTTTTCCCTCCTGTGGAAGAAAGCGGATGAGTGGGTAAATACTCTACCAGATGGTCGGCTACACAAATGGGGCCTGCACCGGGTCCTCCGCCTCCATGAGGAATGCCAAATGTTTTATGCAAATTGAGATGGCATACGTCGGCACCGATGATTCCCGGACTGGTAAGTCCCACCTGGGCATTCATGTTGGCTCCGTCCATGTACACCTGTCCGCCATAGCGGTGAATGAGATTGACAATGTCTTTGATGTTGCTTTCAAAGACTCCATGGGTGGAAGGATAGGTTATCATGCAGCAGGCAAGGTTGTTCTTATGTTTTTCGGCTTTTGCCTGAAGGTCTTCAATAGAGATATTGCCTTTGTCGTCACAGGCCACCACCTCGATACGAAAGCCTGCCATGGTTGCCGAGGCAGGATTGGTTCCGTGGGCTGAAGCCGGGATGAGCACCATATTTCGCTGCGTTTCTCCTTTGTCGAGAAAATACTGCCGGATGACCATTAGTCCTGTATATTCTCCTGCAGCTCCCGAATTGGGCTGGAAGGAAACAGCACTCATGCCGGTAATTTCGCAGAGGTATTTTCCCAGTTCATTGATAATTTCATAATACCCTTCGGCCTGGTCAAGAGGCACAAAAGGATGAATGTCGCTGAAAGCAGGCCAGTTGAGGGGAAGCATTTCGGTGGCGGCGGTCATTTTCATGGTGCATGAACCCAGTGAAATCATTGAATGGGTAAGAGAGATGTCTTTTTGTTCCAGTTTTTTTATGTAGCGCATCATCGCAGTTTCGGTGTGATAACTGTTAAAGACCTGCAGGGTAAGAAATGTTGAACGGCGAAGCAGGTTGTCGGGAATACAGCAGATGTCTTCTATTTTTAAAGCAGGTAAATATTTTTTCATCACTGCAATGGCAAATACGCGGATAAGTTGATTAATGTCCTCAAGGGTTGTGGTTTCATCGAGGGACAGAAGAACCGTTTTCTGATCAGGATAAAAAAGATTAATCTCATTTTCAAGGGCAATTTCTTTGATTTCTTCGGCGATCATTTCACCCGGAAGGTGAATATGAAGGGTATCAAAGTAATTTTTGTTCAGGAGAGAATAGCCCAGCGAAAGAAGTTTTTTTTCTAGGGTAGCTGCAGTGTGATGAATTCGCCAGGCGATGTCGCGGAGCCCCTGAGCACCATGATATACGGCGTACATGCCGGCCATGATAGCCAGGAGCACCTGTGAGGTACAGATGTTGGACGTGGCTTTTTCTCTTTTGATATGTTGTTCGCGGGTTTGCAGGGCCATGCGCAGGGCAATTTTCCTTCTTGCGTCCCGGCTGACGCCGATAATTCGTCCGGGAATGTTTCTTTTGTATTTTTCGCGGGTGGCAAAAAAGGCCGCTGAGGGACCTCCAAAGCCTA
>Ga0101944_10007753_pt1 | contig 10584 bp, 7 predicted proteins | sample DewCreD2012metaG_FD_75245 | JGI IMG/M metagenome (GOLD analysis project Ga0101944, IMG submission 75245) | Hot spring sediment bacterial and archeal communities from British Columbia, Canada, to study Microbial Dark Matter (Phase II) - Dewar... ...
GCAACTTGTCCAGCGCCTGGTTGATGTCGCCCCCGTGCAGCTTGCAATAGCGTTCCGATAATGCGACAGCGTCGGGCAGGCTTTTCGGTTCGCCGGCGATGACGGCCGGGGCGGCGACGGGGGCGGCTTTTCGAGATTTCTTTGGCACGGGGGTTCTCCTGGTTGACGGATCGCCGGAGGTTCTAACGCACTCCGCGCACGCCGGCAATCTTTCCCGACCAGTCCCTGGCCGCTGGCGCCGCGGGAGCGGCGCCCTCCATGACCGCAGGGCGGAACGGGCCGCCCGGCGATGGAAACGGTGGCGCCGAACTCCGTGCCCCACGAGCGGGTCATGCTCCCGACGCGTCACCTGCTGGCGGGATGTCGCCCGTGGCCGGCATCCGCCGCCGCGCCGACCTCGAAGCGCGGGTCGAACGCTGCCTGCGGCAGGAACCGGACGCGCCTGGTGTCCTTGTTCGGCGGTTGCTGATTGTGCGGAATCGGGAAGTAGAACGTCTCCTTCCAGAATGGGAAGACGGAGCTGATGCGAAGCGGCGGCTCACCGTCCTGCATCGCCGTCAGAAACGCATCCAACCCAGTCTTGCCGTCTCTGCCGTGGAGGAGCAAATAACTGTGGCACAGGGCTGAGAAGAGCGTGTCGGAGTGGATGAACACATCCGACCACTCGCGCATGCCTTCGCGGTCGCCGACGTGGAACGGCCCGCGCGGCTTCAGGATGCAGGCCGCATACTCGTGCTTCATGTGAGCTTGGCTTTGAGCGTATCGAATCCCTGCACCAGCGCCGTCGGCGTCTTCATCTCGCCGTTGATTCGGCGGCATTCGCTGAGTGCGACTTTGCCATCCTGGTAGTCAGTTGCCCGGTTCCACCAGACGCTGATGTCTTCGAACTTCACTTTGCCGTAGCCACGCGACCCCATCCCGCCGAGATAGTCGTCTTCCAGTAACTCCATCGCCACGAACAGACACCTCAGCAGGCCCTTGTCGTTTTCCTCATAGACATTGAACACGAACTCAGCCGGGCGGAAGACCGCTCCCGCCGGCACGCGCTCGACCTGGCGCAGACTCCTTTTGAGAGCCGTGCCGCTCACGCGGTCGATAGCAGTCTCAAACTTGACTTCAGTGAACTCCATGTCCATGTTAGCCCGCATCTCCTCGGTGATGCTGGACTCGTCCAGAAAGACGTCGCGCGCCACCAGACGTGTCAGAGTAGGTACGCCTTCGAAACTCTTCAGCGTCCCGTAGGTTCGGCAGACGTCGCACTTGGCATATTCATCTTTCTTTCCGCACGTATGCATGCCCCGGTCGCTGACAGAAGCTTCCAGCACCCGTTCTGTCAGTGAACGCAGTTTGCCCTTGAGCGACGAGCCGGGCAGATAAGGTCGTCCCTGCGGGTCGGTAATCACATTCAGGTCTACACCACCTATCTTCAACCCGCCTTGACTGCCGCCCACGCGTGTGCCGGAAACCAGCCGTATTCGCCCGCTTACAATCACCTTTCCAAGAAGGAATGCCATCCGTTCCTCACTTCCCGCCGTAGTAGCGATGGTAACCAACGATCGCTTCGACAAGGTCCCTGAGATACCTGAAGCTAGCGGCATCGGTCATCTCAATGGCGGTATCGACGATGTCATGCAGGTCCCTGACCTTGCCTCCGTGTCGACCGGCTGCGTAGGCCAGCTTTGGTCTGAGCATCTGCAGCCGGTTTTCATCGAACGTTCGCATCCGCTGAATGTCGTCCAGCACGCTGCGAATCTGAGAGACCGAGAGCTTCTCGCGATCATTCCCCGACGCCAGGTATTCGCCGGTTTTACGGGCGAACTCGATGAGGTCTGAGCTACTGCCCGCAAGCGCTCGCTTCATGCTTTGGCGCTGCTGTTCGTTCATTCTCCCCGACAGCGGGCTACGTTGGGGCCTGTTCTGCATCTTTCCTCCTTGTCTCGAACTCTGCCCAGCGGACGATGAGGTCGAGGTGTGGATGCAGGAACATCTCGCCCTGCCGCACACCGTCCTCGACCTTCTGGATGCCCTGGGCAAGTCGGTCATGTCTCTCTTTCATGCGCTTGAGGGCATAAAGCAGACGCCAGATTGGAACCATCGGGGTCTTGCCCTCGCCCGCTTCCTTAGTTGCCTGCGCGGCCTGCTGCCGGGCTGAGTTCAGGATACTCAGGATGGCGCGGGGTAAACCTTGGTTCAGCAGGCCGACCAGCTCGGCCTTGACTTCCTCCACAAACGGCAGCTCGTGCCACTCTAGTGTCTTACCAAGGAAAGTCAGCCGGCTACGACCTTCGCGCTTGGACGTGCCCTCAGCTTCACCGGCAAGGTCAGCCGCCTCATAGACCGGGAACTTCACTGAGGGAGCGACGAAGATGCCAGCGGATACGTCAAGCCGCTCCGACGTGAACTCTCTGAACTCGTCCCGGATGCGCTTGGCAAATTTCGGCAACACCGACCATGCTCCGATGACAAACAGGTCGTCACCGCCTGAGTAGGCAAGATAGACCTTGTCCCTGAACTCTGTCAGCTCGGACAGCGCCTGCACCCGCGCCGTGAAGAAGTAGTGGAGCAGGTAGCTCAGCACCGAGAGCCGCGAGATGGAGCGGTCGGGCTTCAGTGCTTCTTTGAACGTCTCGCCGAGGTTGTCCACGTCCATGCGCAACACGCCCCAGCGTCTGATGCCATCGGCCTGCCCGGCTATGTCCTCAAGCTCGGCAGTCGCGCCGTCCTGCTGCGGGACGTGCTTCGCAACGAAGCGGAAGCCGTTGAGGCCCTGTTGCACGAAGTCTGTGCAATTGAGCAGCCATGCACTGCCTTCATGTCCCGGTCTGCGCTCAAACCTGTATTCGCGGCCGACGTTGGCCAAGACATCAAATAAGGTTCGTGGATGTTCAACTCGTCCGTCGGCACGGGATTCGACCAATACGGTCGCCTCTTTGAGGCTTGAACCGAGGTCGGCGAAGCTCGCGCACATGGAGCAGAGCGGATTGCCGTCAGGGCCCTTCGCGACGGTCTCGTCGCCACAGACCAAACAGGCCGATTTTTCGCCACCGGAGCCGGAAGGGCCGAGAACTACCCCGACGTCATCCGGCTGTGCCAGAAGCCTGCTGAACCGGCGTTTCTTCTCGCGGGCCAAACGGGCGTGCAGGTTGTCCCATGCCTTGCCGAAGTTTTCCCGGCCGAGGTCCCGCGGTTTGAGTTCTTGCGACGCGAACGCGACGCCCAGCCGGCCGCCGTGTGCAGCGAGGAGGGTCTTGTCCACGCGGCGGCCAATGTCAGCAAGATGCGACTCTATGTCCGGTGTCGCCGGGATAAGGGCGTAGAAGTGGCCGCCACCGCAGTATAGCAGGTTGGCGCGGGTCAGCCCGAACTCGTCGAGCACCAGTCCGGCTACGGCTTCGGGCAGCAGTTGCAGATAGAACGAGCGTCCACGCAGGCCCTTGAGCGCGCCCTTGGCCCGCAGGTTGTAGATGAAGTCCTGAATGCCCGAGACGTCGCCGCCAACCAGGTGAGCCACAGCACGGCCTGAGCTATCTGGACTCTCGAATGCGGCCAGCTGTTCGCTAAGGGCAGCAGCGTCTAATCCATCATGATAGAGGCAGGAGGCAATCGCGGCAGTGGACTTGAGGTGGTGATAGAGCGAGATGTCGGTCTCACTTCGCCATACTGCTGAGGGCACAAACATCGTGTACTTCTCAAGCACGGCCAGCATCTGGTCGACAAGCAGTCCGAAGTCGTCACGGCGCATTGCCTTGCACTCGACTACAAAGGAATCCCAAAGCTGCTGGTATCTGACTTGACCGGCCGTGATGTCGGGGCTGGGTTCAAGCCTGCCGTCTTCGCGCAGTACACCCAGCGGGTAGCAGGACAAAGCGTGCGAGTTGCCAAGCCGGGAGAAGATGGTTATGAGCGCGTCACTTGCAGGCTCGCCAGTCTCGCCTTCGGGCAGTGGTCGCCGTTCTCCGGAGGACATCCAGTCGGCCAGCACTAACGTTAGCGCAAGGCGCGGGTCGTGCGCGGAGTTGGCTGCGGGCACGTGGTGGTAGCCGACTGCGTCTGAGACTTGTTTCCATTCATTGCCAAGGTATTCGCTTGCGAACCACGAGCTCAGTTCCGGATGACTGCGGCCGGGGTGTCTGCCAGTGCGCTGCGCGAACTTGCCGATGTCGTGGAGTAGTGCGGCCAAGACTACCGTCTGGAAGTCGCGGTCGCCGTCAGAGTTCATCTCACCTCCATCTCGTACTTCCCCATCCCGAAGGCCGTCCCTTTACCGACGTGCAGGATTTCGCCGGCACGCAGGAACGGCAGAAAAGGACCGAGTTCGCCTTCATATCGCACCCAGCCGGTCATGCCCTCGCGTTCGACGACGCGCTGCTGTCGACTCGAGTAGTGATGCCAGTCAGCGCCGGCCATAACCGCGTCCGCCAGCTTGACGTTCCCAGCCTTGGCAATCAGCCGCTGTTGGTCGACTTGGAGCGGCTGGTCGTGGAAACAGCTTAGCAGCCGAAGACGACGGAGGAGCGAATTGATTAGAACATGAAACTGGGGACGCCGGCTCATCCGACCGTGATGTATGATCCGGGTCGGTGTGAGAAAGTGAACGGTGAGTTGCGAACAGCCGCTGACTGCGTCCGTCTCGAAAGCTAGTTCGTGCGTCTGAAGTGGAGCGAGGAGCGACGCGGATTCCGGGTCGTAGAAACGCATTCCGTTCTGACTCACATCCAACAGCCGAAATCTCGCTCGGCCTGTGCCAAGTCCCTGCTCGGCCATTTGCTCGAATGCGAGAATGAAATATGGCACATGGTCAATCGCCCGGCCGACCAGAGTCAGACCGAACAGTAGCGTCTCGCCGGAGTCAAGCCGGGTTCGCTCGTCCTCCGGGGGCTCGATGACGAAGGGATGTGGGACGGTCTCGGCTTTGGGCATCAGGGTCAATTCCTGAGGCCGCGGAGTGTTGAAGACATACGTCCAGACGCACTGCCGGCGCAAGAGACACCCCGCACAATCGCGCTCTAGGAACGGACACGCCACACGGCGAAACGCGAGCCCGAATCCACCTCGCACGACCGACCCTTTGTAGCGCGGCAGGCGAGCCGGTTCATGCGCCTCGAGGTCAACAGTCAGACGCGCGATTCTGATGGTCTCTCCCTGTCAAGGCATGATAGACAGCAGTGCCCTGTTGTCAAATACTCCGGAACGGCTACGGCCGGCTGCAGTTTGGACTGACTACAGGTCCCGACGGCGGGTGCGCCAGCGCCGGACAATCCGGTCAACGTCCATGTCCGGGTCGCCCTCTGACCAGTACTTGGCGAATTCGACATCGCCGCTGTGCGGTCTGGGGTCGGGAAGGTCAATCATCACCCGCGTCGGCATCGCCATCGAGTCGCCGAGGATGAGCGCCTCGCCGGTTCTCAAGGCCGGCAGCATGTTCATCAGTCCGGACAGCGAATCCGGCACCAGCCGACGGACGTAATTCTGGTCATCCGGGTTGGTCAGCCGCATCGCGATGAACGTATTGCACTGCGAGAGCACGGTTTCGGACAGCTCTTTGGGTCGCTGGCTGACGACGACACAACCGATGCCGTACTTACGACCTTCTTTTGTCACCCGCTCGACTGCGGTCCGGGCAGCGGTGTAGCGCCCCTCAGCCCGGGCCGGCACGTAGTTGTGCGCCTCCTCGAGCACCAGTAGAATCGGAAACCGTTCGCGCTCCGGATTCCAGAGATTGAACTCGAACACGACCCTCGCGACGACTGCCACGACTACACCGATTGCTTCCGAGGGGACGCCACTCAGGTCAATCACAGTCATCCGGCGGCCGGTTTCGATTAACAGATAGTCTTTGAGGAGCTGCGGCAGTGCGTGACTGGACGTGAAGCAGCTCGGCCGGAAGACGAAGTTGAATCGCGGGTCGGAGAGCTTGCTCTCGAACCGGATCAGGAACCGGTCGAAGACCCCGTAAAGCGGTCCCTGCTGCAGGACGCCGTTCGAGTCGTAGACCATCTGGATGTTCCAATCCCGAATCTGAGACAGCATGTCGTCGAGGTCGAAGTAGACTGGCGAATCGGCGGTGACGACCGCCCCCAGGCCGAGCTTGTCTTTGGTGTCACCGGCGTGACGTGCCCGGACCAGCGCATCGCGCAGGACGGTCACCTGGTTCTGGGCCGTCGGTTCATTGAAGTCTACTGTCAGGTCTACGAACTCGTCGAAGTTGAGCATCCAGTAGGGCAGCTCGAGCTTGTCTGCGTCGACCAGATTGACATGGTCGGGAAACGCGGTGGCGTATTCGCCGTGCAGGTCGAGGACAACGATGTGAGTATTGGGATACTTCTCAATAGCCCGCTGGAGCATGCTCACCACAGTACACGACTTGCCGCAACCCGTGGTGCCGAGCACCGCAACATGCTGGCCGAAGAACCTGTCGACCTGCACATAGGCCCGCTGGTCTTCGGCATGAGCCGGTCGGCCGAACGAAAAATCGTAGCCGATGTATTCGGAGAAAACCTGCCGCAGTTCTTCCGAGCCGAGCATTCTGACGGTCTGGCCGACGTTGGGATAGACTGCAACCCCGCGCCGGAACTTGCCTTTCGCATCCTGCGTGCCGAGCAGAATGCAGTCCGCAACCTTCTTGCCGGTTCCGTTCATTATTCGTATGCTGGAGACGATCCCGATGACATCGTGGTCACGAAACGGAATCTTGACGTGCGAACCAGGCTGGCCGGGATAGTAGTCGTCAACCAGCGGGCTTGTGGTGTCGACGGTCAGCTCGACCAGCGCCCTTTCGCCGTTGACTTCAATGACGTAGCCGATGTCCGAATTACTTGTCTTGGTCATGGATTGTCGTCCCCCTGGATAGAGCCGTAGAATGAAATCATGGGCCGACCACGCCCTGGTTGGCCCCGGTGTAACCGGCCCGGGAAAACCGCGCTCACGGTCATCATATTATGCTCGATTTCCCGCCGAATACAAGCCCGGCTATCAACCCGGCAACGGACTTGACTCTATCCCGACAGCGCCTATCCTGCTTACAATGTCACTCATCAGCCGACGCCTGCTTGCAGGTCTGCTCTTCGTCAGTGCTGCGTTTGCATCCCGACCGTGGACTGAAGAGGAATTCCGCCGGTTCGAGCTGCGCCCGGAGCCACGCTGGCTTCCCCGACCCGAGTCGCTCATCCCCGGTCCCAGACGTTTCAACTACCTCGAGCGCGTCAAGCTGGACTGCGATTTCGTGGCCCGGTATCAGGTCGCCGACTCGAACTCGCCCAACTTCGGTGGCATCATCGAGGCCGAACACATGCCGGCTGTCATTGAAACCGACAATACTCAAGAAGCTATCTGGATATGGTCGCGCTGGTTCGAGCTGACCGGACGCGACGACTACCGTGAGAACATTCGCCGGGCTTGGGTCTATGTTCTGCGTCATCCGGCGTGGCGCGAGCACTCAGCCCCGGAATACATCTGGTATTCGGTCTGGAACTGCGGCCTCGGGTTCATGGCCGAGTCGAAGTACCGTGCTGCCTACGGCGATTCCACGTTCCGTAGTTACGCTGACTCCTGCCGGCGTTTCTTTCTTGCCAATCCGCTCGCAAATCTGACCACTCTCGACTTCATGGTTACCGCCCAGTCCTCGGGAATGGCCTACGACTACGCCGTGGAAATGAACGACGCGGTTCTGCGCGACTCGGCACTTGCCCGGGGTAACCGGGTCAGACGCGAGATTGAATCCGCGCCGCGCAGTCGGTTGACTCGGCAGAACTGGGCAATGTGCGGCGGAACCATGTTCTGGGGCGTCGCCCACACGTTCTGCCTTGCCGACACCGCGGCCGGGCGTTACTGGCTTGAAACCTACGTCGACTCCCTGCCCGGATTCTACCCCTCAGGCAGCTGGAACTGCTCGCACAACATCTGGCTCGCCAATGCCTACCGCTCTGCCGCTGAGTTGACCGGCAGTCGGACGTGTCGGCTCATGCACCAGTATCTGACCGACACCCTGTTGATGAGAGACACCGACCGGGACGGCGGCATACCAGCGACCTGGACTGACCCTAACACCCAGGACCAGACCTGGGTCTCCACTTACCTCGACTTCATGGGCATGGACGCCCTTGTGTCGCCTTTGTTTGACACCGACGTCTCCGCCCTCGAGTTTGTCTCGCCCCACCCGCAGGGAATCTACGTGGTCGGCGAGACAATTCCTGTCCTGGTTCCGCTCGCCAATGCGGGCCGGCTTGACGCCGCCGACGTTCTATTCTCCGTCGAGGGATCGGGTCACCGGGATTCGGTGGCACTACCCCTGCTCAACTTTCTCGCCATCGACACGCTGGCCTTCGCGCCGTTCGTCCCGACTGCCCCCGGCCTATGCAGCCTTGACGCCGTTACCGCCACAACCGGCGACGCTAATCCTCTGAACGACACAAGCCATATCGTCTTCCGAGTTCGCGACCTCTACGAGGTCGCCGGTCGTCTCGCCGACACGAACACGCAACAGGGTATCCGCGCCCGGATCAAGGTCTTCCTGGCCGGTGCACAATCGCCCTGGGATTCGCTTGACACCGACTCGTCCGGCATTTTCTCGTTCCGCGTTATCGATACGACCGTGCGAATCACGGTTGAACCGGAAGTGCCGTACTTCCGCCGCACCTGGCAGATAACCATTCAGAGAGACACAACCCTGCTCCTGCTCACGCCAACAGCCGAACTGATGCTCGTGAACAACGACAGCGCGGGCGCGTTCTCCGGATACTACACGTCCACGCTCGACTCGCTCGGCAGAACCTGGTGCCTGTGGAAGCGCTGGGCTGACGGTCAGGTCCCCTGGCATCTGTTTGACCGATTGCGGACACCAACTCTGGTCTGGTTCACCGGTAACCGCCGCGTCGGCACAGTCCCGCCCGCCGACCGAGAGAGCCTTATGCAGCGCGCTCCCGTCAACCTGCTGCTGACCGGCCAGAACGTCGCTGAGGACCTCGACTCGACCCGGTTCCTCGCCGACCTCTGTGGCGTACAATTCGACTCCTCCGGCTGGGCCGGATTTTTCGCATTCGGCAACCGTCAGGATTCTCTCGGTATGCTGATTCCCGGTTTCTCAACTGCAGGCGGTGACGGTGCCAACAACCAGACGTCGCGCGATATTCTCAAGCCTCTGCGCAATGGCGCGAGCATCCTCGCGGTCTACGACTCGGTATCGCACCGGGGCGCGGCAATCCGCCGGCTCGACGTAAACACCGGAACAAAAGTCATAACGCTCGGATTCGGCTTCGAGTCGGTGAACCGGCCCGGCTCCCGGCCGGGCTTTTTCACCCGGGTGCAGCTAATGGAACTCATGCTCGCGTGGTTTGGACTCGCAACCGGTATCGAAGAACAACTGCCGCAGCTGCTGACTCGCAGTTCCGCCTTCGCTTGGCCGAACCCGTTCACCGACCGCCTGAGTATCGCACTCGGTACCGGCCACCCCACACCAAGCCAGCGGCAACTGGCAATCTCCGTGGCCGATGTCTCTGGCCGGATAGTCCGCAATCAGCATGTCGGCAGCTACTGTTCCACGATTTCCGGCCTCGGACCGCTGCCTCCCGGCGTCTACTACGTCCGCATCTCCGGCCGCGGCGGTGTTCTCCGCGTGGTCAAGGCCCGTTGACGACAACAAGAGACTGCGGGGCCTCCGCTGGGAAGCCCCGCAAAGCTCTGAGGTCCTGTGCCGCTAATCCAGCTTGAGCACCTTTGTTTCGATAGCCGAATCAGGCGTCCTCACCGTAAGGAAATAAACACCCCGGGCCAGCCTTTCCGGCCGCCACAGGAATCGGCCATCCCCTTGCGGAACATCCGCCGTCACACGCTCAACGACACGCCCGGCTGCATCACGCACGTCGAGCTCCAGCCGGCCAGCACTACGCGCAGTGTAGGCCACGTAGGCACACCGGCGGAAAGGATTTGGAGTGACCGCCAGCCGCCGGGCCCTGTTCAGCGTCGGCTGATCGGCCAAGCCGACGTTGTGATTGAACCAGCTCTGAGCGCTGTCCGCGTTCGCCCGGATTGCATTCTCGTCTACCCCGCCGACGAAGGCGACTGCAAGCCGCTGTGACGCACCCGCTTCCAGATCAAATGGCCCGATCGAGGCTAGGACCGACCAGTCGTAGGGGCGGTTGGAGTTGCGCTGCACGATTGTCCCGTTAAGCATTCGGAACTTCTGTGCGTCGCGCACGCAGCTGTCGGTAGGATAGACCCAGCGAGCGTGGTCGACAGACAGCAGATTGCGAAACGACTGCGGATGAAGCACGACCATGCCTACAGTCGGATTCGCCGTGCTGGACTGGCGCATGTAAATCATCCGCCGCGCAGTATCCGCAGTGGAGGTATTCTGCGTAGGCGTCGTTCCGATGTCGAAGTCTGACCAGACGCCGGCGTACAGGCCGTTTACCGCCGAAGCACCTTCGTTGGCGATTGTCCAATTAAGCACGACAAAGTCGTCGTATCCCGAGCCTGCACTCATATAGCTATTCTGGTAGACCTTGATGCTCTTGGGCGAAGGGTGACCGCGGTCATCGAAACTCGCCCTGAACTGCTCGTCACCCGCCTGCGGCGGGACAACCGGCA
>Ga0101944_10007754_pt1 | contig 10584 bp, 7 predicted proteins | sample DewCreD2012metaG_FD_75245 | JGI IMG/M metagenome (GOLD analysis project Ga0101944, IMG submission 75245) | Hot spring sediment bacterial and archeal communities from British Columbia, Canada, to study Microbial Dark Matter (Phase II) - Dewar... ...
GCATGTTTTCCAAAGTCCCTGTCCCGAAGGATGAATCTGTCATATACAGTATGGATGAAGTTGTGTTGGGGACATCGCGCACCCATTTCTTTTTCATTATTCGGGCGTTTTTTCTCCTGTTGGGTATTGAAGCGCTGTACAAATTCCTATTGGGTATCACTCCGCCCACTGCGATTGGGCTTTATTATCCCCTGATTGCCTATCTGGGATTGGTAATATCGATGATTTTGATTGACAATCGTGCCATTATCGAGAACAAGAGGGTTTATGTGGCGCGCGGCTTGATAGAAATTGCTGGTTTGACCATTGTTTTGATTGTGGCTTACATCATATCCGCTGCGGTCAAGCCATTTATCGCTCTGCCCCAAATCTTTTTTGTGATGATTATATCTTCTGGTTTGGGAATAGTATTGTATCGTTTGCCGCATGGACCAACCTTGCGCAGTCTGCTTTTTGCTGGGATTCCCATCATCTTGGCCGCCAATTTTCTGGTTGGCGGGTCGCTGATTCGTGGCGCGTTCGCTATCGAAGGAATTGCGCCTGTTCTGATGTACGGTTTCTTCGGACAGATTTTGTGGATGTTTGGCGGGGTCTCTATGTTAATGCTTTTGGCGCGTACTGCTGCCATCCGCAATCTTGCGCCGGGCATGGCGGGGGCGCTCTCTCACGCCGGTCTGACGGGCGCCTGCACCGCCGGTGACTTTGGCGAGGAGGCAGCCCGCCGCGCCCCGGTTATGATTAATATCCCCTTCTTTGGTCACATTTTCGTTTTCTCCATTCTAGCGCTAAGCATTGAGCGCGGTGGTTTGATGTTCGTGCCGGTATTGGTGGTTGGCCTGATAGGCGTTGTGCTCAGCGTGGCGGCTTTTCGCACCCTGCGTAAGGCTGGTGGGGTGGAACGGCAGGAAGTGACCGGGCTGATGCTCTTTTCCTTCGGATGGCAGTTGACGGCGATTTTCTTCGGCTTTTTGCTGCTCTCTGGTTTGCCGCTCGAATATGCTGCCATGTCAAAAAGCTCGGCGCTCTCGCACTTTGGGTTATTTGCCGCGCTTCAGGGCGGCATGTTTGGCAGCGAGGCGGCTGCTCTGATTTCTTTTGTCTTTGCCATGCCCTTCCTCGTGCACCCATTTGTTTTCTTCCTATTCGGGCGCGCCATGGACAACAACGGTGAAATGTCGCGCCTGCCGGTTTACATCATGGCCTTGATTGGGCTGGCTGGAGTCTTGTATGGCTTATTTGGTTTATAAGCGAGTAGGATGGTATAATACAACTATGCTTTACGTTTTTTCCCTCGCCCATCCCATTGTCGCCCGCACCCTAAATGGCTTTGATTTAGCTTTTCCTTGTCGTATTGCGCCTGTTGCCCGAAAAGTCTGACCGTTTCGCCTACTTCGATTTCTCGCGCCGCAGGAGCCACCTGCGGCGTTTTTATTTGACAAGGAAAAGCCATGATTTCGATTGCCATCTCCAATGCTACCCTCGTCCTGGGGGCCAAAGCTATCTTTCGCAGCCTCAATTGGGAAATTCAGCACGACCAGCGCATCGGCCTGATTGGCCCCAACGGCGCAGGAAAGTCATCATTGTTCAAGTTGATTATTGGGGAACATGCCCCAGAACCGGGCGGCAGCATCGTCCGCGCCCGGGGCGTGACGGTTGGCTGCCTGTCTCAGCACCCGGAACTCGACCCCAGCCAGACGGCCTTCGAGTCGGCCCTGGCTGGCAATCCGCGTTATGCCGAAGTTCACGCGCAACTGTTGGAGGTCGAAGCGCGCCTGGGCGAGCCGTCCGTGTACGAAAATCCAAAATCGCTCGAAAAAACGCTGGCTTTGCATGAAACCCTGCTCGAACAGTATGCCGCCTTCGGGGGCGATTCTTATCCCCAGCGGGTGCGTGACCTTTTGCTGGGACTCGGTCTGCCTGAATCCGATTTGTCAAAACCCCTGGGCCTGCTTTCTGGCGGACAGAAAAAACTCGTCGGCCTCGCTCGCCTGTTGCTGCTGCGCCCCGCCGTGCTGATGCTCGACGAACCCGATAACCATCTCGATTTACCCGGCAAAGCCTACCTGGAACGTCTCATCCAGGACTATCCCGGCGCGGTCGTCATCATCTCCCATGACCGCTACCTGCTGGATGCCGTTGTTACCCACATTGCCGAAATCGAAGACGGCAAACTGACCACCTTTACCGGTAACTATACCGATTACATCATCGACAAGGAACAGCGCCTCGCCCGCCAGGAGGAACTCTTCCAGATTCAACAGCGCGCCATCCGCCGCATGGAGATGGCTCTCAAGCGTTACCAGGTTTGGGTGCAGGTTAGCGATAAATTCGCCAGCCGCGTGCGCTCCATGCAAACCCGCCTCGAGAAAGTCGAACGCCTCGACCGTCCCAGCCTCGAGCGCAAGCGCATGGGGTTGGAACTCAATGGCTGGCGCGGCTCGAACAAGGTGCTGGAATTGCGCGGGGTGGCGAAATCCTTCGGGAATCGGGTCATCCTGGATGGCGTGAACGAGATTCTCTGGCACGGCGAACGAGTTGGGGTGGTCGGGCCAAATGGGTCGGGGAAATCCGTCCTGTTTCGCCTGATTTTGGGGCAGGAACATCCTGATAACGGCGAAATCATCCTCGGGCCGAGCGTCAAAATTGGCTATTACGCCCAGGAACACGAAACGCTCGACTTCGACAAAACCGTGCTAGATACGGTGCGCTTTGCCGGGAATATGAGCGAGCCAAATGCGGTTTCGTTTCTGCTGCGCTACTTGTTCACCTACCAACAGTCCCAGCAGCGCGTCGGCGATTTATCGGGCGGCGAGCGCAGCCGCCTGCAACTGGCCCTGCTCGTGCTTTCGGGCGCGAACTTCCTGCTGCTCGACGAACCGACCAACAACCTCGACATTGCCTCCGCCGAAGTGCTGGAAAATGCCCTGACCGATTTCGTCGGCACGGTGTTAGTCATCTCCCACGACCGCTATTTTCTCGACCGAACGGTAGAGCGCATCCTGACCATCGAAAACGGTCAACTGGTCGGGCATTTGGGCGGTTACAGTGATTATCTAACGGAGAAAGGTAAATAACGTGAGTTCAGGATAAGAAACAGCGGCTAAAATTTGTACTTTTTCTCGCGCAGTACCGCACAGAACGGGCAGGTTTTTTGTTTTCTTTGCGCACTTTGCGGCTTTGCTGATCATACTTTATGCCGAATTAACAAAAAAGCCCCGCAATTGCGAGGCTTTTTGTGTGCCGAAGGAGGGATTTGAACCCTCACCCCTCTCAGGACTACGCCCTGAACGTAGCGCGTCTGCCAGTTCCGCCACTTCGGCTTGAGCGAACGGTATTTTACTCCACTTTGGGGATTTGTCAACCACTAAATGGCGGCGTCAGGCTAACGGCAGAGTCAGGGCTTTTGGGCTAGCGCGCATAAATCGAATCGTTTATGATGGGCCAAATCTGAATGGACTGAAGTCTGTTTTCCGAGGAGAACCCATGTATCACACCCAACGCTGGACTCTCGATAAAATCCGCCAACGTCTCGATTTGATTGGCCCACTCGTGTACATAAAAGCAGACCCGTTACCGGCTTTTCGTTACCGGGAACTTGATGGCCCCCTTGCCCCCCCGCCTGTTGCCCCCGATGTGGACGATTCTGCCTGGGCTGAAATCGGCGCGACCGATTACTGGGGTTCCTGGATGACCGATTTTGTGTTGCGGACCACCTTTACCGTCCCCGCCGAGATGGACAAGACCCAGCCTATCGCTTTGTATCTGCCGCTCGGCGAATCGGGTGATTTCAGCCACCCCGAAGCGCTGGTTTACGTTGATGGCGCGCCCTATGCTGCCTGCGACCGTCACCATCAGGAAATTCTCTTGCGTCCTGATTGGGTTGACGGAAGGCCTCACGCATTGGCCCTGCACGGATGGACAGGGATTGGCGGGCTGGAGCGCGGCGACTTTTTCACCAAACTCTACATGCGTCAATGCCGGGTGGTGCAGATTCACCAACCGACCCGTGACTTTATCACCCTGGCGCGCGTTGCCCATGAAACCGCAGCCAACCTCGATGAGAACAATCCCGCCCGGCACGGTATTCTCAATGCGCTCAACGACGCTTTTAACTTGCTTGAAACGCGCAGCGCCGAGATATTCCCCGCGCACTTCTACGGCAGCGTGGGAGCGGCGACGGAAGCCTTGCAATCTGGCCTTAAACAAGCCGGCCCCCCGCTGAATGTCACCATCCACGCCACCGGGCATGCTCACATTGACGTGGCCTGGCTGTGGACGCTTGGCCAGACTCATCGTAAATCTGAGCGCACCTTCTACAATGTCCTGCGCTACATGGAGCAATTCCCCGATTATCATTTCAGCCAATCCCAGCCGCAACTATACGAGTTTATGCGTCAGCAACGCCCAGAATTATTCGAGGCGATTCGGGAAAAAATCACCGAAGGTCGCTGGGAGCCGATGGGCGGGATGTGGGTTGAGGCCGATTGCAACTTGAGCGGCGCCGAATCGCTTGCCCGCCAGTTTCTGCTCGGGCGCAGTTTTTTTCGTGAACACTTCGGGTCTGATGCCGAATCTCCGGTTTTATGGCTGCCCGATGTCTTTGGCTACGCCTGGGCATTGCCGCAACTTATCAAACAGGCTGGGCTTAAGTATTTTATGACCATTAAGATTGGCTGGAGCCAGTACAACCGCCTGCCCTATGATACGTTCCTGTGGCAGGGGCTCGACGGTACCCAAATCCTGACCCACTTCAGCACTGTCAAAGAGTTTGGCAGTCCCTTTGCCAGTACCTACAACTCTATGGCGAATGCCAAAGAAGCCCTGGGTGCCTGGCAGAACTTCCAGCAGAAGGAACTCCAGCGCGACCTTCTTATGGCCTACGGGTACGGGGATGGCGGCGGCGGCCCGACTCGTGAAATGCTCGAAAATATCGAAGTCATGGGAGATATGCCCGGCCTGCCCCAAGTCAGGCAATCGAGCGTACGAGAATTCTTCGAACAACTCGAATCGCTGGCTGCTGATGTCTCGATGAACTCGACAACCAACCGCAAAATGCCGGTTTGGAACGGCGAACTATACCTTGAATACCATCGCGGGACCTATACTACCCAGGCTCGTAATAAACGCGCCAATCGCAAGGCAGAGTTTGCCTTGCACGATGCCGAATTCCTGGCCTGCCTGGCCCATCTGCTGTACCCGAACTATGCCTACCCCGCCGAAACTTTTCACTGGGCCTGGCAATTGGTTTGTCTGAACCAGTTCCACGACATCATTCCTGGTTCCAGCATTGGGCCGGTCTACGATGAATCGCTTCAGCAATACGCAGCAGTGATGCAAATGAGCAAAGATGCGAGCGATTCTGCCCTGGCCTGCATTGCTGCCCAAACCGAGGCTGATTGGCTGCTGGTCAATCCGACTTCATTTGCGCGCTCTGAACCGGTCTTCCTACCAACCGGCTTCGATTCTGGCTTCGAGCGGGAAGACAGCGTGCTGGCGCTGCAGTCTGTCGATGGAGGCGTACTCATCAGCCCCGGCGACTTGCCGCCCTACAGCGTAACGCCGATTAAACGGTCTGGCAGTTTGCCTGCGCCGCGTTCCACAAAAACGGAGGAAAACTGCCTCGAGAATGACTGGCTGAAGGTTGAATTTTCTGCGGATGGCGATGTGATTCGCCTTTTTGACAAAGCCAACCAGCGCGAAATCCTGCCCCCCGGCAAAGTTGCCAACCAGTTCCAGGCTTTCGAGGACCGCCCCAAAGATTTCGATGCCTGGGATATTGACATCTACTACGACGACAAGGTGTATCTCGTCGAACCGGCTTCATCTGTAAAATTGGTTGAATCTGGGCCGCTGCGCTGGACGATAGAAGTGAATCGCAGAATCTTGAATAGTGAAATCTCCCAGCGCATCTCCTTGCGTCACGACTCCCCGCGTCTCGATTTTGATACCACCATTCGCTGGAACGAACGTCACACCATGCTGAAAGTGGCCTTCCCGGTCAATGTTCTCTCGCCGGTGGCAACGTATGAAATCCAATGGGGTAATGTGGAGCGTCCGACACACAAAAACACCAGTTGGGATTGGGCGCGCTTCGAGACTTGCGCTCACAAGTGGGTGGATTTATCTGAAGGCGGTTATGGCGTCAGCCTGTTGAATGATTGTAAATATGGTCATGATGTTCATGATAACGTTTTGCGCCTGACCCTGCTCCGTTCACCGACGCTGCCCGACCCAATGGCGGATTTTGGCGAGCATCACTTTGTTTACAGTCTGCTGCCCCATCAGGGTTCTTGGAAGGAAATGACGCAGCGGGAGGCATACGCGCTGAATGACCCGATAATCAGTTATCAGTGTCCAGTTAACAGGAATCAGTCTTCAGTACCCAGTGAAAGACGAATCACAGGTCACTTTTCACTAATTACTGTTTCCACTCCGAATGTGGTCATCGAAACGGTCAAACTGGCCGAAAATGGGGACGGATACATCGTCAGGTTGTATGAATCGCATCGAAAGCGAGGGCAAATTACAGTTCGGTTCGCATTCCCCTTGGAAAGTGCCTGGATTACGAACCTGCTCGAAGAAAACGAATCTGCCCTGAGCGTGGACGATGATTCAGTCCGACTGGATTTGGCGCCATATCAGATTGTGACTTTGCGCGTGAAAGGAGATAGCGTTACGGGATTAGCGTTTGATTAGCGCTTATTTTTCTTGACAGCAGGTTGGGTTGTTTTTATGGGTTGGTAGGCGCTGTGCAATTGCACCGGGTCGCTGACTTTGCGCATGCGCAGGTTGAGCATTTCGACAAAGACCGAGAAGCCCATCGCAAAATAGACGTAGCCTTTTTCGATGTGCTGGTGCAGGCCTTCGGCAATCAGGGCAGTGCCGATGAGCAGCAGGAAGGAAAGCGCCAGGATTTTGACCGTCGGGTGCCGGCTGACAAAATCGCTGATTGGCCCGGAGGCAAACATCATAATGACGATGGCAATGATGACTGCCGCGATCATAATGGCAATTTCATCGACCATTCCAACGGCGGTGATGACTGAATCGAGCGAAAAAACGATGTCGAGCAGACCAATTTGGACAACGATGGCAATGAACGAGGCCGCAACTTTGGCGCTGGCCGAGCCTTCTTTGCCTTCGAGTTTGCCGTGAATTTCATGGGTTGATTTGGCAATCAGGAACAGGCCGCCGCCGAGCAGAATTAGGTCGCGGCCTGAAATGCCGATATCGAGCAGGGGCAGGGTGAAAAGGGGAGTTTCGAGTTTGATAATCCAACTCAGCGAAAGCAGGAGCAGGATGCGGGTGACGAGCGCCGCCGCCAGGCCCAACTGGCGCGCCCTGGCTCTCTGGTTTTCTGGCAATTTGTCAGATAGGATGGAGATAAAGACGATGTTGTCGATGCCAAGCACGATTTCGAGTACCGCCAGGGTTAACAGCGCAATACCGTTTTCGGGGGTGAAGAGAGTTTCCACGGGCTAGTTTCCTTTGGGTTGGGAAAATAATGCTGTATTCTACATCTTTTACTTTGGGGCTGCCAGAGGAAAAACGGATTCAAATCCCACGCCTTGACATTAAATATTAACTCGTTTATTATTAATTTGATAAATAGTAACTCGTTAATATTTTTTGCCCCCAACCTGCCTATGTCCATTCGCCACGCCCTGCTCGGATTACTCGCCAAAAAACCACGTCACGGTTATGAACTGCGCGCCGCTTTTGAAGCGGTGGTTGGTGGCGCGCAGGCCTGGGAGGTCAAACCCGCCCAAATCTACACCACCCTCGACCGCCTGGAAGAAGCCGGGTTGGTAGAGCGCCACTCTGACCTGGGCGAGGGCAGCGAACCGGCCCGCCGGGTTTATGCCCTGACCGAGCCCGGACGCGCTGCTCTGCACGAGTGGCTTGCCTCTGCCGTAGATGCCCAGCACCAGCGCGATGAGTTTTTCGTCAAGCTGATGGTGGCTCTGGTTTCTGGCGAAGCCAACCCGGAACGGATACTCCAGACCCAGCGCGTTCACCTTTACAAAGAAATGCACGCCCTGACGACCCTGCGCGACAATTACGACCCACGCTGCGCCATGGCCCAAATCTTGCTGCTCGATAAGGCCATTATGCACCTCGAAGCCGACCTGCGCTGGATGGAGATCACCGAAATGCGCATCGAAGCCATCAAGGGCCAGCCATTCCCCGAACCGGAAATCAGACCGAGGGGAAGGCCGCGCAAGGGCGACAAGGGTTCGACCTTTCCGCCGCCGGGACAGTTATCAGTCATCAGTGAGAAGTAATCAGTAATCAGTATTCAGGCCCTGAGCGAAGTACGAAGTACGCAATCACAGGGCAGTATTTCAACCTTCAACATTCAAACCTTTAGCGAAAATGACCGACCTTACAAACAAAACCATTATCATCACCGGGGCAAACTCCGGGATTGGCAAAGCCGCTGCGATTCAACTTGCCAAATTAGGCGCAACCGTTGTCATGGCCTGCCGCTCGGTGGAGCGCGGGGCCAAGGCATTGGCAGATGTTCGGCAAGCGGCGGACAGCCAGCGGGTGGAACTGCTGCGCGTGGATCTGGCCTCGCAGGCCTCCGTGCGCGGGTTCGTGGACGAATTTTCCAGCCGCCACCAGCGTCTCGATGTCCTGATTCACAATGCCGCCAACTTCGATCACGGCCTGACCAAACCGGTCCTCACCGAGGATGGCGTCGAAACGGTCTTTGCGACCAATCACGTCAATATTTTCCTGATGACGCAATTGCTGCTCGACATGCTCAAGGCCAGCGCGCCCAGCCGGATTATTACCGTTGCCAGCCAGGGCTTGATGACCTATCCGTTTCTGGACATCGAATTCGACAACCTGAACGGCCAAAAAAATTCTCCATGCAGCACGCCTATTACCACGCCAAACAGGCCCAGGTGATGTTTACCTTCGACATGGCCGAGCGGCTCAAAGGCACGGGTGTGACGGTCAACTGCGTGCGGGTTGGCAATGTCGCCATCCCCGATGAGCGCCTGACGCACCTGCCGAAGTTCCTGCTGAAAATGTATGAAATGAAGCGCAAGTTTGCCCTGACCCCCGAAAAAATGGCCGAGACCTACACTTGGCTGGTCGCCGACCCGACCCTTGAAACCGTCACTGGCGGTTACTGGGACGCGCCGAACAAGCCCGCCAAAGCGAACAAAAACGCCTACAGCCGCGACACGCAAAAACGACTGTGGGACGCCACGCAGGATTTAGTGCTTGGGTGATTTGGTGAAATGTCCAATCTCAAAATCACCAAATCACAAAATCAGGAAATAAAAAGATGTCTATTATCTCGACCTCCAACCTCACCAAAGTCTACGGTTCCGGCCCTGCCGCCGTGACCGCGCTCGACCATGTGACGCTGAAAATTGACCCCGGCGAATTTGTCGCCGTCATGGGGCCCTCTGGCTGCGGAAAATCCACCCTGCTGCATCTCATCGGCGGGCTGGATAAAGCCACCGAAGGCACAGTGGCCGTTGATGGGCATACCCTCAATGACCTGGATGACGACTCGCTCACCGAACTGCGCCGCCGCAAGATCGGCTTTGTCTTCCAGTTCTACAATCTGATTCCTGTTCTCACCGCGCTCGAAAATGCGGCTCTGCCGGTCACGCTCGATGGGCTGAAACCCATCGAAGCGCAAAAAAAGGCCATTGAATGGCTCTCCCGCTTCGGGTTGGGCGACCGGCTCAGTCACCGTCCCGACCAGTTAAGCGGCGGCCAGCAGCAGCGGGTGGCAATCGCCCGCGCCCTCGTCGCTGAGCCGATGTTAATCCTGGCCGATGAACCGACCGGCAACCTCGATACCAAATCTAGCGACGAAATCGCCGCGCTTTTGCGCCAGGTGAGCAAAGAGTTTGGCCGCGCCGTCATCATGGTCACCCACGACCCGCGCATCGCCGCCTATGCCGACCGGATTATCTTTCTCAAAGATGGCAAGATTGTTGAGGAAACCATCCTGGAGAAAAAGAAATAATGTGTCAGGTATCAAGTGTCAGGTGTTAGGAAGCCCTGACCTGACACCTGGAACCTGACACCTGGAACCTGAAACATGAATATTCAACTGACCCTCGCCTATCGTTACCTCTGGGGACGCAAACTGCGCACCGCCCTCACCACCCTCGCCATCATTTTCGGCGTCTTGCTCATCTTTGGCATGAACACCATCCTGCCGACCATGATTGCCGCGCTGCAAGCCAACGTGCAGGGCGCGGAAGGTAACGCCGATTTCACCATCACCAGCGCCTCGGGCGGCGCCTTCGATCCTGCCGCCGCCGAAAAACTGCGTTCCCTCGATGGCGTCCGCGCCGTCTCGGCCTCATTGCACCGCACCATCAACCTGCCCGCTGATTTTGTGGATGGAAACCCCGCCCGGCCCGATACCCTGGTCGCCGTTAATCTGGTTGGTCTGACCCCCGAAGTTGCCCGCTCGATTCGCGCCTTCCCGATTGTGTCTGGCCGTTACCTGAACGACTCTGACACTGCGGCAGCCGTCATCACCCAAACCCTGGCCGATTCCTTCTCCGTCCGGGTGGGCGACACGCTGACGCTCCCCTCCGC
>Ga0101944_10007755_pt1 | contig 10583 bp, 8 predicted proteins | sample DewCreD2012metaG_FD_75245 | JGI IMG/M metagenome (GOLD analysis project Ga0101944, IMG submission 75245) | Hot spring sediment bacterial and archeal communities from British Columbia, Canada, to study Microbial Dark Matter (Phase II) - Dewar... ...
TGCAGGTCAGCATCATCGAGAAGCAGAAACAGATCGAGCTGCAGCAGCAGGAAATCCTGCGCAAGCAGCGCGAACTGGAGGCCACCGTGCAGCGGCCGGCCGACGCCGAGCGTTACAAGGTCGAGACACTGGCCAACGCCAAGAAGTTCCAGCTCGAGACCGAAGCAGCCGGCGCGGCCGCGGCCACCAAACAGACCGGGTTTGCCCAGGCCGAAGTGGCCAAAGCGACCGGCCTGGCCGAAGCCGAGGCCAACAAGGCGCGCGGTCTGGCCGAGGCGGCCGTCATTGAGGCCCAGGGCAAGGCCCAGGCCGAGGCCATGCGCATGAAGGCCGAGAGCTTCAAGCAGTACAACGAGGCGGCCGTGATCGAGATGCTGGTGAAAGTGATGCCCGAAATCGCCGCCAGGATCGCCGAGCCGCTGGCCAAGACGGAGAAGATTGTCATCATCAACGCCGGCAACGGCCCCGGCGGCGGGGCCAGCAAGCTTACCGGCGACGTGACACAGATCATTGCCCAACTGCCGCCGGTGCTCGAAAGCCTGACCGGGGTCAAGTTCGAGAAACTGCTGGAGCAGGTGCCGGCCCTCAAGAAGGCAATGGAAAAGGGCGAGACGAAGTCCGAGTAACTCCTGGCCCAAAGCCCCGGCGCGGCAACAACGCACGCGGATGGGCGGGGGTGGCCATGCATTTGTCGTGTCCCCGCCCGATTGGCAATCAGCCGTTGACCCGGAGAAACTCGGCCAAAGGCTCCCACACCGCCTGCACCGTCAGCAGGTCCAGGCAACGTGCTGTCGGCATTCGGCAGTAGTCGGAGCACGGCTTGAACGGACAGGCCTTGCCCTCGATCCAGCGGGCGGCCGGATGCAACGGGGCAAACCACTCCGGCAATTGAGGCCCGAAGATGGTGAAGGTGGGAACACCGCAAAACGCCGCCAGGTGACCGGGACCCGAATCGTTGCCCACAAACAGGGCCGCCTGGTCAATCAGGGTCAGCAGCTCATTGACGGTTTGCGGCACGGCCAACGTCGGGTCGCCAGCCTGACGCCACCAGGCGGCTTGGGGCGGGTCGCAGGCGACAGTCACTTGCCAGCCCTCGGCGCGAAGGCGCCCGACCAGTGCGCGGTAACGCTCCAGTGGCCAGACGCGGACCGGTTGGCCCGCGCCCGTGTGCACCAGGAGCGTGCGGCCCGAGCGCCGCGGCGGGAATGGGATGTGTTCCCTTGGCGGCAGGGACAACCCCAACGCTGCCCCGAGCGTGCGCCAGTATTCGTAACGGTGGGCCAAGGGGTCCGGGCGGCGCAAGGGGTCGGTCAGCAGGGCCTGACTGCCCAAGCGCGGGAAGCCCAGCCGTCGGCGCGCGCCGGTCAACCACAGCCACACGTGGTCGCGCGGGTCCCAGCGCGCCGAAAGCCCCACCGCAAACCGTTCGGCGCGCAACCGGCGTCCCAGCCGACCCAGCCCCAGCCAGGGCCACCGCCAAAAGAGGTACTTGCCCTTGAAGGCTGTCCAGGGCGCGACGAATGTCTCGACATGCACCGGCGGGACCAGGCGGGCCTGCAATTCCCGAGCGTACGGCTTGGCCAACAAGGTTACGGCAAACCGCTCCGCCGCGGCGCGCAAGAATGGCGTGGCGATGACCAGATCGCCCAACCCCCACAACTCGACCACCAGTAGTTTCGGTTTCACGGGCGCTGCGAGGGGACGGTTGTTGGCGGCGGAGCCATGCCTGCCAGCGATTCGCGGCGGTTTGGGTTGCAGTTCTGACCGCCCGACTCGGCGGTCCGCCGGCTCAGTGGCTGGCGGGCGATCAAGTAGGCGGACCACCCCAGCCAATGGACCTTGGCGGTGTACTTGCGGCGACTCGGCGGCAGCAGGCAAAACAGCGGATGCGCCGCCGCGAAGAGCCAGTTGCGGGAAACCCCGCAGCCACAGGTTTCCAGGCCCAGGGCTTGCAGGCTGGCCGCCAGCTCAGAAACCGGCACCAGGCGCACGTGCGCCGGGTCATCGTAGAAGTTGAGGGTGAAATCGAACCCGGACGTTCCGCCGCGTAGCCGGGGCAGGGAAAGTGAACGAGGATGGGGTGTCTCGAAATACGCGCGGCCGCCGGGCTTGAGCAGTCGGGCAACTTCACGCAGGAGCAGGCGCGGATCGTGGAGGTGTTCCACCAGATGCATGCAGGTTAGGCCGTCCATGGACCCGTCCGGCCAGGGTAACGGTTGGAGCTCGAAATCCACCCGAGCGAAAGCGCAGCCAGGTGGGTAGCATTCCGGCCGGCCTGCGCGGTCGGCCGCAAACAAGCGTAAGTCCGGTCGCAACTCGGCGATGTGCCGCAGCGTCTCGCCGTCGCTCGCGCCCAGGTCCAGCAGTGTGCCGGCGCGAGGCAAGCCGGCCACAAACCGGGCGCGGGTGTCCAACCAGGGCAACAGACGCAAGTAACGCCAGTTCATCGTTTGACGCGCTTCAGGTGAACTGGCGACCGGGCACTGCGCAGCGCAGCAAGCATTTCATGCGGCGTTCCTGATGGATGGCAGGTTAGAAAGCCGGCGCGCGCCTGTAAAGCGCCCCGCATCGCTGGTCTGGAGGGGCGGCGAAGACCGGGCAGCGTTTTGGGCTTCGCCCAAGCTGCCTGCTGGCAAACGGCCGGGATGCGCCGCAATGCGCTTGAGTCCGGGCAAGTCGGCACGGGAGTCTCGCCCATGAGAGATTTGGCCAACAGGGTGAACAGGTCATCGGCATCTGGGCGACCGCTGCCAGACGCCGGTCCGACGGTCCGCTCCGCCCCCAAGCGCTGCTTGAATCGTTCTTGGCGAGGAGCAGGCGGGTGGTTTTTTGGCTTGCGGGGGAGCGGTCGGTCGTTATCCTGCGCGCTGCCTGAACCCCGCGAGGGCGGGTGTTCACTGAGGCTGAGAAACGCGAAGTCAACAAACAACCTAACTTCCGGTCCGGGGTTGTTCCGGGCCGGCCCCGGCAAGTCCGGGGGTAACCTCCGTTGCCGTAGCAACGACTGGTTCGTTAGGCAATGGAGCCTTCGGTGCCCGCTCCGGCGGGTTTCCCCAAGCTCCGCAGTTCGGTCATTGCAGTATTATGCTCACGATGGAAGACGCCATGAAGCAAAGCCCGGTGCGCTTTGCGGTCGGCGAGATTGTCCCCGGCAAAATCATCGAGATTCGCCCCAAGGAGGTGCTGGTGGACATTGGCTACAAAAGCGAAGGGGCCATTCCGGCCAGCGAGTTTGAGAATCTGGAGAGCCTGAAAGTGGGCGACCAGGTGGATGTGCTGATCGAGCGGCTGGAGGACAAGGACGGCATGGTCGTGTTGTCCCACGAGAAGGCCGAATTCAAGAAGAACTGGGAGCGCATCCTGACCATCTGCAACGAGGGCGGGCGCATCCAGGGCAAGGTCAAGGCCGTGATCAAGGGCGGTTTGTTGGTCAACGTGGGGGTGGAGGCCTTCCTGCCCGCCTCGCAAGTGGACCTGACCGTGCCCAAGAATCTGGCGCAGTACGTTGGCAACACCTACGAGTTCAAGGTGGTCAAGATTAACCAGGAGCGGCAGAACATCGTGCTGTCCCGACGCGAACTCATTGAGCAGGAGCGGGCGGAACGTCGCGCCAAGTTGCTGGCCGAGATGATGCCGGGTGACATCCGCCGCGGCACCGTGAAGAACCTCACCGATTTCGGCGCGTTCATTGACCTGAACGGCTTGGACGGCCTGCTGCACATCACCGACATGAGCTGGGGGCGGATTGGACATCCCTCCGAGATGCTCAAGGTGGGACAGGACATTGACGTGGTGGTGCTGGACGTCAACCGCGAGAAGGAGCGCGTCAGCCTGGGACTCAAGCAGAAGATGCCCAATCCGTGGGACAACATCGAACAGAAATACCCGGTCGGGGCGCGCGTCAAGGGCAAGGTCATGAACCTGGTGCCGTACGGGGCGTTTGTGGAGCTGGAACCCGGCGTCGAGGGCTTGGTGCACGTGACCGAGTTGTCCTGGACCAAACGCATTGCCAAGCCCTCCGATGTGCTGAAACAAGGTCAGGAGGTCGAGGCCGTGGTGCTGGGTATCAACCGCGACGAGCAGAAGATTTCTCTGGGTATCCGCCAACTCGAGGCCAACCCGTGGGACACCGTGGACGTCCGTTACCCGCCGGGCACACGCATCAAGGGCAAGGTCCGCAACCTCACCAGTTATGGCGCGTTTGTCGAGCTGGAGGAGGGCATTGACGGCATGGTGCACGTGTCTGACCTGTCGTGGACGCGCAAGATCAACCATCCCTCCGAGGTGCTCAAGAAAGGCGACGAAGTGGAGGCCGTGGTGCTGGAGGTGGACAAGCCCAACCAGCGCATTGCCCTGGGGATCAAGCAGCTCGGACCGGACCCGTGGGAACGCATTGACGAGCTTTACAAGGTCGGCGACCTGGTCACCGGCAAGGTCACCAAACTGGCCAGCTTCGGAGCGTTCGTGGGCCTGCAGCACGACATTGACGGCTTGGTCCACATCTCGCAGATCAGCGAGGAGCGCGTGGAGAAGATCAAGAGCGTGCTCAAGGTGGGCCAGGAGGTCACCGCCCGGGTCATCAAAATTGACCGCAGCGACCGCCGGATCGGCCTGTCCATCAAGGCCGCCAACTACACCGAGGAGCAGCTCAAAGAGGAGCAGCGGTTACTGGACCAGCTCAAACCCGGCGAGGATCTGGTTGCATTGCAGCACGCCTTCGACGCCGCCGACGAGGCGCGAGCCGAGGAAGAGCGGCAGCAGACGGAATAGCGGCCTGGGGGCCGGCTGTGTGCGGGCAACCGTGGCGCGCCAACCGGCCCCGGCTGGCGGAGGCCGCCCGTGTCGGGCGGTGGGGCAGCCCATCCCGCAAGGCCGCTCCGACGGCGTTTGGCGGGGCGCGCCCGGGCTTGTCTTTTGGGGCGTGACGGCCTAGCTTGAGCTTATGAAGCACGAGGTTGTGCCGGTGCAGATTCGAGGCATCTGGCCGAACCAGAGCGGTTGCGCGTTGTTCGTCGGCAACGACGAGAAGGTCTTTATCATCAACGTGGACCCGTGGATGGGCAAGACCATCAGTGACTTTGTGCACAAGCGCACGCCGGAGCGGCCTCTCACCCACCACCTCATTCTCAACATCTTCAAGGGCTTTGGGATTAACCTGGAGCGGGTGGTCATCACCGAGTTGAAGAACCAGACCTTTTTTGCCCGGCTGATCCTGCAGCAGCAGAACGAACTGGGACGTAAACTGGTCGAGGTGGATGCCCGCCCCAGCGATTGCCTGGCCCTGGCCGTGGCCCAGAAAGTGCCCATCTACGTCACCCAGACCCTGTTCGATCAGATGGAGGACATGAGCGAACACCTCCAGCGGATCAACGAGCAGAGCGACAGCGAATAACCGTCCCATGTCCGAGGCTCCGGTACCCCCGGCCTGCCCCATCGTCCTGATCTGCGGCGAGGACGAGTTCGGGGTCAAGGAACGTGCCCTGCAGGTCTTCCGCGAGTGGACGCAGGCCGCCGGGCCTTGGGCCGACGAGACCATTGACGCGGCGGTCAACAACAGCGGCGAGGCACTCCAGGTCGTTGACCGGTTACGGCAGGCCCTCCAAACCCTCCCTTTCTTTGGCCAGAGCAAGGTGGTCTGGTTGCGCAACTGCAATTTCCTGGGAGACGACCGCATCTCGGCGGCGCGGGAGCTGACCGATGCCCTGAGTCAGTTGGCCGGCGAGCTGAAAGTGTTCCGTTGGGACGGTCAGGTGCGGTTGCTCATCAGCGCCGGACGGGTGGACAAACGGCGGCTGCTTTACAAGACAATCGAGAAACTCGGTGCTGTGGAAACCGTCGCAGGTTGGTCGGCGGACGACAAAGACTGGGCGGAGCAGGCGGCCCTCTGGGTCCGGCGAGCCTTGCAACAGCGGGGCAAGGACATCCAGCAGGAGGCTCTCGATGCCCTCATCCAGGGCGTGGGGCCGTCTCCGCGCCTGCTGGCCACGGAGGTCGAAAAGCTCTGCACGTATGTCGGTCAGCAGCCGCACATCGCGTTGACGGACGTGCACGCCGTGTGCGCCCGCAACAAGACTGCCCGCGCGTTTGCGCTGGGCGACGCGCTGGGCGAGCGGCGATTGCCCGAGTTGCTCCGGCGGCTGGACGAGGAACTGTGGGGCGTGCGGCTCGACAGCGACAAGTCCGAGATCGGCCTGCTTTACGGCCTGATCACCAAGGTGCGCGCCATGTTGCTGGCCAAGGCCCTGGTGCGCGCGGGGTGGGTGAGCGCCGGCGCGGATTACTCCCAATTCACCCGGGAACTCCGGCGCGTGCCGGCGGACCAATTGCCGACCGAACGCCGCTTCAACCCGCTGGCCTTCAGCCCCTACATGCTTTACCGGGCCTTGCAGCACGCGCGGCATTACACAGCCGCCGAATTGACCGAAGCCATGAACGTCCTGCTGGACAGCAACCGACGCCTGGTCAGCAGCGGCCTGGACGAGGCCCTGGTCCTGCAACAGGCGCTGGTCCGCATTGTGGGCACGTCGCCCCAGCCCGCCCGGCGGGCGGCCTGAACTGCCTCCCCTCATGGCCCTGCCCCAAGCCAAAATCCTCGTCTGCATCGCCGGCCGCGAGGTGCGCCTCCGCATCACCGGCCGCGCCAGCTTCGCTTCCGGCCCGGATTTTCAGACGCTCGTCAACGAGCTTTACCAACAGGGCTACCGGTGCTTCCGCATTGACATGAGCGAGTGCGTGCTGATGGACAGCACGTTCCTGGGCCTGATTTGCGGGCTGGGCCTGAAGCTCCGCGACGCCCGCGAACCGGACGCGGGTGTTGAACTGCTTAACCCCAACCCGCGGTTGACGGAATTGCTCGAAAGCCTGGGCATCTGCGCCGTCGTCAAAGTCCGCCAGGACCCCTCGGAGCGCTGGGAATTGGAAGCGACTTCTGCCACCCCCTCGTCCGCCCCCACCCGCGAGGACATGGCCCGCACCAGCTTGGAAGCCCACCAGACGCTCATGTCCCTCAGCCCGGACAACCAGATGCGGTTCAAAGACGTTGTCCAGTTTTTGGCCGAGGACCTCAAGCGCCTCAAGCAGCAGACCTGACGGCGCCGGCGGCGCTTTCCCTGACTGGCGCGGAACGGTGGAAGGCCGTCAGCACGCGCCACCCCTGTCGCATGCACGTCGTGGCCCCGGAGGAAGGCCCGACAGTATCGGCGCGCCTGCCAATGGCGTGTGGAATCAGTCCCCGACGGCGCATCGGCCAGCGGCGCGGCTGGCCGGCTTGCGGGAGGAGGGGCGGACTGCTGCTATCCGCACCCGGGCAAGGCCACCGCAGCCCCCGGCAGACAAGGAAGAGGTTGGCCGCACGACCTCAGCGCTGCGGCATGCTCTGTTACGCCGACCGTTCGCCCGCCACCCCCGCCGGAAGCGCGGCCCCGGCAATTCGGCTTGCCCCGCGCCGCCCTCGCCGCTAATCATTTGCGCGCGCATGAACTACCGCATCTCGCAACGTGCCGCGTCACTGACCCCGTCGCTGACGCTGGCCATTGACTCGAAAGCCAAACAGATGAAGGCCGAAGGCCAGGACGTCGTGGGCTTCGGCGCCGGTGAGCCGGACTTTGACACGCCCCCGCACATCAAAGACGCCTGCGCCAAGGCGCTGGCCGCGGGGTTCACCAAATACACCCCGGCGGCCGGCATTCCCGAGCTGCGCCAGGCCATCGCCGACAAACACCGACGCGAAAACGGCCTGACCTACCAGCCGAATCAGATTGTCGTCTCCTGCGGCGGCAAGCATGCCTGTTTCAACGCCATTTTTGCCACCTGCCAGCCCGGGGACGAAGTCATCATCCCGTCCCCCTACTGGCTGAGTTACCCTGAAATGGTCAAACTGGCCGGCGCCACACCGGTGATCATCGAAACCACCGACCGGAGCGAATTCAAGCTCACCCCGGACCAGTTGCGCGCGGCCATTACCCCGCGCACCCGGCTGCTGGTGCTCAACTCGCCCAGCAACCCCACCGGGGCGGTCTATTCTCCCGAGGAAACCCGGGCCATCGGCGACGTCTGTGTCGAACGGGACGTGCTCATCATGAGCGACGAGATTTACGAGCACCTGCTCTACGACGGGGTTACAACCCGGAGCGTGGCGGCTTTCTCGCAGGCGCACTTCGAGCGCACCATCCTCGTGCACGGCTTCGCCAAGGCATGGAGCATGACCGGTTGGCGTTTGGGCTGGTGTGCCGCGCCGGACCCCATCGCAAAGGCCATCGCCGCCGTTCAGAGCCACACCACAAGCAACCCAACCAGCTTCGCTCAGAAGGGGGCAGTCGCTGCCCTGACCGGTCCGCAGGACCATCTCAAGACCTGGCTGGCTGAGTTTGACCGCCGTCGCACCTTCGCTTGGCAGAGGCTGAACCAGATGCCCGGCCTTTCCTGCGTGCGACCCAAAGGCGCATTTTACCTGTTTCCCAACATCTCCCGCACGGGCCTCAAGTCCACGGAGTTCTGCGCCAAGCTGCTGGAGCGTGAAAAGGTCGCGGCCGTCCCCGGCATTGCCTTTGGGGCGGACGACTACATCCGCCTCAGTTACGCCACCAGCATGGAGAACATCGAGAAGGGATTGGAGCGGATCGAGAGGTTCTGCCAAAGCCTCGTCGGGTAAGGCCCGCAGCGCTGACGCTCCCCAGGCCGCCCGCCCACCGGCGGCCGGAGACCGCCCCCACCTCGTCGCAAACGAATGGCGCCCGCACCGACCGGTCGGAGGGGCGGCGCTTTCAGGGCGTCAACGGACGAAAGGCCTGCACCCGGTAGAACTGTTGGTCGTTGAGGTCGTCAAACCCCGCGTTGTCCAGCCCGGGCAACGAGAAGGTCACCCACTCCCTCCACGATCCGTGCGGCGTCAGCGACGAACGATATTGCAACTGGTAAAACCGCGTCGGCCGCGCCGTCCCGCGCAAGACATTGTAACCGGGCCACGGCGTGCCCCGGCTGAAAAACGTGATACGCAGGTTGCTGGCCGCGGCCAGCTCGGGCATGGTCGGCCCGATGCCTTTGGGGTATTGTTCGGTGACCACGATGGGCAGGCTCAAAATGGCGGCGCCGCGGGCCAGACGCAGGGCGTTCTGCAGCATCCGCTCCTTCTCGAACATCACCGGCCAGAGCCGTTCCTGAATATCCACGACGCCAGGCCGGCCCGGTCAGGCGCGATGCGGCGAGGCAACGAATTCATCATGCGGCGGTTTTGCGCGGCAGCTTGCAGACCGCGCCCCGTGCGTCAAGAGGGTTGAGCCTGAAACCCGAAACAGGATTTGCCTGGCAGCGCCGGGCTGTCTTATCACAAGGCCATGTCGAACATTCGGCGCTCCTCCAGACGGCTGGCTCTTGGCTGGCTCGGCCTTTTGCTCATCGCCGCTCAGCCCGGGCGTGGATCGGACCTTTACCTGGCTCCGGACGGCAATGACGCCTGGTCGGGCCGCCTGGCCCGGCCGAATGCCACACGCACTGACGGGCCGGTGGCTTCCTTGACCGGCGCCCGGGACGCCCTGCGCCGGCTCAAGGCCCAAGGGCCAATCACCGAGCCGGTGCGGATCGTGGTGGGGGCAGGGCAGTATCAGTTGACCGAACCGCTGACGCTCACACCCGAAGACAGCGGCACTCCGCAGTCCCCGGTCAGTTTCGAGGCTGCGCCCGGCGCCAGACCGGTCTTCAGTGGCGGACGCCGCATCACGGGGTTTCGGCCCGGCCCGGGCAGCGTGTGGCAGGCGCAGATTCCCGAGGTGGCCGCCGGGCGGTGGTACTTCGAGCAGTTGTGGGTCAACGGCCAACGGGCCACCCGGGCGCGAACACCCAACCGGTTTTGGTTTCACATCCTCGATCTTCAGGAGGAGCCGCTAAGCCCGGCCGGCGGCCGCCGGGCTGCCCGCGCCAGGCAAACGGTCTGGCTGCGCCCGGATGCGTTCCGCTGGTTGGCCGGGCTGACGCCGGAGGAGCTGAAGGACGTGCACCTGGTTGTGTATCACAACTGGGATCACACCCGGCGCTTTATCGAGCGGATTGACGAGGCCGAACAGGCGCTGGTGACCAGCGGCGAAGGGATGAAGTCGTGGAACCCCTGGCGGCCCAATTCGCATTTCATCCTGGAAAACGCGCGGCGCTTCTTGGACGCGCCGGGCGAGTGGTTCCTGGACCGCAACGGCACGCTCTGGTATTGGCCGCGCCCGGGCGAGGACATGCGCCAGGCCGAGGTGATCGCGCCTTGGACCGAGAAGTTCGTTGTGCTGGCGGGCGACCCGGCTGCCGGACGATTTGTCGAGCGGGTCAGCTTCAAGGGTTTGGCCTTCCGGCACGCGCAGTATCTGACGCCACCTGGCGGGTTCGAGCCGGCTCAGGCCGCCGCGCCCATTGATGCGGTCGTGCTGGCCGACGGGGCGCGGCAGGTGGTGTTCGAGGATTGCGAGGTTGGGCACGTGGGCACTTACGGCGTCTGGTTTCGGCGCGGCTGCCGCGAGGCCGTGGTGCGGCGTTGCGAGCTGCACGATCTGGGCGCCGGCGGGGTGCGCATCGGGGAAACGGGCATTGCGGCCCGCGAGTCCGAG
>Ga0101944_10007756_pt1 | contig 10581 bp, 8 predicted proteins | sample DewCreD2012metaG_FD_75245 | JGI IMG/M metagenome (GOLD analysis project Ga0101944, IMG submission 75245) | Hot spring sediment bacterial and archeal communities from British Columbia, Canada, to study Microbial Dark Matter (Phase II) - Dewar... ...
CAGCGTGATCAATGCGAACAAGGTGTCTGACCCGGTTACGCTGCGGGCGACCGCGGACAACCCGCAGCTCTACAAGGGCCGCTATCGGGCCCTCCGCGTCGGCTCCATGACCGTGCAGGTCAAGCACACCGGAACCGACAGCGAACGCAAGGTGCTGTTCGAGGCCGAGCATCGCTTCGAGGTCAAGCACCAGTCGCTGGAGGCCAAGGAGCCGACGGCCGACCTGGACGCGATGAAGAAACTGGCCGAGCAGACCAAGGGCGAGTACGTCGATTACCGCGACATGACCCCGGAGCGGCTGAAGGCCCTGGCCGACATGCCCGTCCTCATCCTGTGGGGCGAGGAGGATGCGCTGATCCCCGTCTCGGCGGCGCGCTGGTACAGTGAGGCGCTGCCGCAGGCCGAGCTCATCATCTATCCCGGCATCGGCCACCTGCCGCAGGAGGAGACGCCCGACACCAGCGCGGCCGACGTTGCCCGCTTCCTCGCCGCGGCCTACGCTCCGCCGGCGGCGTAAGCCGCAAGGGCAACGCGCGCGAAGGCCTCGACCTGGCCTTCGGCGATCGCCGCGCGCAGGCCCGCCATCAGCTGCTGATAGTGCCAGAGATTATGCTCGGTCAAAAGCATCGGGCCCAGCATCTCGCCGGCCCTGAACAGGTGGTGGAGGTAGGCACGGCTGAAGCGCGCGCACACCGGGCAGGGGCATGAGTCATCCAGCGGGCTGCTGTCCTCGGCAAATCGCGCGTTCCTCAGGTTGAGCGTGCCCAAGGCGGTGAAGGCCTGCGCCGTGCGGCCCGAACGCGTCGGGAGCACGCAGTCGAACATGTCCACGCCTCGCAGCACCGCGCCGAGGATGTCGGCGGGCTTGCCCACCCCCATCAGATAACGCGGCCGGTCGGCCGGCAGCTGTCCGGGCGCATAGTCGAGCACCTCGAACATCGCCGCCTGGCCCTCGCCCACCGCAAGGCCGCCGATCGCATAGCCCTCGAACCCAACCTCCACGAGCCGCTCGGCGGATTCGCGCCTCAGATCCTCGAACAGCGCCCCCTGCTGGATGCCAAACAGCGCCGACCGGCCCGGGTCGGCGAGGAAGGCGGTGCGGGAGCGCTCTGCCCAGCGCATCGAGAGCGCCATCGAGCGCGCGGCCTCGTCGCGGGTCGCCGGGTGCCTCGTGCATTCGTCGAAGGCCATCACGATATCGCTGCCGAGCAGGCGCTGGATGGCGATCGAGCGCTCGGGGCTTACGAAATGACGGGAGCCGTCGAGGTGGGAGCGGAACTCGACGCCCTCTTCCGTCACCTTCACGAGGTCGCCGAGGCTCATCACCTGGTAGCCGCCCGAGTCGGTCAGGATCGGGTGGGACCAGTCCATGAAGCGGTGCAGGCCCCCCAGCCGCGCCACCCGCTCGGCCCCGGGGCGCAGCATCAGGTGATAGGTGTTGCCCAGCAGGATGTCGGCGCCGCTTGCGCGCACGTCCGCGGGCTTCATTCCCTTGACGGTCGCAGCGGTCCCCACCGGCATGAAGGCCGGCGTGCGGATCGCCCCGCGCGATGTTTCGATGACTCCGGTGCGGGCCCGGCCGTCGGTTGCCTGGACGGTGAAGTCGAAGCTCATCGCCGGCGGACCAGCAGCAGCGTGGAGACGATCGAAACCGCGATGACGAAAGCTCGCAAGAGGTTGCCAGCCGGCCCGCCGATCGCGGTTTCCCCAAGCGCGAAGACGATCCACGCGCTGTTGAGCCAGCCATGGATGAAGATGGCGGGCCAGAGGTTGAAGCCCCAGGCGACGAACAGCCAGGCGAAGTAGAGTCCACCGATGCCGGTGATGCCCAGCACGCCGGCAAGGGTCGCAGCGTCCGAGCCCTGCCAGACATGGCCCAGGGCGAAGAATAGCGCGGGCAAGAAGGCGGCGGGCACCAGCCCCCAGCCGGCAATCCGCATCAGGATGCCTACCGCGAGGCCGCGATAGAGAAGTTCCTCGTAGAGCGGGCCGACCCAGCCGTTCCAGACGAGCGGCTTGGCCGCGAGGTCGCCCGCAAGGCCGACCAGGCCGAAGGCGACGAGCGCCGGCAGCAGGATGATGGCAAGTGACCAGACCAGCGGACGGAGTGGCGACGCGGCAATCCCTGAAAGGGCAAGCAGCGCCCGCGGCGAGCGCTGCGCCGCAATACCGGCAAGCAGCAGCATGAAGCTGAGATCGCTCGCCATGATCAGGAACGATCGGAGGTACCGGCTGCCCAAGGGAGGCTCGGCCATCAGGGCGCGGAGGACCTTGGGCGTCTGCGTCTCGCTGGTCAGCAGTTCGTCGGGGAACTGTCCGAAGGTCAGGTGCAGATCGCGTGCGTTGAGGGCCTGGCTGATGCCGCTCAGCAGCGGCGGGGGCAGGTTGCTGAGGTAACCGCGGGTGCTGGAGATCAGGGCGACGCCGCCGAAGTGTCCCTGGCGCATGGCCCGGGCGGACTGGTTGGGCAGGTATCCCAGTTCGCGGGCGGCCTTCTCGACGGCCGCGCGGGTTTCCGGGCGGAAGAGATGCGCGTGGCCGCCGAGGATTTTGCTGACGGTGTGGATGGAGACGCCGCATTGGGTGGCCACGTGTTGGAGGGTGATGCGCATGCGCGGCTCCCGGACCGGAAAGCTTACAACGTTAGAATACACGACCGCCGGCGGATTGCGCGGAGAAAACCGGCATGGCGGAGCAGCGGGATCGCGGACCGGACGTCATCGGACGGAGGTACTCAGTACCGCGCCGCAGAAGTTCCTGACCCATTGTTTGCGTCTGCGGGTCCGGCTCTTCGTTGCTCGCTCGTTACAGATCTCCTCCGGATATGCTCCTCGCTCGCGCCTCGATCCGGACCCGCATTCGCGGCACACTGGGTCAAAAACTTCTGCGGCACGGTACTCAGGCGTCACCCGATTCCCGACCGCGCTCCGTCTCCGGCACGTTCGACGCATTGTAGACTTCGAACAGCGCCTTGAACGACCGATAGAGGTCGCGGGTGAAGATCCCCATCAGCGCCAGCGAAAGAAACGACAGCCCCACCAGTGTCCCCCCCAGCACCGGGTACTGCTCGCGCAGGCTGTGGGCCAGATGCCCGGGAAGCCCGCAGAGGATGGTGAAGGCCGCCAGGCACATCATGCCGGGGATGAAGCAGACGGCCATCAAAACGCGCGCGCGCAGGTCGAAGCGCCGGGCCAGCGTCGCGGTGCGTTCGTTGTCGAGCAGCACGGTGCGCAACGCGGTGCTGAGCCCGAAGAAACTCATCGCCCGCTGCGGCGGTTCGCTTCCCTGCCGGAACTGGAAGGAGTACCAGTACAGCGCGAAGATCCACGGGCCGCGGTCCTGGAGCGTCAACCGCGGCGCCGGGGCCGTTTCGGAACCCTGTGCCGGCGTTTCCCTGTTTTCCATGGTTCCTACAGCATACGGCTGGATCAGAACGGCTTCAAGCCTGTGAAACGGGCTTTGAACCGTCCGTCTCCATCAGCCCGCGCAGCACCTCGTGGGCGGCGGTCAGGCCGAAGAGGCCGGTGATGGTGGGCAGGCTGCCCAGCACGCGGCGCGGGCGGCCGCGCTGGAGCGCATCGTCGCGTTCCGCGCCCGCGCGGTCCACCGCCTCGCGCGGAATCGCCTGCACCGGTTCGACCGAAAAGACGCAGGGGAAATCGCACGGCACGCGGCGCGCCCGGAGCCGTTTGCGGATCTGCCGCGCCAGCGGGCAGTGCGTGGATTCGCCCAGCGTGCCCACGCGGAGGGCGCTTGCGTCCTGCCGCAAGGCCGCCCCCATCGACGAAACGATGCGCAGGTTCCGCGTGCGCGCCGCCGCCAACAGCTCCGTCTTGGGCGTCACGGCGTCGATCGCATCCACGACCGCATCGGGCGCCCCTTCCAACACCCGGTCCAGCGTCTCGCGATGGACAAAGAGCGCCAGCGCCTCGACCTCGCAGCGCGGGTTGATCTGCCGGACGCGCTCGCCGGCGACCTCGACCTTGAGCCGCCCCAGGTTCGGCTCCAGGGCCAGGAGCTGCCGGTTGACGTTGCTCGGACGCAGGATGTCGAAATCGACCAGCCGCAGGCGGCCGACCCCCGCGCGCGCCAACGCCTCCACCGCGTAACTCCCGACCGCGCCCAGGCCCGCCACGACGACGAAGCTCCGCTGCAGGCGCGCGAAGCGCTCCGCGCCCACCAGCCGTTCGATGCGGACGAACCGTTCGTCGGTCATCCTTCCCCCGCCTCCGCCGGAAGCAGCCCCCCCATCAGGCGCCGCGCATTCCGCCACGCGGCCCCCGCCAGCTCCTCCTCGGTCTCGCCGCGCAGCCGGGCCAGGCCGCGAACGATGGCGCGCAGGTTCGCGGGATGGTTGCGCTCCCTGCCGTCCGCGTCCTTCAGCCCATGGGTGCGGAATGCCGGCGGCGGCGGAAGGTCCGGCGCGTCGGTCTCGACCAGGATCCGGTCGCGCGGCACCGCGCGCAGCGCTTCGCGCTTGCGGACCTTCCGTTCGTCCAGCGTGTCCCCGGCGAAACTGAAGCAGGCGCCCATCTCCGCCAGCGGCGCGATCAGCTCCACGGGCCCGCCGTAGGCATGCAGCAGCATCCCGGCCGGGAGCGGCGCTTCGCTGCGCAGGATGTCCATCAGCCAGCCCCAGGCGCGCAGGCAGTGGATCGTCACGGGGCGGTTCCGCCGCCGCGCAAGATCCAGTTGTGCCCGAAAAACGTCCTCCTGCGCCGCCTCGTCGCGCGGCTCGATCCAGCGATCCAGCCCGATTTCGCCGATGGCCGAAGGAAGCGCGTCCAGGGCGCGCTCCAGTGCGGCCATCCAGCCGGCACTGCGCCCGGCGACATGCCAGGGGTGGAGTCCGAAGCAGGGCACGATGCCGGCGTGGCGTCGCGCCAGGTCCAGCACCTGCGGCCAGTCGCCTTCCTGGGAACCGTTGCAGCACCAGGCCGCGAGGCCTTCTTGTCGTGCGGCGGCGAGGGCACTATCGAGCAGGCCGTCGAATTCGGCCGCCTGGAGATGCACATGTGCATCGAAGAGTCTCGAACGGCGTTCCATGCCTTTCGACTCTAGGCGGAAACGGGCCGCTTGGCAATCCGCGGCAGCGAAGGTTTGCGAATCCGGAGGAAGATTGCTAGAATGGATGGAGGGGATTCAACGTCCAACTGAATGGGGCATGCCTGTCGAACGAGGTCGTCCCGCGAACAGGAGTCGCACACATGAAATGGCTTGGCTGTCTGGGTTGGATATGCGCCGCGACCTGGATGGGCTCCGCAACGCTGGCCCTCGAACCCGTGCACCTGAAAAACGGCGAATTCGAGCATGGCACCTTCGAGCTTCTGGATGGGGAAGGAAAGCCGGTGGGCTGGCAATGGCATGCCAAGGCCAGGGTGGAGTACGACGGCAACACGCACTGGGTCGAGATCACGCCGGACAAGCCCGGATGGAACATGATCGAGGTGCGCGTCGCGTTGCCGTCCGATTGGCCGCGGGTGACGGTGAGCGCACGCATGCGCGTCAAGAATCTCAAGAAAGGCGACCAGGGCTGGAAGACGTCGCGCGTGATCTGCTGGTTCCTGGACAAGGACGGCAAGGAGATCAAGGAACAGCCGTCCCTGATGCTTTCCGAAGACTGCGACTGGACGGAGGTCTCGCAGAGCTTCGACATCCCGCGGGCCGCCTCGTTCCTCAAGATGGCGGTCGGCTTCCATGAATCGACGGGAACGCTTTCGATCGACGACCTCCGGGTGGGACAGCAGGCGACGCCGCCGAAGTCCCGGTCGGGTTCCGGCGCCGCTCCGCAATCGGGCATCCAGCCGCAGAAACTCGCGGAGGTGGGCATCGAGTTCAATGCGACGATGGCCGAGCAGCTGCGGAGCAGGCGGTTCAAGCCCGACGCCGTGGCATCGACGCTCCTGTCCGTCGGGCCGGGCGCCCCCGGCTCGAACGGCGCTCCCAAAACGCGCGCCGTGAAGTACCCGGAGCATTGGAAGCCGGTCGAGATGCCCAAGGAGCTGGGCGGCAGCGAGGCTTCTCCCGACGTCCTCGTCGCCAGGCTGCCCGAATTCCTGGCGGAAAAGAAGCCCGAGGTCGTGCTGTTGTGGGGCGATGCGGAGGGCAAGCGCAGCGCGAAGCCGGGCGAGAAATTCGACTGGGAGGACGTCATCACGATCTGCTTGCGGATGGGCGCGGTTCCGGTCGTGATTCTCCCCAAAGGCGACGTGACGTTTGCGGGCGGCGGCGGCGCCGCGTCGCTGGTGGGCGACACCAAGAAGAAAAAGGAGGAGGAGCAGGGCGACAACGCGGACCTGGAAGCGCTGCGCCGGACCCTGACGGCCGTGGGCGGCGAGCGCGGCGTGCCGATGATGGAGCAGTCGCCCTTCGCCACGACTTCCAGCCGCCTGGCCAAAACCCTCTTCCTGATCGAAAAGCACGTCTTCAAGCGGGACCTGCCGGAACCGAAGTCGGGCGAAGAGGAAACGAAGCAGGGCCCCGCGGCCAAGAAGCCGGATGAAGTGGAGTGACGCGGACGGGCGGTTTCCTGCAAGGAGCGTGGACATGAAATCCCGAGCGTGCGGGCTGTCAGTCGCGGCGTTTTTGTCTTGCCTGTGGGCCGTACGGACGCCGGCCCAGGATGCGCCCGGGCCGGCGGCGGCCGCGTCGTGGCGACCCATACCCGAGCTGCCCAGCCTGCTCTGGTACACCGAGTTCGACGAGTCGCCGGAAGAGGTGAAGAAGATTTTCGAGCGCGGCACGATCAAGAAAGGGCCGCCCAATGCCGAAAACGACAACATGATGGCCCCCAGCGCCGTGCAGGGCGACAACAAGGCCAAGGAGGTCGAGTTCTTCATCAAGCTCAGCACCACCCCGGCGCGCTTTCCCGACAAGCAGAACCCCAACCAGGTCTTCATCCAGTTCCAGGTGCATTCCAACGAACCCGGGAACGTGATCGTCTGGGCGCGGGCCAACGTCGGCGCCCAGGAATCGCTGACCGTTCCCAAGGCGAACCAGTGGTGCACGCTCAAGGTGTCCCTGGGCGCGCTCTCCGATAAAGGCGACCGCATCAAACCCGATTCGGTGGTCAACGAGATCCACCTGAAGTTCAAACCGTCGCGGGCGGGCGAGAAGCCCCCCGAGGTCTTTTTCGACAAGGTGTTGGTCACCCTGGGCCCCCCCGAGCGCACCGCCTTGATGCTTCAGGCTTGGCAGGCCAAAATGGGCAAGTTGACCAGGTCGCTGGCCACGGACGGCTTCTGCTACGACGACAAGGCGCACACCACGATGCAGAAGCTGACCCTGGCTGCGCACCGCAAAGGCCCGGTGCTGGTCTTTCTCCCCGGTGCGTCCGGAAACGGAGAAGCCGCGGCCCAGTGGAACGCGGTGGCCACCGAAATGAAGTTCCGCGGCGTGAAGTTCGAAGCGGCGCAGGACCCCCGCAGGATGTCGCTGGCCGGCCTCAACGAAATCCGCGCCTTCCTGCCTTACCTCATGAAACTGGATCCCCAGGCCGCGCTGATCGTGGTGTCCAGGGAGGAAGGCGACCGTCTGGGCAAGGAGGTCGATGGCGTACGCGTATTGCTGGAACGGCTGCTGGCCAACCGCTGCATCCCGCTGCTCTGCCTGCCCGCCGCCGATGCCGGAAAGAAGCTGGAGGAGTTCCTGAAGGCCGCGACCAAGCTGTGCGAGGAGTTGGGCGTGCCTTACGCGGACCAGGGCTTCGCCTTCAAGAACGTGCCCGCGCCCTTTGCGGACGGCAAACTGACCGCCGAAGGGGAGAAGGCGCTCTGCAACCTCCTGGTCGCCTCCTACAAGCACATCCAGGAAGCGTTGAATCCGAAAGGGCGTTGATGGCAGGAACGGTACGGGTCCGGCTCTCCGCCTCTTCCGACGCGCCTCGTCGCCCGGGACGAGGAGAACTGGAGCGACTCTTTCGGCGCGCCTGGGCGGCCACGCCCGCCCGCCTTCGCCCGAAGATCCCGCGCGGGCTGGATCGCTGCGTCGATCTTCGCTGGGTCGACGACGCGGAGATCGCCGGGTTGCACCGGCGCCATTTCGGGAAACGCGAGACCACCGACGTCGTCTCCTTCCCGATGCTGGACTTCGATCCGGAGTCGCGTTCGTTCCTGCTGGGCGAGATCGCCGTCAGCGTGGATACCGCCCGGCGCGAGTCGGCCGCCCGCGCGCTGCCCTGCGAGGAAGAACTGTCCCGCTACGCCCTTCACGGCTTCCTGCACCTGATCGGCTACCGCGATGCGACCTCCCGCGAACGGCTGGAGATGACCTCGCACCAGGAGCGTATCCTGGCGGCGCATCGCCGGCGTTCTCGGCGCTAGACAAGGAACCGTCGCGTGAGCACGCGCTGGATCGTCCTGATCGCCGTCCTGGCCTGTGCCGTCGCCGTTTCCATTCGTTTCCGGTGGTCCTCGCGAGATCGGCAGGACGACACGCCCGGTTCCGTGGACGCAGCGGTTGCCGGCACGAAGGCCGAACCGGCGTCCGGACTCGCCGGGTCCCGGAGCTGCCGCGAGTGCCACGAGGAGTTCTACCGGAAGTGGTCCACCTCGCACCACGGCCTGGCCATGCAGCCTTACACGGCCGAGCTTGCGCGCAAGGCGTTCCTGCCCCAGGACGAGGACGTGGTCGTCGGCGCCTGCCGTTACCGCGCGGAGGTGGCTCCCGACACGGGCTGGGTGCGCGAGCGGGGGCCCGGAGGCGAGAAGACCTACCGCATCGAACACGTCATGGGCGGAAAGAACGTTTATTACCTCCTTGCGCCCCTCGACCGCGGCCGGCTCCAGGTCCTCCCCGTCGCCTACGACGTGACCGCGAAGAAATGGTACAACACCACGGCCAGCATGGTCCGGCACTTCGCCGACGCGCTCGACGAAGCCGTCCACTGGACCGATCCGCTGCTGACCTTCAACACCTCCTGTTTCCATTGCCACGTCAGCCAGCTTTCCACGAATTACGATCTGCAGTCCGACACGTATCGCACGGTCTGGGCCGAGCCGGGCATCGGTTGCGAGACGTGCCACGGGCCGTCGGCCGAGCACGTGCGGCTCTGCAAGGCCGCCCCGAAAGGACAGCCGATCGCCGACCTGAAGATCCTCCGTTACAAGACGTTCACGGTCGAGCAGATCAACGCCTCCTGCGCACCCTGCCATGCCAAAGGCATGCCGATCGGCATGCGTTACACGCCCGGCGAACCGTTCTTCGATCACAGCGACCTGGTGACCCACGAACACCACGATTACCACCCGGACGGGCGCGATCTCGGGGAAAATTACACCTACACCTCCTGGCTCGAAAGTCCTTGCGTGAAGTCCGGCCAGCTGAGCTGCATCCACTGTCACACCTCGAGCGGCCGCTACCGCTTCGCGGAAGAGCCCGTCGCCAACCATGCGTGCCTGCCGTGCCACCGGCAGCGCGTGGAGCGCGCGGCTGAGCACCACCGGCATCCGGCCGGCAAGCCGGGCAGCCGCTGCGTCGATTGTCACATGCCGATGACCCGTTTCGCGCGGATGCGGCGCAGCGATCATTCCATGCGCCCGCCGACGCCGGCCGCCATGCGGGAGTTCAAATCGCCCGATGCGTGCACGCTCTGCCACGCGGACCAGGACCCCGACTGGGCGGACCGGCAGGTGCGCGCATGGCACAAGCGGGATTACCAGGCCCCCGTGCTGGCCCGGGCCCGACTGATCGCCGAGGCGCGTGCCGGGAAATGGGACCGCCTGCCCGAAATGCTGGCCGCCATCCGCAGCCCGGAGCGGACCGACGTCCATGCCGCCTCCCTGATCCGCCTGCTGTCCGGTTGCGGCGACGCACGCAAATGGCCGGTCCTGATCGACGCCCTGAAGGATCCCTCTCCGCTCGTGCGTGCCGCGGCCGCTGCCAGCTTCGGCAGTCACCTCACGCCCGAAACGGTCCGGGCGATCCTGGCCGTCACCGATGATCGCTTCCGGATCGTGCGCATCCGCGCCGCCGCGACGCTGGCGCCCTGGCCCGTCGTCCAGGTTTCGAGCGCCGATCGCCAACGGCTCGAAGCCGCCACGCAGGAGTACCTGCAATCGCTGGATAACCGGCCCGACGACTGGGCCTCCCACTACAACCGCGGCAATTTCCACGAAGCGCGTGGCGAACTGGAGAAGGCGCTGGCCGACTACACGGCGGCTTCGCGGTTGCGTCCCGACGCGGTGCCGCCCCTGGTGAATGCATCCGTGCTGCTCGCCCGACTGGGAAGGCCGGCGCAGGCCGAGCAGGCGCTGAAGAAGGCGCTGGCTGCCGATCCGGACAACGCCGAGGCGAACCTGAATTACGGCCTGCTCCTGGCCGAGCAAGGCGACCTGGCCGCCGCCGAACGAGCCCTGCGCACCGCACTGAAGACCCAGCCGCGCATGGCGCAGGCGGCCTACAACCTGGGCGTCATCCTGGCCCGCGACCGGATCGACGAAGCCCTGGTCTTCTGCCGCAAGGCGTACGCGCTGATGCCCGAGGACGCGAAGTACGCGCATACCCTCGCCTTCTACCTCGACCGGTCCGGCGACGTGCCGGGCGCCATGGCCGTGCTCCAGGAATGCATCGGCCGCCGGCCTC
>Ga0101944_10007757_pt1 | contig 10581 bp, 9 predicted proteins | sample DewCreD2012metaG_FD_75245 | JGI IMG/M metagenome (GOLD analysis project Ga0101944, IMG submission 75245) | Hot spring sediment bacterial and archeal communities from British Columbia, Canada, to study Microbial Dark Matter (Phase II) - Dewar... ...
TTGTCCAGCCTTACGAGGCCGGGCACATGAGTTCGTTTTCGGCTTCGCCAAACAGATCCGGTGCACCTGAACCAGCCACGACGGGCCTATCTTCCGGGGTGGCGCCAACCATGTCCCATCCGCCCGATACCGCCACGGCGTTTTCATGGACAGGGGCGGAGAAAACCCACCGCTACGAGCATTTGGAGTGTCAATGAGGAACAGGAGACAGGTGACGGGCAACTCGAAGGAGAAACCATCGATGCTCTCCAGAAGAAAAATTGGGCATAGTACCTATCCGTTACAGGTTCACGCGCTCATGCCTCTTTTCTTCTGACTTCTGACTTCTGACTCCTGACTCCTGACTCCTGACTCCTGACTCCTGACTCCTGACTTCTTACCTTTACCCCTTACAGCCATCGCTCATGCACGCATGAAAGCAGCTCTCTCGGTGTGGAACAATCGAATCGCTCCGGTCTTCGATGTGGCGCGAAAGGTACTGCTGGTGGACATCGATCCCCTCCGGACCGATGCGGACCACGACGAGGTGCTGCTGCCTCCGGAGCCGGACGAACGGAAGGTGAAACGATTGTCCGAGCTGGACATCGATGTACTGGTTTGTGGGGCTGTTTCACGATTTATGGAAACGATGTTGGTCAATGCTGGCATTCAAGTCATCGGATTCGTTGCAGGAAATTGTCTGGAAATCATCGACGCACTCAGAAGCGGCGATTTTCAAAGCAGCGATTACGCCATGCCTGGGTGCTGTCTTCGGATGCATGTTCCGATGAAACCGGGTACCAACCCAAAGGAGGAAATGATGAACGGCAGGGGAGCAGGTCGATGCAGACAACAAGGCGCCGGTTTTGGGCCGGGTATGGGCCGTGGAATGGGGTCGGGTCTCAGAATGGGACCGGGCCGAGGGCAAGGCAGAAATCCGGTGGGCAAAACCACCTTTCAGGAGGCACAGATGGGAAAAATTGCCGTCAGTTGCGAAGAACCGACGCTCGATTCCCGCGTCGATCCGCGGTTCGGGCGTGCAGCCGGTTTTTTGATCGTCGATCCGGATTCGATGCAATTCCAATACGTCGATAACGGCGCATCGCAGGCCATGGCGCAGGGCGCGGGTATCCAGGCGGCCGAAACGGTGTATCGTTCCGGTGCGAAAGTGGTTCTCACCGGATTTGTCGGCCCGAAGGCCTTCCAGGCGCTGACTGCCGCCGGAATCCAGGTGGTTCAAAACGTCGAGAACATGAGCGTCCGGGATGCGGTAGAAGCCTTCAAGGCAGGCCGTTTCCAGCCTGCAACCGCTCCGAACCGCATGGGACACGGCAGATGAAGATCGCCATCGCCAGTGGAAAAGGAGGAACAGGGAAGACCACGGTCTGCGCTTCCCTCGTTCATGTATGGCCAAGGTCTGTCATGGCCGTGGATCTGGATGTCGAAGAACCGAACCTGCATCTGTTTCTCCATCCGGTCGTGGAACACACCGAAGAAGTGGCGATCGACATCCCGATCGTGGACGAATCCACATGCGATTTCTGTCGAAAATGCGCAGAGATCTGCCAGTTCAAGGCCATCACCGTCTTCGGCGATATCGTACTCACCTATCCGGAGATGTGCCATGGCTGCGGTGGATGCATGGCCGTCTGTCCGCAGAACGCCATTTCAGCCGGCAAACGACCGCTGGGGGAAATTCTGCACGGAAAGGCCGGAAAGGCCGGTTTCTGGATGGGAAGATTGCGGGTGGGCGAAGCGATGAGCCCACCGCTCATGCGCCTGGTGAAGCAGCGTATCGGACAGGCGGCTCGATCCGGATCGGCTCCCGGATCGGCCGAACGACCGGCCGTCGATCTTCCGGATATCTTGCCGGATATCTTGATCGATGCGCCGCCCGGCGTATCCTGCCCCGCCATGAATGCCGTGATGGATGCCGATGTCATCGTTTTGGTGACGGAACCGACACCCTTCGGTCTCTACGACCTGAAACTGGCCCATGAAGCCTTTGAACGGTTGCATGTTCCAATGGGTGTGGTCATCAATCGATCCGATATCGGAACCTTGGATACCCGCACCTACTGCAGGGAAAGAGGCCTCGATATCTGGGCCGAGATTCCGTTCGAGCGAAGCATTGCCGAAGCCTATGCCACTGGAAAAATCGTTGCGGAAACCGAGCCGAGGCATTTCGATCGGTTTCGAGGGCTTGCGCAAACCCTGATGGACATCGACATGCGCCGGAACCGGCAGCAGGAGGGGAACCATGCGTGAGATCATCGTGATCAGCGGCAAAGGCGGAACGGGGAAAACGTCCTTGACGGCAGCCTTCGCCCATATGGCATCTCCTGTGCTGATCTGTGACCTGGATGTGGATGCGCCCGACCTGCACCTGCTCTTGCAACCCGAAAACACCGAAACCCATGTGTTCATGGGCGGTCATTCGGCGCTCATCGATCCGAAAACCTGCACGGGATGCGGCACATGCCGTGAGATGTGTCGCTTCGACGCCGTTTCCGAAGACAACGGAACCTACTGCATCGAGCCGCTGCGCTGCGAAGGGTGCGGTGTGTGCGTGGCCTTTTGTCCGGCGGAGGCGATTGCATTTCCGGAAAAGGAATGCGGCAGATGGTTTTCTTCAGAGACGCGTTTCGGCCCGATGATGCACGCGCAGCTCTATGCAGCCGAGGAAAATTCCGGAAAACTGGTCGCCCTGCTGCGCACGAAGGCAAGGCAAAAAGCCGAAGCCATCGGAATGGAACTCATTTTGTCCGACGGACCGCCAGGCATCGGCTGCCCGGTGATCAGCTCGCTTTCCGGGGTATCCTACGCCGTTCTCGTCACGGAACCCACACCGTCGGGCCGACACGATCTGGAACGGGTGGCTTCTCTGGCCCGCCACTTCCAAGTTCCGGCAGGTGTGATCATCAACAAGAGCGATTTGAACGAAAACGAATGTTCTGTCATCGAAGACTTCTGCAGACAGCAGGGGCTCGATATCATCGGACGACTTCCTTTCGATCCGGTGATCACCCATGCCATGGTTCATGGCAAGGCGGTCACCGAATGGGATTCCGGCATGTTTTCGGCCCGTATTCGGGAACTCTGGAACCGGATTTGCGGGTTGGCGGCATGTCGGAAGGACATGAACCACACAACCATCAACAACTGAAAAAGGAGCTTGAAGCGTGGAAACCATCGTTGTCATTCCCTCGACCGCCCCGGGCGGGCTCGACGCCCCCTTGGGCGCTCACTTCGGTCATTGCGATCTCTATACCCTGGTCGCACTCGAAAACAACCAGATCAAGAAGGTCGATGTCATCCCCAACGTCCCCCATGTCCAGGGAGGATGTTTGGCGCCGGTGCAGTATCTGGCGCAACAAGGCGCCAAGAAACTCATTGCAGGCGGCATGGGGCTTAGACCCCTGATGGGATTCCATCAGGTCGGCATCGAAGTGTATTTCGGCGGCAATTATCAAACCGTCGGTGAAGCCGTCCGGGCCTTGACGGAAGGGAAACTGCCTCAATTTTCCCAAGAATACACCTGTGGAGGCGGAGGCCATTGAAGCGGCTCGATTCTCGTGAATCTGCAACCGAATCCACGGAAGGCCATGGAACGAAAATGACCCGTCGCATCCTGTTCGTCACCAACCGTCCGAAACAGTGGGAGGAATTTACCTCCCGTCTGCAGCACCATCCGGAAGCCGCCTTTTCGTTCGCAACCACCTTCGCCGAAGCAGGCGACAGGATGAAAGTCGAGCGATATGGCATCGGCGATCTGATCATCCTGGATGAAACGATCGACGAGCGATCCGCCATCGATGCAGCCAAGGAAATCGTCATGAGCAATGTATGGGTTTCCCTGGCCCTGGTCAGCGCCCTCGACGAAGAAGCGTTTCACGAAGCCGCCGAAGGATTGGGTATCCTGTGCCGGATACCTCCCGGCGCTTCGGCTGCAGATGCCGATCGACTGATGGGGGCATTGGCGGCGATCAGCCGCTGAGGGATTCGAAACGGTCAGAAGTCAGAAGTCAGAAGTCAGAAGACGGAAGACGGAAGACGCCTCTTCTGATGGGGAATTTTCAAACCTCTGCTACCCACCAAGGCGTAGGGCTGGGTGTATCCCCGGCCCTACGGTTTATTGCACCGAACGGCGGAACGAACTTGGCCGCCCAACCGATTCACCACATGCCCCCCTTTCCCCATCCCACGTACCACGAAGAACATTATTTCTTGCTTTGTCGGCTTTCCGAAGCTAAATAAAGCCCCCTTTGGGCCGATGTTTCCGGCCCGGCTTTCCGGCATGTTCACCGGCATTCCCTTCCGGAATACCGCATATCGTCAACCGATCTCCCTACGTTCAAGCGTTTGGAATGGAAAGATGGCACCGTCACAACCACAACAATTTACCGATCCACAGGCCTGTGTCGACTTCGTTTTGTCAACAGTCGGCAAACACATCGTTCTCGGACTTCCCCTCGGGCTGGGAAAACCCAACCACCTGGCGAACGCGTTTTTCCAAAAGGCATTGAAAGACACCAGCATCCGGTTGAACATCGTTACAGCGATCACGCCGGAAATCCCCACCTGGTCCTCGGATCTGGAACGCCGGCTTCTGAAACCCATCTTTGAACGGGTGTTCGGAGGATACCCCGAATTGGATTATGCACTGGCCCTTCGCAACAACAACCTACCCGACAACATCGATGTCACCGAATTTTTCTTCCGCCCCGGCGCTTACATGGGAAACCGAAGGGCGCAGCAAAACTACATCAGTACGAACTACACCCACGCCGTCCGTGACCTGATGGCAAACGGGCTCAATGTGGCTGCAAGCCTCATCGCTACCGAAACGATCGACGGCATCCCCCGTTACTCCTACAGCTGCAACCCGGAGGTTGTCCTCGACCTGCAGCAGGCCATGGAACAGGCAAAACAGGAAGGGCGAAAGATGGTCGTGGTCGGACAGGTCAACCGGAATTTGCCCTTCATGTACGGCGGGGCCCTTGTGGATACCGCCATTTTCGACGCCATCCTCGACCATCCGTCCTTCGACTTTCCCCTCTATGCCCCACCGAAAGAATCCGTCAACACCCAGGATTACATGATCGGCATGCATGTCAGTAGCCTGATTCGGGACGGCGGAACCCTTCAAATCGGAATCGGCTCTCTCGGAGACGCCATTGCCTACGGCCTGATTCTGCGAAATGAACAGAACGAGGCCTACAGGCGCTTTCTGACGATATCGGGTATTCTCGAGCGATTCGGCGACCGCATCGAACGAATCGGCGGCACGGCTCCGTTCGCAACCGGCCTCTATGGCTGCACGGAAATGCTGGTCGATCCCTACCTGCACTTGATCGAACGAGGGGTGATCAAGCGAAAGGTCTACGACCACCCCGGGCTGCAGCGGCTGCTAAACCAAGGAGACATCGACGAACCCATCGGAAGCGATATCCTGGAAAAGCTTGTAGGCGCCAACATTGTCTCCGGCAGGCTCACGGCAGAAGATGTCGCCTTTCTGACCCGCTTTGGCATCTTTCAGCCGCAGTGGCGCTGGGAAGAAGGCATGCTCGTGGATGACCATCGGCGGATTCCAGCGGATTTAACGGACATCGGAAAACGGGAGGAAATTGCTTCCGCATGTCTTGGGAAACGTCTTCAAAACGGAATTCTGGTCCATGGCGGATTTTTCCTCGGCCCGAGGGACTTCTACGAACAGCTCCGGCGCATGCCTGCCGAGCGGCGACGGCTGATCGATATGACGGCAGTCACCTACATGAACCAGCTCTACGGAAACGAAGAGATCAAGATTCTGCAACGCCGGCACAGCCGCTTCGTCAATACGGGCATTCTGGTGACATTGGGTGGGGCCGTGGTTTCAGACGGTCTGGAGGATGGACGGGTGATCAGCGGTGTGGGCGGACAGTACAACTTCGTTTCTCAGGCGCATGCACTTCCAAACGCCCGAAGCATCATCATGATCCGGGCCACACGCAACAGCAACGGGAAAACGAGTTCGAACATCGTCTGGAATTACGGCCACACCACCATCCCGCGCCATCTGCGGGACATCGTCGTCACCGAATACGGAATCGCCGATTTGCGCAGCCGACCCGACAAGGAAGTGGCCCAGGCCCTCATCGAAATCGCCGATTCCCGCTTTCAGGAAGCCCTGCTTCACCAAGCCAAACAAGCCGGCAAAATCCCCGGCACCTACCGCATTCCGGAACGCTTCCGCAACAATTTCCCCGAACGGCTTGAACAAACCATCAAGACCTTCCGGAATCAAGGGTTGTTTCCGGCCTTCCCCTTCGGATCGGACCTGACAAATGAGGAATACGTTCTGGCCAAGGCCCTGAAAACCGTCAAGGAAGAAACTCAGTCCCGGGGAATCCGTTCGATCGACTGGCGATCCGCTGCAAAAAGTATTTCCGTTCCGACAGCGGCACGTCCCTACCTGCAGCGGATGGAGCTCGATAGACCCGGCGGCATCCGTGAACACCTGATGCAGCGGCTCGTGGTCTATGCGCTGGAGCGGACCGGCGCCCTTTCCTGATTGATCCGACCGATCCGACCGATCCGTCTGATCTACACCAGAAACCGTTGCAATCGCTGCACGATCTCTTTCTTCGGCATCGCCCCGACCAGGGTGTCCCGAAGTTCGCCGCCGTCGAAAACGAGCAGGGTCGGAATGCTCATGATGTGGAAATTGGATGAAACGAGCGGGTTTTCATCCACATTCACCTTGGCTACCCGGATTCGGCCCCGGTATTCGGCTGCAATGTCGTGAACCACGGGGGTGATGATCTTGCAGGCGCTGCACCAGGGCGCCCAGCAGTCCAAGAGCACCGGCAAGGGAGCATTCAGCACTTGCTCGGTGAACGTGGCATCGGTAACGACGATCGGGGTCGAAACATTCAGCAACCGCGTGTCGAGGCTGCCCCCGCACTTGCCGCATTTGCCCACGGCGCCGATGCGGCCGGCGGGAATCCGGTTTCGGGTGCGGCAGGAAGGGCATCGGAACATGAAGGCATCGGGTTGGGTCATGGGGTTATCCTTTTTCAATGAGCCCAAAGGCTTTCAGTTTGTTCTGCAGGGTTTTTCGGGTAATGCCAAGCAGTCTGGCCGCCTGGCTCTTGTTGCCGCCGGTTTCAGCGAGGGTCTTCACGATCGCTTCCTTCTCCATCTCGACCAGACGCTTGCTCTCCGGAAGTACCGACGGCCGAAGGTCCTTGCTTCCGTCCGCAACAGGTGTCAGGGGGAAAATCGCCAGGTCGGCCTCATCGATGATCTCCGACTGGGCCAGTACCACCGCCCGTTCCACGGCATTCATCAGCTCTCGGATGTTGCCGGGCCAGGAATATCGAAGCAGCCGATCCATCGCCTGCTGGGTAAACCCCTTGATCGGCTTGCGGTTCTGCTCGGCAAACCGGTTCAAGAAATGCTGGGCCAAGATCGGAATGTCCTCCTGTCGCTCCCGCAGCGGCGGCAGTGTCAAGGAGACCACATTCAACCGGTAATAGAGGTCTTCCCGAAAGGCCCCCGTCTGAACCAGCTGTTCGAGCGACCGGTTGGTGGCTGCAATGAGCCGGACATCGATCGGAATAACCTGCTCCCCACCCACCCGAACGACTTCCCGTTCCTGCAGGACCCGCAGCAGCTTGACCTGCATCATCAGCGACATCTCACTCACTTCGTCCAGGAACAGGCTCCCGCCGGATGCCTGGACGAATTTTCCGTCTTTTCGTCTGTCGGCCCCCGTGAATGCCCCCTTTTCATGGCCGAAGAGTTCCGATTCGAGCAGGGTTTCGGTGATCGCCGCACCGTTGATCTTGATGAAGGGGCCGTTTCTCCGATAGCTGTTGGAATGGATGGCGGTTGCGATCATTTCCTTGCCGGTGCCGGACTCGCCGTTGATGAGGACCGTGGCCTCGGAAGGCGCAACGAGGGAAACGGTGTCGAGCAGTTTCTTCAATGCCGGGCTGTTGCCGACGATGGCCCGTTTGTCGAACCGCTCGTTCAACCGATCCCGCAGTTGCTGATTTTCCACCCGCAGCCGGGCATGTTCCATGGCCCGATCGATCGTGATCCGCAGTTTCTCGAAATCGAGCGGCTTGGTCAGATAATCGTAAGCACCCGATTTCAGTGCGCTAACGGCCGTATCGACGGATGCATAGGCCGTCATGATGATGACCGGAAGGGTGGGATGATCTCTCTTGATGGCTTCGAGCGCCTCCAGCCCGCTCATCTTGATCATCCGGATATCCATCAGCACGAGATCGTAGGACGTTTTCCGGACCTCGGAAACGGCGGCCTCGCCGTCTGCCGCAAGGGAAACGACATACCCCCAGGAGGTGATCAGGGCCTTGAGCATCGTGCGGTGGGCCTGGTCGTCATCTACAATCAGAATGGTCTTGGGTCGTTCAATGGTTTTCGGTTTCATGCTGCTTCCGCTTCGCTCTGCCCGGACCATGCAGGGCTTGCCTCGAGGGGAACGGCCACAGCGACCGTGGTCCCCGCTCCCGGTTCACTCGACACCCGTATCGAGCCGTGATGCGCCTCAACGATTTGATGCACGATGGCCAGGCCCAGCCCCGTTCCGGTAGACTTCGTCGTAAAATAGGGATCGAAAATCCGGCCGAGCTGATCCGGCGCAATCCCTTCTCCAGTATCCCGAATGGTGAAAACGGCCTGCCGGTTCTTCTCGTCTGCATGAATCCCTATCGATATCGTTCCGCCCGAAGGCATGGCCTCCATGGCGTTCAGAAGAAGGTTCAAAAAGACCTGATTCATGCGGTCCGGATCGACCCCGATCGACGGGATCCCTTCTGCAGACTCCAGCTCGATGTGGATGCTTTTTTCCGCTGCCTGCCGTTCGACCAGACTCACTGCGCGCTTGGCGATGTCCTCAGGCCGGCAGGGCTGCAGAACCAAGGCAATGGGCCTGGAGAATTCGATCAGCTGGGTCACCACCCGATTCAGCCGATCGACCTCCTGCACCATCAGGGTGGCCAGCTCGTTGTCTTCGGGATTGTCCTGATAGCGTTGCTGAAAATAGGTGGCAAACCCCTTGATGGAACTCAAAGGGTTGCGGATTTCGTGGGCCACACCTGCGGCAAGGCTTCCGATGGCAGCCAGCCGACGGCTTCTGGCCAAAGCCTTCCGAAGGGATTCCACCTCCCGAAGGTCCTTGACCAACATCACATGTCCAAGGGATTCTCCGGTTTCATCCACGAGCTTGGCTGCCGCCACTTCGATCGGGATGGGCTCTCCCGCGGCCATGCGGCATTCGAGGGTTCGAACGATCGGTGCCGTTTCGAGCTCCGGATCACCGAGCAAATCGAGAAGAGACGGCGGCAGCCGCCGTTCGGTCGTATCCCCCGGTTCCCATCCGAACAGCACCCGGGCAGCAGGATTGTGCATCACCAGGCTGTGGTTCGTATCCAGGGCGACGACACCGAGAGGCATGTTTTCGACCAGGGTATCGGAGAAGACCTTGATCCGAGACAGGGACTGCTTTGCCGACCGATACCCCTGCACCAGAAACAGAAGAAGAACGCCCGTAATACCGATCATCAGGAGCACCACCCCCATGATGAGCGTATGGCGCATGTCCATTTTCATGGCCTCTTCGACAGGAGTCGTATCGAGTCCGATGAAAATGATCCGGTCCTTCGGGATATCGGGCTCGGGGAACATCGGGATCGGCGGGGGACGGTCGGGCCGCATCCGGTTTCGATGAAAACGGTCGGCGGTTTCCGTCGGTGTAAACCGCCGATAGACTTCGCAAACGGATTCCCCCTGGGGCGTTCGGATCATCCGCCACTGAAGGGTCTTTTCCTGCAGCAAGGGCTTGAGGTCGAGATCGGTTCCATAGGGTTTTCCGATCTGCATCGGATCGGAGCTTGCCAGAACCGTTCCCTCGGCATCGGTGACGATCAGATGGACGATATCGGGCTGTAGGGCCGTTTCCATCAGCAGCCGCTGCAGCTGGAAATCCCCCATCCGACCCATCATCCCGGTTCGGGTTCCGGCTTCGAAGGAGCGGATCAGCGCAGCCCCCTTTTCGCGCAAGAGATGGAGGCTTCTTTCCCGCTGCCGGTGAATGGTCTCGAACGTCATGTAGGAGAAAATGGGCAACAGGATCAACACCGCCCCGATGAGGATCCAGGGGGGCACACCGATCCAGGATTTGGCTGTGAAGTTCACCTTCATGAAGGATTCCGGTTCCGGCAAACGGTGCTCTCTGTCGTTCCAGAAAGATATGGCACTATAGCCCGATCGCCCACAAGTTACAAGGTAGTGGTTGAACATCCCAGGACCCCGTCAAAGTCCTTTGATGAAACCCTGATGATGAGAGCCGCCCCCGTCCATGAAAATGCCGTAGCGGTATCGGGCGGATGCGGCATGGTTGTCGCCACCCCCGGAGATGAAAATTCGGCATGGGTAAGGGCGACCGGCAGGTCGCCCCTACAGGTCACCCGTCACTCGTTACTTGTCACCCGTCACGCATTTTCATGATAAATGCTCATGGCGAGGGTCGCCGCCCCCGGAGATGAAAATGCCGTGGCGGTATCGGGCGGATGGGGCATGGTTGTCGCCACC
>Ga0101944_10007758_pt1 | contig 10580 bp, 7 predicted proteins | sample DewCreD2012metaG_FD_75245 | JGI IMG/M metagenome (GOLD analysis project Ga0101944, IMG submission 75245) | Hot spring sediment bacterial and archeal communities from British Columbia, Canada, to study Microbial Dark Matter (Phase II) - Dewar... ...
CGCCGGAGCGGGGTCCCCTGTTTCAAAATGAAAACCGCCGCCCAAAAACCGCCGGCCCAGTGTATGATGGCCCCTTCCCATTTCTTCGATTCCCCCCCCCCCCCGCATGAATCCGAATGGTGTTGCCCCGAAATCGCTCTCTGCGCACTGGCGCCGCGTTTGGCTTGCTTATTGAACTTCGCACATCGTGGCGATGCAAGTCTGCCGCGCCTTGAGACGCGGCGGCGTCGCTCGGTTTGGCGATGAGCGACAGTACTCGCTCGTTGTTCGCTCGCTCATCGCTCTTGCCGAACCTTCGGCACTAGGGCGCGCCAATGGGCGACGGGCGGCGCACTTGCATTACTCCCCGCCGTGGTGCAATCGCGCGCCCAAGCGTCGGCCGGAAAACGATTGCCCCTAATTTTATAGAAGGAGTGTAAAGCGTTGTCTATCGCCGGTGCGCTGCTCACCGTTGAGGCGACAGTGTTGATTCAGCACGGTTGAGGACCTTCAATTGACAACGTTCTGTTTGGGCGGTATGTCTCCGATTGGGGCATGCTCGTCGGCGGCTCGGCCGAGGGCGCGAGCCTGTTTTGGTTGGGAGTGCTCGAACCAGCGATTGATGGACCGCGACAGGCGATTCGCGATCGCTCCCCATGCGGCTTTTGCACCCCATGCCGTTTCTTGCTACACTAAGGTCGTGTTCGGCGACGCGCGGACCCGCCTGTTTGTCGTCCTTGCCCGATGGAACTTCGCGAAGCGCGTTGACGCAATGCCGGCGAATCTCGGTGTCAAACGTTCCGCTTGGTTCGGGGAAGTCCAGTATAGTTCCGCACAATTGCGAAAGCGGCCGGCGGCGCAACGAAGCGGCCGATTGCGCGCGGTCGCTGGTGGAATCGCGTTCCGTCGTTCGCGGTCTTGAACAGACCGCCCGCCCCGGATCTCGTATTCTCCCGGCCGAAAGCCTCCGGCGATCGACGGGCACGGGTTTCGGGGCGGAAAGGTGAACACCGTATGGTTGGAAGTTGTGACGCCTTGAGAGCAGCGAGTCGCCGCCGCGGCGACGGGGCTCGATTGCCCGTTTCCGACCGTCCGGCCCCGTACTTGCCGCATTGTTGAAGTTTCCATTCCCGCCTGTTGTCCGACATGCCTTAACGACCCCTGACAGGAGTAATTCAGATGATCGCTCGAGAAGTGATGAGACGAAGGTTCTTTTCTTGGTGCGGCGCGGTCGCGCTGCTGACGGCGGCCGCGGCCCAGGCTTCGGCCGGTCCGCTCGATGAGGTCATTACCCCAAACGGTCCGTTGCGGGCCGGCGATGTGGTCGCTTTTTTGGGCGACTCGATCACGCAGGCCGGCGCCGGGCCGAACGGCTACGTTTCGCTCATCGAGAAGGCAACGGAAAAGCACGGCCTGGGCGTGAAGATCGTCAAGGCGGGCATCAGCGGCCACAAGGTGCCCGACTTGCAGGCCCGGCTCGACCGCGATGTGCTGGCGCACAAGCCGACCGTGGTGTTCATCTACATCGGCATCAACGATGTTTGGCACAGCGAACGCGGCCGCGGCACCCCCAAGGACAAGTACGAAGCCGGTCTGCGCGATCTGATCGACCGCATTCAGGCGGCCGGGGCGATTGTCGTGCTGGCCACGCCCAGCGTGATCGGCGAAAAGGCCGCCGGCGAAAACAAGCTCGATGGAATGCTCGGCGAGTATGCCGAGATCAGCCGCAAGGTGGCCGCCGATAAGAAGGTGACGCTGTGCGACCTGCATAAGGAGTTCCGCGAATACCTCAAAAAGCACAACACCGAAAACAAAGACCGCGGCATCCTCACGACCGACGGCGTGCATCTGAACGCCGAGGGCAACAAGCTGGTGGCCCAACGGGCGGCCGAGGCGATCGTCGCGGCGTTGCGCGCCGCCCGCAGCACCAGCGCCGAAGAATCGCCCAAGCCGTGCCCTTGCTCCGGCAGCGAGATCGCCGTGGCGGCCGATGCCGACGGTTTCGTTCCGCTCTTCGACGGCAAGACGCTCGACGGCTGGGACGGCGACCCGAAGTTCTGGCGCGTGGAGAACGGCGCGATCGTCGGCGAGACGACGGCCGAGAACCCCACCAAGCAGAACACCTTCCTCATTTGGCGCGGCGGAAAGCCGGGCGATTTCGAACTGAAGCTCGAGTTCCGCCTGCACAACCACAACTCGGGCGTGCAATACCGCAGTTGGGAAGAGCCGGAGAAGTGGGGCAAGTGGGTCATCGGCGGCTATCAAGCCGACATGGAAGCCAGCGGCAAATACATGGGCATCTGCTACGGCGAGCGCTACCGCGGCATCTTGGCCCTCCGCGGTCAAAAAACCGTCATCGGCGAAGACCACAAGCCGAAGGTCGTGGGCAAGATCGGCGAGGCGGATGAACTGCTCAAGAAGGTCGATCTGAAAGGCTGGAACGAATACCACATCGTCGCTCGCGGGTTCACGTTCACGCAGGCGATCAACGGGCAATTGATGGTCGAGGTGGTGGACGACGACGCGCAGCAACGCCGCGCCGATGGTTTGATCGCCTTGCAATTGCACGCCGGTCCGCCGATGAAGGTCGAGTTCCGCAACATTCGGCTGAAGACGTTGCCCGCCGGGCAGACGTCGCAGCGCGGGGTGCCGCCCGCCGGCGATTCGGCGGCGGCCATGCCCGAGACGGCGCAATTGCAGCCGATTGCCGCGACCGACGGCGGGGCGCGGGCCGCGGGCAAGAAGAAGATCATCTTCGTGGCCGGACGGAAGAGCCACGGGTTCTTCTCCCACGATCATTACGCCGGCTGCCGCTTGCTGGCCAAGTGGATCGCCCAAGCCGTGCCGGGCACCGAAACCGTCGTCGTGCAGGACGGCTGGCCGAAAGACGCCTCGGTGTTCGACGGGGCGGCCGCGATCGTCGTCTTTGCCGACGGCGGCGGGGGCAACCCGATCTTGCAAGGGCTCGACGTGGTGGAGAAGCTGGCCAAGCAAGGCGTCGGATTGGCGTGTTTGCACTATGCCGTCGAGGTTCCCAAGGAACGCGCCGGGCCGCAAATGCTCGATTGGATCGGCGGCTACTTCGAAACCCACTGGTCGGTCAACCCGCACTGGAAGGCGGACTTCCGCGAGTTCCCCAAGCATCCCGTGGCCAACGGACTGAAGCCCTTCGCCATCGACGACGAGTGGTATTACCACATGCGATTCCGCGACGAGATGAAAGGCGTCGCGCCGATCCTTACGGCCGTGCCGCCCGATTCGACCCGCCAGCGGCCCGACGGACCGCACAGCAACAACCCCACGGTTCGCTCGCGGACCGGCATGGCGGAGCATGTCGCTTGGGCGGCCGAGCGGCCCGACGGCGGCCGCGGGTTCGGGTTCACCGGCGGACACTGGCACTATAATTGGGCCGAGCCGAATTTCCGCAAATGCGTGCTCAACGGCATTGCTTGGGTGGCGAAGATCGAGATTCCGCCCGAGGGCATCGTCGTCCCCTCGCCGACGATCGACGAATTGAAAGAGAACGCCGACGAGCCGATCCCCGAGAAGTTCGATTGGGCGAAGATCGAACGGCTCATTCGGCAGTGGAATCCGTAAGGACGCCGCGGAATTCCGCGAGCACGCGCGGCGGTTTGCGGGCTGTGCGGCCGCAGGAACGGCGGGCGGCGGCTTTTTCGCCTTGTGCGGCGCGCAGTCGCGGCGGACCGGATGATCGGCGGGCAGCGGGTGCCTTGCCGTTTCGGCGTGCGTAGGTGGCCTGGGCCGGCCGTCGCCGGCGGCGCGGCGGCGTGTGCGGGTGCAATCCCGGGTGTATGCGCCTCGGTTGTCCGGCTCGGGGTCGGCCGATAGACTGAATTCGGTCGGCGCAAGGCGCCGCCTCGTTGGTGATCTTGGGGGCTTTCGACTGCTGTCATTCGCTGCACGCGATGGGAATCTATCGTTTCCAAGTCGAGCCGCCCGACCGTTTGAACGAACAGATCGCGCAGCAGGCATTGTTGTCGGGCATCGACCGCGGATGCTGGCCCGTGCGGTCGAGCATTGAGAACGGCCGACTGATTCTCTCGCGCGGGGCGTCGGAGTCGAGCAAGCTTCATCTGCCTTGGCCGGTGCCTGGCCGCGGCTGGGTAACGCTCGTCACGGGCAGCTTGATGGAATCGCCCGAGCCGTATCTCTTGCCGCTGGAGCTGGCCCGCGGCACCGTTTGTCAATTGCGAAATCAGATGGCCGACTGGCAAGGGATCGGCTTGACGCCGCCGGCGGCGGTCGTCGCCTCGGCCGATCAAGCGGTCAAGCAGCTTGCCCGCGCCGCGGTTCGGCGAGGTGATCCGCCGATTTCCGCTCAATGGGCCGAGGCGGCGATTGCTTCGGCCCTCGATGCCGGCGACGTGCTGGCGGCCGCCTACGTCGAAGCGGCCGCCTATTCCGGGCGGCGCACCGGCACGCGGATGACTGGCTGGCTCGGCTGCGACGTGGGGCTGCGGCCCATCGATTCGGCTCGGGCCTCGCTGTTGACACAGGCGTTTTCCGCCTTCCATGTTCCCATCCGTTGGCGGCAGATCGAGGATGTCGAGGGCAATCCCGACTGGTCGGCCGCCGACCGACAGATTCAATGGTGCCGCGAGCAGGGCGCGAGGGTTTGCGCCGGCCCGCTGCTGCTTTTCGATCCGCAAGGGCTGCCCGACTGGCTCTGCCTTTGGGAAGGCGATCTGGAAAGCATCGCCAACTTCGCCTCGACATTCGTGCGGGCGGCGGTCGAGCGGTATCGAGGCCGGGTGGATGCGTGGGTGGCGGCCGGGCGGGTGAACACGGGCAACGTGCTCGGCCTGTCGGAAGAAGACAAACTGCGGCTGGCCGCGCATCTGATCGAATTGGTCGCCTCGCTCGACCCGCAAACGCCGGTGTTGGTCAGCTTCGATCAACCTTGGTGCGAATATCTGGCGCGCCGCCCGATGGATGTCCCGCCGCTGCAATACGTCGATGCCATGGTGCAGGCCGAGTTGAAGCTCGGCGGGCTGATGTGGGAACTGAATATCGGCTTTCATCCCGGCGGCACGCAGGCGCGAACCCTCTTCGAGTTCAGCCGTCATTTAGACCTGTGGAGCGGTTTTCAACTGCCGCTGTGGATTTCGCTGGCCGTGCCCAGCGGAACCGCCGCCGATGCCCAAGCAGCGCGAACCGCGGCGCTGCTCTACGGCAGTTGGTCTCCCAAGGTTCAATGGGCGTTTGTCGCCCGATATGTTCCGATGCTCTTGGCGAAGCCGTACGTGCAGGGAGTCTTCTGGAATACGCTGAGCGATGCGGAACCGCACGATTTCGCCAACACCGGCTTGTTCGACGCCCAGGGGCAGCCGAAACAGGTATTGCGGGCCTTGGCGGCCATCCGCCAAACCTACTTGGCTCGCCCGCACGCCGAATCGGATCCTGGCTGAACCCGGCTGAGCCAAGCCGCCCGTCGCGTGCCGCACCTTGGGCGCCGTACGTCGCTCGAACGCCCGCGGCACGTCGCCTGCCGCCCGCGCTTGCCTACGGTCGATCGAGCGTCGTGCGGGGCAGGCGGATGCAGAAGACGGCGCCGGGCGCATTCGGCTCGACGGTCAACGTGCCGCCGTGCCGCTCGACGATTTGGCGGCAGATCGTCAACCCCATGCCCGTGCCCGAACGCCGCGTCGTGTACAGCGGCTCGAAGACCTTCTCGGCCAGCTCGGGCGGGATGCCGGGCCCGGTGTCGCTCACGCGGATTTCGTCGGCCTCGTCGCCGCGATGCGAGATCACGCAGACGCTGCCGCCTTGCCCGCCCATCGCCTGTACTGCATTGCGAAACAAGTTGCGAAACACCTGAATGAACTGATCGCGATCGACGTGCAATGTCAGGGCCGGCCCTTCGCGGCGCCACTGAACGGGCAACTCCGGCGGCAAGCGGTCTCGGGCGGCGGACGCCAATTCGTCAAGCTCGACCGCCTCGCGCCGCGGCGGCTCGCCGCGGGCCATCGAGGCCCACTCCGCGATCATGCGATCGGCGGCGGAAAGCTCGCGCTCGATCATGCCGAGGTAGTCCGGCACTTGGGCCGTTTCCCCTTGAGCCAACTTCCGCTTGATTACATACACGGCGTTGCGAATCACGGTCAAGGGATTGCGCAGCTCGTGGGCCAAGCCGACCGAAAATCGGGCGATTGCGGCCAACTGAGCCTGACGCACCAGATCCCGCGGACGCAGCGCACGCTCGTCTTCGCCGCGCGCGCCGGCCGTCCCTTCCGTTTCGCTCTCTTCAAGCGGCAAGTTGGGGTTGATTGTATCCATCACCGCGGGCCTTCGGGGCTGGCGGACCTGCCGCCTTGTGTGATTATTGCACAGTTGTGCGGAGCGGCAAGGTCGTTCGGCCCTTCAACAGGGGCGATAGACGGGCCTTGCTTCCGGCCTATAATAGAGCCGTTCCGTGTTCGGCTGACGGCCGGCGGCCTTTTCTGCCTTCGGGCGAATGCGGTTTTCGCAAGTTCGCGCGGCCGGACGAACGCATCAGCGGCGGCGGAAGACGGCGGTATTCAAGCCGGCGCATCGGGGCCGCGGCGCTCGTCTGCGGCATGCGGTGGTTGGGGCCTTGCAAGGGGAAGTCATGGCGGAAAAGATCGAAAACGTGGTGATCATCGGCAGCGGCCCGTCGGCGTGGACCGCGGCCATCTACTCGGCCCGCGCCAATCTCGAACCGCTGGTGTTCGAAGGCGCGATTACCGAGGAAAACCGGATGGCGGGCACCTTGCCGCTGGGGCAGTTGGCGCTGACGACCGAAGTGGAGAACTTTCCCGGATTTCCCAAGGGCGATCTCGAGGCCTATTTCGACTCGGCCATCGCACCGGAGCGACGGCAACTGATGGCGCCGCACCATAAAGAGGGCGTCAGCGGGCCCGAGTTGATGGAACTGATGCGTCAGCAGGCCGTCAACTTCGGCACGCGGATCGTTACCGACGACGTGGTGGATCTCGACGTGTCGGCGCGTCCGTTCGTCGTTCGCACGTTGGAAGGGACGGTGCATCAGGCGCGGGCGGTCATCATCGCTACCGGCGCGCGGGCGAACTACCTCGGCCTGCCGTCGGAAGAACGCTTCAAGAATCGCGGCGTCAGCGCGTGCGCTGTATGCGACGGGGCGCTGCCGCGGTTTCGCAACAAGCCGCTGGTTGTCGTCGGCGGCGGCGATTCGGCCGTGGAAGAGGCCGACTACCTGACCAAGTTCGCCAGCGTCGTCTATATGGTCCATCGCCGCGACCAGCTCCGCGCCTCGAAGATCATGGCCCAACGGGCGATGAGCAACCCGAAGATCAACATCTGCTGGAATACCACGCTCGACGAGGTGCTGGGCAACGATACCGACGGCGTAACCGGCGTGCGGCTGAAAAGCACCGTCGGGCAGCCCGACGTGGAACTGGCGGCCGCGGGCGTGTTCTTGGCGATCGGGCATACGCCGAATACGAAGTTCCTCGAAGGCAAGCTCGAACTGAACGAAAAGAAATACATCGTGTTGAAACAGCCGGGCCGAACCTCCACCAGCGTCGAGGGCGTGTTCGCCGCCGGCGACGTGGCCGACGATTACTACCGCCAGGCGATCACCGCGGCCGGCACCGGCTGCATGGCCGCGCTCGACGCCGAACGCTGGCTGGCGGCCCAAGGACATGGTTAGCCGATCTGATCGCAATCGAAGGCGTGAACCTCGATGGCAGGCGGAAGGAAAACGCGATTGAAACAGAATGACGCGGCCTACCTCGACCTTGTCTTGGAGCCGATTCGCGCGTGCGCGACGTACCGACCGAAGTTCGGCCAAGGCAGCAAAGGCAGAGGCCTGACGTTGGAACAATTCCAAACTCTGTATCAGGCCGATCCGTTCTATAATTGGTTCGGGCTCAACCACCCCATGATGTATGCTGCTCATAAAGCGGCCGGCGGTATGACGAGTGTTTACCGCCAAATCGGCATCGGGTGTGAACGGCTCTTTAGAACGATCGTCCGTGATTCGTTGGGTCTTACGGATGAAGACGTGACCTGGGCTTACGAAATTGTGCTGCCTTCCGGCAAGAGCCGCATCCTCTCCCTCGATGGACGGGTTCCGCTTGATCGAATCGTTGACAAGAGCAGGCGGGATCAGTTTCACAAATGGATGAAGATGGCCGCAGACGAGGTTGGAGTAGATCCCAAGGTAGTCGCCACGCTTGACGGGACGGTCTTTGAAGTTCGACAGGGTTACAAAAGCAAGGATTCGAAGCGACAGAACGCCGATATCACGAATGCGGCGACGGCTTACACCAAGGCCTATCTGCCGTGCGCTGTAATTTTCTCCACCCAGATCGATAGCGACATTCTGTACCGCTATCGAAGCGAGAAGTGGGTCGTCATTACCGGAATCGTGGACGCAAAGAACCCGCTTATCTCGACCTACGACTTCATGCGAGATGTTGTCGGCTACGACTTGGCGGGCTTCTTCAAAAGGAATAGTGACGTTCTGCGCAGGGAAATAGAAGTTGTCTTACGAGCGCTGCTCACACCGGAGGATCCATGATGAGTTCATTTCCGGCACGAGAGCAGCTTCGACAGCGGGCCGAGTACACCTACAAGTTCAATGCCAGAACCGGGAGACATGGCTGGCTCAGACTCACTCCGGCCTACTCCGTGAAGATCGTCGAGGAATTGATCGCGGGCCGCGACGAGGCGCGGCGAATTTTGGACCCGTTTTGCGGTACTGGAACAACAGCGCTTTGTGCCGCTTATCACGGACATCTGGGCGTAACGGTTGACATCAACCCGTTTCTTGTCTGGCTTGCACAGACCAAGACCGCGCGTTACTCCCCGTCCATTATCGAAGCGACCCGAAACGCCTGCGCACATGCGATCGATCTTGTTGCCAATCGGCTAGTAGAGCCGGTTCCGGCCCCGCCGATATTCAACATTGAACGCTGGTGGAACTCAGAGACGATTGTATTTCTTCGTCTGCTTCGCGCTGCGATTGAGCATGTCGCACAGCCCGATACCGATGTGCGCAATCTGCTGTTGATTGCGTTTTGCCGCGTTCTGATCGAACAATCGTTTGCGGATTTCAATCATCAATCGCTGTCGTTCAAAAGCAATGAAGAGCCGGCCCTCCTCTTCCCCGTCGATCGACATGAAATATTCGCGAATCATGTTGCGTTTGTTCTGAGCAGCGCCGCTGAGAATCCCGCCGGCTCGGCCTCAGTCGTTCTTGCGGACTCTCGCGAAATTGGGAAGGTGCTTTCGGGACCATTCGATTTGATTATCACGTCTCCGCCATACGCCAATCGCATGTCGTACATTCGCGAGCTGCGTCCCTACATGTACTGGCTCGGCTTTCTCGAAAATGGCCGGGAGGCGGGAGAGCTAGATTGGAAAGCCATCGGCGGCACTTGGGGAATCGCGACAAGCCGACTCGCCGATTGGGAACGCCCGAAAACCCATTTCGACAGTAAACGACTGATGGACGCTCTCGAAGCGATAGCGCATGCCGACAATAAGAATGGGACCTTGCTTTCCCGCTATGTAGCAAAGTATTTTGACGACATGTGGACGCATTTTTGCGAGCTGCCGGATTTGCTGGCGCCGGGTGCAGAAGTCCATTACATCGTCGGCAACTCGACTTTCTATGGTATTCTTGTTCCCACCGAAACGCTTTACGCCGAGATGCTGTCGGAACTTGGATTCTCGCATGTCGAGTGTCGGCCGGTTCGTAAACGGAACTCCAAGAAGGAATTGATTGAGTTTGATGTCGTTGCCCAATGGAAATAACGGGGCGCGACGGCTTTCGGAGGACGTCGCCTGTTGCCGCCGTGGAAAAACAGCGATCCGCCAAATCGCTGATTCCACGATCCGGTGATCCACCGATGGAATAATCCGGTTGGCCGGCCGATCGGCGCCGGCGTCGGGGTCGGGCCCGAACCGATCGGCGCCGGCGCGATCAACAACAGGCCCGCCGTTGCCCTGCTCGATCTGGACACCGGCTCGATCTATTCCGCCAACTCGATTTCGGTCGATGCATCGAGAGGAGTCATCACCTTTAACGATGCCGACAACAACCCCATGAACGGCATTCAGATGGAGATGCTTCCGCCCGACGGCAGCGCCCCCGTCACGGTCAGCGCGACCGGAAACGTGACGATGGCCGGCGGCGGACGCGTCACCGCCGACGTGCTGACCGTCGATTCCGTCACCGGGCAGAACCTGACCACAACCGTCAACACCGCCGACCTGTCCGTCTCCGGCGTCGGCGACATCGTCGTCGTGGCCGTGCGTACGACGATCCCCAACTCCGCCGTCAAGAAGGGTACCATCGAGAAGGCGGTCATCGTGCGGACGCACAAGGAATACCGCCGGCCCGACGGCACCTACATCCGGTTCGACGACAACGCCTGCGTGCTCGTCGACGCGAACAAGAACCCTAAGGGAAAGCGCATCTTCGGCCCCGTCGCCCGCGAGCTCCGCGAGAGGGACTTCATGAAGATCGTGTCGCTGGCTCCCGAAGTCCTCTAGGAGATCAGGATGATGGACAACAACGCGAAGTTCAAGCTTCGGAAGGACGACCTCGTCCAGGTCATCGCCGGGAAGGACCG
>Ga0101944_10007761_pt1 | contig 10579 bp, 7 predicted proteins | sample DewCreD2012metaG_FD_75245 | JGI IMG/M metagenome (GOLD analysis project Ga0101944, IMG submission 75245) | Hot spring sediment bacterial and archeal communities from British Columbia, Canada, to study Microbial Dark Matter (Phase II) - Dewar... ...
CGTGCGGTCTTGGTATTCGTCGCCAGTACAGATGGCTCATAGGCCGGCATTATACGGGCGTGGATGATGTCGATTCGTCGCGATTCTCGCGGCAATTTGCGAACAATGAAAGCGGCTTGGTATAGTGAGCCCGCCCTTGAAAGGTTTGTTCCGCCGATACGCGCCGGCCGCCGCATGACACCCTCAGGAGAACCGGTATGCCATGGAATCGCTACAAGAAATACCTGTGTTCGTGTCCGTCCATCGGACTGACGCTGGACATTTCACGGATGAATTTTGACGACGGTTTCTTCGCGCGGATGAACGGTCCGATGGACCGGGCATTTGCCGCGATGGATCAACTGGAGGCCGGGGCGATCGCCAATCCCGATGAGAATCGCATGGTCGGGCACTATTGGCTGCGCGACCCGGGCCGGGCGCCGCTGGAGCAACTGCGGCGGGACATTCCCGCGACGGTCGCCCGCATCAAGCAGTTCGTGGCCGACGTGCACAGCGGTCGAATCGCCGGCGCCGGCCGGTTTGAGAACGTAGTGGTGATCGGCATCGGCGGTTCGGCGCTGGGCCCGCAGTTTGTGGCCGACGCCTTGGGTTCGCCGTCCGACAAGATGCGGGTGTTCTTCTTTGACAATACTGATCCTGACGGCTTCGACCGCGTCCTGGAACAGATCGCCCGGACACACGCGGGCCATGGACTGAAGGGTACGCTGGCGGTGGTGATTTCCAAGTCTGGCGGCACGAAGGAAACGCGCAACGGCATGCTGGCCGCCGCCGCGGCCTTGAGCAGCGAGCCGCGCCAGCCGGCGTGGACCAGGCCCGCCGCCCGGCGCACCGGGTCATACAGCAGCACCGGCACGCAATCCGCGAAACGCAGAAACAGCGTCACGTCCGGCCGGTCGGTGATGATCACGTCGGCCCTGGCCGCGTCGGCGTTCAGGTCGCGCGGCGCCTCGGCCGCCACCACGTCGGCGGAATGCACCAGCCACAGGTCGGCGACGCTGTCCGGAGGCAGGCCCACCGCCCGGAAGGCGCGCTCGCGGTTCTCGCGCACGTTCTCGCGGCTGTCGCCGACGCTGATGGACATGTTGAGGGAAGCCCACGGCCCGGCGCTGACGCCGCCGTGCCGGGCGAAGATCGCATGGGTCAGATGCGGCTGGTCGAAACTTTCAAATTGATAATACCGGATCGCGCCGGCCTGCCGGACTCTCATCGCCGCCAGTTTACCACGCCTGGGTGCGCGCCGCGCCGCCTACCGCAGCACGCGTTCGTCCCCCACCCGTTTGGTGACGCCGGCCGCGTCGAGGTGCTCCATGAGCGCCAGAGCATATTTGCGCGAGGTCTTGAACAGGTCGCGCACCTCGGCCACCGTGATCTTGCCATGTGCGCGGAGATGGTTGCGGATCGCGGCCGCCATCGCCGCATACGTCTCCGGCAAGAGCAGCACATCGGGCGACACCGGCTGCAACCGGCCCAGATCGATCAGCGCCGCCAGCACGTCTTCGCCGACGCGGGCCGCGCAATCCCGGGGCAACGGCGTGTTGTAAGGGTCGCGGCGGAAGTCGGCCAGGAGCGCGTCGATCCGCGCCTGCTGCTCCGGCGTGAACGTGACGGTGTGGCCGGGCAGACGCACCGCCGCGCCGGAAGCCGCCAGCCGGCCGGCCTCCACGGCATAGGCCAGCACGGCGTTGAAAGCGCGCACCGTGAGCGGCGGCGCCTTGCGGGCGGCCAGGCTCTGCGCCAGGCGGCTCTTCAGTTCCTCGCGCGGCATGCCGCCGCGCAGCGGATGCTGGCGGTGGTAGCTTTCCAGCGCGCCCTGCAGGTCCGCGGCCAGTCGGTTCCAGCCGGCGCGCGTCGTCACCAGCGCCTCGCCGTCCAGCTCCACCAGCTCCCCGGCCGCGCGCAGCTCGGCGACGGCCTCCGCCGCCGTTTCGGCCTCCAGCGCCGCCCGGGTCACCGCCTCTTTGAGCGGGGCCGGGCCCAGCCCTTCCAGCGCCTGCGCCAGGATCTCGCCCGGTGTGCCGCGGGCGGCCCGCTCGAGCGCCGCCAACACGTCCAGGTCGTGCTGGCGGTGGCGGCGCCGGGGCTGCGCGTCCACCACCACGCCGCCGCCGATGGTCGCGCCGGGCGATGGCCGCCGCAGGATGTAGCGTTGACCTTTGGCCGCCACGATCGGCTCGGCGCAGACCAGCTGAAGCCAGCCCGTCTCACCGGGTTTCAGCTCTTCACGCCCCAGCAGACGCGCGGCGGCCTGGACCTCGGCCGCGCCCAGGAACAACTTGACGGCGGCGTTATGCTTGAGCGGCAAGCCGGCGTCGGCCAAATGGCGGAAATGGACGTCGAGCAGCGTCGTCGCCCGCAGCGTGCCAGGGTGCGCCACAACCATGCCGCGCCGCACCTGGCTGAATTCGACGCCGGTCAGGTTGACGGCCACGCGGCTGCCGGGCACGGCGCGCTCGAGCCTGGTCTTATGCGTTTGCAGACCGCGCACCCGCGCCGGCAGACCGGCGGGCAGCAGTTCCACGGCCTCGCCCAGGGCCAGCGCGCCGTCGCTCAGGGTGCCGGTGACCACCGTGCCAAACCCGGTCAGGCTGAAGACCCGGTCGATGGGCAGACGCGGGCGGCCCAAATCCGGGCGCGGCGGCTGCGCAGCCAGGACCGCTTGCAGGCGATCCTTAAGCTCGGCCAGACCGCGGCCGGTCCGGGCCGAAACCGGCGTGAGGGGCGCGCGCTCCAACACCGTGCCGCGCACGGCTTCGCGCACATCGGCGGCCACCAGCGCCAGCCAGTCTTCGTCCACCAGGTCGGCCTTGGTGAGCGCAATCACGCCGGCCGGGATGGCGAGCAGGTCCAGGATGGCAAGGTGCTCGCGTGTCTGGGGCATCACCCCCTCGTCGGCGGCCACCACGAACAGCGCGGCGTCGATCCCGCCGACGCCGGCCAGCATATTCTCGATGAAGTCGCGGTGGCCGGGGACGTCAATCACGCCGACCGGCTCGCCCCCGGGCAGCGTGAACCACGCGAAGCCGAGATCGATGGTCATCTCGCGCTCGCGCTCTTCTTTCAGGCGGTCCGGGTGGATGCCGGTGAGGGCCTCGACCAGCGTGGACTTGCCGTGGTCGACGTGGCCGGCGGTGCCGATGACACGCATAGGGGCTGGGGACTAGGGATTAGGGGCTGAGGCTGGGTTGAACCAGATCCCAGCCCCTGACCCCCAGCCCCTTATCACCTTACTTTCGCAAATTGCTGATCGTACTCGGCCGCCATCTCGCGCAGAAGGTTGAGCAGGTTTTGCAGGCGGGCGGCGTCCACTTCGCGCATGTGACGCAGGCCGTCCAGCACTTCGCCCATCTGCTCGTCCAGCGCTTCCAGCCGTTCCGCGTGCTTGGCCGCAGCCCGGTCGTGCTCGCGCCATTGCTCGTCGCGCAGCAGCATGTGGGTCGTCCAGCGCTTCTGGTCATCGGCCAGGAAAGCCGCCCAATCCTGGCGCAGCCGGTCCTCAGACAGGCGCTGGATCTCGGACACCTCGTTCAGGCGCCGCTCGAGGAGCTCGGACGCCTGGCGCAGATCGCCGGCCGAGCGCATCATCTCGCGGTTGGTCTCGGCGTACTGGTTGACGCGCCGCGCGTATTCGTCCATCGCCTCGACCGAGGCTTCGACCCTGGCCTTCAACTCCACCCAGGCGCGTTCCTGCTCGCTGTGGCGGATGGACTGCGCCTCCATCCACTGCGTCTGCGCCGTGCGCCGCTCGGACTCGGCCTGCATCACGTCGAGGATGCGCGCCTCCGCCCGCCGGGCAACGTCCTCCACGATCTCGAGCTTGCCGCGCGCCTCATCCAGCCGCCGGCGCTGCTCCGAGATTTCCGCCTGCAGGTCGGCGATGCGCTTGGCGTCCTGGCGCCGCCCCTCCTCCACCAGGGTCACCGCCCGGTTGCGCTCGTCCACATGCTTGGTGAATTCGGCGACTTTCTTCTGCAGTTCGGCGATTAGGCGCGCGATGCGCCCCTCCTCCTCCTTGCGCGCCTCCAGCTCGCGCTCGAGGCGCGGCAGGTTTTCCAGGCCCTTGCGCACTTCGCCCAGCGACTTGTTCAGGCCGTCCCGCTCCACCTTGCGCAGGCGCTCGTCCTCGCGTTCGGCCTCCTGACGGCGCTTCTCCAGCTCGTCCACCTGGCGCCCCATCTCCTTGCGGTAGCCATCCAGGATCTCATCCAGCTTGTTCACCCGCTGAAGCTGGGACGTGGTCGCGGTCAGTTGCGACTCCAGCTGCTGCACGCGGCGCGCCAGCGCGCTGTTATCGTTGGCCATCGCCGCCAGGCGTTCCTGCAGCGCCGTGATCTCCTGCTTGTCTTTGCGTCGTTCGCCGTCCAGCCAGTCCACCGTCTTCGACAGTTGCGCCAGGTCCATGGCCCCATCTCCCGTGAATGCCCCCCGCACATCTTAATGCGGAAGATTATACCGGCGCGCCGACAAAAGGCCAAAGACACGCGCGCCAGGGGTGCCTTCGCCGCCGGTGGTCAATCTCCAGGCCGCCGCGCCGGGGCGCAACCATTGCCACCGTCGCCCCGGCGAAGGCCGGGGCCCAGAAGCGCCCGCTCGTCTGCGCGCGTCTTTTTCTGGAGGCCGGCTTTCGCCGGCATGACGTGGGTGAGGGGTGTCTGACAGGCGACGGGTCAGCCAGCCCAAAAGCTCGAAGGCACCCCGCGCCGGCCGACCCGCGTGCTACAATCCCGTCATGCGCCTGGGCCTGGACGTCCGGTTGACGTACTACTCGCGGGGCGGGATCGCCAAATACGTGCGCCGGCTGGCGGCCGGCCTCCCCGAACTCGCGCCCGAGCACGCGCACCTGCACTTCTATCGCCGCACGCACATGGAGACTTTCTCGCCCCGCGCGCGGCGCGTCGAGTGCTGGACGCCGGCCCATCACCGGCTGGAAACGCTGGCCCTGGCCGCCGAGCTGCTGCCGCACCGGCTGGACCTGTTCCACTCGCCGGACTTCATCCCGCCGCGCTTCGGCGCCCGGCGACGCGTCATCACCGTCCATGACCTGGCCTTCCTGCGCTACCCGCAGTTCCTCACCCCGAACAGCCGCCGCTACTACAACGGCCAGATCGCGTCCGCCGTGCGCCGCGCCCACGCCATCGCCGCCGACTCGCAGGCGACCCGGGACGACCTGGTGGAACTGTTGCATGTGCCGCCTGAGCGCATCACCGTGATCCACCTGGGCCTGGACCCGGAGTTCTATCCCCGGCCGGCGGAGGCGGTGCAGGCCGTGCTGACGCGCCACGGCCTGGCGCCCGGTTACGTGCTCTTCGTCGGCACCTTCGAGCCGCGCAAGAATGTGCCCGGCCTGCTGCGCGGTTACGCCCGGCTGCGGGCGCGCACCGCCGACGCGCCGCCGCTGGCGCTGGCCGGGCTGCGGGGCTGGCTGTTTGAGGAGACGATGGGGCTGGCGCGCGATCTGGGCCTGGACGCGCACCTGCGCTTCTTCGAGGATTTTCCGTCGGCCGACCTGCCCGAGATGTACACGGGCGCCGGGGTCTTCGTGCTGCCGTCGCACTACGAGGGCTTCGGCTTCCCGGTGCTGGAGGCCATGGGGTGCGGCACACCGGTCGTCATCGCCGACCGGTCCTCCCTGCCCGAAATCGCCGGCGACGCCGCGCTCAAGGTGGATCCCGACGACGCCGAAGCGCTGGCGGAAGCCCTGGAGCGCGCGCTCGGCGATTCGGCGGCGCGGGCGGAGCTGAGGCGGCGCGGCCTGGAACGCGCGCAGGCGTTCACCTGGGAGAAAACCGCGCGCGAGACGCTGGCGCTGTATGAGCGGGTGTTAATGTCGTAGGGGCGGGTCGTAGGGGCAGGTTTAAGACCTGCCCCTACGACGATGTCGGACCGATCACCGCCGGACCAGCGTCATCGGCAGGCCGTCGCTCGTCCGCAGCACGAAGATCGGGTTCGGGCGCACGGGATGACCCGGGACCAGGCGCAGGGCGAAGCGCGCCGCGACGGCGGCCAGGACCAGATGGGCCTCGGTCAGCGCGAACTGGTTGCCGATGCACAGCCGCGGGCCGGCGCCGAACGGCAGGTAGGCGAACGCCGGCCGGCCGTCCGCCCGCTCGGGCGTAAACCGGTCCGGGTCAAAGCGCTCCGGCTCCTCCCAGAAACGCGGATCGTGATGGACGTTGATGATGATCAGGCTGACGCTGGCGTCCGCCGGGATTCGATAGCCGCCCAACTCATCCTCGTCCACGCTCTGGCGCGTCACGCCCCAGGCCGGCGGATACAGGCGCAGCGCCTCGTCAATGACGCGCCGCGCATACGGCAGGTTGGGCAGGTCCGCCATCGTCGGAATCCGCCCACCCAGCGCCGCATCGACCTCCGCGTGCAGCCGGCGCTCGACGTCCGGGTTCTGCGAGAGCAGGTAGAACGTCCACGTCAGGGCGGTGGCCGTGGTCTCGTGGCCGGCGAACATCATCGTGCCGATCTCGTTATGCAGTTCCGCATCCGTCATCCCCTGACCGGTGTCCGCGTCGCGGGCCTGCATGAGCATCCCGAGCAGATCGGGCTGATCGGCGCCGGACGCGCGGCGTTCCCGGATCATGGCCGCAATCGTGCGGTCAATGGTGGCCGCCGCCCGGTTGGTGAGGCGGTTGCGACGCGTGGGCACCCAGCGCGGCGGCGGGAACGGCTGGCCGAAGCGGTAGTTGACGTACTCGCTCAGGTCGGTGAACGCGTCGCCCAGGGCGCTTGACTCCCGGCTCAAGTCCACGCTGAACAGCGCCCGGCCGGCGATCCGCAGCGTCAGCGCCATCATCTCCTGGTCCATCGCCAGAGCCTGCCCGGCCGGGACGCGCTCCCAACGTTCGAGCATCTCCCCCGTGCACTCCGTCATCAGGCCGGCGAAACCCGCGATCCGCTGACGGTGGAAAGCCGGCTGCATCAGGCGCCGGCGGCTCAGCCACTCGTCGCCGTCGGCCGTGAACAGGTTCAGGCCCAGCATCTCCTTGACGATGGCGTTGAAGAACGTGTTGCGCCGGTAATTGCGGTTGTTGTCCTGCAGAATGTGCTTGAAGTGGTCGGGATGGCTGACGGCGTAAGTGTTCACGCCCATGAACGGCACGCGCGCCACGTCGCCGTACTGGCGCGCCACGTCCCGGTACATCCCCAGCAGGTCGCGGCGCAGGTCCGGGAGCATGCCCCACAACCAGTGCCCGCGCGGCCCGGGCGGCAGCGGGAGGCGCTGAGGGGCGAGCGGCGTCTGGGACGGGGCGGCGGTGGTTTGCGTCATCGGCTCACTCCTGATTGTGAAATATATAACAAATAAGAGCAGGTTTGTCAATACCGAATCGCGAGCACCCTCGACACGCCCGCGGTCTTCAGGGCACAGGGTAGAAGAAACCGAAAGAGAGGCCCGGGCTATCCCGGGACGACCACGCGCAGTGCGCGCGGCGCGGCGTCCACTACCAGCACTTTGACGAACTGGCTGCCGGGGTCCAGGACCACCAAGCGGCGCCCGAAGCGGGGCAGGGCCCGTTGCAGCCAGGGAGTGGGAGGCAGGGGCATAGCGACGGGGGATTCAAGGCTGGGAGGCCGTCCCGGCGGCAGCGGCCGGACGGAGCATCGGTTCGTCGTAGATGAGGTATTGCCCGTCTTCGGAGAGCAGCGTGGCGGTCACGAAGATGAGCAGGTACCGCGGCCGGTCCACCTCGGTGCGGCGGCGGAAGGCGGCGCCGATGACGGGGAGGTTGCCCAGGATGGGGATGGACTCGACGTAGGTGGTTTGGAGCCGTTCGAGCACGCCCCCCATGACGACGGTTTCGCCGGAGCGGACGGCCACGCGCGTGGCCAGTTCCTGGGTGCGGTACTCGGGCAGTTTGATGTCGAAGGTGCTGACGACGTTGCCGGCGTCGTCCTTATCGGTGATGGTGGCAAAGGGGGCCAGTTTGACCTCGGAGTTCACGCGCGGGCGCAGGGCCAGGAAGATGGTGCGGCCGTCGCCGCCGACGCTGGCCAGCACGTCGAGGCTGGCGCCGGACTGGATTTTGGTGGGTTTGCCCGCGGGCACGATGGCGGAGGAGGAGCGGCGTTCGAGGATCTGCTGTTTGACCTGGTATTCCTCGTAGTAGTACTGGGTGCGGCCGTCGTTGATGGTGGCGGGAAGGTTGTTGATGACGGTCAGGCGCGGGGCGCTGAGGGTCTGGCTTTCGCCGCTCTGGTCCAGGAGGGAGAGCGTGGCGGTGAGCGTGCGGCGGTTGAGGATGTTGGTGAAGGTCTCGGAGATGCCAAAGGCGGGGTTGAGGATGCCCAGGGCGGTGGCCGTGCTGGTGTCCTGCTCGGTGCCGAAGGCGGTGCGGCCGGTCTCCCAGGCCACGCCCAAGCGCTGGAAGGCGGCGGCGCTGACGGTCACAAAGCGCGCCTCGATGAGCACCTGTTGCAGGCCGCGGTCGAATTCTTTAATGATGGTCTCGAGGACCTCGAGTTGCTCGGGCGTTCCGCGGGCGACCACCAGGTTGCGCTCGTAATCAATCATGTACTTGGAGCCGGTGAAAAAGTTGGTGATCGCGCGCTCGAGGGCGATGGTCTGCGGGGCGAGGTCGTTGACGAAGGCGTTGAGTTTCTGGGCTTCGGTGATGGTCTGGACGTTGTTTTGCACCACGCGGGTTTGCACCACCTCGTCCGGGCCGAACCGGGCGGGCAGGATGAAGCCCTTGCGGAGGCGGTATACACGCGTCTCCTCGAGCGCCTTCTTCGGGTCCTTGCCGTCCACGATCCACACCAGCTCGTCACCCACTTGGAACTGGACGTCGAGATTGCGCGAGATGTAGCGCAGCAGTTCCCAGAGCTTCACCCGCTCCATGTGAATGCTCAGCTTCTGCTGGAAGGCGGGCAGGGAGCGGTCGGCCACGAAGTTGATGCCCTCGGTCTGGCCGATGGTGAAGATGATGTCGTTGAGGGTGGTGTTGTCCAGGTGCAGGGAAACCGGCTTTTGCAGAAGCTTCATCATCGCGCCCTGCTGGGATTCGAGGTCGAAGAGCATCCCCTCGACGCGGTTGGTGCGGCCGTAGTTGGAGGGGATGTACGGCGTGGCTTCGATCTGGTCCACCAGGTCGCGCACGTCCTTACGCGGGGGTAGGCCGCGGTCCTTACTTTCGGTGAGTAGGGTTTTGAGGGTGGGATTGAAGGCGGATTGCTTGGCGTCAATTTCCCGGATGCGGTCCTCAAGGGCGCGGTTGCGCTGAATTTCGCGCTGTTTTTGGACCCAGCCCAGCAGGCGGCGGGCGGCAGAGTCCTGGGGGTCCTTGGCCTCGAGCGCGCGTGCCCGGGCCTCGGCCTCTTCCCAGCGGCCTTCGTCGGCCAGCTTGAGGATGGCTTTGATTTCCTCGTCGTGAAACGCGCTGTACGCGACCTTCGGCGGGGCGCTGCGCGCGGGCGGGGCGGCGGCGCGAGGTTTACCCTCCTCGTAGCGCTGGCAGGCGGTCAACCCCAGTAACAACGCAACCAGCACGCCGCCCCTCGCGCCGGTCCGAGCTCTGCTGCACACACTCCACATAACGGAACTGGCCTCATGACGCCATGTCCCGGCTGACCATTCAGCACCGCAACCCCTACCGGCGGCCGGCCAGGGGCGGCGGAACCTGCCGGCCGGCGGCGCGTTCGTGCGGGCCGGCCGCGCGCGGTCCCTCGGGACTTGTTTCCGGCTACTGTGCGCCCGCGCGCGGGGATTGACCAGTCCGAAAAGGCCCCCCGGCGTCGTCGTCGCGGTTTTTTGCGTGGCTTGGCGGCGCGTTTTTGGCAGAACCGGGCCATGATTCTGACGGTCGAGGAGCTGGAAAGCTTGGTCCACGCGCGGCAACGCGAGCCGCACCGCCTGCTGGGCATGCACCCGCTGGGCGACGGCTCGGGCGTGGTGGTGCGCGCCTACCTGCCCCACGCCGCCGCCGTCGAGGCGGTGCCGGTGCACGAGCCGGCCATGCCGCGCATCCGGCTGGTGCGGCTGCACGAATCCGGGCTCTTCGAGGGGGTCAGCCGCGCCGCGCCGCGGGTCTTTGCCTACGAACTGGTGATCACCGATTTTCAGGGCGGTCAGCGGCGCACGCGGGACGGGTATTCCTTCCTGCCCACTTTGGGCGAGCTGGACCTGTACCTGTTCAGCCAGGGCAACGACCGGCGGCTCTACGACAAGCTCGGCGCGCACCCGCGCGTGCTGGACGGGGTGGCGGGGGTGGGCTTCGCCGTGTGGGCGCCCAACGCCCAGCGCGTGAGCGTGGTGGGCGATTTCAACGGCTGGGACGGCCGTTACCATCCGATGCGGCCGCTGGGGGTCTCCGGCGTCTGGGAGTTGTTCGTGCCCGGCCTGGGTCCCGGCACGCTCTACAAATTCGAGGTGCGGGACTGTCACGGCCAGGTGAGCCTGCGCACCGACCCGTTCGGGTTCCTGTTCGAGGTGCCGCCCAAGCAGGCGGCGGTGGTGTGGGACCACCGGCCGTTTGCCTGGACCGACGCCGCATGGCTGGAGGCCCGGGCGCGCGCCAACCCCTTCCGCGCGCCGCTGAGCATCTACGAGGTGCACTTGGGCTCGTGGCGGAAAAAG
>Ga0101944_10007762_pt1 | contig 10578 bp, 10 predicted proteins | sample DewCreD2012metaG_FD_75245 | JGI IMG/M metagenome (GOLD analysis project Ga0101944, IMG submission 75245) | Hot spring sediment bacterial and archeal communities from British Columbia, Canada, to study Microbial Dark Matter (Phase II) - Dewar... ...
GGCGTCCTCGAGCACGCAGGTCGCCCCGCTCTTGGCGGCATCGTCCAGCGAGCGGGCCGAGAAGCGCTCCTCCTCCCAGCCGCAATAGCGGAGATTGGCCTTGGCGCGGTCCGGGGCGAGGTCGGCGATGCCCATGACGTGCAGGCCCGGGGTCCGCCGCGCCTGGGCCAGGAACATGGTACCGAACTTGCCGGCGCCGATCATGCCGACGCGGACCGGCCGGCCCGCCGACGGCATGCTCTCGACGACGGTGCTGGCGCCGACAGCGGAGACGGCCGACGCGCTTTCCACCGCGTTCTATGTGATGGGCGTCGAGCGGGCCATCGAGTTCTGCCGCAATCGTCCCGAGCTGGGCGCGGTGTTGATCGCCCCGTCACGGAACCGCGGCGGCTGGAGCATTCATCGCGCGGGCATTGCCGACGACGAGTGGTTGCCGGAAACGGAACAGGCCTGAACTTGGAGAACGCTCGGTGCGGTCGGTATTGGAGTGGATTGTCTGGTCGCTCGTGGTCGCCACGGCTCTGCGCACGTGGTGCGTGCAGGGGGTTGTCGTTCCTTGTCGAGTGACGGGCGACTCGATGCTGCCGGGCCTGCGCGGCGAGCATTTTTCGTTGCGATGCTCCGATTGCGGGTTTCGGTACGATGCCGACGCCTCGCACGGCCGCCCGGCAACAACGATTTGCCCCAACTGCGAGAACCGGCAAATCAACGATCCGCCGCCGCACGCCGCCTGGGGCGATGGGGTGCTTGTCGCCCGCGGGGCATTTGTCTGGCGCGATCCGCGACGATGGGAACGAGTGGTCTTTCGTCTGCCGCACGATCCTCAGACGTGGGCCATCAAGCGCATCGTCGGTTTGCCGGGCGAAGAAGTGTCGATTCGCGACGGCGATGTGTTCATCGATGGCCGGCCGGCGCGAAAGCCGTACCGCGTGCAGCGATCGCTGGCCGTCTTAGTCCATGACGCCGATTTTCAGCCGCCCGACGCGAGGTTTCCGCCTCGCTGGCAAGGGGCCGAGCGACACAGCCGTTGGGTGGGCGCGTTCGGACGGTTCGCGCGGCGCGCGACTTCAGCGGCCGATGCCTTCGATTGGCTCGAGTATCATCACTGGCGGCGCGTGGCCGGCACCGAGGCGGCCGTCGTGCGGCAGCCGATTCGCGACGATTCTTTCAACCATGCCGTCGCCCGGCGCGAAGAAGAGTCGCACGCGGTGCGCGATCTGATGCTCAGTTTCCGCTTGGTCGAGGTGTTCGGCAGCGGGCGGTTGGCCGTCCGTCTCAACTCGGGCGGCGATTCGTTCGAGGTGCAGATCGACCCGCAGCACGGCTCCTACCGCGCGACGTACAACGGCCGAGAGCTGCCCGGCGCTGCGGGAAAGCTGCCGAGCGCCCTCAACGGCGCGGAGTTCTGGGTTTCTCAGGTCGATCGGCAATTTGTGCTGGCTATGAACGACGAGCCGATCGTTCAATGGCCCTTTGCCTCGGAAGGCCAAGGAAACGAGTACACTGCGGCGCCGGTTGCCATCGGGGCGAAGGGATTGGGCGTGGTCCTCGAGCACCTCCGCCTTTACCGCGATGTGTACTACAGCCGCCCGATCGGCTGCGATCCAACTCGCGGTTTCGATAAACCGTGGAAACTCGGCACGGACGAGTACTACGTTTTGGGCGACAACAGCTTGGTTTCCCACGACAGCCGGAACTGGAACGGGCCGCCGGGGGTGAAACGTAATCTTCTGCTGGGCAAGCCGTTCGTGCTGATGTATCCTATGAAGGTTTGGCGTTGGGGTGATTGGGTTTTTCAAGTTCCCGAGTTGGGGCGGATCGAGTATATTCCCTGAATCCCGGTCGGGGCGTTCTCACCGGCGGGGCCTGTTCGGCGGGCCGATGCGGCAGTTCGGCCGTGGCGGCCCATGGATCGGGCGCGTTTGATCGGCAGGCGGGGTATCGTTTTTCTCGAACCGTATTCGCGGTCAACAAGCCGCGAATCCCTAGGATGGTCCATGCTGAGTTTGATGCGTTTGCTTTGCAATGGCGCTGCGACATTGGGGTTCGCCAAACACCAAACACCCTCGGGCCGCGGCGCGGGCGCCGAGGGTTCGAATAAGGCGAAGTCGCCTCCCCATACAACGGCGGGCGCTGTTCGCGAGACGATCGAATCGGTGGTTATCGCCTTTGTGCTGGCTTTTCTTTTTCGAACGTTCGAGGCGGAAGCGTTCGTCATTCCGACCGGCTCGATGGCGCCGACGCTGATGGGCCGGCATAAAGACCTGGATTGTCCCGCCTGCGGCTACCGTTATCAGGTCAGCGCGAGCGACGAGGTCGATCAAGGCACCGGGCGCCTGACGGGGCGAATGGTCGTCGGCGGAACGTGCCCGATGTGCCGCCAACCAGCTGATCTTTCGCCGCAGAATCCCCAACGCGAGTCGTATCCCTCGTATAGCGGCGATCGCATCTTGGCTGTCAAGTACGCCTATCAAATGCGCGATCCGCAACGGTGGGATGTTGCCGTCTTCCGTTACCCGGGCGATGCGCAAACGAACTTCATCAAGCGTTTGGTTGGGCTGCCCGGCGAAACGCTCCGGATTCAATATGGCGATATCTTCCTCAAGCAATCGGACGGAAACTGGACGATCGCACGCAAGCCGCCCGATAAATTGCGTGCGATGCTTCAGTTGGTGTACGACAACGGACTGACCCCGCGGCTGAATGGCGAGTTCGGCTGGCCGGCCCGCTGGATACCCGATGCAGTTCAGGGCGATGGGGCGTTTCAACTGATCGATCAGGGACGCGCGGCGGAAACCAACGGGCGAAATGATCAGACCGCATGGCTTCGCTACCACCACCTAATACCCACGGCGGATCAATGGCATATTCTGAGAACCACCGGCGCGCTTGCGCCGGGCGACCGAGTCCGCCCGTCGGCCATCGATGATTTCTGCTCGTACAATAGCAATCGATCGATCGGCGGCATCGCGGCGGCTGACGACGCCGAAGAACGCCATTGGGTGGGCGACCTGGCCCTTGAGGCCGACGTAGAGGTGCGATCCGAAGGCGGCGAGGTATTCTTCGAGCTTCGCCGCGGCGGCCGGGTGTTTCTATGCACGATCAACCTCAACGACGGAACGGCCTCGCTTTCGATCAGCGGCGAGGAGTTTCGGGCATCAGCGGCCACGGCGATGCGGGGACGGGGCAGGTATCGCGTGATGTTCGCCAATTGCGATCGGCAGTTGCGTCTATGGATCAACGATCGCCTGGTTCGCTTCGGCGACGGCGATGAAGCGACCTGCTACGGCGATCTGCGGAACCACGACTTGCATCCGACCGATCTTCAACCGGCGAGCTTCGGCGCGCGCGGCGTCTCGCTGGCGGTCGATCGCCTGCGCGTATGGCGCGACATCTATTACTTGGCTCGGCCCGAAACTGCCGGTCCATTCGGCGACGAGGAGTCGGTCAGCCCGCAAGTTCTCACCGACCCGCGGCGTTGGCCGGCGGGGCTGCTCAATCGCGTCGCCGGACGGGTGTTCACCTTGCGGGAAGATCAGTTTTTGGCGTTGGGCGACAACAGCGCCAAAAGCCGCGACAGCCGGCTGTGGGGCCAGGAAGGATTCGACTATTTCGTCCGCCGCGATCTGCTGATAGGAAAAGCCCTCTTGATTTATTGGCCGCATTCGTGGAATACTCCCGTGCCGTTTTGGCCGAATGTGGCGCGGATGGGGTTGATTCGCTGACTCTCATGCGCGCCTGCGCCTGGGGACGAGCGGGTGCGACGGGCGGAGAGAGTGTCTGTCGGCGGCGAGGGCCTCTCGGTGCGCCGGGCGCTCGCTGAAAACGACATCAGCGGCGGACTTTGCGTAGTGCCGCGGGAGAGAGGGAATCGATCGGGGTAAGCACAGATGCTGGAAGTCCAAGGACTGGTAAAGGTGTACGGCCAGCGGCGCGTCGTCGACGGAGTGGACTTCCGTGTCGATGCCGGCGAGATTGTCGGGCTGTTAGGCCCCAACGGCGCAGGCAAAACGACCAGTTTTCGGATGACCTGCGGGTTGATCGAACCCGACGGCGGCCGCGTCGTTCTCAACGGAATCGATATCACCAACTGGCCGATGTATCGACGCGCACGCGACGGCGGCATGGGATACCTGGCTCAGGAAGGCAGCGTCTTCCGCAAATTGACGGTCGAACAGAATCTTTTGGGCGTGATGGAGATGCTCGGGTTCGACCGCCGCACGCGGCGGCGCCGTTGCGATGAGCTGCTCGCCCAGTTCGACATCGCCCGCTTGCGGAAATCGTTGGCGCTTTCGCTTTCGGGCGGCGAACGGCGGCGATTGGAAATCGCGCGGTGCCTAATCACCAATCCGAAGATCATTCTTCTGGATGAGCCGTTTACGGGCATCGATCCGGTGACGATCGCCGGCATTCAGAAGGTCATTCGCAGTCTGCGCGACGAAGGAATCGCCGTGCTGATCACCGACCATCAGGTGCGCGAGACGCTGCAAATCACCGACCGCAGCTATGTCATTCGCTCGGGCAAGGTGCTTTGCCACGGGCGCCCGCAAGAGGTGCTGGCCAATCCCGAGGCGCGAAAGTACTACTTCGGCGACGATATCGAAATCCGAGGCGTTCCCTCGGCCGATGAATCGTCTGTGGGGAACTCCCGCTGACGTGCGGGATGCCAAAGACGGTCGGCCGTTGCTTCCCGCATGCCGCGGCCGGGAACGCGCGGCGCTGCAACTGCGGCGTTTACTTCGTTGGCGGCAAGACGTTCGGCCCTCAGCGCCGTTGCCGATGGAATCGTCGAGGCGATTCGTTCACGGCTCGAGAACGACCGGTGATTGGAAGCGTTGGTTGCGTTCTTTTTGCGTGCCCTGGGTGTCTTCGACGAACTCGTTGAGCAGATGGACCTCGACCCGCGAGTTGAGGGCTTGCTTGTTCGCATCGTCGGCAATGGTTCGCGGTTCGTTGGCCGCTGCCTGGCTCAATCGAATCCGCTCGGGTTCGATGCCGGCCTTCAGCAAACAATTCATTACGGCCAAGCAGCGCGCGTAGCAGAGCTCCCACGAGTTCTGATAGGGGCTGTCGGCCGGCAGGGGCCTCCGAGTGGCGTGCCCGCGAATCTCGATCTTGTTGCGTTTTCCCAGCCACAGCGGAACGTATTTTTTCAAATCCTTCAGGGTTTCGTCGTCGCATTCGGCGGAGTCTTCGGGGAACTCGATCACCGTGCCGATCGTGCGGCGGTCGCCGTCGTGCAAGACGAATAGGCTGGGGTCGCGAATAGCCGACACTCGGCCGGGCTTGTTCTTCTTGTCGTCCGGGTAGCCCTTTCCGCGGGACTGCGGCCCGCCCGGTTGCCCGCGCGAGGGCAGATAGTCGCCGCGCCCGGTGCGATAACCGGGAGTGAGAGCGTCGGGCTTCTTCTGATTGCCGAGCGGATCGTTGAAGTATTGGCTCACGGCTTGTTTCACGTCTTCGCCTTGCCCGACGATCCACATCACCATGAAAAAGGCCATCATCGCCGTGACGAAATCGGCGTAGGCCACTTTCCACGCGCCGCCTCCTTTGCCGGCCATAGGCTGTCCTTTCCGATAGGGCTACGAGGCATCGACTTCGGCCAGCAGCTCGTCCAGCCGCGCGCGTGTCGGACGCACCTCCGGCGCGGTGCCGCGGCGGGCCAGCTCGAGCGAAACCTTCGGCGGCACGCCCATCGCCAAGCCTTCGATCACCGTCGAGGCCGTGCGGAAATAGGCGATTTCGGCCGCACCGAGGAATTCCATCTTCACCGCCAACGGCGCGAAGAACCCATACGACAGCAAAATCCCCAAGAAGGTGCCCACCAAGGCGGCGCCCACCTTTTCGCCGATCTCTTCCACCGGACCGTCGATCGCTCCCATCGTGACAACGATCCCGAGCACGGCGGCCACGATGCCGAATCCCGGCAGGGCATCAGCCGTTTTGCTCATCACTCCGGTAGGGGCATGATGTTCTTCCTCGATGACTTTGATTTCGGCGTCGAGCAGCCCGGGCAACTGCTCGGGTTTCATCGTGCCTTCAACCAAGATGGTGATCGCGCCGCAAATGAACTCCACCACGTGGTGGTTGTGGAGAATCTTCGGATACTTGCGGAAGATCGCACTTTCTTCCGGATTGGACACGTGGGATTCGAGCGAAAGGATGCCTTCGCGGCGGGCGAGCCGAAGCAGATCGTACAGCAGCTTGAACAGCTCCTCGTAGGCCCCTTTGTTGTACGGCGAACCCTTGAGGCACTGCAGCACCCCGCGAACCAAGTCGATCAGCACCTTCTTGGGGCACATGGTGATCAACGCGCCCGTGGCGGCCCCGCCGATCGTGATGATTTCCGACGGATGAATCAGCGCGCCGATGTGTCCGCCGGCCATCGTAAAGCCGGTTAACACGCAGCCGATGACAATCAGACTTCCGACAATGACTATCATACCGAGCCTGTCCCGCCGAGCGACCTTGTCGGCCCCGCGGCCTCCGAAAAATACCACGGAAGAGGCAACGTAATCCGTACAAGGGAACTTAGCATAAAAGAAGGCGTTGGGGCGGGAGAATCCCGGTGAGAGCGGCTCTCTTCGGCTCGAAGCCCGAGACGCGGTGCGGAACGGCGGTTTTCTTTGGGGCGGCGCCTTGCTGGCGAGCCGACGGGGACGGATTGAGCCGGATGTGCGGGCTGTGCCGCCTCGCAACGACCGCAAAGCTCCCTGCCATCGGGCGGTACCGCCGGCTTCCCGCGGCTGTGCCGTGTGGCGAAATCGCATCGCCCCCGGTTGCGTTTCGGCTTTGGCCGCCCCTAAAATAATCGGTTTTGTCGCACGAATGTGTTGCGCGATCGCCGGGAAGCGGCGGCGAACGTTCGATGCCACGCCCGATCACCCTGCGAGCACAAGGTGCCGAGTATCCGCCGGCAGTGCGCTCGGCGTGTGCGCAGCCGTTCGCCGGCGGCGAACCTGTTTTTCGTGTTTGGAGCAAACCCTTATGCGTCATGTCCTTTCTGCGTTGGTGCAGAATGTGCCGGGCGTGCTTTCGCACATTGCCGGCATGCTCGCCTCGCGCGGCTACAACATCGACAGCTTGGCCGTGGGCGAGACGGAGGATCCGAAGCTTTCGCGGATGACCTTCGTCGTCGTTGGCGACGACAATGTGTTGGAACAGGTTCGCAAACAGTTGGAAAAGATCGTTACCGTGGTTCGTGTTGACGATATCAGCGCGCAGGATTACGTGGAACGCGACCTGATGCTAATCAAGGTGTCGGCGCCGGCTGCGGCGCGCGGGCAAGTGGCCCAATTGGTCGATGTGTTCCGCGGACGAATCGTTGACGTGTCGCCCGACGCGCTGATTATCGAGATTTCGGGGACCGAGCGCAAAGTGGAGGCGTTTATCGAATTGATGCGCCCCTTCGGAATCATCGAGTTGGCGCGCACCGGCCGCATCGCCATGATTCGCGGCGGTCAATCTTCGGAATCGTGAAAATATTGTATCGCACGGCCGATCGTTCGGGCCGCCGCGAGTCGCGGCGCTGATCGTGCCGCCGTCACTCAATACTGTTCAGTCGCGAAAGGGCGCACCGGCGCGGCTGATGCCTCGCACTCCGCCGCCGGCGGGCGAGGCGGCTTGGAATCCGCCCGAGGCGGTGCGCAAATTAGGGAGTTGTTGCTATGCCGGCCAAGATCTACTACGACCAAGATGCCGATTTGGGATTGCTCAAAAATAAGACCGTGGCCATTCTCGGCTACGGCTCGCAGGGCCACGCGCACGCCCAAAACCTCCGCGACAGCGGCGTGCGGGTGATCGTCGCCGAACTTCCGGGCACGAAGAACCACGAGTTGGCGGTGAAAGACGGCTTCTCGCCGCTGAGCACGGCCGAAGCAGTGCGCCAGGCCGACATCATCACGATTCTCTTGCCTGACGAACTTCAGGCGGGGGTGTTCAGCAGCGAAATTCGCCCGAACATCAAGCCCGGCAGCGTGCTCGTCTGCTCGCACGGGTTCAACGTACATTACGGACAGTTCGACATTCCGCAGGGAATCTCCGTGATTCTCGTGGCCCCCAAGGGACCGGGCCATTTGCTCCGCGCCGAGTTCGTCCGCGGCGCCGGGGTGCCGTGCTTGATCGGCGTGCTCGAAGGGTCGGCGCCCGATGCTCTGAAGATCGGCCTCGCTTACGCGAAGGGCATCGGCGGCACGCGGGCCGGCGTGATCGAAACCAGCTTCGCCGAAGAAACCGAAACCGATCTATTCGGCGAGCAGGTGGTGCTGTGCGGGGGACTCAGCGCGCTGATCAAGGCCGGCTACGAAACGCTCGTCGAGGCCGGCTACCAACCCGAGATGGCCTATTTCGAGTGCGTCCATGAGGTGAAACTGATCGTCGATCTGATCTATCAGGGCGGGCTCAACTACATGCGCTACAGCATCTCGAACACCGCCGAATACGGCGACTACAGCCGCGGCCCGCGGATCATCACTGAGGAGACTCGCAAGGAAATGAAACGAATCCTCGCGGAGATTCAAGACGGCAGCTTCGCCCGCGAGTGGATTCTGGAAAACAAGGCCAACGCGCCGGCCTTCAAGGCGATGCGCCGCAAGGAGCGCTCGCACCCGGTGGAGATCATCGGCAAGCAGTTGCGCAAACTGATGTCGTGGATCAACGCGAAAGAGGTGTGATCGATCGCGGAATCGATCGCTGCTCGGGCGAGTTCGGCGCCTGACAGAGGCGTCCGATCGCCGGGAGTGCTGCGGACATTGAGCGGCGGGGCGGGCGATTCGGTTCGCCCCGCCACGTTGCCGCCGGCGAACGGCATCGGAACGGAACCGTCTTGGTGCACGAGCGTGATTCTCGGCCGTCTGTTCTTCCGCGCAAGCCGCGTTCCCGCAATGCGCGGCATGTTGAAACGGTTGCGTTCGTCGCGTCCGCCGAAGCTATCGCTTGCGCGGCATCAGCCAGGGCAGAGCGGCGGGCGAAATCAGTTCCGCCAAACCGGCCGCAGCCAACTCGGGGCCGAGAACATATCGCCCCGAATCGATCCATTGGGCGATCAACTGCGGATCCGCCCCGAGCAATTCGACCAACCAACGGTCCATCGACTGCTCGAGTTCGCCGAAGTGTTTCGCCCATTGGGCGGCTTCAACCAACCCCACGTTCTCTTCGCTTTGCCACTTCATGTGGTGAAAGAGCAGCGTGCTGTGGGCGGTCACCAGCCGGCGTCGGCAGGCGGCAAACGGCAGCAGAGCGGCCGACGAACATTCGCCCACGACGATCCCTACCGCGTTCAGACCGCGCAACAGCAGCAGGCTTGCCAATGCCATCGCGGAATAAGGGCTGCCGCCGGGCGAGTCGAAATAGAGCACACAGCTTCCGCCGGGGGCGACCTCCAATAGTTTGTCGCACCAATCGGCTTGATGTTCCGACAGGTCGCCCACCAGGGCGATTTCCGCAAGCGATTCGCTTCGACGGGGCATATTCGATCTCGTGCGCGGGGGGGCGATGGTTCGAGTGAGGCTGCGGCGGCAAAATCTATGCGGCCTTGCGCAGCGCCGGCTTCTCGCGGGTGTCTTTCCAACGGCGGTGGATCCACCAATATTGTGCCGGATCTTGGCGGATGATCCGCTCGAGCCAATCGTGGAACCACTGAGTCAGCTCGCGCACGCCGCGCACCTCGTCGCCGCCGCAGGCCGGGTCGGCGCAGGCGTATTGCCGCAATTCGAACGCCATCGGTCGGCCCAACCGCCGCACCGCCGAAACATAAACCGGCGCCTGATGCTCGAAACTCAGCAGTGCAATCGCCTTGTGAGCCGAGGCCGGCCGGCCGAAGAACCGTATCCAGCAGCCCTTTGGGCCGGCGTACTGATCGGCCAAAAAGGTCATCGTTCCGTGCTTCGACATCACGGCTTCGATCTGTTCGTAGCCGCCGTTCTTCGGGATGATGTGCTGCCCGGTGCGCCCGCGAAAATCATTGACGAACCGATCGAGAAAAGGGTTGTCGAGCGTTCGGGCCACCGTGTGGGTTGGAAAGCCGAGCACGCCGAGGACGTAACCGCCCACTTCGAAATTGCCGTAGTGGCCGGTAACGATCATCGTCGGCCGATCGGCCAGCAATTGACGCATCAATTCGCGCTCGCCGCTGAGGACGACGAAGTCGCGCCAGTTCGTGTCATGGATTTTCCGCGGGGTGTGGGCCACTTCCAAAACGAGCCGGAACAGGTGCTCCCACATCGCCCGTTCCAAACGCCGGCGGTCGGCCTCGCTCATTTCGGGGAAGGCGTGGCTCAGATTCTCTTCCAATACGCGCCGACGCAGCCGAAGCACGTCGCAAAACAGCCAAGCCAACCGCCGCGCGATCGAATCGCCGATTGCGACCGGCATCGCCTGAACCACACAGATCAACAGGCGAACAACCAGATAAACCGAGTAGTCGATGACACGACGCATGATCAACCATCCCTGGCGGAGACACACGGGCACTTGGAAACGCTGCGATCCGTCGGTCCGCGGCCCCGGAAGAAAGCAACGCAACCGACCCGAACCAGCCGAAGGCGGGCCGGTGGGGAGGTTCAGGAGCCGTTCGTCCCG
>Ga0101944_10007763_pt1 | contig 10577 bp, 8 predicted proteins | sample DewCreD2012metaG_FD_75245 | JGI IMG/M metagenome (GOLD analysis project Ga0101944, IMG submission 75245) | Hot spring sediment bacterial and archeal communities from British Columbia, Canada, to study Microbial Dark Matter (Phase II) - Dewar... ...
GAGAAGTATTGAATCCCTGCGCTGCAAGGGGGGCAAGCGTCGGGAACTTTCGCAAATCAACCCTATACCGGGCGAGGCCTTCCGCCATAGAGTTGGTCTTTCGATGGCGCGCGCCGCCCGCTGTGGCGGCCGCTTCGGAAGACAGACTCAACTACGACGCCTTGGAGGCAGAAGAGCATGGATTTGAAGACTGTAAATGCGCCCACATGCAAGAGTGCGACCTGGCAGGCGCTGGCCGCGCATTACGCCGAGGTCCGGAATCTGACGCTGCGCGAGCTGTTCGCCGCCGATCCCCGACGCGGTGAGCGAATGACGCTCGAAGCGGCCGGCCTGCTGCTGGACTACTCCAAGAACCGCATCACGGACACGACCCTTGAGTTGCTTGTGCGGCTGGCCGCCGAAAGCGGTTTGCGCGCCCGGATCGATGCAATGTTCCGCGGCGAGCGGATCAACACCACGGAAAACCGGGCCGTCCTGCATGTGGCCCTGCGCGCGCCCCAAAGCGCCTCGATCCTCGTGGATGGGCAAAACGTGATTCCCGCGGTTCACGCCGTCCTCGACAAGATGCGCGACTTCGCGCAGCGTGTCCGCGGGGGCGCCTGGAAGGGGCACACCGGCAAGCGGATTCGCAACATCGTCAACATCGGCATCGGCGGCTCGGACCTGGGTCCGGTCATGGCCTATGAAGCGCTCCGGGCTTTCAGCGAACGCGCCCTGACGTTTCGGTTTGTCTCGAATGTGGACAGCGCGGACCTCGTCGAGGCCACGCGCGACCTGGACGCCGCCGAGACGCTCTTCATCATCTCGTCCAAGACCTTCACGACGCAGGAAACGATGGCCAACGCGCAAAGCGCCCGCGAATGGGCGTTGCAGGCGCTCGGCGGCGACAGCCGGGCCGTCGCCAAACACTTTGTCGCCGTCTCGACCAATGCCCGCAAAGTGGCGGAGTTTGGCATCGATCCTGCCAACATGTTCGAGTTCTGGGACTGGGTGGGGGGGCGCTACTCGATGTCTTCGGCCATCGGCCTGTCCACTATGCTGGCCATCGGGCCCGAAAACTTCCGCGCCCTGCTGGACGGTTTCCACCAGATGGACGAGCACTACCGCACGGCCCCGTTCGAACGCAATCTTCCCGTTCTCATGGGCCTGCTCACCGTCTGGTATTACAATTTCTTCGGCGTGCAGACATGCGCCGTCCTTCCCTACGAGCAGTATCTCAAACGATTCCCCGCCTATCTTCAGCAATTAATGATGGAGAGCAACGGCAAGAGCGTTCGGCTGGACGGCAGCCGCGTGGGGTGCGACACCTGCGGCATTGTCTGGGGCGAGCCGGGAACCAACGGCCAGCACTCGTTCTACCAGCTGATCCACCAGGGGACGCGGCTGATCCCCTGCGATTTCATCGCGTTCGCCCGCTCGATGGCCCCGCTGGGGCGGCACCACGACCTGCTGCTGGCCAATGTCTTTGCCCAGAGCGAAGCCCTGGCCTTCGGCAAGACGCTCGAAGAGGTCCGGGCCGAGGGCGTGGACGAGGCGCTCGCTCCCCATCGCGTCTTCGAGGGCAACCGCCCCTCCAATACGATCCTGGCCGACCAGCTGACGCCTTCGACGCTGGGCAAACTGGTCGCGCTGTATGAGCACATCGTTTTCACGCAGGGCGTCATCTGGGGCATCAATCCTTTCGATCAATGGGGCGTGGAATTGGGCAAGGTCCTGGCGCAACGCATCGTTCCGGAAATCGAGAGCGCCGGGACGCCGGACCTGCGCCACGACAGTTCGACAAACAATCTGATCCGGCGCTACCGCGAGATGAAACAACGGGCATGAGACAGCGCCTGCGGTCTGTGGCCACGCCTGCAGGACACGCGCCATCGGCTCGATTCTGATGCGGACAAAAGGTCCTATGGTAGAGCGGGACGTCCAGGATAAGGCGCGGAGCGACGCGAGAAAGCGGGTCCCGCAGGGCGGCCGCTGAGGAACGGCCGCCGCCTGCGAGGCCGAAGTTCATGCCCGGATTTTGCTTGAAGGCCATCGGGCCGGAGGCGGACAATGCCGCTTCCTGTGAGCATCGCGCGATGATGCGATCCGTGGGCAGCGGATCGACAGGGACACTGAAGTCCCCGCATGGGGGCCTAATAAAAGGAGACCAGACATGAAAAAGCGAATCCAAACGGGAGTGGCCATTGCCGCGCTATGGACCGGCATGGCCGGAGCGGCGGTGGCGCAGCAGGCCACGGCGGCGAAGCCTGTCATGAAGACGTTGGCGGGCGAAGTGGTGGGCGCCTATGACAATCGGTTGCTGCTGGTGCGTGACGAAAAGGTCAAGACCGACTACTACGTCGTCACGCTCCAGGACCAGCATCAGCCTTTGGGCATTGCGCGCGGCCATGAAATCCGCGTCACGGGCGCCTTCTGTCCCGACAGTCTCCTGGGCAACGATGTGGCCGCCAGTGAGGTCGTCATCCTGAAAAAGGCCACAGTGCCCCCGCGACCGCTGGATCTGACGCCGATCGACAATGTGAGAACCGCCAAGGCCGAGGGCGATCTGGTGGTCTTGAAGGGCCAGGTCAAAGAGTTCAACTATGCCCTGATGACACTTGCCGACGGCCAGGACGAGATTCGAGTGGACCTCGGCGTCACGCCCCGCCGGGACGCGTTTCGGACAGGCCAAACCCTCATCGTCTTCGGCGTGGTTCAACGCAAGGCGGGCCTGACCTGGGTGCGTCCCGTGGCAATCCGCGATCCGGCCGAGTTCGCCCGATCCGGCGAGCCGGACAAAGCCGAACGCATCGCCGATCTGCTGGCCCGCAAGCCCATGGGGCAGTTGGTCAAGGCCGAGGGCCGCATTTCCATCGTGATTGGTGGCGACGCGAGCGCGCCCCTGCTTTACGACGGCAAGGATATGCTCGTCCTGTTCATCTCCGACAAATACCTGTCGCTCGATATCCCCGGAGGCGAAGAGGCCGAAGTGGTCGGCGTCTTTGATGAAGTCGAGCACAAGGGCAGAAAATATGGCGCCCTGCGCGACGCGCGCATCGACAGCAAGGCTCTGCTGCGCAAACTGGCGCCCATGCGCGGAAAGTAGCCCCCGCAGGCGATTGCGCCAGATCATGGCGAGCCAGACCATCGCTCTGCCTTCGCGGAACGCCTTACCGCCGGAGGGCAAAGGCATCTACAAACCCAACGAATCGGGCATCTTCCGCAGCACGGATAACGGCGCGACGTGGCAGCGCGTCCTCGAATGCGGTATGAACCAGAAGATGTGTCCGAAGACGTATGACGGACGCGTCTATTATCCCGCGCTCGAAGGCCTCGCCGTCTCGTCCGATAACGGCGCCACGTGGAAGATTCTTGAAGGTTCCCCCAAAGAAGGCCTCTATGGACCCTTCTTCGGCGAAAGCGACCAGACCATGCTGCTCATCTCGAAGGAAGGCGTTCACAAAACCACCGACGGCGGCAAGACCTGGAACCTGATCCTGAAGCGGGAAGACCTGCCGCGGCCCGTCACCGAAAGCAACTACAAGGAACTGATGCCCAACTTCGCCTGGGACTGGAAGCGCGGCATTCTGTATGCGACCAGCCAGGGCGTGGGGCTGTTCAAGCGCGATTTGAAGGACTGACTCCACATGGCAATCAATCGGGAGAATTGCCGGATCACAATTGTAAAACCAAAATGAGGCGGTTGACCTCCAGGAAAGGATTTACGATGAGTCTATTACGAGCGAAAGCAGCCAAACTGGCAGCGCGGGTATTTGCAGTTCTGCTATTGCTGATGTTGTGTCATTGGCCCGTCATGGCCCAGCCTGATGGATCAACGCGGGGAACCGGTTTTGTCCGTCTCGAAAAGATCGGCGAGGTGTGGACGTTCGTGGACGCCGACGGAAAGCCCTTCTTCAGCGCCGGCGCCAATCACGCGCAAATTGGGCTTTATCTCAAGCCAACGAACAAGGCGGCCACCGTCGAACGCTACGGCAAGGACCTGCTGAATGAGCAAGGCTGGTTCGACAAGGCGTCGCCGGCGTTCGCAAAGTTCATTGACGCGCAGATCGCTCATCTGCGCAGTTGGAAGTTCAACACCTTCGGCTATCACACGAACGCTGAAATCTTCGACCGACTGCCCGATGATGTGTTCTTTATCGCGAGTTTTTCGCCGATCAAGAGCCAGGCGGAATACCACCAAAGCAAGACGCCGCGTCCAGACCCGTTTGATCCCGGATTCGCCGCCGAGGTCGAATCGAAAGCCCGCAAGGTGATCGAGCGCTACAGGAACCGCCGCAATCTCATCGGCTATGCCTGGACCGATGGCTTCGGCATGAACCTGCTGCAGCTGTGGGCGCAGGAACTGCGCAACCGCGACGCCGCTTCAGCGGCCAAGAAGGTATGGATCGAAATCCTGAAAAGGAAGTATCCCGACGCGGCGGCGGCGGCCAGGGCATACAACATCAAGAGCGCTGACACATGGGACTCACTGGTCGCGTTCACGGATTGGAAATTCCACAATCCGCCGACGGACGAGGAACGGGAATTCAAGAACCGGATCATTGCCAAATACTACGAGGTCGTCTCGGGCGTTTGCCGGCGGCTTGACCCGAACCATCTCGTTCTCGGAGACAAAGCCCGCAAAATGAATCCCGATGAGATCGCGGCCATCGCGCCGTATGTTGACCTTTTCTTCTTCGAATCCTACGCGTTTGGCGAGAACACCAGCGCGATGTGCAGCGAACTGGCGCGCCATGCCGGCAAGCCCGTGCTCTTTGGCGACGGCGGCTTCGGGTTCCGCCGTCCCGAACGGATCGCAAGCGGCGAAGGCCCGCATCCCGACGGCGGAAAGGGACGCCAGTTCCCCACGCAGAATGAAGCGGGCCTTTTCTACGCCAAAATGATGAAGGCGCTTTCGGAGAATCCCAACGTCCTGGGCTGGCACTATTGCGGCTTCATTGAGGAATACGATCACCCCGACGCGCCAGCCACGAAGACGGACCCGAACGAGAATGGGTTCATGGACCCCTTCGAAAAGGACAACGAAGACTTTCTGCGGCGCGTCCGGCCCGCCAATGAGGCCGCCATCGCCTTGCGCGCCAGTCTCAGGCCGGCCAGCTCCGGCAACGCTTCTTCACCCAAGGTGAAATGAAGAGGAGTCTGACCCATGGAAGTCCAATCCGCGTTGAAGCATCAGTATCACGCGGCGCTCAAAACGCTTCGGCTGGTGATTGAGCGATGCCCGGACGAGTTGTGGGACCAGCGCGAAGACGAGCGGGCGGCGCCGTTCTGGCAGGTCGCCTACCATACGCTTTTCTTCACTCATTTCTACTTGCAGCAGACACGCGACAAGTTCAAAGCGTGGGAGAAGGGTCGTAAAGGAGTCGAAAGCTTGGGACGGCGCCGAGCTGCGGATGCGCCGGGGGAATCTCCCGACTCGGATGCGGCCTACACGCGCGAAGAAATCCTGGAATACTGGCGGTTCTGCGACGAGGCGATTGACACCGGTGTTGACCGGCTCGATCTATCGGCGGCGCAGTGCGGCTTCCCATGGTACAAGATGCCGACGCTCGAACACCAACTGGTCAACATCCGCCACATCCAGCATCACGCGGCGGCGCTGGCGATGCAATTGCGGAACGCGACGGGCGTTTCCATCGAATGGGTAGGGCGGGCATAGGCGCGGTGGCCGCTGCTCCCACGATCAGAGAAAGGACTGCTCTATGGCACGATCTCCTGCTTGTATTGTAGTGATTGGATGGATGCTTGTATGCGTCGTCTGCCCGGCGCAGGATGGCCTCGCCCCCAGAACGGGAAACGCAGCGAAACCAGGTGAACGCATAACGGACCCGCCGACGGCGCTCGCTCAGGAGAACAAGCCCGAGCGGACGCTCCGGCTGGAGACCTATCGCGACAAGATGCGCGGGGCGTGGCTGGGACAGGTCATCGGCGTCGGCTGGGCGCTGCCGACGGAATTCAAGTTTCCTTCGCAGATCGTTCCGGATGAGAAAGTCCCTCAGTGGGAGGCGCGCCGCATAGATCAGCACTTCAATGACGACATCTACTTCAACATGGAAACGTTGCGACTGGTGGATGAAGTGGGGATCGGTCTTTCCCAACGCGAGGCGATGATCGCGTGGCTCAACCGCGCAGGTCGGCGCGCGGGAGCGACACAGCAGGGGCGGATGGGCGTGGCGCCGCCCGACTTCTTCCACCCGCGTTACCAGAGCAAGTGGCGCTATGCCAACCTTCACATGGATTCTGATTGGGCGGGCATCGTGGCGCCTGGAATGGCCGGACGCGCCGCCGATCTTGTCGAACGCTATTCCTTCCGCGGTTTCGAGACGCTGTATGACGGGCAGTTCGTGGCTGCGATGTATGCCGAAGCCTTCTTCGAGTCCGATATCCGCGCTCTACTCGAGGCCGGCCTGAACGTCATTCCGCCCGACAGCCAGTATGCCGAGGCCATTCGAGATGTCGTCCGCTGGCACGAAGAGAACCCGCAGGACTGGCAGGCGACATGGCGCAAGGTGCAGAAGAAGTACTTTGAGGACCCCGCCTTCCTGCATGGACTTGACAAGGGGCTGGGCACGGGCGACGCAAAGATTCACGGCGCATACGTGGCCATGGGGCTGCTGTATGGCGGCGGCGACTTGGCCAACAGCGTCGTCATCACGATGCGTTGCGGCCAGGACAGCGACTGCTCGGCATCGAACACGGGCGGCGTATTGGGCGCGGCACTCGGAGAGCGGGCGATACCGGCGCGCTTTCTTGAAGCCTTGGATCTGGACAAACCATTCAAGAATGTGGGGTGGAGCCTGCGGCAGACCTATGAGGCCAGTGAGCGCGTTGCCCGCCGTGTCATCATGGATGCCGGCGGGCGCGTTGAAGGTACGAGCGGCTCGGAAACACTCCATATCCGTGATATCGGGTGGAAGCCGGGACCATACGCGAAGTGGTGGGACACGCCGCCGGTCGGCAGCCGCTTCAGCGAAAGCGAGATGCGCCGCATCGAGGTCGTGGCTCTCGGCTGGGCGATGCCGCAATTCCTGCCGGGCTGGGAGGCGGAAAACTGCGAATCCAACAGCGGTTATGCCTGGAAACGAGCCGGACGCGAAAACGTCGTCATCCTCGAACAGAAAAACAATAACGCGCCTGCCGTGCTCAAGCGGGAGGTCGCTGTTCCCGCGCAAGGCCCGGCCATTGCGCGGCTGGGCGCCGGAGGAGACGAGACCTGGCGTCTTGAAATCCGGGTGGAAGGCCGGCCGGTTTTCGCCGGCGAAGTCGGCGGCAGGTCCGAAGCCTTCTGGACTGATGTTGCCGTGGACCTGACGCCGTGGCGGGGCAGGACAGTCGAATTTGCCATTGCCGGCACGGCGCCCCAGCCGCCCACCCCTGCCGGCAAGAACAAGCGTCAACGTCAGGCGCCGCCCGACATGTGTTTGGCCGGATTGGAAAACCTGGCCGCGCCGGCGAATCCAAAACCGTCATGGCCGCAGCCGCCGTCAGAGGGCAGGCGGGAACAGCGTGGTATGCCCGAAGGCGAGACGTGTCTGCATGAACAAATCCAATAGAAGAAGTAGTGACCGATGACACGACGAATCGTTTTTGTGGCGATGACGGGCTGGCTGTTTTGCGGCGCGTCTTGCCTTGCGCAGGACGCCACCGGCGCCGCTCCGAGAGGAAACGCAACCAAGCCCGGCGAGCTGATCATGGACCCGCCGACGCTCATCTGTCTGGGCTTCATGTGGCACATCGAGGGGGACGCGAATGTCAACGCGGTCTGCTCGGTTCAGTATCGCAAGCGAGGCGAGACGAAGTGGCGCGACTATCTGCCGTTGTGCCGCACGGGCAAAGGGCGCACGGCTAACTATGGGATGGGCAAGTCGGGCGCGGCGGGCGAGGCGCCAATGTCGTATCCCATTCCCGATGGCTTCGCCGGAAGCATCCTGGACCTTGAGCCCGACACGGCCTACGAGGTGAAGTTGCAGATCAGCGATCCCGAAGGTGTGACGGGCGAGGCGGTCCGGACGCTGACGGCGCGGACGCGTCCGGAGCCGAAGCCTTTCACGGGCGGTCAGGTCCGCCATGTCTATCCGCCCGGCTACAAGGGAGAGAAGGAAGAACCTTCGTATTTCTCGATCATTCACGCGGTCAACGGCTTCCATCCATGGTGCGACAACTATCAGACGGTTTCTCCGTATCGCGCGCATCCGGGCACGGTCGTCAAGGTCCACGCCGGACTCTACAAGTCCGACCGATTCGACTATCGCAAATCCGGCGGCGCGGGCGGACCGTGGCTGACGGGCCTGCTCAAACTCGTCGCCGGCGGCGAGCCGGGCAAACCCATCGCCATTGTGGCGGCGGGCGACGGCGAAGTCATCCTTGACGGCGACGGCGGGCACGAACTCTTTGACGTGCGCGCCGCGGACTATCTCCACTTCGAGGAGCTGACCATCCGCAACACGTTCATCGCCTTCAACGCCGGCTTTCAGGGCGAACGCGGCGGGGGCGCGAAGGGGCTGACCGTCAAGCGCTGCAAAATCGAAAATGTCGGCTATGGCGTCCTCGCGCAGGACGGCCGCAGCAGCGACTTCTACATCGCCGACAACATCATCATCGGCAAAAACGCCCCAGACCAGTTTCACCCCACGGCCAGTGGCGCGTCGGGCCGCAGCGCCGCGGGATATGCCGTCAACCTCTCGGGAACCGGCCACGTCGTCTGCCACAATTATTGCGCGCAGTTCTGGGATACGATCAACGTCTTCACCAACGCGGTGGCCGACCCCGCGCTCGGTCAGCAGGCCCTGGCGATTGACTTTTACAACAACGACATCCACAACACCTGCGACAACTTCATCGAGGCCGACGGCTCGATGCGCAACGTGCGCGTCCTGCGCAACCGCTGCTTCAACTGCATCGCCACGCCGCTGTCCTGGCAACCGGTGTATCAAGGGCCGGTGTATTGGATTCGCAATATCGTGTATAACGCCGCCGGCGGGAAGCAGGCCTTCAAAGCCGTCAGCGGGGACAACATCATCGCCTACCATAACACCTTTTCGTGTCACTGGACGTCATACGAAGGAACCGCTTACGGCGATTTTCGCAACAACCTGTTCGCCGGCCCCGCCCAGGCGAGTGAAAACAACCGCAGAGGCGGCGGACGCGCGCCGTATCTGAAGACCGGGTGCAGCGATGGCCGCTCCATCTTCGACTACAACGCTTATCGCGCGCCCGATACCTTCGACGGCGCGTTTCAGTTGAAGATCGGCGACAAGAAGTATTCGGCCGCTTCGCTTCTGGAACTGGCGAAGCAAGGCGGCCCAGAACAGCACGGCGTCGCGTTCAATGACTACAGCATCTTCGTCAACGCCGCCGAGCCGAACCACGCCAAGGACAAGAATATACTCTATCACGCGCCCGACGTGGACCTGCGGCCCAAGTCCGGCGCGCCGGTCGTGGACGCGGGTTGCGTCCTGCCCGGCGTTAATGAGGATTTTGCTGGCGCCGCGCCCGACATCGGCGCCTACGAAGCCGGACAACCCTTGCCGATCTACGGCCCGCGCGATCCCGGATTGCAGCAAGCGGTTGCGCAGCGCATCGAAGACATCAAGGCCGGCAAGATCACTCACGCCAGCCCCTTCCAGCCAATCGGATATCCACAATGAACCAGGCCACGATGCGCGCGTTGATTTTTGAGGCGCCGGGCGTCATCCGCTGTGTGGATGACGCGCCGCGGCCCGAACCGGGCGAAGGCGAGGTTCTCGTTCACTGTTCCCACGCCGGACTGTGCGGCAGCAGCATTGGCGCCTACACCGGCGAAGGCGGCTGGGCGCGGGCCGCGCGGCCCAGCAAGCCCGGTTGGACGGGACATGAAAACGCCGGCGTGATTGCGGCTTCGCGCTGCGCCGCCCTGCGGGAGGGACTGCGCGTGCTGGCCGTGCCGCACGCATGGAATGGCTTCGCCGAGTATTTCACCGCCGCGCCCGACATGGTCGTTTCCCTGCCGTCCGACGCAGGGGACTTTGGCGCCTATGTGGCGGCGCAGCCGTTGGCGACAATCCTGAACGCGCTGAGCCGGATGCCGTCGCCTGCGGGCAAAACGTGCGCTGTGGTTGGACAGGGGCCTATTGGCCTGATGTTCACAGACATGCTGGTCCGGGCCGACGCGGCGCGTCTGATCGCGATTGATCAAGTCGCATGGCGGCTCGATTGGTCGCGCCGCTTCGGCGCCACGGATGTTGTGGAGGCCTCGGACGCCGATTCCGGCCATTCCGCCAATTCCGATGATCACGCCGAATCCGACGATTCCGACGATTCCGCCCGTGTCATCCCCGGTCAGCGTAAAGCTGCCGACGAGCGCCATCGAGCCGGCGGTGAGCGTCCCCTCGACGTGCACTCGCGCCCCGGGGTCGATCGTCCGACCGTCGAGTATCCGAACCTGGCCCGTCGTGTTGATCTGCAACGTGAACGTGCCGGTCAGAGAGAAATCGAAGCCGGCACCGAATGACTGATTCGGCACCCGCGGCGTGAGCGTGAGTGCACCGACGATGCCCCTCGACGTAAGTTGCAGCGATCCCTGGGCCGTGAATTGTTTG
>Ga0101944_10007764_pt1:0-7500 | contig 10576 bp, 9 predicted proteins | sample DewCreD2012metaG_FD_75245 | JGI IMG/M metagenome (GOLD analysis project Ga0101944, IMG submission 75245) | Hot spring sediment bacterial and archeal communities from British Columbia, Canada, to study Microbial Dark Matter (Phase II) - Dewar... ...
ATGCCTGCGTACAGTACACAAGCCATTGGATTTTGTCCCGAACTTTTTGCTGGAATACCTAAACTTTTTCAGACCCTCGCTTCACAGGCTTTGACACCTGTGGAAATGTGACAAAGTAGAACTAACTGAAGGTCATTGTCACTGTCACGAAAAAAATCGGCTCGCCGAGGCATCTGCATGAAAAAACCCTGGTGATTCCCGAAGAGAGGCGATTCACGAAGAAAGCGCGGTCATGCCTGGTGGGCCGGTCACTCAGCTCCGCCAAAGGCTACTGAATTACAAACGCGGGAACAAAACTTTTTCCTTGTTAGCATTCCATTGCTCATGGAGCTTCATCGATATGCCACTCGTCGAGATCATTTTCCGTTGAGCGACCAATCGTAGGAGAGGTATCGAATCTTGAGGCGATCCCCTATACCCAGAATTGCGCGTTGCAGGTCCGCGGAGCCGTACTGGATGAAGAACGCGACAATCCCTTCCTTGAAATCCTCGCCGTACCAATCGAAGATCCTGCTCACATGGAGGGTATCCCCCTTCAGGTAGTTGCGCTCGGGATTGTTCACGAAGGCCCTGGTGACACCGTCCAGCTGCTCATCGAGGGTGTCACCTCGATAAGGCTCGGGGATGAGGGGAGGGCAGCTCCTGGCCGCGCAGTTGACCGCGAAATGAATCCGCGGATCCTGGAACCTCGGACGAATGATTCCATGCTCAATGTCATCCAGGGTCATGGTCCTTCCCTCGAGACGAACGAAGTCTTTCTTCCATGGACTCCTCCAGAGTGTGCCCAGGTCCTTGATGGATTTGATATTCGGGTACCCCGTGAGGACCAGCTTGATGGTGTAGGCGTTGTAGGCATTGATGTAAAAAGCGAGCTGCTCGTTCCTGGAGAGATCCTGGGGGCGCACGTCCTCCAACTGCCGAAGATATCGATCCAGTTTTTCTTCATCGGCCTTGAATCCGGCATAGTCGACCTCTCCAGCGTGAACATATTTCGCAAGCAGTTCCCCCAACAGCGAATGGTCCACCTTATCCATGGTCCAGCCGGTGGCCGCGGGGCCGGCGGCGAGGTTCAAGGCAACGAAGGCCGCGATTCCAAAAAACGCAATAGAGAGTCTCATGGCGGTCTCCTATCGATGAAAGCTGCTCTTTTCCCATCGCATAGCTTGTCAAATCATGAGCGTAAGTTCAGTTTTAAGGACTGAAGGCTCCGTTCGAAAGGCCATGCAAATGAAAATATGGCGCATGGGTCAACTGGTCTGGGGAGAGCTTCACTGATGTTCATGGTGTTATCCGGCCTCTCTTCAGACATCGATCAGCGATCGCCAGGGAATTCTCAAACATGGCTATCGTTGACTTTGGGGGCTGTATCCCTGATACAACCTGTTGGGGCCAAAAGGGACCGCATCCTCTGAAGGCCGAGCCCCGGCGGCGAGATCCGGCTCGCAGCAAGCCATCGTCCGGGCCGGGCTTGAAGAGCTCGATGAAAGGAAGGGCAGCGGATGAAGACAAAGGCGGACATTGCGGTGGTCGGGCTGGCGGTGATGGGTGAAAACCTGGTCTTGAACATGGAAAGCAAGGGATACACCGTGGCGTGCTTCAACCGCTCCGTAGACAAAGTGGATGCCTTCCTTGCAGGGCGGGGCAAGGGCCGTAACCTGATCGGCTGCCGCAGCCTGGACGAGCTGGCCATGAGCCTCGAGCGGCCGCGCCGCGTGATGATGATGGTGCGGGCCGGGCAGGCCGTGGATGATCTCATGGACGCTCTCAAGCCCCATCTCGAACCCGGCGATATCCTCATCGACGGCGGAAACAGCCATTACCTCGATACCATGCGGCGGTGCGCCGCCGCGGCAGCGGAGGGAATTCTCTACGTCGGCACCGGCATCTCCGGCGGCGAGGAAGGGGCCCTGCATGGCCCCTCCATCATGCCGGGAGGCAACGCCGACGCGTGGCCTGCGCTGAAGCCCATCTTCCAGGCCATCGCCGCCAAAGTCGAGGACACGACTCCCTGCTGCGAGTGGATCGGGCCGGACGGCTCCGGGCATTTCGTGAAGATGGTGCACAACGGGATCGAATACGGGGACATGCAGCTCATCGGCGAGGTCTACCACCTGATGTCTCAGGGGCTGGGGATGACTGCGGCTGAAATGCACGAGGTTTTCCTCCAATGGAACTCGGGCGAGCTGGATTCCTATTTGATTGAAATCACGGCCGACATTCTCACCAAGACCGATCCCGATACGAACAAGCCCGTGGTCGATCTGATTCTCGATGTGGCCGGACAGAAGGGAACGGGGAAGTGGACTTCCCAGGTGGGCCTCGATCTCGGAGTCGGCATCCCCCAGATCGCAGAGGCCGTCTTTGCCCGCTCGCTTTCGGCAATCAAGGAGGAGCGCGTCCTGGCAGGCCGTGAGCTGGCAGGGCCTGATAGCCTGTTTTCCGGAGATCGCAAGGAGCTCCTGTCACAGCTCGGAGCTGCCCTTTATGCCGCAAAGATCTGCTCGTACGCTCAGGGATATCAATTGCTAAGAGCGGCGTCTCGGGAATATGGGTGGAATCTGAACCTCGGGGATATCGCCCTCATGTGGAGAGAGGGGTGCATCATACGCGCCCGATTCCTCGGGAAGATCAAGGAGGCCTTCCACGAGAATCCGGAGCTTCCCAACCTCCTGCTGGCCCCGTATTTTAAGAGGGTCACGGCCGATGCCCAGGTTGCGTGGCGGCAGGTCGTGAAGACGGCGGTGGACCTCGGAATCCCCATCCCAGCCCTGGGAGCGGCCCTCAGCTACTATGACGCCTATCGGTCCGAGCGGCTTCCCGCCAACCTGCTGCAGGCGCAGCGGGACTACTTCGGAGCCCATACCTACGAAAGGATCGACCGGCCCCGGGGCCAATTCTTCCACACCAACTGGACCGGCACAGGCGGCATGACTTCCTCCTCGACTTACGTGGCGTAGAAATGCCACGGAACGAGCCCATGCGCTCGGACATGGAATCACGCTCGGCACATACAGCGGCGTTTCCCGCAATTCATCTGCGGCATGGTCCGGTGCTGGTGATGGCCGGTTTTCGATGCTGAGAGGGGGGAGTGGACATCTTTTGGCAGTTCGGCATCGTGAGAGAGATGACTATGATTTTCGCGGGCCTTCGCTGCGTGCGGCCTAACGACCCTGAAGTGCGTGTTTGCGTGTTTTCGTGCGTTGACAGCTTTAACCGATTCCCGTACAATGATTTGTCTATCCCATGGGAATTGTTGGCATTAAACTTTGTTTCCTTCCCGCTTGCCAAACGGGGTGGGGCGGGGGCAGGGGGATGCGCTCCCGCACAAGCTGTCGTGAAGGGTGATCCGATGAAACTGAAAGGTGCTCAGATTTTTTTCGAATGTTTGAAGAAGGAGGGTGTCGAGGTCATTTTCGGCTTTCCGGGTGGGGCCGTTCTCGACATCTACCACGAGATCCCCAAGTCCGGCATCCGCCATATCCTCGTTCGTCATGAACAGGGCGCGGCGCACATGGCCGACGGATATGCCCGCGCCACCGGCCGTGTCGGGGTTTGCCTCGTCACATCGGGGCCGGGTGCGACCAACACGGTGACCGGCATTGCCACGGCATACCTCGATTCGGTTCCCATGGTCGTATTCACGGGGCAGGTGCCCACCGCGCTCATCGGCAACGATGCCTTCCAGGAAGTGGACATCGTGGGCATTTCGAGGCCCTGCACCAAGCACAACTACCTGGTGAAGGACGTGAACGATCTGGCGCGGGTGATCAAGGAGGCCTTCTACCTGGCTCGTACGGGCCGTCCGGGGCCTGTCCTGGTGGATCTGCCCAAGGATGTGATCCAGGCGACGACGGAGTTTCGCTATCCGAAGAAGGTCGAGCTTGTCGGATATCGGCCGACGGTCGAGGCGCACCTGGGTCAGATCAAAAGGGCGCATCAGCTCATCCGGAAATCCAGGAACCCGGTTCTCTATGCAGGAGGCGGGGTCATCCTCTCGGGGGCATCCCATGAACTCATGCGGCTGGCCGATATTCTCCAGGCGCCTGTCACCACCACTCTCATGGGGATGGGCTGTTTCCCGGCCGTGGTACGCAAGGAGGACGGCAGCAAGGAGCTGCATCCGCTGTGGCTGGGCATGCTGGGCATGCACGGGACTTATCGGGCCAACATGGCCGTCCAGAACTGCGACGTCCTTGTGGCCATCGGTGCCCGGTTTGATGACCGGGTCACGGGAAAGATCGCCGGTTTCGCGCCCCACGCAAAGATCATCCACATCGACATCGATCCCACCAGCATCAGCAAGAATGTCCCGGTGGACATCCCCATCGTGGGCGACTGCAAGAACGCCATGGAGCGGCTGATCGCCATGTTCGAGGAAGAGCCCGTCGAAGACCTGGACGAGGTGCGCGCGCCGTGGCTTCGGCAGATCGAAGAGTGGCGAAGGGCCTATCGCATGGCCTACAGGCAGGAAGGGGACGTGATCAAGCCCCAGTACGTGGTTGAGAAGCTCTATGAGCTCAGTGACGGGGATGCCATTGTCACCACGGAGGTCGGCCAGAATCAGATGTGGGCGGCCCAGTTCTTTCACCTGACCAAGCCCAGGTCCTTCCTGTCCTCGGGAGGGCTCGGCACCATGGGCTACGGCCTTCCCGCGGCCATTGGGGCTCAGGTGGCCTTTCCGGACCGATTGGTGATCGATATTGCCGGGGATGGCAGCATACAGATGAACATCCAGGAGCTCATCACCGCCGTCTGCAACAACCTGCCGGTCAAGGTGGCCATTCTGAACAACCGCTTTCTGGGTATGGTGCGGCAATGGCAGGAGCTGTTTTATGAAAAGGTCTACTGTGCCACGTGCCTGGACGCCGCCCCTGATTTCGTGAAGCTGGCCGACGCCTACGGGGCCGTCGGGCTCAGGGCCACGAAGCCCGAGGAGGTGGAGCCGGTGATACGGGAGGCCTTTTCGGTCAGGAGACCGGTATTGATGGAGTTCGTTGTAGAGGCTGAGGAGGGGGTGTACCCGATGGTGCCCGCTGGGAAGGACATTTCAGAGATGCTGCTGGTGTGATCCATGGAAAAGAACGGCAAGCAGAAACATACCATAGGCGTGCTGGTGGAAAACCAGCCGGGAGTGCTCTCCAGGGTGGCGGGGCTATTCAGTGGACGGGGGTTCAATATCGAATGCCTCACGGTGGCGGTGACCCATGAACCGGGTTTGTCGCGCATTACGCTGGTGACCACGGGTGACGAGCACATTCTTGAGCAGATCGTCAAGCAGTTGAACAAACTGATCAACGTGATCAAGGTTTACGATTTTCGCGAGATCGATTTCGTCGACCGCGAGATGGCCTTGATCAAGGTGCGCGCGGAACCGGCCACCCGCGCCGAGGTCCTGCGCATTTCGGATATTTTTCGCGCCAAGGTGGTGGACGTCAGTCCCCATTTCTACACCATCGAGGTCACGGGAAACGAGACCAAGATCGGGGCCATTCTCGAACTGCTGAGCCAGATCGGCATCGTCGAGCTGGCCAGGACCGGCAAGGCGGCCCTGGCGAGGGCCAAGAAGCATTGAGAAAGCCCTGCTCAAAGAGGTTTCTGGTTCCTGGTTGAAAACCGGCGCATCGTGGGCCTTTTCGTGGGTTCGGGTGGTACGGAGGGGCATGAGGAGATGCTCGGGCGAGTCGCCGGCTCGGTCAGTGGTTACCAGTTTGTAATGGTTTGTGGCGTTCCGAAGGGGCCGGGTGGATCGCGGAATGCGAGGCCGGTTTTCCGGTGGCATCGGGATTTCCAGCAATTGTGGATTGGATGTGAGCTCAGGAGGAGGATTCATGAGGATTTTTTACGAGGCGGATGCGGATCCCAACGTGCTGCGCGGGAAGAAGGTTGCGGTGATTGGGTACGGAAGCCAGGGTCATGCCCAGGCACAGAATCTCCGGGACAGCGGAGTGGAGGTGGTCATCGGTCAAAGGCCGGGCTCGCCCAATCATGAGAAGGCCGTCGAGGACGGCTTCACGCCCGTTTCGGCACGGGAAGCCGCTTCCTCCTGTGATGTCATCCAGATCCTCACGCCCGACCACACTCAGGCGCGCATCTACGCCGAAGACGTGGCGCCTTCCATGAAGCCGGGGAAGACACTGCTCTTCTCCCACGGTTTCAACATTCACTATGGGCAGATTGTGCCGCCCCCAGGTGTGGACGCGGTCATGGTGGCGCCGAAGGGCCCGGGGCATCTGGTCCGAAGCGAATATGTCCGCGGCGCCGGAGTCCCGGCCCTTGTGGCGATCCATCAGGATGCCAGCGGCCAGGCCATGCAGACAGCCCTGGCTTATGCCCGGGGAATCGGCGCCACACGCGCCGGTGTTCTCGAGACCACCTTCAAGGAGGAGACGGAGACGGACCTCTTTGGAGAGCAGTCCGTGCTGTGTGGCGGCGTATCGGAGCTTGTCAAGGCGGGCTTCGACACCTTGGTGGAAGCGGGGTATCAGCCGGAGATCGCTTTTTTCGAGTGCATGCATGAACTGAAGCTCATTGTGGACCTCATCTACCGTGGCGGGCTCGCCTACATGCGCTACTCCATCAGCGACACCGCGGAGTATGGAGACCTCACCCGCGGCAAACGGATTGTGACCGAGGAGACGCGGGCGGCGATGAGACAGATCCTGGAGGAGATCCAGTCCGGCGCCTTTGCCCGGGAATGGATCCTCGAAAACCAGGCCGGGCGTCCCATGTTTCGTGCCCTTCGCGAGAGGGAGCGCAGACTGCTCGTCGAGGAGGTGGGTGCCAGGCTTCGATCCATGATGCCTTTTCTGGACGCCAAGAAGATGATCTAATCCCCCGCGCGTGCGAGCGACGGGAGATTCGCCGGCCCGATTCGGGCAGTTGGTCCGGCACGCCCGCACCCGACGGCTTCGGGCGATGATGCCATAACCCTTTGAGAGCATTTGACTTGGGCACATTCCGAGACAAGGTGCATCATATTCCGTTTGCGCGAGAGGGCATTCCTTACGTCCTCATGGCGGGCTTCGTTACGCTGGTGTTCGCCGTTCAGGGCTGGACCGTTCTCACTCTGCCGGCTCTCGCGGCGACCCTTTTGATCGGGCATTTCTTTCGGGATCCCGAGCGCGTCACCAGTGCGGGAGATGCCGATGTGATCTCTCCCGCGGATGGCAGGATCATCGCCATTGACCGGATGGAGTCCGATCCCCTGGCTCGACGGCCGTGCCTGAGGTTCAGCATCTTCATGTCGGTCTTCGATGTGCATGTGAACCGCGTGCCCGTTTCGGGAGTGGTCCAGGAGGTTCGATATCGCAAGGGGACGTTTGTGGCCGCCAATCTTCCCAGGGCGAGCCGCGAAAACGAGCAGAACTGGATGCGAATCCTCTCGGACGGCGGGTCGGAGGTGGTCATGACGCAGGTGGCCGGGCTCATCGCCCGCCGCATCGTGTGCTGGCCGAGAGCGGGGGACCGGGTGGAGCAGGGCGAGCGGTTCGGGATGATCCG